>Ga0074044_10004980_pt1 | contig 10890 bp, 5 predicted proteins | sample BogForMeECP23OM1_FD_94443 | JGI IMG/M metagenome (GOLD analysis project Ga0074044, IMG submission 94443) | Bog forest soil microbial communities from Calvert Island, British Columbia, Canada - Bog Forest MetaG ECP23OM1 | ecosystem: Environmental > Terrestrial > Soil > Wetlands ...
AGGGCCAAGACCAATGTTAGCCGCGACGACGTAGTGCCATCCCGTCGTGAAGAAAAACTCGCGCTACCGACTGTCCGAAGGTGAGGGAAGATCTCCTTCGGAAGCTCCTTTTTCAACACCCACAGGCGTTAGCACTCATTGATTCTGCGTGAAAGCAACTAGCTAGTGGAAACCGACGGCCATCATGGCGACCACGGCTTCGGGGTTCTTCATAAATGTGTTCCAGACGAAGCCGGTACGCTGGTTCTCCGCCATCAACATCATGATGCCCAAATCAATCCCGATCACATCCGTGTCATACCAACCGGAGAGTGGATTGAACGCGTCCACGAAGCTGTATCTCTGCCACGAGTTCGGGAACTCAGCTTGGATGTCGCGAAGCACCGCAATGCACTCGGAGGACAGAAACGGAATGGACCCGCCGGCGGCGCAGGGAACGATGGAACCGTCAATTGGCCCCATCGACGGCGGCCCGCCCCATACCTCGTAGCCGTTCACCGAGTCCGACGCCGTGATTCCCCACAGGTTGTTCGAGTAATCGGAAAATTGACTGGCGAGCGACAAACAGAACAGCTTGTGGGCCTGCGTAGCAGTGACGGAGTTGTTGAAGTAGTTGGCGTAGGCATCCTGTTTGTTGCGAAAGTCGAACCACGCATGGGAGTACTGGTGGATGAACAGGGGCGCACTGAGATTTGTAATGTAGGTCAAGCCTTGGTAAGTCAGCGTCGGGCGTGCAAACGCCTGCCATGAGCTTGCCGGGATCGGGTTCACCGTCGCGCCAATCGCCAGCAGATACAGCATCATCAACTCGGCGTAAGTGTCCCAGCGGCCAGTCAGGAATCCGTCCTCCGGCGTCCAGCCCATGGAGAACGTAGTCCCCCCGTTAAGCATCCACGGCCAGTTGACTTGCTGGTAGAGCTGTGTCGCCAAGTCCACGATCTGCTGGTCCTGAAAATACTGTCGGCAGGTAAGTATGCCGCACAGCAGGATTGCAGTATCAATCGAAGAAACCTCTGAGTTGTTCACCCTTTGTCCGGTATTCATGTCCACGAAGTGGAAGAAGAAGCCGTTTTGGTTCGGCATCTGGTTGAGAAGGAAAGTCAATGTGGCCTGAACGCGCGCGGCGATGTCGGTGCTGGCCATGTAGCCGCGTTGGTCCGCGATGCACAGTGCGGTGAGACCAAAACCTGTCGCCGAAATACTTGCGACCGTGCGACTGTCGTTCCCAGCGGCGAAGGCGCGGTCCTTGACCAAGCCCGTACTCGAACTGGCCTCCTCCCAGAAGTAGAGGAAGATGGCACGCTCGATTTCATCGAGAAACTGGTCATCCGTCAGCGGAGGCGACCCGGAATTATTGCTGGTCTTGGACCCGCCACAGGACGTGCTGATGATGGCCATGTTCATCCAAGCCATATTCAGGAAGGGAGACACCAGCATCGTCCTACCCAGCCGCGCTAGCATTTCCCGACGGCTCAGAGGTGCGGTTGGGGTCGGACAACTCATGACATGATTCCTGCAACACCTGGGATATAGCCTAGCGATTATAGCTTCACAGCGTGGCTAAGACTTGTTACTTGCGCTCGTGCTATTTCACTTCGATGACTGCCAGACCATCCGGAGCGAGATCGAGAGTCAATTCGCCATGGGTCAGCTCGCGGATTTCAGCAGGAGGCAATTGCGCGGCTCGTTGTAACGCTTTGAGCTGTTCCTGGGTCGGGTAGCGCGGCTTTCCCATCTTTTCGTAGGCCGGATGCACGTCGCCGTGGTCGCGATCTGCTCGCGAAATATAGGCTCGGCGCCCTTCGGCAAGATGTTCGAATCGAAGGCGAATTGTCTTTGTGCGGTCAGCCTGAGCCGGCCCGGTCTGGTCCGGAGGCATCTGGTCTGGAGGAACGAGGTTCCACACCGCGACGACCAGCGAGCCGTCCTTCCGGCGCGTCACCAGCACGGAGCGAGAGTCCACCGGAATTCGTTCATCGCCTAATAGGTGCAGCAACTTGAAAGCGTTGTAAGCTGGCTTGGGAATGCCGCCGGCCGCGATCAGGCCAAACCCGCCGTAGAACGGTTGTTTCACCACGCCCTGTTCTTCGAAGACATCGGAGAATGTCCAGTAGGACATCACATCCACCAAGCCGTCACACTGCCGGATGGTGTCGGCCATCCACGGACCCATGTAGATCGAGTCGGTGACGGTAGGCTCATTGAAGTAACTGGCGTTGTACTCGGTCCAGATCAGGGGCAGGTTGGGCATGGGGGACGACCGGATCTGATCGTGTACCTTCTTCACTGCCCGGCAGACCATCTCATCGCGCGGGATTTTCTCATCCGTGCCAAAGACATCTTGGGCGGTGTCATTGCCATAAACGTGGGTGGAGACGAAATCGACGGGAACTTTGTCGTCGGCGCAATGTCGAATGAAGGCATCCGCCCATGCAGCCTGTGCCGTGGCGGGTCCACCCACGCGCAGACGCGGACTAACCTGCTTAAGGGCGCGCGCCGTGTGATCGTAAAGCTGCCAGTAGGTAGCCTGTTTCGGTTCACCCACCCAAAAATCGAGATTCGGCTCGTTCCAGACTTCAAAGTACCACTGCGAAACCTCATCGATGCCGTAACGGTCTACCAGGTGCCTGGTGAACTGGGTGATGAGATCGTCCCACTTATCCCAGTCTTTGGGCGGGGAGACGTTCTGCTTATACCAAAATGCATGCAGGGCTTCCCGGGCAGCCATCTTTTTAGGCATGAAGCTCAGCTCGACGAACGGACGCACACCATTGGCCAGCAAACCGTCATAGATCTGATTCACGTAAGAAAAGTTGTACTGGGGATGCCCCTGGGCGTCTTCGTCGTAGATTCCGACCTCATCATGGAAGATGGCATGGAAGCGCACGTATTCGAAGCCGGTAATCTGCTTCACAGCGCGGAGATCGTTGCGATAGCTCTCCCGCAACGTCAGGACGGCCCGCCCGGAACCAAACATCTGCTCCCAGAAGTGGGGGAAAGGATGAGCGGGGGCGGAGACGTCGATCTGGACTACTTCCGAGCTCCGCGCTTCCGCAGGAGCCTGTGCGAACAGGGTCGCCATCCCCATCGTGAGTACCATGACGGAGATCAAAAGGTGATCGATTCTGCGCGGGATCCGCATCAATTCGGTCTCGGCTGGGGGAGCGCCGGGGCGGCGAACTTGCGTTCACCGCCTCGGGCAAAAAGAATCAGAAACTCAGCCGCGCCTGGAACTCGATGACCCTGCCTGCTAGACCATCCGATGAACGACCGAATTGCCCGGTATCATTACCGGCCGGTCCGTTATTGATGATGTCGGTCGACGCCGTCGCGGGTATTAGCGGAGTAAGATTCAAAATGTTGAAGATGTTGAAGAAGTTCGCCCGAATTGCGAGCTTGGATCCCTCTCCGAAGAATGCCATCCTGGGCAGCACGAAGTCTTTGCCGACCGTCATATCCACCTGGGTGAAGCCGGGGCCGGTGAAGATATTCCGGCAGCGGCAGCCTGGGCCTCTGGTCGCGACGTCGAAGTCCGGGCAGGATGCTGCGGTAACTTGCCCATTCACCGAATGACAGGTGGGAAAGACTCCGTTAATAAAATCCTGCTTGCTCGGACTCTGGATGACGCCTCCATTGTAGGCAAACGGCAAGTCGGGACAATAGCCGTCACCGTTTCTGTCGTTATTCGTGTTGCAGCTGCCAATCAGGGCCGAGTAGGGGAATCCCGTGTGTGCACTCATGATTCCGCTTACGTTCCACCCACCTAGCGCAGTACCCAGGAAGTCATGACGGCCACGAAATACCGGGAGCTCCCATATAGCGTCCATGACAAAGTTTTGCCGGATGTCGAAGTCGGAATTACCTCGGTTGATAGACGGGGTGTAGGGATCGGTCTGCTGATAGCCGATCTCGTAGGATGCCGTGTCAATAGCATGACTCCAGGTGTAGTTGGCGTCGACCTGGAATCCTTGCTTGAATCTACGACTCGCACTAAAGACCGCGGCATCATAGCTCGCATTCACATCCGGCAACGGGAAGTAGAGATTCTGGAAGCGAGGGTTCCCGGTTGCGTGCGGAGCCGAACAAGTTGGGTTAGTCGGGCCGCACGGCAGCCCGTTCGAACCGTCGTTCTGGTATTTGTCCTGGGTGCCGTCGAAAGTATCTCCGGGCATAAAGCGGTTCAGATCGATTGTCCGAATCAGTTTCCGGCTTCTGCTGCCCTGGTATCCCAGCTTGAATACCCAGTCCCTGATGGGTTGGAGTTCGGCTTGGTACGAGAAGATATAAACGTACGGGTTCGGCTGGTGCCGCGATGCGCCGAACAAGGTCACCGGTTGGATGCTGGTGCAGCCGGCATCGGTACAAAGCGCGCCATCGGGGGCAACTCCGAATTGGTACGCGGGGTTTACCGGATAGCTGTTGGCCTGTTTATTGGCACCGAGGCTATACAGAATGTTGGATCCAGGAGGTGGCCCGACGATGGGACCTGGATCAAAGTAGCAGCACGAGCTAGCCACTGCTTCGTACGGAGTGTTCTGCCTTACATTGTCGAAATCGACGTCGGCGTTTCGGTTGAAGATGACGCCAAATCCACCTCTGAACACCACCTTGCTATTGTATTTATCCGGACTCCACGCAAAACCAACGCGCGGACCGAAGTCATGTCGAACAGGCAGGTACAGTTGGTTACCATTACTGCAAGCGGTGAGAGGGGCAATGGGTCCGCATACCGATCCATTGATGAAGCCTTGGGAGCCGAAAACGTAATTGCTCAAGGTGCCGTGGGCCTCGGTGAGCGGTGTGAAGTATTCCCAGCGGAGGCCGAGGTTGATCGTCAGATTAGAGCGGACCTTCCAGTCATCCTGCGCGAAAACACCATAGTCGCTGTCGCGGAAGTAACGCTGCGAGTTGAGTTGGCCCCCACCGGGAATGGGGTTCACGGCCACTGATTCGAAGAAGCAACAGGCGTCATTCGCCAGATTCAGCAATCCGCGAAATTGATATAGCGGGCGCTCTTGTCCGGGCTCATTGTCATTGTCCTGCTCGCGGCGGTCTTCAAAGCCAAATTTGAACGCATGCTTATTCCGAACCCAACTGAACGTTTCCGCCACTCCATACGTGTTTTGCGCCAGCGCTCCGGGAGTAGTGCCGCTCTGGGCAACACCGATCAAGTCGCCATTCGCGCCGAATGAGGGACCTCCCGCGCCGATGTCGAAGTCGAACAACTCGATCTGAGGAATACCGTAATTTGTCTGTCCTGTGGGCTGAGTTTGGTCGTAGTCATAGCGCGTGAAGTTCAGACGGAATTCGTTCAGCATGGTTGGGCTGATGACCCGATCCCAACCGACCGTGGCGACGTAGTTGTGCGGCAATATGCTTACATCGTCGATGGGCCTCTGTCCGCCGTTGAAGTTGTTGAGTCTGACGATGTAGGTGCTTACGAAGAACTGATCCTTCCCCTTCGTGTAGTCCACTCGTCCGTTGTACTGGTTGCCGCTGCTCGAATTGGGGGTGGTGAGATCAAAAATGCCCCAATCGGGGATCCCGTTGGGTCCGCCACCGATTGCCGGGGTTCCGGCGGGATACCACTTGCCAATCCCGTAGCCCGGGATCAGAGAACAGCATTCCGTCTCCGATATAATCGTGGAAATCCGCGGAGTTATACCGGGAGTGCTGAACAGTGTCGCCGCGATGCTGCCCGGATTGTTTGCTACCACGTACTGGTCGAATTGGGGCGTTTCCAGGTTCACCGAACGCACCGGGACTGTGTTCTTCAGCCGGATACCTTCATAGGAAAAGAAAAAGAAGAGTCGATCCTTGATAATTGGACCACCTATGCTGCCGGCGTAGTCGTTATATTTCTGGTCCGCCCGGTCAGGGCAGTGGCTGGCTACGATCGTGAACTGACTGGAGGTACCGGTTTCGCAGGTAATCGGAGACAGGGTTTCGTTCGTCGGACCGTAAAATTTGTTAAAAGCGTTCAAATTTTGACCGTTGTACTTGAAGAAGGCACTGCCGTGTAACTTGTTGGTTCCGCTCTTGGAAAGAACCTTGACTTGGGCACCGGAGTTACGGCCGTCCTGCGCCGAGTAACTATTGGCTAAGACCGATATTTCCTGAACCGATTCCGCATTAGGCGTAATCACTGCGGCGCCGCCCCACTCCAGGCTGTTGATACTGACCCCATCCAGCATGAAGTCGTTGGCGGAAACCCGCTGTCCATTGGCGATGGCCTGCACCTGGTTTTCGGTCTGGAAAATCTGCGAGTTCGAGCCGCCGGGGCCGACCTGTTGAGGAATCGCCAGGGCATTGCCATTGCCCTGACGGGCGCCATCCGAAAAAACGCCGGGAGCCAGCCGAAGCAACTCGTAGGGATCGCGTCCGAATTCCGGCAAATCTACAACCTGTTGTGCTGTAATGGTTCCACCGATGTTGGCGCTTTCGGTCTCCAGGCCCTCGGCGCCCGCGATTACGGTAACGCTTTCAGTGGCCGAACCGGTCTCCAACGTGACATTTGCGGCATTGACAGCTTCACCGAGCACGTCTACGCCGGTCTTGGTGCTCTTCTTAAAGCTGGCTGCCTCCACCTCCACCGTGTATTTGCCGGGGGGAAGTCCGGTGATCCGGTAGAAGCCAGATGCACCGCTAATCGTGTTGCGGCTCACGCCAGTGGCCTGGTCGGTGATTGTAACCATGGCGCCGGAAACGACAGCGCCGCTCTTATCGGTCACGGTGCCCTCTAAGCTCGCCCCATACTGGGCCAAAGCGCTTGAGGTCAGAAAGCAGAGAATCGCACACAGCAGAAGAACACGGACGGGGGTCGAGTGGAACATGACTTGCCTCCAAGGCACGGACTTGGCGCGGCTTCTCAAGCGATCTCAAGCTATCCAAGTCAAGCCGCGAACTAGTCTTGATAGCCGTCTCGGCACCAAACCCTGAGGTGCAAACTAAATCGAAACTAAATCGCTTTAGTTGTCCACAGGGTATAGCATGGTGTCCAGATCGTGTCAAGCGTCAAACGAATGTGACGGATCGAAATCTTCGTTGCCTCGCGCTCGCGCTTGTGGGAGACTGCGCATGGCCATGAGCAGGCAGAACAAAATGAGCAAGCAGAAAAAGACGGGAACACCCGCTGCTCGGCCCCCAGGACAGAAAGTCAGCCTGAAGTTTCTCGCCGACCAGCTTGGCCTTTCCCCGGCTACCCTGTCACTGGTGATGAACCGCTCGGCGGTTGCCGATTCCATTCCCAAGGCGACTCAGGATCAGATTTTCGCCGCGGCTGAAAAGTTCAACTATCGGCCCAATTTCATGGCTCGTTCTTTGCGCACCCAGCGCAGCTTCACCATCGGCGTGATCGTACCGGAAGTGAGCGAGGGCTACGCGACCCTGGTGATGAGCGGCATCGAAGAACATCTGTTGCGGGAAGGCTATTTTTATTTCGTGGCCAGCCATCACCACCGTCCCGATCTGATCGACGAGTACCCCAAGCTACTACTGGCGAGATCGGTCGAGGGCTTGATTGCCGTCGATACCCCGTGGCACCACAATCTATCCATTCCGGTGGTCACTGTTTCCGGACACAACGAAGTGAACAAGGTGACCAACATTGTGCTCGATCACCGCCGTGCCGCGGAGCTGGCGTTGGAACACCTGTTCAAGCTCGGACACCGGCGCATCGCTTTTATCAAAGGTCAAGAGTTCAGCTCGGATACGGAAGCGCGCTGGGATGCGATCGTTCAGGCGGCCGCCCGGCTTGGCCTCACGATTCACGCCAAGCTGACCATCCAGTTGCAGGGAGAAGTACCCTCTCCCGATCTGGGTTACAAGGTGACTCGGCGTCTGCTGGCGAAACAAGAGCCCTTCTCAGCCATATTTGCGTTCAATGACATTTCCGCGATTGGCGCGATTCGCGCCCTGCGAGAAATGGGACTGCGGGTGCCGGACGACGTCTCCGTGGTTGGCTTCGACGACATCCAGAGCGCTGCCTTCCAAAACCCCGGGCTCACCACCGTGCGGCAACCTCTGCGCAAGATGGGAAAGATCGCCGCCGAGACCGTTCTGCGGCGCATCACTCGTGACGGCATGGAGCATCCAAAGGAGATCACCGTAGAGCCCGAACTGGTGGTTCGCGAATCCACCTGTAAGGTCGGGTCAGCGAACGTAGGATGCTTGCCCAACGGTAGTCCTACCGGGTAGCACTGTCGAAGTAGAGAAGAACGGAGGCCAATGACTCCAAACATTAATACAGGAACGCAAGCACAAACGTTCACGAAGGCACCACCCGAAGCTTATCGAGGGCCGCTGGTCATTGTGACCACTTTGTTCTTCATGTGGGGCTCGCTCACCTCCCTGAACGACGTGCTGATTCCATATGCTCAACATGTCTTCAATCTCAGACTTGCCGCGAGCATGCTGATTCAGACAGCCTTTTTTTCTGCTTACTTTGTCTTTTCGATTCCATCGGCCAAAATCATCGACTGGCTCGGATATAAGAAGGCCATCGTTGTGGGATTGCTGACCATGGTCCTGGCCTGTCTTGGATTCTATCCAGCCGCAAAGATCCCTTCGTTTCCGTTTTTCCTGGCGGCTCTCATCGTGCTGGCGACCGGAATCACAATTCTCCAGGTGGCAGCGAATCCCTACGTGGCAGTGCTGGGAAAACCGCAAACCGCCTCGAGTCGCCTGAATCTCACTCAGGCTTTCAATTCGCTGGGCACTGCGGTGTTTCCCTGGGTCGGGGCGCGCGTCATCCTTGGAACGACATCCGCTGCGATTGCCCAGAGTACCTCGCAGGAAGCAAACGCCATTGTCAGGTTGTACGTGTACTTCTTCGCGGTGGCGTTGTGCATTCTAGCGATTGGCATTGGCATGTCGAGACTCCCCAGAATCGAGTCAGCCGAACACCGCATCGGCGAAAAGGTAAATGACTCTCTCTGGAAACACCCGAATCTCGTCTTCGGAGCGATTGGGATCTTCGTGTACGTCGGCGGCGAAGTTGCGATTGGAAGCTCCATCGCCAACTATCTGGCCCTGCCCAGCATTGGCGGATTCGCGTCGGGCATAGCCGACCCAGCTGCCCGCTACCACGCCGCATTGGGACAGGCGGCCAGGTACATATCTCTGTATTGGCTGGGTGCCATGATTGGGAGGTTTGTAGGGTCGGCAATCCTGCAGAAGGTCAAACCCGGAAAACTGCTGGCGCTGTTCGCGGTCATGGCCGCTTTGCTGGTTAGCATTTCGGTTCTGACCAGCGGGCATGTGGCCATGTGGTCCATCCTCGCGGTGGGCTTGTTCAACTCAGTCATGTTCCCTTGTATTTTCACCATGGGGATTGCGGAACTCGGCCCGCTCACCGGAGATGGCTCCGGTATCTTGAACATGGCCATCGTTGGCGGTGCCATCATTCCATGGCTGGTCGGCAAATCTGCTGATCTCATCAATCGTGCATACTATCCGGCAATGGTGCAAGGCCAGACGAGTTGGGGTCAAGGCATTCACTACGCGCTTTTCGTGGCCACGATTTGTTATCTCTACATTTTGTTCTTCGCAGTGAGCGGATCGAAAACAAACAGCGAGCGATACGCCAAGGTGTAGCTGTGTCGGACTGTCGCGGCGGGTATTGATTGACTTCAGTGATTCACTTCATTTTGGTTACTTCGACGATCAGCAGTCCAAAGGATTCAAGAGTAACTTCGCTGCCTTTTGCCGATGCCTCGGGCGACGCGATCAGGGTTTTCAGAGTGGCCCGGCCGAATCCCAGTTGCGAAAGGTTGAAGGTTGCCTTTTGCGGAATGGCCGACATGTTCAGAGCCACCAGCACGGCTTTTCCATTGTAGCTGCGCAGGTAGGACATCACGTTGGGATCGTCTTCGTTGAGCGCTGTGTAGCTGCCTTCAAGCAACGCTGCGTTCGTGTGGCGTAGCGCGAGAACTTTCTTGTAAAGGTCAAGAACGGAGTTGGGATCTTTCGACTCGCTCGCCACGTTGTGCGTCTGGTAGCTCGGCGGCACGGGAAGCCACGGCTCTTTCTTGCTGAAACCGGCGTTCGGCCCAGTGTTCCACTGCATGGGCGTGCGTTCGCCGTCGCGGCCTTTCTCTTCGGGCCAGCCGGTGCGGCCGATCGGATCTTTCACGTCCTCTTTTCGGATGGGATCGTTGTTCTCCATGCCGATTTCTTCGCCGTAATACATGATGGGCGTACCGCGCAGCGTCAGATAAAACGCGCCCATCAGTTTGGCGATGGCGTCGTTGTGCTTGCCGTCGCCATAGCGGTTGTAGGAGCGGACTCTATCGTGATTGCTGATCACGAACACGGGCCAGCCGTGGGCGCTCTCGACGGCCGCAATCTGGCGCCGGAATTCGGGTGGAGAAAGTTTGTTGACCATGGTGAACATGAAGTCCATGGGCATTTGGAGTTCATTGCCGTTCTGGCCATAATACCGATCGAGTTCGGCGACATTGGAGGTCCAGGTTTCGCCGATGAGCACTGCCCCGGACTCGTCAGCCACCTTGCGCAGCTTCTGCAACTCCTCGTGAACCTCGGGAAGGTTCGTGTTGTATTTGTTCTCCATGTTGGGATCGCCCTGTGCATTGGCTCCGGTCAGAACGGGATTGTCGTGCAACTCAGGATCTTCAAACAGGGTGTCAACGGCGTCGAGGCGGAATCCGGAGACGCCGCGCTTGTACCACCAGCGCATGGTATCAAGCATCACTTTTTCAACCGCCGGATTGCGCCAGTTGAGGTCCGGCTGTTGGGCGTAGAAGAAGTGATAATAGAACTGGTTGGTGGTGGGGCCAAACGCCCATGCCGAACCGCCGAAAATTGAGATCCAGTTGTTGGGAGGCTGGCCGGGCGCTTTGCCGTCGCGCCAGATGTACCAGTCGCGATGCG
>Ga0074044_10004981_pt1 | contig 10890 bp, 9 predicted proteins | sample BogForMeECP23OM1_FD_94443 | JGI IMG/M metagenome (GOLD analysis project Ga0074044, IMG submission 94443) | Bog forest soil microbial communities from Calvert Island, British Columbia, Canada - Bog Forest MetaG ECP23OM1 | ecosystem: Environmental > Terrestrial > Soil > Wetlands ...
GATGTAATAGGCGAAGCGGTCGGTGTGGCTGCCGAAGCTCAGGGCGTCATCGGTCTGGTAGAAGTTGCCGGCGGTGATGGTGAGTTCGGCTTGGTTGTTGCGCTCGAAACCGGTGCGCGGGACGACGTTGAAGACGCCATAGGTGCGGTCGCCGAATTCGGCGCTATAGCTGCCACGATTGACTTCCACGTAGTCCATGTCTTTGGGATCGAACTGGGGGCCGAGGTTTTGGGCGATGGCGGTATTGATTACGGGAATGCCGTCGAGGAGCCAGGTGGTCTGGTGGCCGCCGCGCATGTGGAGCATGTCGTGGGTGACGTAGGCTCCGGGGACGTAGTCGGTGATCATGGCCAAGCTGTTGGTGCCGTCGGCGCCGGGAGTGCGCTCGATGTCAAGGCGGCTGACGAGAGTAGTTGGCGTAAAGCTGTCGGTGGCGACTACTGCGGGCGAGCCAGAGACGGTGACTTTTTCATTGGCCGCGGCAACTTGCAATTGAAAATGAACGACCGGGACAGATCCGGACATGACGATGACGTCCTGCGATGTTTGCGCGAAACCCTTACTGGCGACGCTGACAGAGTATTCGCCGAGCGGGACGGCGTTGAGTTGAAATTCACCGCTGGCGTTGGTGGTGGCGCTTTTTGCCCATTCTGACGATTTGGCTCGGAGCATCACCATGGCGTCTTGAATGGGACGATGCTGGGGGTCATGCACAACGCCACGAACCGCGCCGTAGTCGTTGGCGAAGGCGGCGGGGGTAGTCGTGGTCAATATGAATAGCAGGACAGCGAATGTCAGCAGCTTTAGGCGAGTCATGCATTGTCTCCCGTGTAGGGACGGGCGCCGTCGCCCATCCATGCCGAGCCCAGTTCGGCAGTTGACCGTGGTCGGAGGCAGCCCTGGTTTCGCTGGAGCGATGCGCTAGATGCTCGCAACTCCAAGGGAGCTTGCCAGGGATGCCCGTTTCTCAGGGCTGGTAAAGGGTCAGCTGCGAGGAGGGGCGCGGGCGGAATCGCTTCTGGAGATGTCGCTTGACTGGAGTAGCGTGCTTGGCGCGGGGCTCGCCGGTTCGATCAGAAGACTGAGAAAAGACAGCAGACTGGAAGCGGGCTGCGCCCACTCGGAGGTGGTCGCGCCGCAGCAGCAATGGTTCGGACAGCAGTTGCCGTCGCTGGTGGTTTGAAACGAGGTTGCAGAGGATTCGGACTGGGGCGGCTTCGACTGTGCCATCGCATGATGGCATGGCATCGCAGGCTGCGCCGCATGCTTGGACAGCGGTTGGCGCATGCATTGCGGGGCGACCGGCTGGGCGGAACAAGCCATCGCCAGCGGCGCGTAGGCCGGAGCGAGCATGACCAGCAGCAGAAACCTGGCAGTCCAGCGAGAAACACCCCACATTTGCGGAACAGCATAACAGTACCCAGTACCCAGTTGCCAGTGCCCAGTCAACAGCTGTCGCTCAAAATCTGGGTACTGAATACTGGGTAGTGATTCCTGTACCATTTCTCCGTGCACTTGCTGGCGGAGCGGCTGTTGAAGACAATTCGGAGGCAGGAATCGATTCGGGCTGGGGACCGAGTGGCGGCGGCGGTTTCCGGGGGAGCGGACTCGGTGGCTCTGCTTTGCCTGCTGCTGGAGTTGCGAGCGGAGTTGGGGATCGTGCTGTCGGTTGCGCATGTCAATCACAAGCTGCGCGGAGAAGAGTCGGACGAGGACGAGAGGTTTGTCTCGAAGTTGGCGCGGGAGCACGGGCTCGAACTGTATGTTCGCGAGGCGCCGATTGACGATGCTGGCAGAAGCTCCGGGATCGAGGCGGTGGCGCGGGAACTGCGCTACGATTTTTTTCGCGAGTTGACGCTGGAGGGTCGCGTGGCCAAGATTGCGACGGCGCACACGCTCGACGATCAGGCGGAGACGGTGCTGTTGCGCATCTTTCGCGGCACCGGCATTCGCGGACTTTCCAGCATTCATCCGCGGATTGTGTTCGAGGAGCAGGGGCGCGAGTTCGGCGAGGTGCTGCGGCCACTGCTTGGCTTCCGGTGCGCAGAATTGCAGGAATTCCTGCGTGAGCGTGGGCAGAGCTGGCGGGAAGATTCGTCGAATCGGGATATTGCCTTTCTTCGGAATCGCGTGCGGCACCGGCTGCTGCCGATCATTGGGGAAGAGTTTGGCGAGGCCGTGATCGAACACATGGGTGAGCTAGCGGAAATCGCGCGGGCGGAAGAGGAGCATTGGGAATGCGCGCATCCGGAGCTGGCGGCACAATTAGTCCCAACGGCGAAAGCCGGCATTCCTTCTGCAGCGCCGGTGGCGCGGCGAGCAGCGTCTCTGCCGGCGACGGCGTTGTTGGAGCTTTCTTTGGCAGCGCAATGACGGCTGGTGCATGTGTGGCTGGAAGCGAATGCCGCTGATTTGAGTATCTCGTTCCGGCTGATCGAGGAGGTGCTGGAGCTGGCACGCGGCGCAGCGGGGCAGAGACTGGAGCTGACGGCCGGTCACACTCTCCGGGTTACACGACAACGGGGGCGGAAGGAGCTCTTGCTGGAACTGGAGCCTGCCGAGGGCGGTAAAACGGCGGATTACGAGTACGCTCTGGCGGTGCCGGGTGCGGTGGGGGTTCCGGAACTGGGTGCTTGGATCGAAGCCCGGGTGGTGGATGCGGGAGGCGTTCCGGAGGGAGAGCGCGACCGATTGCTGGATCTGGAGCGCATGCCGAAGGAAGTTGTGATTCGCAACTGGCGGGCCGGAGACCGCTACTGGCCGGCGCATACGGCGTCAGCAAAGAAAGTGAAGGAACTGCTGAGCGACCGTCACGCGGCCGGAGCGGAGAAAAAGCTCTGGCCGGTGGCAGTTGCGGAAGGTTGCGGGCTAGTCTGGATGAGGGGATTTGCGGTTCCGGCTGCCTTTCGGGCGCCTGCGGGGGCTGCGAAGGCGATTTGGATTCGGGAGATTGCGGGCATGATGTAACATGCCATCGTTGGAGTTATAGCTCGTAGAGCCATTATTAGACTTTGATCCGGAGCGCTTGCACGAACGTTGCCTCAATCATGAATTGTCATCCCGAGCGGAGCGAGGGACCTGCAGTTCGCAGCAAGATGCAGATCCCTCGCTCCGCTCGGGATGACAAAATTGAGAGAGGTGGAGAAGAGTCTTGGTCCTGCCACGAGCTTAGTATTACTTGCTTTAGACATATCACGCCGGAGGCGCCACTTCCGCTATGAATGTTTCGCCGAATGCCGGGTTGCGCCAGGTAATCTCGGCCGACCAGATTCAGAAAAGAGTCCGCGAACTGGGGCGGCAGATTTCCGACGACTATCGCGGCCAGACCGTGATCATGCTGGGTATTCTGGAAAACAGCTTTCTGTTCATGGCCGACCTGGTGCGGGCGGTCGATGTACCCATCGTTTGTTCCTTTATCAAGCCGAGCTACAAGCAGAGCACGCGGGGCGAATCCGCGGTGTTGGAGATTCTTTTCAGCCACGAACTGGCGATTGCGGGCAAGCATGTGCTGCTGGTGGAGGGCTTGGTGCATTCGGGGGTGACCAGCGAATTCCTGATGAACGACCTGCGCGGGCGGGGCGCGGCTTCGGTGAAACTGGTTACGCTGCTGGATCGGCAGTCGGCGCGCAGGGTACCACTGCAGCCCGACTATTTCGGATTTCTGGTGGATGACGCGTTTCTTTGCGGCTATGGATTGGGGAGTCCGGAGCAGACGGGGCGGAACTTGCCTTATGTAGCGGCGACGACGTAGAGACGAGTCTGCCCTCCGTGACTTCTGTACCCTGCCTTTAGCGCTCCGTTTTCTGTTGAAAAGGTCTAGAATGAGGGGGCGGTCTTTTCCCAGTCGAATTCCCGCCTCCGGCATCTAATATGAGCTGTAGAGGCGGCGTCTGTTTTTTGGCAGGGATCCGGCAGGGGATGGGGGCTGCGCTTCGAGGAGTTTTAGGTGAATTCAACGATCAAGACGGTATTGTTCTGGGCGGTCATCGCGGTTTCGGGCATCCTGCTCTGGCAGGTGGTGAAAACCGGGAGCAATGTCCAGAAGGATAAAGAAATCGGCTTTTCTGAATTCCTGTCGGATGTGGATCAGGGCAACGTCCACGACGTGATGTTTATCGGCCAGGAAGTGAAGGGGAAGTTCAAGAACCCGGACGCGCCGTTTCACACGATTGTGCCGGCGAACTATCCGGATATGTACAAGAAGCTGACAGAAAAGAATGTCCCGTACAGCTTCAAGGACATCAGCAACGGCACCTGGCCGAGCTGGATTCTGAATCTGTTGCCGCTGGTGCTTTTGGGGGCGCTCTGGTTCTTCATGATCCGGCAGATGCAGACGGGTGGAAACAAGGCGCTGTCGTTCGGCAAGAGCCGGGCGCGGCTGCTCTCCATGCAGCAGAAGAAGATCACGTTCAAAGACGTGGCGGGCGTGGATGAGGCGAAGGAAGAACTTCGCGAAATTATCGAGTTCCTGCGCGAAGCGCAGAAGTTCCAGAAGCTGGGCGGGCGCATTCCTAAGGGCGTGCTGCTGGTTGGGCCTCCGGGAACTGGTAAGACATTGCTGGCGCGCGCGGTCGCGGGCGAGGCGAATGTTCCGTTCTTCTCTATCTCCGGCTCGGACTTTGTGGAAATGTTCGTCGGCGTGGGCGCGAGCCGCGTGCGCGATTTGTTTGAACAGGGCAAGAAGAACGCTCCCTGCATCATCTTCATTGACGAAATTGATGCCGTCGGACGTCATCGTGGTGCTGGCCTCGGCGGCGGACACGATGAACGCGAACAGACTTTGAACCAGCTCCTCGTCGAAATGGACGGCTTCGAATCGAACGAAGGCGTCATCCTGATGGCGGCGACGAATCGTCCGGACGTGCTTGATCCGGCGCTTTTGCGGCCGGGGCGTTTTGACCGGCGCGTGGTGGTGAATCGTCCCGATGTTCGCGGACGGGAAGAGATTCTGCGCGTGCACACGCGCAAGATTCCTCTGGCGGATGACGTGGAACTGAACGTTCTGGCCCGCGGGACACCGGGATTTTCGGGCGCCGACCTGGCTAACATGGTGAACGAAGCAGCATTGGCGGCGGCGCGGCAGAACCGCAAGGCCGTGCTGATGTATGACTTCGAAGTGGCGAAAGATAAAGTGCTGATGGGCGTGGAACGCAAGTCGCTTCTGCTCTCCGATGAAGAGAAGAAGAACACCGCGTATCACGAAGCCGGACACGCGCTGGTGGCGGCCATGTTGCCGCACTCCGACCCAGTGCACAAGGTCACCATCATTCCGCGGGGCATGGCGCTTGGCTTGACCATGCAGTTGCCGACCGACGATCGCCACAACTACTACAAGAATTATCTCGACACGCAGATCGCCATCCTGATGGGCGGGCGCATTGCGGAAGAACTTTTCCTGAACCAGATGTCGACGGGCGCGGGCAACGACATTGAGCGGGCCACGGAACTGGCGCGCAAGATGGTTTGCGAGTGGGGCATGAGCGACCTGGGGCCGGTGACCTTCGGCAAGAAAGAAGAGCAGATTTTTCTGGGACGCGAAATCTCGCAACACCGCGACTACAGCGAAGCCACAGCCATCCAGATTGACGAAGAAGTCAGGAAGATGGTGAGCGTTGGCTATGCGACGGCGAAGGGGATTCTCTCGGAGAATCGCGAAACCCTGATCCGGATCGCGAAGGCGCTCATCGAACGCGAAGTGCTGGACGCGGCGGAGATCAAGTTGCTGGTCGAGGGGCAGGACCTGCCGCCGATCAAGCCGCTTCCGGCAAAGACCGACGACGGCGTGCAGCAGGTGATCAAGCCGGATCGGGTTCCGGCGAAGAGCGGCGAGCGGCCGGCAACGGCGTAAGAGCAGTCTCAGTTCCCGGTTCTCAGTTCTCAGAGGGCGGCCAATTGGCCGCCTTTCCTTTTGCCGCGGCTGGCAGCACAGCTACGATCGCCAAGATCACATAGAACGGATCGATCGGCCTCCGATAATAAACTTCCGGGCTGGTGATGTAGTAGATGAGCGGGAATGAGAAGAGCACAAGCGCGTAGGGCAGAGTGCCAGAACAATCCGTTCGCAACGCTCGCCGTAACCCGAGAAACGCCAAGACCGTAAGCGTGGTGCAGAACAAGATGTTCGGCGGATCAAGCGGCTCCTGCTTGAGATAGTCTCGATCGAGGCTCCAGTAGCCTGTCCATAAGAAGACGGCGCGGCGGAACGACGTCCATATGTACCAGCCGGGATGGGTGCGAATGAACTCGAACGCCTGCTGCTTTTTCTTGTCAAAGTAGGCGAGTTCGCCGAGCTGCTTGAATTCATTCCACTCCTGCTCGTTGTGCCAGGGCCCAAGCTCGTAAGGTCCCCAGTACGAGGTGTTGCCTTTGGTGCCTAGGCGCAGAACGATTCCCATGTTGTCACGGAAGGGGACGACGCGATGGAAGACTTTATAGTTGCGGATGAACCAGGGCGACAGGACTGCGATAAATGCGATAGTTGCAACGACATTGACGGCAAACCAGCGCTGGCCGCGGCGCTGGCGGCGATAGATGACCCATCCGGCAAGAAAGGGCAACACGGAAAGCAGGGCTGGACTGGTTAGAGCGGCGAGCCCCCAGAGCAGGCCGAAGGCGGCCCAATTGCGGAATTTATTTTCATTCTCTAGATTCAGCGTGATCAGGAAGAGCACGCAGAGGAGCAGCGTCGCCAGCCAGGTTTCCCAGATGCGCTCGACGGGGAAATAAATGGCATAGGGACAGAATGCCCACGCCCAGCCGGACCATTCGGCGATGCGGTCTCCAAAACTGACGCGGGCAATCAGGAAAACGAGAATGCAGACCAGCGCTGACATTAAGGCATTCAGCGATAGCAACGCGATCGCCGAGGCCTTCGTGTAAGTGCCGAACAGTTTGAAGACACCGGCCACCAGATAGGGATAGACCGGGGTCATCCAGGCGGTGGGGCCGGTGTCCTCAAACAACGGACTGCTGAAGCCGCGGCCCTGGACGATGGAGCGGGCGATTCTGCCGGCTTCGTATCCGAAATGCCAGTGGTCGCGCTGCGGATCGAGTTGTTCGGGCAGCAGGAAAACCATGACCACCAGACGAATCGCCAGCGCCACCAGGACCATGGAAAGCAGGAAGGATGGGAAGCGTGTCGGTCTCGAGGTTATGGGAAACCCGTTCGGGTTGGAGGAGGGCGGCAAGGGCTAAGAGTTTTGGCTTGCGTTGATAATAATGCAAGCGGCGACTCGATGCTCGACGCATGAACCCGCGCTTGCAGCGTGCTCCAACAGCCCGTAGCATCTAACCAGAAGCATGGATACAACCACTTCCAGACCAGAGCGATCCCACCTGGCGCTCGGCGAGATGTTTAGCTTTGCCTACGAGACGTTCATGAGCAACAAGATACGGTTCGCTCTGACCGCGCTCGGCATGGTCATTGGAACGGCGTCCCTGATCCTGGTTACGACCATTGGCCTCACCGGCAAGCAATACCTGCTGAATCAGATTCAAGCGATCGGATCAAACTGGATTTATGCGGAATATGAAAGCGGCGGGGGACGCATCACTAATACCGGCAACGACGCTCTCACCATTGAAGACATGGAGGCGGTGCAGCATCAGGTCGACGGGATCGTTGCCGCCTCGCCCGTGCTTCCGCTCAACGAGCGCGTGGCCATTGGCGGCGGCAAAGAGCGCGACCTGCAGATCATGGGGGTTTACCCGGAATACGAGCAGGTTCGTAACCTGGTTATCCTGGAGGGGCGCTTCTTCGACAAGCAGGATTCTCAGGCGCACAACAAAGTCGGCGTCATCACTCCGAAACTGGCTGTCCAGCTCTACGGCTCGGAGCCCGCGGCGCTCGGAAAGACGGTCAAGCTGAGCGGCTTGCCCTTCACCATCATCGGCACGTTCCGCGAACGCGTGGATACGTTCGGGCAATCGGAGGTGACCGACAACACCATGCTGATTCCCTACACTGTGATCCGCTATTTTCAGGAAACGCCGGTCGTGAAACAGATTTTCTTTTCCGCCGCGGATGCTTCTTTGGTGGTGCCGATCACGGCCCAGGTGCAGCGTGTGATTCAGTCACGCCATCGGCCAGAGTCCGTCTATAGCGTCAGGAATCTGACCCAACTCGTAGCGGTTGCCGACAAGACGGCGACCGCCATGACTATGGTTCTGCTGGCCGTGTCGGTGGTCGTTCTTCTGGTCAGCGGCATCGGCATCATGAACATCATGCTGGCCACGGTCAGCGCCCGCATTCGAGAGATCGGCATCCGCAAAGCGATGGGCGCCACCAATCGCGAGATTCGCTTCCAGTTCCTTTCCGAGGCCATTCTCATCTCGCTGATCGGCGGTGTTCTCGGCATCGTGATTGGACTTGCCATCCCCTTCTCGGTTCGTTTCTTTACCGAATATCGCATCCCCATTTCCGGCCTTTCGGCGATTATCGCTATCGTCGTCTCCTCACTGGTCGGGATTCTGTTCGGCACGGTTCCCGCCGTCCGCGCCTCCCAGCTCGATCCGGTCGAAAGCTTGCGCTACGAATAGCAGGTGTCAGGTCTCAGGTCTCAGATGCCAGGATTGAGATGGTCGCTCAGACCTGACATCTCAGACCTGACGCCCGGGACCTGACACCTGCCCCGTGCGATACTTGTATGCCCTTATGAATCTGACACTCGATAACAAAGTTGCCCTCATCACCGGCGGATCGCGCGGCATTGGCGCGGCGACGGTGCGGCTGTTTGTGGCGGCGGGGGCGAAAGTTGTCTTCAACTATCAAGCGGCGAAGGCGCAGGCCGAGGCTCTGGTGCGGGAATGTGGCGCGGCCAACTGTCGCGCCGTGCAGAGCGATCTTTCGACCACTCAGGCGGCGCAGCAACTGGTATCGTCTGCCATCTCGGTCTTCGGTAGTCTCGACATTCTGGTCGCGAATCACGGCATCTGGCCGCCCGAGGATGCGCCTGTTGACCGTATGTCCGATGAACAGTGGCATCGAACGATTGCGGTGAACCTGGACAGCGTATTTTCGCTGGTCAAGCATTCGGTGGGACAGATGAAGAAGCAGGGCGGCGGGCACATCGTGCTGGTCAGTTCGACGGCGGGCCAGCGCGGCGAAGCTTTTCACTGTGACTATGCGGCCTCGAAAGGCGCGCTGATCAGCATGGTGAAAGGACTCTCGACGGAACTGGCGCACGACCACATCCATGTCAATTGCGTGGCGCCGGGCTGGGTGGATACGGATATGTCGACGGCGGCGCTGAATGATCCGCCAACCCGCGCGAAAGTATTTGGGAGTATACCGATGGGGCGCGTTGGGACGCCGGACGAGATTGCGGGGCCGATTTTGTTCTTGTGCACGTCCTATGCCGGATTCATTACGGGCGAGATTTTCAACGTGAATGGTGGAGCGGTGCTGGTGGGATAGGGGGGCGGCATCAGGTTTGGCGCTCCCGGACGGCCGGTGGCGGCCGTCCCTACGTGTGCGGTGGTACAGCTAAAATCAAGATGAGCGCTTCTAACCAAGTATCCATGTACCTCTTTGTTGCCATTTTGCTACTGTGCGCGCTGAGCGGTGCGCAAACCCCACCGCCTTCTGCTCCGCCTGCGTCTGCTGCCCCTCCGCCCGCAGTCAACCTGAACGACTCCGACAATGCCCGCAAGGCGCGGGCGGTTCTCGATCAGACGGTCGAGGCGCTGGGAGGACAGCCCTACCTCACGTACGAAAACAGGTGCGAGACCGGGCGCTACTATCCGCTCTATCACGGACGCACCGAGAGCACTGGGATTCCCTACCGATATTATGTCGAGTATCCGGACCGGGACCGTTTCGAAGTCATCCACACCAAGGACGTTTTTCTGCTTTTTTGGGATATTGGCAACATCAAGGTGATGGACAAGTCCGATATTGTCCTGATTCACAACGGCAATAAAGGATACGAGATTACTTACAAGGGAACAGCAGCGCAGGAAAAGCTCGATTTGGAGAACTATCTTCGGCGCCGGCAGCATTCGCTCGAATGGGTGTTCCGCAAGTGGATACGCGATCCGAACGTGGCCCTGTTCTATGATGGCGCCGCGGTGGTGAATGGAAAGGTCACCGAAGGAGTCACGCTGCTCAACAGTCAAAACGACTCGGTCAGCGTTTTCCTGGACCAGAATTCGCACTATCCGATCAAGGTCAGTTATTCGTGGCGCGATCCGAAGGACAAGCAGAAAAACGTGGAAGATGAGGTTTACGACAGCTACAAGCTGGTGCAGGGAATCTGGACGCCCCACTCCATTACCCGTTATTTCAACGGAGAGACATCGCAACAGCGCTTCATCAACGTCGCCAGCTACAACATGAAGCTGCCCGATGCGATGTTCGAGGCGGCGGTGACGTACGATCCCACCATGCCGCTGAAAAGCCGGTAAAACGCGGCCGAACACTTACGAAAGTACCGTAAACAGAGCCTAGTTCTTCCCTGGATACCCCCAAACATCTGTAACTCCCTGAACAAGTTAGCGTTCTCCGCGGCCGAACGAGCCACGGAGTGTGGCCGTTTTGCCACATGCATAAGTCTGCGTATCACGGTAAGCTGATACACAGCAAAAGACTTACATAGCCTTCCTCCTTGACACACGAGCAAACAATTCGTGCTGAGGTGACCTGCACCGGAGTAGGTCTGCACAGCGGTGCTCCGGTCGGCTTGCGGATTCTGCCCGCGCCGGCCGGAACGGGAATCGTATTCCGCCGCACCGACCTCGACAGCTTCGCCATCGAAGCCAGCGGACGCAATGTGGCCCGCGTCAGTTACGCCACCAGCCTGATGAAGAAGGGTGTGCTCATCTCCACCACCGAGCACCTGCTCTCGGCGTTTACCGGCGTCGGCATCGACAATGCGATTGTCGAACTGGACA
>Ga0074044_10004982_pt1 | contig 10889 bp, 10 predicted proteins | sample BogForMeECP23OM1_FD_94443 | JGI IMG/M metagenome (GOLD analysis project Ga0074044, IMG submission 94443) | Bog forest soil microbial communities from Calvert Island, British Columbia, Canada - Bog Forest MetaG ECP23OM1 | ecosystem: Environmental > Terrestrial > Soil > Wetlands ...
AGCTTTCGCGGCTCAATACCCAGCCTGCACGCACCCCTGCCGACGCTTCGCCGCCGCCCTCACGGGCAGCAACGCACGGCTCGGGGCCGGTGTGGTTCGCGTGACCTTCACCGTAAAGGACTTTGACCTCATACTCCTTGCCGGTCTCCCGGCGCACACAATTTCTTGACATGGTCGCAATTGTTCTGTATATGTTCTCACATCGCCGTCCTGAAGGAAAAGGCCGAATGTCCGGTTCCGTCGAAGCCGTTCCACCCGCCGCTGCTCGCGATCGATCGGCGCGAGCCGGGGTGAAGGGGCCCAGAAAAAAATTTCGCCTGAGAGTCGCTGATAACTCTTTGATAGGTCACGATCCGCGGTCAAAGATGGAAGGAATTGGAGGCGATTTCTGGCCCTTTTTGAGCTCCAGGACGCGTCCTGGACGCGCGCATGACGCGTCTTTGAAGTCGCGGGGAGCGCGGCCGGAGGCGAACGCGGCCTTCAGGCGCGTCGCTGGCTTCGGCAAGATCGACGCAAGTCGCCCTTTTTTGATTTGGATTGCTCGTAACCCATTGAAAAGCCCCGGATCGGACGAAGGAATCCAAGGAAATCCAAGCCCGTTGCCTTGGTCCGGCTTGGACGGGCTTTGCTTCCGCTTGGAGGAATTTGGCTTGAGACGTTGCGGCGTCGGCCGTTCGCTCCTGGCGCGCCTCTCGACGCGAGTGAACGAAGCCCGTCGCCGCGGACGGAGCGAGATCGGCCTGGGGAGTTACAGTCGCCGGCAAATGGCGCCGCAATGGCTTGAAAGAATTGAAGCCGCGCCCGGGGACGGTATGGCCCCGAACATATCGAAGCCCCAAGATCTGGCGTCCGGGCGCGGCGGAGCATGCTTCGTCAGCCTCTCCGCCGCCGGCTGAACGGACGGAGAGACCAATGATGAATCGACTTATGGGCTGAAGGGGTGCTTGGCGGAATCGCGCTGAGCGACGACTTCGGCAGGCGTCGGCTTGCCGGCGACCGCGCGTTCGATCGATTCTTTGACGGCGCGATAGTTGAAGTCATGGATCTTCTTGTCGTCGGCCGCTTCCCAATGGATGAAGACGCCGACGCAAAGGAACAAGTCGTCGGCCTCCTCGGCGGGAATCGTGCCGTCGGCGACGCTGTCGGCGACCGCCTTGGCGACGGCGTGTTGCGCGGGTCCGAACATCTGCACCGCTTGCTTGGCGCCCTTGATCGTCACCTTGTTGAACAGGACAGTGTTGGGCTTGGTTGGCAGATTGGGCGCCACAACCGCGAGTAGGGACGTGAAGCCGTCCTTGTTGTTGGTCAGCGCGTGGGCAAAAGCGGATTCCGCCGCGCTGCCCCGCGGCCCGATAATGAGATCGATATGAGCAACTTCGTTGCCCTCGCCGACCAGCGATTCGCCGACCATAAGTTTGTTAATTTTGGCCATACTAACTCCTCCCTGGGATCAAGCCAAACCACGTCTCCCCGCCAGTTGCGACGAGGCGAACTGGCTATCCTTGTTATCAGCATCCCACTTCTTGAGCGGGATCGGTTGGCCGGATAGTCACGGGTATTTCCCGTAAGGCTGACTCAATCATCGTTGGGGCGCGAGGGCAAGATGGTCGCGGAGCAATTATGACTGAGCATTGAAGATAGACTCGATGCGAAGAGCGTCGCCACCGTCAGATCCGCGCTCGTTCCGGGGTTAATCCCGCGAGATTTGAGCGCCGCGTCCCACTTTAGCAGCCCCTCGGTCATCCCCTCCGGATCGGGAGCAGCCGCGAACGCGTCACGCCAGTCCGCTGCCTCGCGCCGGATCGCCTCGGCGGTCGCGCCGCCAAATTTGCGCAAGATGTGCGTGTCGGGCAGCGCGACGAGAAACGCCAAATAGACAGAGAGCGTCGTCCAGCGCGGATCGCTTTGCCGCTGGCGCGCCGTCGCCAGCGCCGGCAAACCGAGTGAAAAGATGTCCTCAAAGGCTGTAACGTACTGTCGCGCGATACGATCGAGGTCCGCCGCCTCCGCCATGGCCTCGCGCAACGTCACGGTCGCAGAGGCGTTCACGTCATGCCGGGTCGCGCGTCCGAGGCCGCCGGGATTGGCGGCGGCAATGGCGGAGAAGACGTCGGCCGCATCTGCCTGGTCGAGACTGTCGAGCACGCCGGCCAGCGCCGGGCGTAGCGCGACATCCGCCATCTCCATGGCCGCAGCGAGCGGCGCGCAAAGCAGGATGATGCCCAGATTGGTGTTCTGACAGACCGCTAACAGGGTCGCGGCCACAGCGTCGCGGACGCGGACGCCGACACGCGCGCCCCTCGCGGCGATCGGGGCGGCGCTCACTTCCGCGCTGCGAACGAAGTCCGCCAGGCTCATGCCGTGGCCAGGCGCAAACCGATGCACGTTGCCCGGTTTGGGCGAGTCGAGCTCAGCTAGGCAGGCCTCGATATACGCTGCCGCCACGCAATCTTCGCGACCATTCATGTGACCCGCATTTGCATCGGACGGCTGGCCAATGCGTCCATCAGATCCAAAGCGATCGCCTCGGCGACGCTGTACTCGGTAACCTTCTGCAGGCCGCTCCACGCAGGCATGCTGTTGACCTCCAGCACCGTGGGCGCGCCTTCACCGCCGACCAGCACGTCGACGCCGGCGATAGTGGCGCCGACCGCTTCCGCCGCCGCGATGGCGAGACGCTCCATCCCCGGATCAGGCGCGACGGGCACGGGCTGGCCACCTTGCTTGACGTTTGTGATCCATGTCGAGGCGCTTCGCATCATGGCCGCTACCACGCGACCGCGCAAGACGAACAGTCGATAATCCCTGAAGTCATCGGTTCCGGTCGGTTGAAAGCGCTGGAGATAATAGACGCCTGCGACGCCTTCGGGCTCCGGCAAGTCTTCCGGCCGGCGAATAAGGCGTAGTCCCTTGCCCTGCGCGCCGAATAGCGGTTTGAGCACAAGCGGGCCGCGCGGCGCTTCACGTTCGACGAGGGCTCGCGCGGTTTCGGCCGATTCCATCGTCCAGGTCGGCGGCGTCGGCACGCCGGCGCGTGTGAGCAGGAAGCTCGTCATGGACTTGTCAACACACCGTTCGATGGCGCGGGCATCGTTCCAGACGACAACTCCAAGTTCTGCCAACGCGTGCAAGACGCCCAATCGTTTGGTGATCGCCTCGAATGAGCCGGCCGACAGCGTGCGCACCTGCACCGCGTCCGGTAATCCCCATCCCAAAAAAGGCAACGCCAGTCCGCTCCAGCTTCGCGTGTCGAAGTCGCACGCCGCAAGATCGACCCGCGCGAAACGCGCTCCAACCGCAGCAAACGCCGCCTCCATTTGGCGTGCGTGCCAATCGCGCTGATCGCTGACGAGAAGAATCGTGGGGCGGTCAGCGGAACGTGGAGTCGCATCAGGCGAAGGACGCATCGAGCAATTCGTGATGGATGGCCCCCGCGTGAAAACTCGCCCCGCTTTCGATCGCAGTGACGATGACCTCGGCCGGGCTGAACAGCATCCGGTCTATGGCGTAAAAATCGCCCTTAAAGCTTTTGAAAATGTCGGCGAATGGGGCGCCGAAATCGCGCGAGCCGCGACTGGGGAGCGCCTCGGCGAGAGCCTTCGCGTCGGCGGCCGGCCCGGTGACGAAGAGCTGCGCGCGTCCACCGTAAATGATCGCGTCGTTGGTGCGACCCATCGCAGTGACGAAATCGGGATGTGGGGGGCTAAGGGGCGCGGCGCCCATGCCGTTGACGATGCGGTCGAGCGGGAACTTCAGCTCATGGGCTTTATGTAACGCCACTTCCAACACGCGCGCGACCACCTGCGCGCCGCCGGCAAGGCTTTGCGTGGGCGCGTAAATCACCGTCAAAGCTGACGGCATGACAGCGCAGTCGCGGCTCACTTCCTCCACGATCTCGGGTGGCGGCGAGCGGTCGCTTTCGATGATGAGCGTCGCGACGTCGGCTTCGTCCCGATAGCCTATCTCCTTCAGCACCGTCTCCTTTTGCGCAAGCGCGCGAGCCGGGCCGGAACCGAGCGCGAAGAAGGCGTCTTTGCCGACGCCGTGAAGGCTCCAGCCCGCGTATTGGCTGCCCAAACACGCAATGACGGGCTGCGGCGAACTTACTGCGATGGTCCAAGGCCAGCGCGGCGTTGCGTTATCCGAGGTCAGTCGCACTTTGCCGAGGCCGCCCAAGCAGATTTCTGCGATGCGGAGGCCGGCTTCGATGCTGCCACGCCGGTCTGCGCCGGCGTCAATCAAGGTTTCGCCGAGTGGCCCGCGCGCAAAGCCGAGGTTCAACATTGCGGCGTCGCGGCGCAACGCATTCGTCAGCTCGGCGGCACGACGATTGACGCTTATGGTCTCGACGGCATTCAACGATTCAACTCCTGAACACCAGCAATGATTTCTTGCGCCCGACCGTTGGCGCACGCTCGGGCCAAGTCGACCGTCGCTCCAGAGGCGAGTGTCGTGCATAGCGGATCGCCGGCGGCGACGCGCGTTCCCGGCGACGGTCGGTCGACTGTCCAGTCCGGCCAATTCCGCTCCGCGCATGACACCATGTCGCAGGGGGCATAGACGATCTCGGCCGCTTTGCACTCCAAGCACGCTGAAAGGGGCATCAGACGTCCTTCGCAGCCGGCGACGTGAAGCGCTAACAACGAGCCCTCGCCGGGTTCGAAAACGTCGAGCGTCGCGCCGGGCCGTGGATTGATTTCTATGAGCGAGACCGCGTCGGCTGATACAACGAAATCGGCGCTGTTGAGGCCGACGAGACAGAGTTCAGAAGTAATGTTGGCGACGGCGTATGCGATTTCTTCGGCTTGGGCAGCGCCGACGTCGATGGGACCGGCAGCGCCGCCATATCGAAATGGCGACGTCGGCGTTGGCGCGGTCCACTGCACGCTTAGGCCAATGATTCCGGTCCTTTTTCCATTCGCGACGAACAGCGCCGAGATGCTTCGGCCCGTAACGCGGCGCTGGAAGTAACAATCCTCCGGCGCCGTGCATGTGGCCGTCGCTGCGCTGATATGGGCGCCCCCGGCGCCGCCTCGTCTCTTCGCGAGCCAGTATTCGGGTTCATCCGGTGGGGCAAGGCGCATTGGTGGGTGCGATATTCCAATCGCGCCGCAAAGTTGTGCGAGCGCGTGCGGATCTTTCACGCGTTCGACTGTTTCGGATTCATTGCCAAAAATACGTGTCATGCGCGCGATCGCGGCGATGGTTTCCGGCTGGTGCTCGAAACCGGAGCCATAGACAAGTCCAATCGGATCATAGGCACGACACAGAGTTTCGACCGCGCCGGCGACTTTGTCGAGCGTCAGCCCATCGGACAGCCCACCTTCGAGCGTTACGGAGGCAAGACTCATTTCTCGCGTGTCATCGTCGCCGAAAACATCAATCGAAAGAGGAGCAAATCCGGCGCGTTTGGCGGAGGATGTGAGCGCGCGGGCGGAATACCCCGCGATGATGATCGCCGGACGATTAGTCATCGGCCTGCGCCGAAATTCGGCCGTTCGCGTTGAGCGAGAAATGACGTCGCGACCGCGCGCGTGATGAGGTATGGCGCACGAGGGCGAGGCGACCCCTGCGGCATGGCGAGCATTTCCTCGGCGTACGTCATTTTTTGTGCGTCGGCTTCGATTGATCGCAGCCCGATTGAACCTGCTGACTTGCAATCTGTCTAGTCGAGAGCGACACAAATTCGACCCGAAGCAAAACGCGAAAGGACCCTGACTTCTGGCGCGCTTTCGAAGCTGGCGAGGAAGGGGGGATTGGCGATGAGCCTTGCAACGCCCGACTTGATCCTGGTTCCGGTGTTTATTCGTCGACGATCTGCATCTAGGATGCGCTCCACGAGAAACGATAACGGGCCGACGCAGTCTGCGTCGATAGCGGAGGAAGCGATGACGGGAATATGCAGCGCGCCTCAGTTGGGTTGGAAACGTAGCCCAATACTGCGCTGTAATCTTCCGTGAAGCGTATCGGCGATTGAATCCGCTTCGGGGTTCGCGGGCGAAAGGTGCTTTTGTGGAACGCCATCGCCGGGTCCTCGAGAATAGGCCTGTTTTTGACTTCCCGACGCTGCCGGCGTTCGACTTATGTCGATCCTGGGCTGACTCTGACCAAGCGGACAGAATGTATGGCACGGATAGATCAAATTGGCGCCGAAGCTGCAGCATCGATCGACGGCGTGCCGGCGTCGCTCGAAGACGCGGCCGCCGCCGCGGCTCAACTCTTGGCCCGAAGCGGTCAACCCCTCATCGCGGGATTAGGCGCGGATATCGAGGGGGCGAGGGCGGCCATTGCGCTCGCCGAGCGGGTCGGCGGCGTCATCGAGCATATGCATTCGGCGGCCTTGATGCGCGATCTCGACTGCCTGCGCGAAACGGGCGTCATGCTCACGACGCCGGGCGAAGCGCGCGTGCGCGCCGACGTCGTGCTGCTCCTGGGCGACGCTTTGCTGGAAACCTGGCCAGCACTGAACGATCGGCTGTTGGGACCGCCGGTGAGGCCAGACGGTGTGGAGGTCGGGCGACGCATCGTATGGTTGGCGTCAGAAGCCGACGCAACAGTTCCGGGCTTTCGCGGTGATATCAATGTCGTCGCTGCCGGCCTCGGCATAACGCTCGCCGCCAATCTGGCGGCCTTGCGAGCTCGTGTCAAAGGCCGTCCCGTCGCGCGAGCGGAGATACCCTTACCCACACTCGACGCGCTCGCCGCCATTCTGAAAAGCGCGCGCTTCGGCGTGGCCGTTTGGACGGCGGCGCGTCTCGGAGCGCTCGAACTGGAAATGCTCAACGGACTCGTGCGCGACTTGAACGAATCGACACGGTTCTCCACATTGCCTCTCGCTGCGCCTGACAATGGCGCAGGTGTGCTCGCCACCTGCGGATGGATGACCGGCTTCCCCATGCGAAGCGGCTTCGGCGTCGGCTCGCCATTGCATGATCCCTGGCGCTTCGACGCCGAGCGGCTGATCGCGTCGGGAGAAACCGATTGCGCATTGTGGATCTCCGCCTTCGGAGCGCCCTCGCCGGCCTGGCGGAGCGTGCTGAACTTCATTGCGTTGTGCGACCGAGCGACCCAATTCGCCGAGGAGCCCAACGTGCGTATCGTGGTCGGACGCCCCGGCGTCGATCACGACGGGGTCGTGTACTCGTCGGATACGGGAACCCTGGTCGCCGCGACCGCCTCCGCGCCAAGCGCCGCGCCAAGCGTCGCGCAGATTATCGCGCGCATCGCTGCCTATCTTCCAGATGCGAGCGCCGGAGCATGCTGATCCACGTCAAAGGCGCTCACATCGTTGATCCCGGCAACAAGCGGGACGCAATCGGCGATCTCTGGATTCGCGACGATCAGATCGTGGCGCCACCACACGGCGCCAAAGCCGATGAGACGGTCGAAGCGATGGGTCTCGTCGCGATGGCCGGCGGGATCGACATCCATTCGCATGTCGCGGGCGCAAACGTAAACACGGCGCGTCTGCTTTTACCCGAACAGCATCAGGCCCATACACGCCGTCCCGCCGCAACGCCGATCTCCAACGCCGGTTGGTCGACCTTCCAGACGGGCTGCCTTTATGCGGAGATGGGTTTCACGACTGTGGTCGAGCCGGCGGTTGCGCCGCACCGCGCGCTGCATGCGCATCTCGAACTCGCAGACACTCCGATCATCGACAAAGCCATCCTGACGATTCTCGGCAACGACGATTTCGTCCTCGGTCTCATTCGGTCCGGAGAGAGCGCGAGCGTGATCCGCGATCACGTCGCCTGGACCTTGCAGACGACTCGGGGACTTGGGATCAAGGTCATCAACGCCGGCGGCGTCGCTGCGTTCAAGGAAAACATGCGCGGCTTTTCTTTTGACGACATGGTTCCCTCCTACGGCGTGACGAGTCGCCAGATCGTCAAGGCCCTGCAAAAGGCGGTCCACGAGACCGGCGCGCCGCATCCCCTGCACGTTCACTGCAATAATCTGGGCATGCCGGGCAACGTTGAAACGGCGCTGACGACGATCGCTGCGGCGGAAGACCTACCGCTGCATTTGGCGCATCTTCAGTTTTACGGCTACGGCAAAGAGGGGCCGCAAGGCTTTTCGTCCGCCGCCCCTCGGCTCGCCGAGGCGGTCAATGCCGCCAAGAACGTTACCATTGACGTCGGGCAAGTGATGTTTGGGCAGACGGTGACGATTTCGTCCGACGTGCTGCGGCAATTCATGGCGCGCGGCCATGCGCGGCCGAAGAAATATGTCATCATCGACGGCGATTCGAACGGCGGCGGCATCGTGCCTTACGAATATCGCGCAGGCAGCTTTCATAACGCGGTGCAATTCGCCGTCGGGTTAGAGCTGTTCCTGCTTATCGACGACCCCTCGCGGGTGTTCTTCACCACCGATCATCCCAACGGCGCGCCGTTCACCACTTATCCCGAGATATTCGCTCTGCTGATGGACAAGGATCTGCGCGCTCAGTGGGTATCACGGCTTCCGACCGAGGCGGCGGCGGTGACGACGTTGCCGTCGCTGACGCGCGAATTTACTCTTTACGAGATCGCGACGATGACGCGCGCGGCTCCAGCCCGCCTCCTCGGCCTTCGGGATCGCGGCCATCTTGGCGTCGGCGCGCGCGCCGATGTGGCGCTCTATCGCCCGGGGAAAGATATCGCTGAAATGTTCCGCGCGGCCGCGCGCGTTTACAAGGATGGCGATCTCGTCGTGCGGGACGGCGCTGTGACGCATTATCGTTTCGGCCGAGCGCTGCAGGTGACGCCCGTCGTAGAGGCTTCCATGCAGCGGCGCATGACGGAATATTACGACGCGCGCTACGGGCTTCCGTCTGATTTCATGCGCGTGCCAGAAGAAGCCGTCGGCCGGCCGCAACCATTTGAGACCGTCGCATGCACGCGCTAACGGTCAACGGCGTCGCTATCGACGACACATTCGCCGAGGCCTTCGACATGCGCGCGACCGCGCTCGTCATCACGGCGCCGTCCGCGCGCTGGGCGATGCAGGCGGCTGTTACCATGACGGGCTTCGCCACCTCGGTGATCGGCTGCGGCTGCGAGGCCGGCGTCGATCGCGTCATGTCGCCGCGGGAAACGCCTGACGGGCGCCCCGGCGTGCGCGTGCTCACGTTCGCGGTCTCAACTTCGGAATTGCAGCGGCAGCTTCAAAGCCGCGTCGGTCAGTGTGTGCTTACGAGTCCAGGCTCGGCCTGCTACGCCGGACTCGATACGGGCGAGGAGAAGCTCAAGCTCGGCGCGGCGATCCGTTTCTTCGGCGACGGCTGGCAGATCGCCAAGAAGCTCGGTTCCCGCCGGTTCTGGCGCGTGCCGGTGATGGACGGCGAATTTGTTTGCGAATCGACGGCCTTCATGACCAAGGGAGCCGTCGGCGGCGGCAATCTCCTGATCATGGGCGCGACTCCGGCCAACACGCTCGCGGCGGCGGAGGCGGCGGTCAAGGCGATGCACGGGGTCGCCGACGCCATCATGCCGTTTCCGGGCGGCATCGCGCGCTCGGGCTCGAAGATCGGCTCGAAATACAAGAGCGCCAGCGCTTCGACCAACGACGCCTATTGCCCGACTCTTAAGGGCGCAGTCGACAGCGCCCTTGGTCCCGAGATCGCCTCGGTGCTCGAAATCGTCATTGACGGGCTCACCAGCACGGCCGTCGCCGATGCAATGCGCGCCGGGCTCGCCGCGATTGTCGATCTCGGCCCCGAACGCGGCGCGTTGCGAGTCGGCGCCGGCAACTACGGCGGCAAGCTCGGCCGGCATCACTATCACCTCAAGGAGCTGCTGCCGTGAGGCCGCTGACGTTCACCACGCGCGCGGCGCCGACCCAGCGCCTCGATCTTTCCCCGTTGGCAACGCAAAATCTCGCCGGCAAGACGATGGCGGAAATCGCCGGGATCGAACTGGGAACGACGCGCGAGCGCGTGAGGGCAGGGGACGTTTTCAGCATCCGCGAGGGTGATTTCGACTCAATTCTCTTCGAAGGCGGCAGCGCGCGCTTCGATCGTATCGGCATGGGAATGACCGCGGGAGCCCTTCACGTCGAAGGCGAGGTCGGCGTCCAAGCCGGGCGCGCCATGTCTGGCGGACGATTGACCATTCGCGGCGACGCGGGCCCGTTCGCGGCTTCGGGAATGAAGGGCGGAACGCTGGAAATCGAGGGCGACGCCGGCGAGCGGCTCGGAGGTCCGTTGAGCGGCGAGACGGTCGGCATGAGCGGCGGTCTCGTCCGCGTGCGCGGCGACGCGGGGCCGCGGGCCGGCGACAGGCTAAGGCGCGGCGCAATACTGATCGAGGGCCGCGCGGGCGCCTACGCCGGCAGCCGGATGATCGCGGGCACTTTGGCGATCGCCGGCGAGGCGGGCGACCTGCCGGGCTATTTGATGGACCGCGGCACGATCCTCTTGGGGCGAGGCGCGACCCTTCTCTCGCCGACCTTCGGCGATTGCGGCGAACATGACCTCGTTGCCGCGCGGCTTCTCGCCGATTACGTCGCTCAAGCCAGCGCGAAGCTGGCCAGACTTTTTCGCCGGCCGCTGAGGCGTCTCGCGGGGGATCTGGCGGCGCTCGGCAAAGGGGAGATTTTGCTCCCGCGCCCGTAAGGCGCGCGCTGGCGAAAATGACATAGCTGTCGGCATTCCCAGGCGCGGATTCAGTCTTTCCGGCACGCCCGGCGCAGGACGGGGCTCAAGGCCCGCAGCAGGCCGTGCAAAATTGGTCGCGCGCAGTCACTTTCAAAGGCTTAGTTAGGTGTGAAAAACGTAAAACGTAACCGGGGCAAATTTCCAGGCACGTGGTTAGCTTGGGGCGGGTCTGACGAGGGTTGCGAGGTCGGGGATGTCGGGGCCGGGAATGCCGAGGCGGGCGCCGAGATAGTCGAAGAACGGGATC
>Ga0074044_10004983_pt1 | contig 10889 bp, 10 predicted proteins | sample BogForMeECP23OM1_FD_94443 | JGI IMG/M metagenome (GOLD analysis project Ga0074044, IMG submission 94443) | Bog forest soil microbial communities from Calvert Island, British Columbia, Canada - Bog Forest MetaG ECP23OM1 | ecosystem: Environmental > Terrestrial > Soil > Wetlands ...
GTGGCGGCGGTGCTGGTGCACCGGGCGATGGGGGACCGGCTGACGAATATCTTCGTGAATACGGGGCTGCTGCGGAAGAACGAGTTTGAGCACACGCTGGAGATGTACCGGGAGAGACTGGGGTTGCGGGTGATCGGGGTGGACGCTTCGGAGCGGTTCCTGACGAAGTTGCGGGGAGTGACGGACCCTGAGAAGAAACGGAAGATCATCGGCGGGGAGTTCATCGCGGCATTCGCGGAAGAGGCAGAGAAGCTGCAGAAGGGCGAGGCGCACGGGGAGATCAAGTTCCTTGTTCAGGGGACGCTATATCCGGATGTGATTGAATCGGTGTCGGTGAAGGGGCCGTCGGCGACGATCAAGACGCATCATAACGTGGGGGGATTGCCGGAAAAGATGCCGTTTGTGCTGGTGGAGCCGTTGCGGGATTTGTTTAAGGATGAAGTGCGAAAGATTGGAAAAGACTTAGGATTGCCGGCAGAGATACTGGTGAAACACCCATTTCCAGGGCCGGGGCTGGCGGTGCGGCTGCTGGGGGAGATTACGAATGAGAGTTTGGCGAAGCTGAGGGAATCGGACGCGATTGTGACGGAAGAGATTCGGCGAGCTGGGCTGTACGAGAAGGTGTGGCAGGCGTTTGCGGTGCTGCTGCCGGTGCGGAGCGTGGGGGTGATGGGGGATGGGAGGACGTACGGGCTAACGGTGGCGGTGAGGGTGGTGCAGTCGGACGATGCGATGACGGCGGATTGGGTGAGGCTGCCGGGAGAGGTACTGGAACGGATATCCACGAGGATTGTGAACGAGGTGCCGGGAGTGACGCGGGTGGTGTATGACATAAGCAGCAAGCCGCCGAGCACGATTGAGTGGGAGTGAGCACGGGGTAAAGCGGTGTTTTGGATGGCTGAAGAGGACCTGGACGTGAGAAGTGTGCGCGGTGTTGGAGTTGAGGTCCTTCGGGGCGCAAACGACGCGCCCCTCAGGATGACAATTAGTGCGAGGGGAGTGGTCGGGGGCGCGGAAGGTGCATTGCGCAGTGAAAAGAGAAAAGCCGCCCCCGGCGCAGGGAAGCGGCTCTTCTGGTTAGTCAGTTTTGGACAAGAGGGATGAGTATGAGAGCAGTACTACCGATTGGCCATTTTCTGCGCCATATACAGCAGCAACTTGCGATCTTCCTCATCCGACTTGCTCAGCAAACGGCGAAGTTTGTTGAGATAGCGCGCCTCTTTGCCCGCGCTGCCCCAGGCGATGTCGTCAGACGACCTGCGCTTGGGGAGATTGGGCAACTGGGGCGGCTCCTCGCCGTCGTAGAAGAGTTGATAAAGTGGGCATTCGAGCGCGCGCGCCAGTTTTTCCAACGTTTCAATGGCGGGAACAGTATGGCCATTTTCGACGCGGGAAATATAGCAACGCAAGAGACCGGTGCGCTTCTCGATATCACCCTGGGAGAGTTTCTTTTCTTCGCGCAGAGCGCGAAGACGGTCACCGATAATCATGAATTGAGTATTCCACAGTTAGTACAAGGTAGCAACTAGAAACATCGAGGGGGCTGTTGAAATAAAGGTGGCAAGGCTGGACAGAAAGCTAAGAATATCGTAACCAAATGAGGATGGCGCGCGTCCCAAAACCAGAGGCCCAGGGGCTCCCCGGACAGGTGGAGACGGAGAGGCTCGTGGCGGAAGCCCAGCGAAGCGGAGATGACCGGGAACTGGTGCGGCAAGCCAAGGACGGCAGTAAGGAGGCGTTCGAGGCGCTGGTGGTGAGGCACCAAAGCCGGGTGTTTGCGGTGGCAGGAGGGATCCTGCGGAACCGGGAGGACGTGGAAGACATAGCGCAGCAGGTGTTTTTCAAGGCGTACTTCTCGCTAAAGCGGTTTGACCAAAGGGCGGCCTTCAGCACCTGGCTGTACAAGATCACGGTGAACGAGTGCTGGGACCTGCTGCGGAAGAGGAAGGTAAGGCCGCTGGTGCTGGAAGTGGACCTGAGCGAGGAGCAGGCCCGGAAGTACCAGGCGGCGGAACGGCTTGCGGATGGGCGGCCGGACGCGAGCGAGCAATTAGCCTCGCGGGAACGGGTAGAGCAACTGCTGGGGTGCCTGGAGGAACGGGACCGGTCGATGCTGGTGCTGAAGGAAGTGCAAGGGTTTTCGGTGGACGAGATCGCGGAGATATTGGAGATTAATGCGAATACAGTGAAGGTCAGGCTGTTCCGCGCGAGGCAGAGGATTGCGGAGAGCACGAAGCGGCGTTTGAAGGCGAAAGCGTAAAGAAATGCGATGGTTGAAAGAGATTATGAGCAGAGAGGGGAGCGCAGTATGAGTAATGGATTGGAAATGAAGAACAGCGAATGCCGGCGATTCCTGGAAGAGATGGAAGGGCTAACGGCGAGCGAAGGAAGGGCAGAGGCGACGCTGGAAGGTATGTCGAGCGAAGCTCGGAGACATTCCGCGGAGTGCGCGGATTGCCGGGAAGCGGTGGAGGAGTTGGTGGAGACGCGGAAGGCGCTGCGGCCGATGAGCGTTCCGGTAGTAGAGGCGGGGCCGTGGTTTGCGACGCGGGTGATGGCGGCGATCCGTGCCCGAGAGAATGAACTGGAAGAGCGGCGAAATGGGGTGTGGCTCGGGATAAGACGATTGGCGCCACGGTTGGTGGCGCTGTGCGCGCTGGTGCTGGTGTTGGGAACGACATGGGCGGTGCAGTTGAGGAGAGCCGATGTGGCGACGCAGCCGGAGATGCGGCCGGCGGAATCGGTGTTTGAATCGGTGCCGGCACCGTTGAATGACGACGTGCTGGTGAGTGGGACAGGGGAGCGTCCATGAACGGAGAGACGCGGCGGAAGGCCTGGGAATGGCTGGCGGTGGTGTTCGTGCTGGGAGCAGCGATTGGCGGGGTGTTTGGTTATAGTTTTACGCACAGGAGTCATGCGGCGAACTATCCAAACATGCATCCGATGAGCGAGGCGGAGCGGAGGGCCCAGCGCGTGGCGGAGATGAGCAAAGCGATCGGGTTGACGCCGGAGCAGGGCCAGAAAGTGGACGGTATCATTAAGGCCGCGCACGAAGAGATGAAGGGGATTCACGACAAGGCTGAGACGGATGTGGATGCGGTGCGGGAGAAAGCACGGGCGCAGATGAGGGAGTTTTTGACGGAAGAGCAGAAGCCGAAGTTTGAGGCGTACGTGCGGCGGATGGACGAGGAGAGAAAGAAGCAGCAGGGGAAGTGAGGCGGGGCCAGTTTTCAGTTGTAAGTTTTAAGTTCTAAGTAAATCTGGAATTGGAGCCGGGAGAGCGAGGGGCTTTCCCGGTTTTGTTTTTTTTGGGGAAGAGGAAAGCTTACGCAGAGAGCGCAGAGTTCACAGAGAAGAAGAGAGAAACCCAAGAGAGACCCAAGACCCAGGCACATAGTCCGTGCCTGGGGCAACCGGGGGAGAGTCTCCGCGGAGAGGAAGAGAGAAACCCAAGAGCACAGTTCCTTCGTTCCTCAGGGCAAGCCCTTCGGAACTCAGGGTAAACAGGAGTGATTGTGGCACTGTTATTTGAGGTTGCGCATGAGGTCGGAGGCGGTTTTGGCGGCTTTTTTGATTTCGGAGACACTATGGACGGCGGGGTCGGAGGGTGGGAGATGGTCGGCCAGGACGTCGGCATTGGCACTGATGACGCACAAAAGGTTGTTGAGAGCGTGGGAGATGGCTCCCAGGCGGTTGGAGGGGAAGTAAACATTGACACTGGGATCGAGCGTAAGTTCCATTTGAGAAGCCTCTCTGAGATGAGCTTGAGTTTTTTGTTCGGAATGCGCGGCGAGTAGTGTGTTGTGGAACAAATCAGCGGACAGTTCATCGAGAGGAAGGCAAAACGAAGCGCCGGCCTGTTGAGCCTTTTTGTCGAGATCCTTGACCGAGGGATAAAAGAGGGCGAAGACGGGAATAGCAGGATATTCTTCACGAATTTTCTGGATGACGCGCAGGCCCTGAAAACTCCAGGCATGGAGATCAATGGCGAGAGCATCCCAACTGCCGGCAGCGAGTATGCGGAGTAGATCGGTGGGCGAGTTGGAACGATGGATGCGCAGAGGAGTGGCGGGGGCCTCCGAAAGCGCATGAGAAATTCTCAACCAGGACGGGTTCTCACCCAGGAAAAGAACTTGGAATACAGTGTCGTACATGGGTCTTTCTTGCTTCTCCTTACAAAATGAGCCGAGCATGTTCATGGATGAACCTATTCGCGAAAACATGCGAACTGCTTTGCTAAATCAGAATCAGGAAACGCCCTTCACAACAACACTGCGGCCCCCGGACGGAAACAGGCGTTGAATTTCCATCAGCAGGCCCTCTGGGAAGAGGCTCTTGGGAACGAAGCTATGTGCGCCGTGCCGAAGACATTCTTCGCCGAGAGAGAGGCCCTGTAATTCCGAGAAAACGATGATGCGCATGTCAGGACAGGCAAGGCGGATGTGCTCCGCGGCTTCCAAGCCATTGACGCGCGGCATGCTGAGATCGAGAAGGACGAGATCGGGCGTATAGAGAGAGGCAAGCTGAACGGCATTCTGGCCGTCACTGGCGGTGGCAACGATCTCAAAACCACCGGCGAATTCGAGGTAGTCGCAGACGGAACGAAGGGCGGTGGGGGAATCATCGGCGACGAGCACGCGAATTTTGTGGGTCGAGGACATAAGGCCTCCGAAAGAGCTTTGTTAACCTTCATTAATATAGAGAGAAGGGGAGGAGGGAGGAATGGGAGTGATTGCGTAGGGTGGATTCACTAGTACTGAGGAGCAAGCGGTTTTGACTACCAGGAAAACTGGGGGAGTTTGGACCAGGATGGGGAAGTAAGAGGAACCTAAGACCCAGGCACTCGGCACAAGAGTAGAAGAGTGTAAGAGCTCGAGAGCGTGGAGAGGAAGGGTGTTGCTGGGGGAAAGGAAGGCCTCACCCCTGAAGGGGTGAGCTACAGGTGAGCGGTGGGAGGTACCGGCCGGCAATCGAGTGCGGAGCGGAGGTTAGGTGGAGATGATGTTGTTGCGGATGGCGTAGAGGACGAGTTCGGGGAGGGAATGGAGATCGAGCTTGAGCATGATGTTGGCGCGGTGGGCTTCGGCGGTGTTGACGCTGATACCGAGGATATTGGCGATTTCCTTGTTACTTTTGCCTTCGGCGAGGAGCTGGAGGATTTCGCGTTCACGCGGGGTAAGGCGTGAACGTTGGGGTTTAGCCAGATCTTGGGAGAAGTTGCCAGGGCCGGCGGAAGGCGAGAGGCGAAGTGAGAAGTAGGGCTTGTTCTGGCGGAGGGCGTCGACGGCGGCGAGGAGAACACGGTCGGCATCATCCTTGAGGATATAGCCGCGAGCGCCGACCTCGATGACCTGGCGAACGAGTTCATCGGATTCGTGCATGGTGAGGATAAGGACTCGAGTGCGGGGAGAGGATTTGAGGATGCGGCGGGTAGCGTCCACGCCGTTGAGAAGGGGCATGCCAATGTCGAGGACGGCGACATCGGGTTTCTGCTTGGCGGCTTTATCGACGGCATCGCGACCGTCAACTGCCTCAGCGCAGACCTGCCAGCCAGCGCGGGATTCGAGGAGAGTGCGCAAGCCGGTGCGAACGACGGCATGATCATCCGCGATCAGGATGCGAAGGGGAGCCATCGAGAGCCTCCTTGGGAAGGGCCTCAGGGTTCAAAATGGTAGCGCGAATGGTGGTGCCGGAGGGACTGGATTCAATATCGAGGCGGCCGCCGAGCTGGGCCATGCGTTCGCGCATGCCTGGAATGCCGACGCCAAGGCGTGCAGCATTGGGCTGGGATTGCCCATCGGAGGGCAGAATAATGCCGCGGCCGTAGTCAATGATCTCGAGGATGAGGGAAGAGGGGGCTTCAAAAAGCCGGATTGTGGCGGAAACGCTACCGGAATGGCGCTGGATGTTGGCGAGGCTTTCTTGAACGACGCGGAAGAGAGCGATTTCCAGGGACTGCGGAAAACGGCTGAACTGATTGGGAAGGACGAGCTCGGTTTCGATGCCGCTGCGCTCGCTGAAGCCGTGGACGTACTCCTTGAGAGCGGAGACGAGGCCAAGTTCATCGAGCAGGGGGGGGTGGAGGAGGTAAGAGAGGGTGCGGATCTCACGAGACGTCTGCTGGAGGAGGGTGCGAGCTTTTTCGAGGGCGCGTTCGGCGGGTGCGCCGAGGCGAGGGGAGGACTGGCGGACCTGGGCGAGGCTCAAGTTGACGGCCAGAACAGTTTGCGCCATGCCATCGTGGAGTTCGCGACCGATGCGGCGACGCTCTTCGTCCTGAAGGTTGAGCAACTGCATGGAGAGCTTGCGAATGGCCTGCTCGGCGTTCTTCATCTCGGTGATATCGGTAAAGGAAGAGATGACGCGGAGGATGGAGCCATCAAGATTGAATTGCGGGACGGAGTTGCCGAAAATCCAGAGGATTTCCGGAGAGCCGGAACGCTGCCAGCCCATGGTGCGGTTGTAGACAGGGTGCCTGGTGCGGAGGACGGTGGGGACAGGACGGTCGTCCGAAGACATGACGCGGCCCTGCTCATCGATTGGGGTGAGGCCCAAAGAGCCCACGTCGTGGCCGATCATTTCCGATTCTGTGTGGCCAAGCATTTTCAGGGCGGCCTGATTGGCGAATTCGATTTTGCCGTCCGGGTCGTTGAGGATAACGGCGACGTGGAGGTCGCGGACCAGGGTACGGAAACGCTCCTCGCTTTCACGGAGAGCATCGAGAGCTTTGCGCTGCTGGGTGACGTTGGTGGCAGATACGAGGACACGCGAGAGGTCGCCAGTGGCATCGAATTCAGGAACCATGTCCGTAATGGTCCAAAGGATGTCACTAATGTGGGGACGGCGCCAACCGAACACCTGACCATAGAGGGCCTGTCCGGTGGCGATAACGGTGAAAAGAGGATTAGCGGACTCTGGAATGGGAGTGCCGTCTTCCTGCAAAGGCTGCACGGCGATTTCGTGGGGTTTCTTATGCAGGACGTCTTCGAGCGTGAGTCCAAACATATCCATGGCGGCCCGATTGGCGAATTGCAACTGGGCCTGAGGATCGAAGGAGACCAAGCCGACGTGGAGGTCGCGGACGAGAGTGCGGAAACGCTCTTCGCTTTCCCGGAGAGCGTCGAGGGCCTTGCGCTGCTCGGTGAGATCGGTGACGGAAACGATAACGCGGGAGATTTCGCCTGCGGAGTCAAATTCCGGGATGGCGTCCAGAAGGGCCCAAGTAACGCCCGTCGAGGCGCGGCGGCCCACGCCGATAACTTGGCCGCGAACAGGCTGTTTGGTGGCCAGGACGATGGGAACGGGACGGGCCTCGGCCGGCAGCTCGGTGCCGTCCTCGCGAAGAGTGAAGAGACCGAGTTCATCGGTGGTTTTGCCGAGGAATTGTTTATACTGGCGGCCAAACGCGTCCTGGACGGCCTGATTGGCAAAGAGGACGCGAACTTGGGGGTCGTAGATGACGATTCCCACGTGGAGATTTTCGACGAGAGAGCGGAAACGCTCTTCGCTGGAGCGGAGGAGTTCCTCCGCGGCCTTGCGTTCGGTGATGTCGCGGACGGCGACGAGGCAGCACCGCCTGCCGTCGAAATCAAGCAGAGCGCCGGACATTTGCCCGACGCGGACGAGGCCGGATTTGGTGCGATAACGAAACTCGCATTCCCGAAGTTCGCCGGATTGCACGAATTGCAGGAAAATCTCAGCGCGGCGGCCGGTATCTTCCCAGAGATTCATTTGGCTGGGAGTTTTGCCAAGAGTGTCTTCGCGAGTGTAGCCGGTGAGACGTGTAAAGCCATCGTTGACGTCGAGGTAAGGGCCGTCGGGGAAGACGTTGATGGACATGGAATCTGGGCTGGAACGAAAAGCGGAAGAGAACATGCGCTCGGAACTGCGCAAAGCTTTTTGGGTTTCGAGCAAGTGGTCGGAAACCACAAGCTGTTTGCGGTGGGTGAGGTTGAGGCGTACGGAGGAGCACAGAACGGAGGAGGTCACGGCGAGCCAAGCGAGGGGAAATTGTTCGCGTGAAATGGCAACGCCCATGAAAATGACGAGGAGAGGAATGGCGATAGGGAGAACCTGAGTGGCGACGAGACTGCCGACGGGAGAGGGGGAGGAGGCGGGAGAGGGTTGGGGCTGCTTCCAAGAAGCGGCGAGGAAGATGACGAGAAAGTGGGGCAGCATCCAGAGGAGATCGCCCCAACTGGCAGCACCGACGGAAGTGTTCAGGGTAAGGAGGTAGGTGGCATCGGAGAGAACGGCGGTAAGAAAAACAAAACCCAAGACGAAACAGAAATGGCGAAGCCAGGAGGAGCGAGAAGCCCGGGAGCGGAAGAAGAAGGCGAGAGAGAGAATGAGATCGCGGGCGATGTAGAGAACGAGGATCTGGCGGACGAGAGAGGTGCTGTGGGCTTGCCAGCGTGCTGGGGAGTAGAAGAAGTAGAGATAGGCGGTGGCGGCAACGATGCCAACCTGGATGAAGTCAAGGATGCGGAGGGAATCGATGCCGGGGGAGTCCTGGTTGGAACGCGGAAGGAACATCATGAAGACAGGTGCGGGCCAGATAAAGAACAAGAGATCAGAGGGATAGGGACTCAGCGCAGAAGTAGGAACAAAACTCTGGTAGTAGCCGCTGATGGCCTGAGCCAAAGCTTCGAGAGCAAAGGCGAAGGCAAGCAGAAACCAAACCTGGCGTGCGTAAGCAGAAGAACGGCGCGCGGCATAGAAGGAGCAGGCAGCAGCCAGGAGGGCCATGACGAGGTCCAGGGAATTGGAGAGAATGAGGCGTGTGGCGGGGGAGGGAACGAGGACGAGGTCAAGCAAGAGAAGCAAGGCCAGGAGGAGAGCGGCCGCAACGGCAATCCGAGGAAACTTGCCGGAAGGGAGCAAAGTGACCTCACGAGCAACGAACGGAAAAGCCTGGTGGAGCGGGGATCGAGGAGAGTTTACACCATTACAGGGATTTGGAGGAGGGAGGGTGGGAGGGCCAGTTTTGAGTGCTAAGTTGTTAGTTTTAAGTAAAGTGGAAGAGGGCTCACTGGACGGGGTGGCGCTGGGACGGGGATGAGGGGGGATTGAGGAGAGGGGAAGAAGTAAACAAGCAAAGAAGTAGAGAAGCAACGAGGTAAAGAAAAAAAGGAAGATGAAAGATAACGCAGAGGCGCAGAGGATCGCAGAGAGGAAGGGCGAAAGCCCAAGAGCACAGTCCCTTCGGGGCTCAGGGCAAGCCCTTCGGGACTCAGGGTAAACAGGAGTGACTGTGCCACAAAGAAGAGAAACCCAAGCGAGACCCAAGACCCAGGCACAGACTCCGTGCCTGGGGCAACCTGCGTCGAAGGTAAAACAGTGAACGAGTGCTTTTTGGGGGAATGGTGATGGAGAGTGAGAAACGAGGGGTGAGGAAATAAAAAGGGCGGAGCGCAGGGCGCTCCGCCTGGAGATGAGGGATCAGATTAAAGGGGTTGAACGTTGGAGGCTTGCAGACCCTTGGGCCCACGTACGACCTCGAATTCAACGGCCTGGCCCTCGTTGAGAGAGCGGTAGCCATCGGCCTGAATCGCGGAGAAATGGACGAAAACGTCCTCTCCGGTCTGGCGTTGGATGAATCCGAAGCCCTTGCTCGCGTTAAACCACTTTACAGTTCCTTGTTCCTTACTCAATGCAGTTTCTCTTTTCAAATAAGCTATCTGATGCTTCTCTCTCCAGGACCCTTGCGGATACCGGGCGTCTTCCGTTGTTTCCTCACCGCGGTAAAGCGGGCGGAAAACAAAAAAGGCCGCAAGTTGAAGCTTGCGACCCCTCTAAAACAAAAGGCGAAACAAGAGCAACAAACGCAGGTTCAGAATACCACAAGTGGGGAGGAAGTCCAAGAGGAATATTGGAGGATGGTTAAGGGAGGGGTGGAGGGATATCGGCGATCAGAGATCAGCGACCAGGAAGCAAGCCCTTGAAAAGCGAAACTCGACAAACGAAATTCGAAAAGCGGAAATGAAACCGGGAAAAGGATAACGCAGAGGCGCAGAGGACGCGGAGGTTCGCAGAGGAAGAGAAGAGGAGCCCAAGACCCAGGCACCCGCCTACGGCGGGCCTGGGGCAACCTTCGTCAGGACGTGGAAGAGTACAAGAGAACAAGAGATAAGAGAAGAGAGGGATGGCGTTCGATCGCAAGAGCCCACCCTTCGCTGAGAGGCGCGAAGGATGGGGCACCCTCAAGTACTTGGAGAAGTGGAGTTAGAAGGGGATGTCTTCGTCGGAGATTTCTGGGCCGGAGGGGCCGGGGCCCATGGGTTCTTCGGCGGGAGCGGCGTGATCGAAGTCTTCGGTGCGGGAGGCGCCGGCACTGGAGGCACCAGCGCCAGCGGCCATGCCTTCGGAGCGGCCACCGAGCATGCGGAAATTGCTGGCGACGATTTCAAAGCTGGTGCGCTTCTGGCCTTCCTTATCCTGCCACTCGCGGGACTGGATGCGGCCTTCGATGAAAACGAGAGAGCCCTTCTTCAGATATTGCTGGGCGATTTCTGCTTGTTTGCCCCAAACAACAATCTTGTGCCATTCGGTGCGCTTCTGACGCTCGCCATTGCGGTCTTTGTAGGATTCGTCGGTGGCAAGGGAAAAATTGGCGACGGCTTGCCCGCCGGAGGTGAAGCGCGTTTCGGGATCGCGGCCGAGGCGGCCGACTAGGATGACTTTGTTAACGGACATGGTGAGTGATTCTCCTTGAAAGAGGAAAGATAACACGGGGGAAGAAGAAAAGGGAAATGAAGGAAGGTTAAGCGCCGGGAAGAGAAAAAATAACGCAGAGACGCAGAGTTCGCAGAGAAAGCGCAGAGTAGGAAAGAGAAGAAAAAAGAAAAGAAAAGGGGAAAAGAAGAAAAGAAGAAAAGAAGAAAAGAAGA
>Ga0074044_10004985_pt1 | contig 10889 bp, 9 predicted proteins | sample BogForMeECP23OM1_FD_94443 | JGI IMG/M metagenome (GOLD analysis project Ga0074044, IMG submission 94443) | Bog forest soil microbial communities from Calvert Island, British Columbia, Canada - Bog Forest MetaG ECP23OM1 | ecosystem: Environmental > Terrestrial > Soil > Wetlands ...
CAAAAGTCCCTAAAACCTGGACGGTGATTTTCGCGGCTGAAACCTACACAAGCGAAAGTCGCTACTAAAAGCGACTCGGGGCCGATTACCGAAGTCACTGATGAGTTAAGCGCGAGATCATGTAACCCCCCACATCCTTCCACGAAAAACGCGCCTACGGCCCAGAAATTTTCTGATCAACGATGCAAATGGACTTTTGCAACAGCATCGGGGCGAAGCGGACATGTTCCCGCAGGCAATACCGCCTAGGTCGGAAGCGAATGACCCAGACCGGACATCGAGTGTGCATCGCAGCAGTCGAGGATGATTGTCTGATTAGTTACTCGATCACCTCGTCGGCGCGGCCAAGCAGTGTCCGCGGAAAGGTTATGCCGAGCGCTTTGGCAGCCTTGAGATTGATGATCAGATCCACCTTGGAGGACTGCTGGACGGGCAGGTCGGCTGGCCTTTCGCCCTTGAGACCGGTGTAAACGCCTGCCTGATGATAATTGTCCAAAAGGCGCGCCATACATCTTCAGGTCACCCGCTGTCACGTACTCACCCAGACCGTAGATCGCGGGAAGCGCGTGACTGGCAGCGAGATCGACAAGCTGTTTCGCGCGACTGTTGAAGAACACGGAACGGGATTTATAACAAGCACGCCAGCCTCCTGCTGGACGAGGCCGGTAAGCGTTGTCGCGAAAGCCGGCTCACTCGAACCCGCACCTCGATGGGCGAAAAAACCAAGGTTTGCGTGGCTGATTGTGGCAAATCCGCTACACCGCGGGGAATAATCTCTCCGTCCCCCCGGTTTGCCTACGATCTGTATTGTCAATGTGGCCGGGACGTACCTTGGTGCTTAGAAGGCATGTCATTTGGGGAATGTCGGTTATCCAAAATTGGTATCGCATTCGACGTAGTTGCGGGGGCAAGCGGTTATGGGTCTCGTTCTTAGTCCTGGCGGCATTGCGCCCAGTATTCCCGCAGAATCCACCTTAGCCAAACCGCCAAACCGTCGCGCAAAGCGGGACCGCCTCTGTGCCGCGTCTGTCCCTCGGGTCGGCGGCTGGCGCGCGCTGTGGGCCGGCACCTTATTTTTCATGGATCCAATCCGCGTGATGGAACGTGAGTTTCGGCGCAATGGCCCGCTTGTCGCTTTCGAGGTCCCAGTGCGAAAGACCAGCGTCCTATTCATGATCGGAGCCAAATACAACCGCGAGGTTCTTACGCGAGCCGACGTGGCGCGGCCGACCGCCCTGTGGCAGGTCTACGGCTTGCCGGGATCGACACAAAAAGAATTCCGGAGCAGCTATTTAGCGACGCACGGTAAGGAACATGAGGCTCTGGCGGCAGCGGTGACGCCGCAGTTGACCAAGCAGGAGGTCATGCAACGCTTCGACTCGATCCGAAACTTGTCGATCGAGACGATCGAGAGGTGGCCCGTTGGCCAGACCGTCGACCTCTACGCACTCATCCGTCAGGTCGCCCAGCGCGTGTCGTTCAAACTGCTGTTCGGTGAATCCGATGAAGCGCGGGTCCGCAACTTTGGTGCGTTGCTTGAGCGCTACCATGTCATGAATTGGCGACTGAGCGGGCATTTTCCGCGGTTCGACGTTCCTGGATGCCCTTACCACACGGTCCTGCGGACCGCGGAGCGGCTGGCCGAATTCATCGATCCTTGGATCGCGGAGCAACCTTGCAAGGCTCGCGGGAAAAACATCAGGGCCGCGCTCGCGGCCATTGACACGGTCGAGGGCGCGCCGCTGACGCGAGAGAAACTTGCCGGCCATTTTTCGTTTCTGGGGTTTGCGGCCTACGAAACTATGTCGAGCGCGCTGACCTGGACGCTGTTCCTGCTCGCCCTGCATCCGAAAGTGCTGGCGGATTTGGTCGACGAGATCGAGGCCGCGCCGCCCTTGGAAAGCATCGATCAGGAGCGCCTTGCAAAACAAGCCCTGCTCAACGGCGTCATCCGGGAATCAATGCGGCTCGTGCCACCGACGCCGACCATTCCCTGGCGCACCGTCGATCATTGCGAGATCGCCGGCCTTTCGTTGCCGCCAAGGACGAGAATCCTGCTCAGCCCGCATTTGACACATCGAATGCCCGAGGTTTTTGCGGAACCGATGCGCTTTCTCCCAGAGCGCTGGTTTTCGATCAATCCATCGCCTTACGAATATTTTCCGTTCAGTGCGGGACCGCGCCGGTGTCCGGGGGCTCTGTTCGGGACCGAATTCCTCAGGGTGGCCTTGACCGCGATCGTACGGTGCTACCGCGTCGCGGTTCGCCCCCGCGCCCATGTCGATTATGTGTATCGCGGGATCACGATGCCGAAGGCCGGCATTCCCGTCACGCTGGCTCGGCAAGACCGCCGCTTCAGCGCGGCCGATATCAGGGGTAGTCTCCTCGATCTCGTCATGACCGGTGCCCCGAACTGAACGCAGCGTGAATTTGATTTAGAGCATGTTTCGGCCGGATTGAATCGGAGGATTCCCTCTTAAATCCCTGCGCCTCTAAAAAGGGCCGAGATTTCCGATATGGATACTGTGTGTGTTTCGGCGTGGAATAAGGACGCCGTTTTCGAGATAATCCACATCCAATCGGGACCCTGGGGCTGAGGGTCCACACTGCATCCTCACGCTGGCCGCACTGACGCGAGATCATGGCTACCGCCGTCAAACGCCTAAAATCGAGGGCGTTTAAGGGGCGCATGTCACATCACCGCTGAGTCAGGACCGGCACCGCTCGGCCCAAACCAAATGTGCGAAAGATTCTGGACGCTACCTCACGTCGGCGGGGTGCTTCCGGCTTGGAATCCTCTAAGCATCCAGGGAACACGTTTGAGCCAAGGGAGCGGCCTATACAAACCCAATGGGACTAACAACAGCTTTAGATAATTGCTCTCGTCGGGTAATCCGCTGGGGTGCCCCATGCGATCCGGTTGTTCCGGATGACCGTGTTTCATGGGCAGGTAAAATGTTCCGAATATTAAATCCCAAACGACGAATTCGACGCCGTAATTGACCGAGTATTTATGTCCTTCAGGAACCCTTGCAGAATGATGCCACCGGTGCACCTCCGGCGTTACAAACAGATAGTTCAAAAACCCTCCTTTCAAATCGCCGCCGCAATGAGAAAAGGCTGCGATTATGTGAGTTGCAGGGACTCCAACAAGAATGGCTAACGGATAGAAGCCAATAAGACCCAGTACAACAAATGCCAAAACATTTCGGAGAGCGAAATCAATCGGGTGAGAAACGAATAGATTTGAGGTCTTCATATCCGTCACTCGATGGTGGTACGAGTGAAGTTGCCATAGAAATGGGACCGCATGTTGCAAGCGATGCATCCAGTAGCGGAACAAACTGACCAGCAACATGAGCAGAGGAACTTGCATCCAAAATGGGCCTAATTGCTCGGGTGAAGCAAAGACGAGCTTGCGCCCCAAAAAGAACTCTGGGAAAAACACCAAGACAGGCAAAAAAACCATACTCGCCACGGCGCCCATGACGCACACATTGACTAGGCTAGACAATATATCCCTGGCTAGAACAGACCTTTGAGAAACTGCGTGTTTATATTTATAGAGCTGTTCCAAAATTATCATTGTGCAGAAAATTGATAACGCAAGCCAGATATCTATTCCATGACCGCGCGCGAAAAAGTGAATCGCATAAAAAAGCACAAACAATGCAGGCAAAATCAACAAACGGCTAACATAAGCAATTTTCTTAGCTAGCATTAGCGGCCCCCCGACCGACATCGAACCGAACTATTGAAAACCGGTCTGGATCCAGCGCTGTACCAGACGTGGCGGTAAACTCGTAATCTGACATTCCCCACACGACCCCAATTATTGGATATGATAGCCAATTTATTGAGAACGCGCAAATTAGCCGCATTGCCTGCTGCCGTGCAGCATTTCGGTCGCTTCTCTAATCGGCCGTTCTAGGTCAAGCGCTTATCAGACTATCCACCATGACGCCGCCTGCGCGATCGTCGCCCGGAAATATTGTGAGCTGTTCCGGTTCTGGCGCGACTGCCGGTACAAGCCGTGCCGCGGCGCCAGGCGATGCAGCGGCGACCAGGGCGCCTGTCTGCAGAGCCGCTGGCAGAGCGTTCCCTACGAAACCGGCATTGCCGCGCAAGTTCGCATGGCAGCCGAAACGCCGCCAAACGCGGACCGCTTCACGCGCGCCGCCCACTATTATGCGCACCACTCGCTCTGCCTGCACGATCCGAAGAATCAGAAACGGCGGGCCAGAGCATCATCCTCTCGGATCGAATTGCCGCCGTCATTGCGAGGAGCCCCAACGGGGCGACGAAGCAAACCAGAGTCGCATGCACCGGCCCCTGGATTGCTTCGCCTTCGGCTCGCAATGACGGACCGAATCAAGCGGACGCGGCCTGGTCGCGATCTTGACTGCGCTGCGCGCGTTTTCCGGAAATAATCAATCTTGCCGGCGCGTCCTTCCATTCGCTGCCGGCTATGCTACACGGCGCCCGACATGAGCATCGTTGTTCGTTTCGCCCCCTCACCGACCGGTTTCCTGCATATCGGCGGGGCGCGTACCGCGCTGTTCAACTGGCTTTACGCCCGCGGCCGCGGCGGAAAAATGCTGCTGCGGATCGAAGACACCGACCGCGAACGCTCGACGCAAGCCGCGATCGACGCCATTCTCGATGGGCTGACCTGGCTCGGCATCGATTGGGATGGCGAGGCGATCTATCAGTTCTCCCGCTCGGCGCGGCACCGGGAGGTGGCCGAGCAGCTTCTGGCCATGGGGCATGCCTATCGCTGCTATGCGAGTCCCGAGGAACTCACGCAGATGCGCGAGGCAGCGCGGCGCGAGGGCCGCGCGAAACTCTATGACGGGCGCTGGCGCGACCGCGACGCAAGCGAGGCGCCGCCGGGGGTCAAGCCGGCGATCCGGCTCAAGGCGCCGCTGACCGGGGAAACCGTCATCGAAGATCAGGTCCAGGGCCGCGTGGTCTGGCAGAACGAGAACCTCGACGATCTCGTGCTCTTACGCTCCGACGGCACGCCGACCTACATGCTCGCCGTCGTGGTCGACGATCATGATACAGCGGTGACGCACGTCATCCGCGGCGATGATCATTTGACCAACGCGGCGCGGCAGAAGCAGATTTACGACGCGCTCGGCTGGCCGGTGCCGGTGATGGCGCACATTCCGCTGATCCACGGTCCCGACGGTTCGAAACTGTCGAAGCGCCACGGCGCGCTCGGCGTCGACGCTTACCGGGCCATGGGCTACCTGCCGGCGGCGCTACGCAATTACCTGGTGCGGCTCGGCTGGAGCCATGGCGACCAGGAAATCTTTTCCACCGAGGAAATGATCGCGGCTTTCGATCTGCCGCAGATCGGCCGCTCGCCGGCACGGTTCGATTTTGCCAAGCTCGAAAGCCTCAACGGCCACTACATCCGAGGAAGCGCCGATGCGGCGCTCTTGGCGGCGATCGATCAGCTGCTCCCGCACGTTGCCGACGGCCAAAACATCGCCGCCAAGATGACGCCGCAGCTCCGGAGTCAATTTCTGGCGGCAATGCCGAGCTTGAAGGAACGCGCCAAGACGCTCCTCGATCTGATTGATGGCGCACACTTTCTCCTCGCCGATCGGCCGCTGCCTCTCGATGATAAGGCGAAAGTTCTCCTCACGCCGGAGGTGAAAGCCCTCTTGCATGACATCGGCACCGACCTCGCCTCGGTCGAGCCTTGGACGATGGAGGCGATCGAACCGGCCTTGCGCGTGTTCGCGGAGCGCAGGGGCATGAAGCTCGGCGCCGTCGCACAGCCCTTGCGCGCGGCACTCACCGGCCGCACGACGTCGCCGGGCATCTTCGAGGTGCTGACCTTGCTCGGCCAGGCGGAGAGCCTGGCGCGCATCGCCGACCATGTCGCGTTTGACTGGCACGCCAGCGCTTCGATCAATCGGCGCGAATAGCAAGTCGGCAATGGCGGCGTCTGCGGCGGATTCGTGAGTTCATTTTCGTAAGTTCATTCGTGCACCGGCCGGCTCGGACCCGTATCAAAGGGCTGTGCCCCCGCTGGCGCGTCCCGTGGTAAAAGCCTATCTTCTTGCAGTGCACACTAGGTTGAGCTACGTCAAATAGGGCCGGATCGACAGGGCTGCACGAGTTTTTGACAGTTAGGCCGCGTGCACCGCACTGTTGAGGCTGCCATACCAGCGAGGATGCCATCATGGACGCGAAAACCGGCGCCAACATCAAGACTGGCAAGCTGACCCTCGGCGACAAGAACTGGTCTTTTCCGCTCTACGAGGGAACGATCGGTCCCGAGGTGATGGACATCGGCAAGCTTTACAGCGAGGCGGGCATCTTCACCTACGATCCCGGCTTCACCTCGACCGGCAGCTGCGAGTCAAAGATCACCTACATCGACGGCGACGAAGGTGTGCTGCTCTACCGCGGCTATCCGATCGAAGACCTGGCCGAGCACGGCGACTTTCTCGAAACCTGCTATCTGTTGCTCTACGGCGAGCTGCCGACTGCCTCCCAGAAGCAGAACTTCGACGATCGTGTGGTCCATCACACGATGGTTCACGAGCAGATGAGCCGCTTCTTTCAGGGCTTCCGCCGCGATGCTCATCCGATGGCGGTGATGGTCGGCTGCGTCGGCGCGCTGTCGGCCTTCTATCACGACTCCACCGACATCACCGATCCGACCCAGCGAATGATCGCCTCGATTCGCATGATCGCGAAAGTGCCGACGCTGGCGGCGATGGCGTACAAGTATTCGATCGGCCAACCGTTCGTCTATCCGAAGAACGACTTGGATTATGCGGCGAATTTCCTGCGCATGTGCTTCGCGGTGCCGTGCGAGGAATACAGGGTCAATCCAGTCGTGGCCCGCGCCATGGACCGCATCTTTACCCTGCACGCCGATCACGAGCAGAACGCTTCGACCTCGACGGTGCGGCTTGCCGGCTCGACCGGCGCCAATCCGTTCGCCTGCATCGCCGCCGGCATCGCCTGCCTATGGGGTCCCGCCCATGGCGGCGCCAACGAGGCGGCGCTGAAAATGCTCGGTGAGATCGGCTCCGTCGAGCGCATCCCCGAATACGTCAAGCGCGCCAAGGACCCCAACGATTCATTCCGGCTGATGGGCTTTGGCCATCGCGTCTACAAACACTACGACCCGCGCGCAAAAATCATGCAGAAGACCTGCCACGAGGTCTTGCACGAACTTGGCGTCGACGATCCGCTGTTCGACGTCGCCATGGAGCTCGAGCGCATCGCGCTGCACGACGACTACTTCATCGAGAAGAAGCTTTATCCCAACGTCGACTTCTATTCGGGCATCACGCTGCGCGCCATGGGCTTTCCCACCGCCATGTTCACGGTGCTGTTCGCGGTGGCGCGCACCGTCGGCTGGATCGCGCAGTGGAAGGAAATGATCGAGGACCCGCACCAGAAGCTCGGCCGGCCGCGCCAGCTCTATACCGGCTCGCCGCGGCGCGATTACCAGCCGATCTCACGGCGGAAGTGACGCCGTTTGGCGTCATCACCGGGCCGGCGCGATGCGCCGAGAGCCTGTGATCCATCTCGAGTGCGAGGAAAGATGGATTGCCGGGTCAAGCCCGGCAATGACGATTGCAGAGCTGCCTAGCTAAAAATGACTATACGACGCGCGCGTAAACGTAAGCACTTCGCCGTCGCTGAAGAAGCGCGCGCCCACCCCTGACCGCACATTGCCGATCTCAGTCACTGCGACACCAGCGGCCTTCGCCGCCGCACGGAAAGTGGGAAGTTTTTCCGGCGCCAGCGTCAGCACGATTTCGTAATCGTCGCCGCCGGTGAGCACCGTCTCGATCAGCCCCGGCACCGTGGCAACTGCGGTGCGCGCGGCGTCCGAGAGCGGCACGCGCGAAACATCGATTTCGGCCGCGACCGAGGAAGCACGGCACAGCTTGGCGAGATCGCCGGCAAGCCCGTCGGAGACATCCATCGCCGCCGCCGCATGGTGCAGGACCGCCTCGGCAAGTGCGTTGCGCGGCTGTGGCAAGAGATAGCGTTGCTCAAGGTGATCAGCCATCGCTTGCGTCAGCCGCCATTGATTGGAGAGGCTGCGGTCGCCCCGCAGTTTTACGCCAAGCGCCGCGTCGCCGATCGTGCCGGTCACAACCACGCAGTCGCCGACCCTGGCTGTCGAGCGCCGCACCATCGTTCCGTGCGGCAACGCACCGAAAGCCGCGATCGAGACTGACGTCGGGCCGGGCGTATGGTCGGTGTCGCCGCCGAGCAACGGACAGCCATAGCGCGCCGCGTCTTCGCCGAGCCCTTCGGCAAACGCGGCAAGCCACGTCTCATCGGTTCCCGCCGGCAACGCGACCGAGAGCAGAAAACCGATCGGCTTGGCGCCCTTGGCGGCCAGATCGGAGAGGTTCATGCGCAGCGCCTTGCGGCCAATGTTTTCAGGCGGGTCGTCGGTAAAGAAATGAACGCCGGCGATAACGCCATCGGTTGTGAGCACGACATCGCAGCCCGCCGGCGGCGTCACCGCTGCAGCGTCGTCGCCGAGACCAAACGCGCCGGGATGCGTGGCCAGCGGGCGAAAATAGCGCGCGATCAGTCGCTCCTCGGCTGACGTTTCCGCGTCGGGCCCGGCCATTGCGCTATCCGCCTGCCGATCCGCGATCGAATTCGGCCGCGCGCAGCTGGTGCGCGAGTTGGTCGAGCACGGCATTGACCATGCCGGTTTCCTCCGCATCGACGAAGGCGCCGGCGACGTCGACATATTCCGACACGACGGCACGCGCCGGCACGTCCGACCGGCAGGCGAGCTCGTAGGCGCCAGCGCGCAGCACCGCACGCAGCACCGTGTCGATGCGCTTGAGCGGCCAGCCGTGTGACAGCGCATCGTCGATCCGGGGATCGAGGCGGCTTTGCTCGCGCACCACGCCGCCGACGATGTCGCGGAAGAAGGCGGCCTCCGCCGGGCGGTATTTGTCGCCCTCGACCTCGCCGCCGAGCCAATGGTTTTCGAACTCGGCCAAAATCTCGTTCAGCCCGGTACCGGCGAGATCCATCTGGTACAGCGCCTGCACCGCCGCGAGGCGTGCCGCGCCTCGCTTGTTCGCCTTGCGGGGCTCCCTTGCTCCGGATTTTGTTCCGGCGCGAGCCATGTCAGCGCCCCGCAAGGCGATGCTTGAGGCCGACGAGCGCCAGCGCGGCCCGCGCGGCATCACCGCCCTTGTCCTGCTCCTCCATGCGGGCGCGCGCGAGGGCCTGGGCCTCAGTGTTGACGGTGATGATCCCGTTGCCGATCGGCAGACTGCGGGCAATCGCCAAGTCCATCAATCCGCGCGCCGATTGGTGGGAGACGATCTCGAAGTGGATGGTGTCGCCGCGGATGACGCAACCGAGCGCGACGACGCCGTCGTAAGGACGGCGCTTCCTTTGCGCCGCATCAAGCGCGATTGCGATTGCGGCGGGGATTTCGAGCGAACCCGGTACGCTGATGCGGTCGACCTCGGCCCGCGCCGCCGTCAGCGTCTTCATCGCCCCGGCAAGGAGCGCATCGGCAATGTCATCGTAGAAGCGTGCCTCGACAAGGAGGATGCGCGCGCTTTTGGCGTCGCTTTTCTCACGCTTGCCTCGCCGCGGACCAGCCATCGCCTCGCTCAAGTACCTTTTATTCAAGCGTGATCTTGCGAAAATCGGCAACCGCTCTTCGTGATCATGCTCTGCGCGTGGTGGTAGCAAGCGAGGAAAGCGCGAACAAGCGCGACCCTCGTCCGCATCCGCTAACGAACCGCCGCCTTGTCCGTCGCCGCCAGAATGGCGGCAAACCGCTGCTCGAGTTCGCCGCGCATCTGCGGATGCGTGAACACGTAGAGCTCGTCCTCGCGGATTGCGGCGAGGACGCGGGCGGCGACCTCCGACGGGTCGAGCCCAGACTGCACCAGTTTGGCGATTTGGGCCACAATGGCGCTTGCCTGGCTCGCGGGGTCAAGCGTCGGCGTCGGCCCGTAGCGTTCCAGCCGGTTACGCGCACTCTCGGTGATCCGGGTTCGAACCCAGCCGGGACACAGCACGCTCACGCCAATCCCGAGCGGCCGCAAATGCATCGCCAGCCCCTCCGACATGGCGACCACCGCAAACTTGCTCGCCGAATACGGCGAGAAGCCGAGCCCGCTGACCATGCCGGCCATGGAGGCGGTGTTGACGAAGTGGCCGCCTTCGCCGTGGGCGCGGATGTGCGGGAGAAACGTGCGGATGCCGTAGAGGACGCCCATCAGGTTGACGTCGAGCACCCAGCGCCAATTCTCGATCGAGATATCGTCGATACCGCCGCCAGCGGCGACCCCGGCATTGTTGCAGACCACGTGAACCCGACCGAATGCTTCGTAGGAGGCGTTGGCAGCGCGTTCGACGCTGCCGGGATCGGTTACGTCACAGGCAACGCCGCGCACGTCTGGTCCAACGTTGTGCAGGCTGTTAACAGCGGCTGAGAGTACATCCGTCTCGATATCGGCGAGCATCACTTTCATGCCCGCTTCGGCAAAGGCGCGACCGAGCGCAAGCCCAATGCCGCTTGCGCCGCCAGTTACGAAAGCCGTCTTACCGGTAAGTTCCCGCATGTTTCCCCACGTCGCCGATTATTTTGCCAGAGTAGCATTCCTGCCGACGCCTGCGGCAGGGTCGCACGTATGTGCGGACGTTTCGCCCAGGACTAGGTGCGTGGCTGCGCCGCTTCCAACAGCCGCGCGGCGTAGCGCGCCATCTGGTCGACTTCGAGATTGAGCCGCGCGCTGGGGCGCAGTCCGCCGAACGTCGTGATCTTCAGCGTGTGCGGAATGATCAGGACCGAAAACGCGTCGCCTTCGACCTCGTTGACCGTGAGCGAGACACCGTCGAGCGCGACCGAG
>Ga0074044_10004986_pt1 | contig 10887 bp, 18 predicted proteins | sample BogForMeECP23OM1_FD_94443 | JGI IMG/M metagenome (GOLD analysis project Ga0074044, IMG submission 94443) | Bog forest soil microbial communities from Calvert Island, British Columbia, Canada - Bog Forest MetaG ECP23OM1 | ecosystem: Environmental > Terrestrial > Soil > Wetlands ...
ATTATCGCTGATTAGCTGCTCCCACGCTTCCTTCCAGCGTCCCGCCTGCGCTAAGGCCAGCCACGCTTGGATGTTCTCGCCGGCCGGGCACGCGTTGTTGCACGGCGGAAGGAGGTCGACGTAGATGGGCCGCTGCGTGCGCTCCGCGCCGGTGCCTTTTTTACGCGTAAGGTCAACGACCGGCGTCATGTCCCGTTGATGATCGATCATGGTTTCCTTCTCATCCTTGGAGTCGCGTCTATTGAAGCACGACCCGGCTCGATAGCATATCTACGCGACACCGGATGGTCACGCTTATTTATGCGCGATTCCTTCCGAGTGAACTAAATTGTTCTTCGTCGCAAGATCTCGCAGGCAGGGAAACCCCATGGCCGATTCGCGCCAGCATATGAGCCCGGCCGAGCTCTCAGCCTTCGTACTTCAAGGACAGCAGCACTCGCGTGCGGTAGGCTAGCACCTTGCCGTCCTCAACTTTCATGTCCATTTTCACAACCTCGGCGATCCGCAAATCCCGCAGCGAATGCGCCGCGGTCTCCACCGCATTCTTTGCCGCATCCTCCCAGGACTGCGTGCTCGTGCCGATTACCTCCACCACTTTGTAGACTGTACGCTCAGCTTCAGCCTGCTTTTCCATGATGCTCCTTTTTATCAGTTTGGTACAAAAAACTGGTTCGGTCAAACCGCGAATTCTCTGTGACTGCTTCTCATGTTTTGTGTTTCGTTTCACGACGATGTATTTCCGCTCTTTCCTGATATTTTGTCTGCTGACTGGGACCCCGCTGCTGGCTCAGCAAAAAGCGGCTGCAGTATCGCCGAATGAAGAGCCGATGAGTTCATTTCAAGCGGTCAATGCGAGCATTGACACGATCCTTCGGCAATATGAAGAGCTGACCGGCAATGCCCTAATCAAGGATAGCAACCTTGCCGCGAATGCCTTGCCCATATCGATCTCTGTGCCAGAACCGGTGCCTCGCAGCGAGCTCGTGCGGATAATCGAGTCTGCCCTGTTGCTGAACAACTATGCACTCATTCCAGGGCCCGAGCCAAACACCGTAAAGGTGATTAACATGAATGCTGGAAAAAATCCCCGAAGCGAGGGTCTTCCTCTCTACGCAAGTCCGGCTTGGCCCTCCCGAAGGTGAAGCTGGTGATTGTTCCAGCTAGGGATGCCAACTTGACAGCGTTTGGGGGGGAACATAGGTAGACCGAGATCAGCTTCGGCGCCCTCTCAGCCCCCGGTTTTTCCCGGTCTCCTCCGTCGACCCATTCCCGCGGCTTCCTCCTCGCTCATCGCTCCAGCTTTTGGTATACTCCGAGTGGATGCTTCGCCCGGTTCGGTGTCAACAAGGAACATTTTGCTATGCAGCACTAAGGCGATTACGCTCAATCACGGAGTTTTACTGCATCCCCCCATCCTAAAAGGAAATATAAAAGCCATGCCTTACGTCCTCGCCCGCCATAAAGTTTCAGATTTTTCCAAATGGAAGCCCGCATATGATGCCCATTTACCAGCCCGGCTGGGAGCGGGCCTGAAAGAAGAGCATCTGCTACGCAATACTGATGATCCAAACGAGGTGGTCTTGTTGTTCGAAGCAGAAGACATCCAAAAGGCGAAAGAGTTTGCCAGCTCAGCCGATTTACGAGAAGCGATGCAGGGCGCTGGAGTGGTTGATAAGCCGGATATTTACTTTCTCGGCTAACCTCGGCACCACGTTGTGCCCGGCACGAGCTGGCTGCGGCTACAGAAGATCCGTCGCCGCAAATGATTCAGCGGCGTCCAGATCCAGAGTTGCAAAAGTATCTGGCGATCCAGGCTTTTCGAAAAGATCAGCGTCGCAAATAGCCAACGTGCCTGCCGCGATTAGCCCATGAAGAAAGTGGGCGGGCGTCCAATAAAAATGCGCCATTCGCGTTCTGCTTGCTGACGGCATTCGGCGTTGGCTTAACACCAGGCCTGCTGTGTCCTCTCCCTATTAGCGTCTTTAGACGCCTTCGCCTTTGTCATTGCCGCACAGCAGGTCTGTCGTTTGAGTGATAATCATGGTGGCTTTTCAGCGTGAATGACTTTTGTATTTCTGGCGTTTGAGTAATAATCATGCCACTGCCACTCAATTTTGGGATGTGTCCCGCCGCGCTTCTTGCAGTTTGCGATTGCCACATTCGCTGCCGCCTCAGGACTTGGCAGAGGACCTGACCAGCCCCAGATTCACCAAGTTGCCCTCGGTTGTTCCTTTCTCTGCTCTAACGAACGAAACCGCTTGCGCGAAATATCCAGGTTTATTTGTCGAGAGCACAATTTTTGGATTGATTCCACCGTAGCGGCGACAGATTTTGAAAGCCCGCTGTTCAATCTCACTGCGAGAAAAGTCTGGGCCTTGTCCGGCAGCGAAGCTCCACACCTGCAGCACGATATTTGCCGACAATTTCTTCGTCCGGCTCCTCCTCTCCTTCGATTACGCGGAGATAGCGCCTGCGCAGCCGTTCCAACTCCATTATTTGGGCGCAGGTATCTTTTAGTTGAAGTTTTTGTTCCTCGTCGGAAGGAGTGGCTGACTCAGTCAACGCCGCATAATCAATGTCGTCGAGTAGACGGAGAGCATGACCGACGAACAAGGGCCAGTGTCACAACGCATGCCGTTGCCGTGACGCTTGTTTTATCCGATCACCGTTCGGAAGACGAATGAGCCCGTGGCTTGAGCCTCAGGTTTACTTGGCTTGAGCCCCAGTTGCTCAGCTACCGTCTGCCGGTCAAGGTATACGTGCTCCGAACGGATCTTATCGCCCTCAACTTGGACGAAGGAAGCCCCCGGAAGGGTTAGAGTGCGACCGGCAGGCGGGGTCCTCCCGAGTAAAGACTTTTCCTGCACAACAATGTACGATTTCACTCATTTCAAATGCTTGGCGTTCTCCTCAATATCGTCCAAGACTTTCCGTAAATTCCTGTGAAAATATTTCTAATTTGTTTAGCGGTGGCTTAACTCGGCGGATGCGCTGACGGTGTTTATGTTGGCCCGCGTCTCGATTTTACGCCTAGCAATGGACCCAATTAGACATTCCCGCCACCGAAGGAAGCTCAACGGGCAGGCAAAGATGTTGTCGAAGCTGAAAACGCCCTTTAGCGAACCTGCACTGATCTGCGGTGGGTTGGCATTACAAACGGTTAAGATCGGGCGTCGCGATTTGGGCGCTTCGCTAAAGGTAGCAGTGCAAAATATCCGAGTTTTGCTGTTGAATTAGCGAAACTAACGACATCAAAAAGATATGTGGATCGGTGTTGATCCGGGCGGAAAAGATGCCTTTGGCCTCGCGATCCTCAATGACGACGGCCGGTTCTCGACCCATTGTTTTTCCTGCGCCGACGAAGCGATCAAGCATCTCGGCGAAAGACCGGCCGGAATCGGGATAGACGCGCCGATGTGGTGGTCGTCGGGACCATCAGGAGACCGCCGCGCCGACCAATGGATTCGTAAGCAGTATCAAATCCGTTCCGGCACCGTTCAAACTACCAATTCGTTACGCGGCGCATGTCTCGTCCAAGGTGCTCTATTCGCAGAACGGGCAAGACAGCTATTCCCGGCGGTTCCGATCACGGAGGCTCACCCAAAAGCGGTTCTGCGAGCGCTCGGTCACACATGGTCGGAGTTCTCGGAGTTCTGCTCGGCTTTCTCAATCAACGGCATCGCAGAAAATGAGCACAGGCAGGAAGCCTTCGTGTCTGCCGTTGCCGCACGGGAAGGATTTGAAGGGCGCTGGCCCATTGATCTCGGCAAAAAACGGCATGAATGCGAGCAAGACCGTGTGTAGGGAGCTTTTTCCCGAATGAACGATGCTCACAATGGGATAATTCTGCTCGAAGAGATGCAGCAAAACGCCAGCCTGTAGATCGAAGCCGTCGAATTGGTTGCTCGGTAGTACGCCTTTCCAGTCAGCGTTCTCTGGCTTGATGTCGAACTCCAAGACAAAGTAGCGGCGATCCAGGACGTTCTCATTGCAACGTCGAGTGCGTTCTCGGAACGTTGCTGGAGTTAAAAAACAGAAAAGTGCTGGCCGACAAAGCTGAGCAAGCGGAGCGTATGGACTATCCTCATCACGGGCAAGCTCAATCAAATCCAGGATGGTTGAAGTCGGACGGACGCTGGTTTCGTACAGGTCGCTGGCGATGCAGAGCAGGTCATCATTGTTATATAGGGCTAAATGATTGAAAGCCCGTGTTCGGCGGGTCTTTTGTTCTCTGGAAATCCTTAGATAGTAGTATATGTGAAGAGCGTTATAGCTGCTGAAACGGTCGGTCGAGAAAAGCCAGGGTTATACCAGATGTTGCCGCCTCTGAAGACGTAGTGGGTGAGAACCAGATCGTTCTGTTCTTGCTTCTGGATCGGTCCCTACGGCTGAACACGTCGGTCGAGCGTCCAGCCGATACCTGCTCGAGATGTTGCTGCGAACATTATCACGGCAAAAAGAGCGAAGAGAATTGTTTCTGTGAGGTCCAGGTCGGTTGACTTGATGTTTATAACATTAAAAGTGTGTGTTGGTACGGCAGCGACGGCAATTTTTCAGTTTAGTTTCTCTAGTAGCGAAGAAATAATTTTGTATTGTGCATTTTGCAATCCACACAAAAAATTTCTTCTCGTTTACGCGTGCAAGTATAGAAAATTGCCGTCGCTGGTGTACCAACGTGTTACAAGACAGTTATTTAATTCACGGTACGGCGTTGGCCGCGCAACAACAACATAGTTCGTGCGCAAAGGAGCACATCTGGATGTTCTGTCGATATAGGTTTTTGCGAAAACGGATCATTAACCGAGCTGCCTTAGCGCAAGTGGAACGGCTCGTAGCGCAACGTTTACGCGAGACTGAACGACCGACGCTTCTAGAGCCGCGCATCGCTGGCAACAGTTGTATGGTCCTACGGTACAATACGACGCGGACAGCCGCTCTGTGGTTTTAACCAGGGAGATCGGCGACGATGTTTATGCGCGCCTAAGCTGGGGTGAGGACGGCAGTATGTCGCTGCTCGTTGGCCCTGGCCAGCCACCCCAGCGTCGTGAAGTCCGAGAGACAGGCTCGGAGCGGTCCTTGGGTATGTGACCTATGGCAATTCGTACTTTACCGCGCTGAGCGCCTTCACTCAAGATCCGCTCACGATGAGCAGCACGGAGTTCCTGACGGAAGCGACGATCGGTCTTCCTGCCGTTATCGAGGAGTTGCCGCAGCTCAAGACACGGCTGGAGCGGTTCTGGTCAGACTTCCAGAACATTCTGGTGGAACCCTTCTTCACTTTGCCTTTTCAATCCGTGCGACAAGTTCATGCCCTTCGTGTAAGTGCCACTCGCAAGCGGAACGTTTTTGAGCTGCGAGGAACTCTCTGCTGCCATCTTTAGCGCCACCACCTAGCGTCAATCGATTCCGGCCAACCCGGTGCCGGCGTGGGAGACGGTGGCCGTAGAGCCAGTCGGATTCCCGGGCGATCTCGATGAAGAACCCGTCCGAGGCAGCGGTCACCTGTCCGTAGGCGTCGTCAGTGCGATGGACTCGACGCCGGATCAATGCGCCTGCTGGCAGTTTGGCGATTTGCCGTACGGTCATGTGACGCGTTTCCATCCTTCGCTTCGTAAGGTGGGTACAAGTTTCGCATTTGTCGGTCCCCAGGCAGATCGCGCACAATGCTCTACCTGAATGTCCCTCGATCCGGCTCGCGCAACGACCAGTATGTAAGTCGCGGCTTCGAGATACGTGTATCGAAGGAGAGCGCCCACCGGCAGTACTTTTATCTGATTACGTGTCATGCGATGCGTGTGTACGGCTTCAGGTCACTGCGAGATTCCCAATCAATTGTCGTCCAACGACCTTGTGTTTGTCCAACCACCCTAGCTTGTCTAATCACCGTAAGCGCCCAGTGCCCCCGAACGCTCACGCCGGTATTGGTCGTCCGTACCACCAGGAGGTGAGGCGACTCTGGAAATGTCGGATGCACAAGCAGAGCGCCCGATCGGGAAATCATCGATTTGGAAATCGGTCAGTTTATTGCCTATTCTAAGAGGCGTCGTAGTTATCGATTTTGGCGCGTGGCCGAGAAGATCGAGAACAGCGAATACGGGGCGGAATGACATCGGAGCTTCTCGCGGCCACATAGTGGACGGTGTGGAGGCCAGTCTCCGCCGTTTGCAGACCGACCATATCTACCCGTACCAGATCCATGGCAACGATTCCGTGACGCCTGTCGAAGAGACGATTCGCGCTCTCGACACCCTGGTGCAGCAGGGAAAGGTCCGCTACATCGGCTGCTCCAACTGGTAGGCATGGAAGATCGCCAAAGCCCTCGGCATCTCCCAGTTCAGGAACCTGGCCCGATTTGACGCGCTTCAGGCTTATTACTCGATCGCCGGCCGCGATCTCGAACGGGAAATCGTTCCTCTGCTGGAATCCGAAAAGGTCGGCCTGCTCGTGTGGAGTCCGCTTGCCGGCGAACCATCTTGAGTTGTGTTGTCTTAACTTTTCAACTCTCATTAATTTTAGTAAAAAAGTACCCCTACCGCTCCAGTACTTGATTCGCTGTGGGGGTACAAAATGAAATTGGTATCCCCTCAGTCACCCTTGGTACCCCTACTTTGTTTAAAATGCGCGATGCGGTCCGATCACCGGCCGTAGCGGGCTCTAGTTCCAATTCGATTACAGTATGATCACACTTTCCCCCGGACCGGCTGGCAAAAGAGCGCAAACGGCAGCGCCCGCAAAACGATCAGAATTGAGCCCACGAAGTGGGAGACACCGCACAGGCGCATCCCAGAGGATCGCCATTGACGTCCGAGCTGATTTCAGTGATGCCCCAGCACACCGGACGCCGCCCGAGCTGAGTTCGCGCTGGGAGGTTTGCGGTTACGCCCTTGAGTCAGCCAGTTGCGCGGAAACATTATGCAAGTGGGCGAGCGGTTGGCACCGCTGCCCGTCGAATTCCAGAAGCCAACCACAAACCAATGACTGCCCAGCCAATATAAAGCCATGCAACTTTGCCAAAGCCTACCAGTTGGTGATTTGCTCCATCGTGGATCACCAACGCGGCCATGGTTGCCGCCAAGGCTGCGGAAAACTGTGCAACGGCCGAGTTAACGCTCATAAAGCCGCCACGATGTTCGGGCTCTACGCTGCTGGTAATCATCGCCATGGCAGGAACGAACCGGCCTGTCATTGAGATCATGAAAAACGTCGAAACCGCAACGGCGACGGCTGCTGGCACGACAGGCAAATGGGTGGACAAAAATGCTGCGAGAATCGAGCAAAACATCATGATAGTGAAAATCCTCATCCGGCCGAACTTATCAGCCAATCGACCAACGCCGTTCATTGTAAAGAGCGTCGCACCTCCGCCGACCAAGTAGACCCAGCGCAGCTCGCCGCTATTCAATTGAACGTTGGAGATCAGATAGTTGGCCAGATCAGGTATGATCATGAATCCGCCGAAGGTGATCACGGACATCAATGCCAACGCTCGGATATGATTTGCGTTGGCTAGAATACCCAAGAATCGGCGCAACGGCGTTTCGGCTCGGCTCCTCTGCAAATGGGCGCGGACCTCCGGCAATCGCACAATAGCGAAAATCCAAATGATGCCACTAAGAGCAGCCAGCAGGAGAAAGGGAACATGCCAGCCAAGCTTGTCGGCAAAGTAGAGGCCTAAAGGTACTCCCGCGACCTGCGCCACGGAAAAAGCAGACATCACCGTTCCCACCGCCGACGCTCGGCGCGCGTCTGGGACGAGATCACCCACCATCGCGAGACTGATGCCGCCGACGATCCCACCAAAAAATCCGGCCAAGGCACGGGCGAACACCAGCGTTGCGTATGTTGGCGCGAGTGCGCAGAGCAGAGTGCCAATAGTAAAACCGGCGTAGATCATCAGCAGCGCGGTCTTGCGATCGAATCGATCGAGAAAGAATGCCGCACCGAGTCCCGATATGCCTGCTGCTCCGGCATATGCTGATACCGCGAAGTTAAAAGCGGGCGTGTCGATGCCAAAGATGCGCATCAACTGCGGTCCTAGGGGCATCATAATGACGAAGTCGACGGCAACCGTGAACTGCACCGCTGCCAGCATCAGCAGCAGAAGCCATTCGCGTAATGGTCGTCGCAGCGAATCAATCTGCGGCAGAGGGTCAGCGGCTCTTAATTGGGTGGGCGAAGAATGTGCGTGCGTGGTCAAGACGGCCAGTTTCGATGCGGATCATCTCATAGTCAAAGCACGGTCGGCTCCGTCTTCGCGGCGCACGAGGATCCGACGACGGACCGTTTCGATCATCGTGAAGAAGGTGTCCCAAAGCTCTGTCGGCCGGGCTGTGCGCCTTCCCTGTCTAGGATCGTGCAATAGCCGGGCCTGCTGTCTCGCGGTAGACGCCGGCGCAGCTGGCGAAATAGCAGCGGGCGAGAAATGAATGGGGCAGGCCGGGGAGACCTCCTTCTTCCCGCCCTTTCTGGGGTCAGTTCGGACAGGACCGGCCCCTTCGAGCCATAAAGATTGATACGCGACTAACCCGCAAATTTCATAAGCCGTCCATCTCATCAATCTTTTCGGTTTACCGGCGGTGTGAGTCGGCCGATACGTCTGCCGTCGCTGGAAGGAAGTTCGGCTTCTATCTGCTCGGCTCGAAGAAGTCGCCGAATGGATCAGCGGATTATCCCACCCGTTCTGGGATCACCATTTCACGCTAATATCCCGACCCACCGTCCGGCCATTCCATCTGCTCGGCCAAACCCGCATCAAGGAAATTTTGGCAAACGTCATCCATCGGATGTTGGTTGCTACAAACCGGGGCGACTGGAAATCGTACAAAAGAATCCAGGCAGAGTTGAGCAATCGGCGCCTGACGATCGTGTGCAAGCGCCTCTTCGGCGAAACCGATCGCGCATGGGAACGCATCCGTTTCCTTTATCAGCAGCAGGGACTCCTGCAGGTCTTCGAAGATTTTTGTCTGGCCGATTCAACGAATTGTGCCGGTTGTCGCTTTTTGCATAGCGGAATACGCAGAGGGCGCGAAATTATATCCTAAGGAAAGTGAATTTCCACGATGAGATTTCGTGGTTTGCGGACCATCAGGAACTGGTCGTGATACCGCCACACCCAAACCGCGCCGCCTCGTCATCCACCAAATACGCCACCACGCGAGCCTGGTTGGTCGCCCCAGCAGGATTCGGCGCCGTGTAAGTCGCCTTCGAGGCATCGTCGGGATCGGCCGCCACCCTGCCCGCACCGATCTGGTAAACCACCCATGCAAGACCGCCGGCATCGCCCGCGGTCACCGGCTATTTGCCCGGCGGTGGCTGGCGTGGGTACGATCCGACACACGCAATGGCCGTGGGGGACAAACATGTTGCTGTCGCGGCTTGTCGAGAGCCAGCCGGGGCGGTTCCCATCGAGGGCGCCTTCATCGGCACGCAGGTATCGTCAACAATGGAACCTTGTGTTGATATTTCTTAGCCCGGAGATTGCGTGACGATACGTCATCACGCGATCTCGTCCCCTCTGGATCAGCTCAGAGAGCTGATTCAGTACGGGCGATACGTCGGGCGCCAAAAAAGCAAGTTGCTGGCGATCACCAATCTCAGTTTTCCGGGAGACGCGGTTGTATACCCTTAAAATGGGCCGGGTCACGGGGCCGCCATTTCCACTTTCCATCCACCTGGTGCCAAACAATTTGACCACCCTGGTCGTCAAACGGTGGCGGGGTTGCCTCGCGCCTGGACGTCCTCGTAGCGGTATTAGGCGAGGCAGGGATGGGAGTCGAAGAGGGCGCTGGGCTCGGCGAAGAAAGCGCTTCCTCCGGTACCGCGGTGACCCATCGCGACAGAGTCCAGTAATTGGTGGGCGAGGAGGGGAAAGCGAATTCCAACGGACTATCGGGTTGTTCCCCACGAGCCAAAACCTTAACTGGGATATCCTTTGCTGCGTTGGGCTCTACGTGTCCGCTGGAGATAAGTTTTGCGAGGCCTTGGTTATCGCCAGCCCGCGCCAGACTCACCATTTGAGAAAGTGTATCGGCCGAGTCGCAATAGATCGCCCCCTCCAAGAGGACATCCCCTAGAGCAGTAGAGCCCGAAAAAATAAAGAGAGCCAGACCAACTGTGGCTTTCGCGGCACTCATACGCAGCTCTATGCATAGACGCTCAAGAGGGGAATGTCTCCAAGATTGTCTTTGGTCGACCTTTCCTCCGGCAGATTGACTTTCGAGTCGCTTGTGCTGCGTATCCCGGCTTCGGAGACGCATATGAAACAACACCGCTATCGGGAAAAGAAGTAGACTGTCATCACTACGCCGACAAAAATGACGAATCCGCGCAGGAATATCTGAGGCAGGCGTTGGGCTACTCATGCACCGCTGTATCCTCCGATGACACTGGCTGCGGCGACGATCAATCCCTCAAGCCAAAAGATTTTGCCTGCTGCAATAAATATTACGACTGCAAGAGTATTAAAGGCAGTGGTCAGAATGACCTTTAAGGCGTTCGCGAGATTAATGTCCTCGAAGCCAAGCATGTCGAGCACAGCCAGCTCCAGAATGCCGGCGCCGGCGCCGTAGAATCCGCCATACAAACCGATGGTGAGCTGCAGAAATGCAGCTTTGAAAAGCGCCCTCCGTCCGATTTCTATGTCAGCAGAATGAACCAGGTGCCACCCTAAACGGTTGCGAATTTTGTTCCCAAAGGCAAACAGCAAGGTCGCAAAAAGCAAGAGCCACGGCACGAGACGGTCGAATGCTGGGGTCGGCGTATTCAGATCGGGTCGGGTCACGGCGATTGCGCACCGTAACCCTCCCACACCACCGGACATGCCGTTTTCAGCATCCGGCGGTTGAACCCAGCGGCTGACGGCCCGCAAGCTCTGATGGTAGTAAGAAG
>Ga0074044_10004988_pt1 | contig 10883 bp, 7 predicted proteins | sample BogForMeECP23OM1_FD_94443 | JGI IMG/M metagenome (GOLD analysis project Ga0074044, IMG submission 94443) | Bog forest soil microbial communities from Calvert Island, British Columbia, Canada - Bog Forest MetaG ECP23OM1 | ecosystem: Environmental > Terrestrial > Soil > Wetlands ...
CCCAATAGGACATCGGCGCACCGACGATCACGATCGGACCGGTGTCGTCGGGATTGGCAGCGGCCAGCATCATCGCTGCCCAGCCGGCCTGACAGTTGCCTACGATTCCCGGCTTCGGCGCATCCGGATGCAACTCGCGCACGCGGTGCACGAACTCGCGCTCGGCGTCGCACACGTCCAGCAGTGTTTGTCCCGGTTCGGGATTCGGGAAGAAGATGACGAAGTACACGGGATGCCCTGCGTGCAATGCGACCCCGACTTGGGAATCGTCCTTGAAGCCGCCGATGCCCGGACCGTGACCTCCGCGCGGGTCGATGATCACGAAGGGCCGGCGTTTGGAGTCCACAGTCACGCCCTTGGGCGGAACGATGCGCAGCAGCGCGTAGTTGACCGGACGCTTGAACGAGCGCCCGTCCATCACGATCTCATAGTCGAAGCGAAGCACCGGCGGCAATCCTTGCCGCTCGTGCTCGAGGAAGTTGTTGCCGCGCTGTCGCAGCGTGTCCCAGAATAGGATGGAGCGTTGCGCAAAGTCGACGCCGTATCGCACGCCGCCAGCCCAGAACTCAGACAGCGACGTCGGATTCGTCGTCAACTCGGTGACCTGCTCACGAGCCTCTTGCGCCCGCTCGTTGAAGCGCCTGAGCGCCAGCCTGGCGCGCGTCTCCAGCATCTGCGCGACCTTTGCCGACACGTCGTGGCTCTCGGAAAGCTGTCTAGTCAAATTGGTCATGGTGTCTTTCTCTCTTGATCGCTACCCATCGAATTGCGCTAGCAGGATGGACTGTCATTCGTCAATTCACTGCGCGTTGCTGGCCGACGTCCAGGTCCTCGAGGCGACCGGCGAGCGCATCGGGCTTCCTATCGCCTCGCACTTTGAGCAGGTACAGATGCCGGCGCGGGATACTTGCATTGAGCGTTGAGACGCACGTAAGCGGCTGCCAACTAAGCTGCCGTTTGCAGGGATCTCATGCACTCAGCTTAGGACCCCGCGCCTGCAGAGTCGTCAGCGAAACGTCTGAATTCGATGGTAATTCTGTCTGGATCCCTTTGTACGACGGCTCCCGCTGCGCTCGGAGCTGAGCGACAAGCAACGATTCGCGCGCGCCGCGGGTTTGCATGGGGCCAGTCACTGCGTCGGCACCTGCCAGAAAGGCCCGGCGATTTGTTCGAGGGGCCGGCCGGGCTCGTTAGGCCGCAGACCGTATCGCAGCAGCGCAATGAGATCGGCGCTCACCTGCGGATTGGAAAGGAAGTATCTGTGGCCGAAGAAGTCTGTTGTTCCGCGGACCTGGATGATGTCGACTGCGCGCAACAAGGCGATCGCTTCGATCTGGTCAGCGGTGAACGCCGCCGCGACGATCCGCCCGAGCCGAGCGATACTGCCGGACAGCCAGCTCGACGTCGCGAGCGCCTTGTCCTCCGGCGAAACGTAGAGGGTGACCCTGAGGCTAGGCGAAGGGGGGATGAGGGCGCCCGGGTCCGCTTTCCGGCCGAACGGCAAGTCAGGGTCGGAGAAGACTTTGAAGATCTTAGTCAGCGCGACGTCGCCATCAACGTCGGGAGCGACCAAGACAACATTGCCGAGGTGATACTCGCGATCCAATGAGCTCTGGAGTGTGTAAGCTTCGGCGCTGAGCTCGGCCAGCGCCGAGGCGACAGTGTCCGTGCCGCGGCTATGTGCGATGAGGTGGATACGCTCCACGCCGGGCGTTTGGCCGACGATCCGAATGACCTTCAACAGGTCCTCGACCGCGTATTCGGCCGACTCCCGGTCGAAGTCGTAACCGAACAGTGTGCCGCGCCATCCACCGGCCGGCCATGTGAAGATTCCGCACACGAAATCCCGTCCCAGGAAGTGGCACAGTTCACCCATCGTCAGCGCGGCACCCTCAAAGCTGACATGGTAGCCGTGCACAAACAGCACGACTTCCTTGCGGCGCGCGATAGCGAGCCGCCTCGCAATCTCGGCTTGCAGCTGCTGCTTCGCCTTTGCGTACGCCTCGACGACGGCTGGTACACGTCTTATGCCATCCGGAGCGACAGCGACTTCATACGGTATGGGCGGAAAGCGACCGAGCTCCGTGGTCGGCCCGAGCGTGAGCTGCACCGGAGCGACGCGTTGTGCCGCGGTGCTTTCCTTAACCAGCGCGTCCCAAGAGATGTCTTCGCCGAACTCGATCATCGTCGATCCGAACGCCATCGAACGCGATCGGCTCGCGGTATACGGCAAGCCACCGGCTTGCTCTGCCGGTGCGCGATCGGTGATGAACAGCAGATCGAGCGGCGGCCGGCGACTGTCGATCGACAGGTCGGTGAAAAGCGGCCGCGCATTCTCCCCTGTGTAGAGCACCGGGGTCGGCATCAGCGTCGTCGCGCAACCCGTCAGGACGAATGCGATGACCGCGATGACGATGGCTGATCGCGCGCTGGGCGAGGACGTCCTTGTCATGCATCTCGGAGGTGGCTTAGACATGGCTGCGAACATATTGATCGAGATTCGGATCCCCGCCCCGTACCGTGCGCTAACCCGGACCTCCACCGTGCAGCCCCGAAAGCCTGCCGCGCTTCAGAAATGCCGAGTCGCGGCCGAGGATCAGCTGCACGAGATCCTCGAGAACGGATTCCTCGATCGCGGTGCTCGGGAACTCCAGCGTGACGCGCTCGAGGCGATCGACGTTGACGAGGGCCACGGTCACGATCCCCGTCCGATAGTCGGCACGAAACGAGACCCGCGCCGGGATCACGGGCGGGACCGAAAAGATGCATTTGCGCAGCGTCCCGTCGGAATCTTCCACGCGGCGGCAGGTGTATTGCAGCCCGAACGCATCGAGGGTCTTCTCGGCAAAGGAGACCCACCCGGGGACCACCTCTATCGACAGAGGCTTAGCTACGGAAAGCTCGTAGTAGACGTCGATCGCTTCGAGCACCGGGAAGCCGACGATGCGGCGCTCGTGCTGACCGACCGACCCGTGGGCGAAGCGCGGCGAATCGAAGGCGTAGCCATAGCCGAGATCGAACCGGTGTTCGATCGGGGGCTTCAGGCCGTTGAGATAGGTGATCGCCTTTTCCAGCCAGCGAAACGCCTCGCGCAGCCGTGCATCGATCGCCTGGAAGCCCTCGACGTCGCCGTGCTCGTCGGTCGACTCGGGCAGCGCCTCGTATCGAACGCGCAACTCGTCGAGCAGCGAAGCAGGCTTGTTCATCTCGCTCTCCCAGCGTCGTTATTTCATGCTGCGTCGGCTTCCACGGACACCGACGGATTCGGCGCCGCCCGCCCGACTGTGAACCGCGCGGCACAGAGGCCAGGCAGGAAGAGATTCGTCAGCATGGTCGCGACCGCAAGTCCGCTCATCATTCGACCCGTCATTGCAGGTTCGCGACGATGCGGCCGTCGATCTTGCCATCCTCCATGCGCGCGAAGATGTCGTTGATGTTCTCCAGATTGGCCCAGGAGAAGTGGGCGGAGACGGCTCCGCTGCCGGCGAAGTCCAGCGCCTCTTCCAAATCCTGCCGCGTTCCGACGATGGAGCCGCGCACGGTGATGCGCTTAAGAACCATGTTGAAGATCGGCAACGACATCTTGCCGGGCGGCAGACCGACCAGCGCCATCGTGCCGCGCGACCGCAGCATGTCGAAGGCCTGTTCGAAAGCCTTCGGTGACACGGCCGTGACGAGCGCGCCGTGGGCGCCACCGGTCAGTTTTTGCATCTCGGCTGTGACGTCTGTGGTTTGCGCGTTGAGAACGATCTCGGCACCGAGTGACTTGGCGAGCTCGAGCTTCTCGGGATGAACATCGACGGCGACGACGTGCATGCCCATCGCCCTGGCGTATTGGACCGCCATGTGACCGAGACCGCCGATCCCCGAGATCACCACCCATTCGCCTGGCCTCACCTCCGTTTCCCTGAGACCCTTGTAGACGGTCAATCCGGCGCACAGGATCGGGGCCGCCGGACCCCATTCAAGATTGCTCGGCACGCGACCAACATAGGTTGGATCGGCTAGCGCATATTCTGCGAAGCTGCCGTTCACAGAGTAGCCGGTGTTCAACTGGGAGTTGCACAACGTCTCCCACCCGGTCCGGCAGTATGAGCAGTGCCCGCACGCCGTATGCAGCCACGGAATTCCGACCCGATCGCCCTCCTTGACGCCGCGGACGGCACGGCCGATCGCGGCCACCGTTCCCACGCCTTCGTGGCCGGGGATGAAGGGTGGTTTTGGCTTGACGGGCCAATCGCCCTTCGCGGCGTGGAGGTCCGTGTGGCAGATCCCGGTCGCCGCGATGCGAACGAGGATTTGGTTCTCGTTCGGCTGCGGAACGGGTACCTCCTCGAGTGCGAGCGGCTTTCCGAGTTCGCGGACGACGGCCGCTTTCATAGTGTTGCCCATCGATTCTCTCCTCTTGTGACGAGCGCCGATCTCGACACGTTGCACAACAGGCGCATCGTCCAAATAGCATTTCGCCTCATTTCGTTCGTGTTTCATTCGGCTGCGGCGGGCGCCGGAGCAGGCGGCGGTACTGCCTCGGCCGGTGCACTTCCCGCAGCGGCGCGTTTCACTTTGAACCATGCCGTGTAAAGGGCGGGTACGAAGAAGATCGTGAGCAGGGTCGCGACGGTGAGACCACCCATGATCGCGATCGCCATCGGGCCCCAGAACACGCTCCGCGCCAACGGAATCATCGCGAGCACGGTCGCCGCCGCGGTCAGCGCCACCGGACGGGTCCGGTGGACTGCCGCGTCGACGACGGCGTTCCATGGATCGACGCCGTGAGCCATCTCGCTTTGAATCTGGTCCACCAGGATCACCGCGTTGCGCATGATCATTCCGCTCAAGGCAGTGATGCCGAGGATCGCGACGAAGCCGAGCGGCGCCTGGAATATCAGCAGTGCGGCCACGACGCCGACGAGTCCGAGCGGCGCCGTCAGGAACACCATCGTCATGCGCGAGAAATTCTGGAGCTGCAGCATCAGGATCGTCAGGATCGTGACCAGCATCACGGGGAAAACCGCCATCAGCGCGCGGTTGGCCTTGTCGCTTTCCTCCACTGCGCCGCCGACGTCGATGCGGTACCCGAAAGGCAGCCTCGCTTCGATGTCCTTCAGCAGCGGGCGGATCTCCTGGGTCACCGATACTCCCTGCTCGCCGTCCTGGACGTCGGCACGAACGGTAATCGCCATGTCGCGGTTGCGGCGCCAAAGCACCGGCTCTTCGAGCTCGTCGCGGACGCGCGCGACCTGCGACAGTGGCACGACCGTTCCCTCACGTGTGTAGAGGTTGATGTCCTTCAGCGTGTCGAGGTTGAGACGCTCGGAAGGTACGGCCCGGGCGACGATGTCGACCAGGTCTTCGTGCTCGCGCAGCTGCGACAGCGTCGCGCCATTCAAGAACGTCTGGGTCACGAACGCCACATCGACCGGCGCCAGGCCGAGTGCACGCGCCTTGTCTTGGTCGAGGTCGACTCTGAGGGTACGAACAGGGTCGTTCCAGTCGAGCTGGACGTCGCGCACTTTCGGGCTCGACGCCACAACCGCTTCGACGTCACGGGCGATTTCGCGCACCTTCTGCGTGTCCGGGCCGACGACACGGAACTGGACCGGGAAGCCGACCGGCGGACCGAGCTCGAGGCGCGTGACGCGAACCCACACCTGCGGGAATTCCTCGTTGGCGCTCGCCATCAGGCGCGAGCGCACCCGTTCGCGCGGTTCCAGGCCCTTCGTCATGACGATGAAGACGGCGTAGCCCGGGTTCGGCAGCTCTGGATTGAGCGCGAGATAGAAGCGCGGCTGGCCTGCGCCCGTGTACGCCGTGTAAAACCTGACGTCGTCGTCCTTCGCGAGCACAGCCTCCATCTTCTTGACCTGCTCGGCTGTTGCGGCGAACGACGAGCCTTCCTTCAGCCGCAACTCGACCACCAGCTCGGGGCGGTCGCTGTTCGGGAAGAATTGCTGCGGCACCAGCCTGCTTCCGATGATCGCGACCCCGAGGGCGGCGACAGTCGCGCCGATAACCCACCAACGCCGCTCGAGGGCGAGATCGATCCAACCGCGCAGCTTGCGGTAGAACGGCGTGTCGTACGGGTCGCCGCCGTCGTGCGCCTTGCCGAAATCCTTCGGCAGCAGGTTGACCGCGAGGTAGGGCGTGATGATCCCCGACACGACCCACGAGAACAGCACGGCGGTGCCAACGATCCAGAAGATGCCGCCCGCGTACTCGCCGGTGGTCGATTTCGAAAAGCCGATGGGCATAAAGGCGGCGGTGGTGATGAGCGCGCCGGTGAGCCGCGGCATTGCGGTCGCGGCGTAGGAATAGGCGGCCGCTTTGAGGCGGTCCCAGCCTTCTTCCATCTTCACGACCATCATCTCGACCGCGATGATGCCGTCGTCCACCAGCAGACCGAGCGCGATGATCAGTGAGCCCAACGAGACGCGCTCGAGGTTCCAGCCCATCGCAAACATCACCAGCGCGACGACGCAGAGCACGATCGGGACCGACAGTCCGACGACGATGCCCGTGCGCCAGCCGAGGCTCAACAGGCAGACCACGAGCACGATGGCGAGCGCTTCCAGCAGCGAGCGTTCGAATTCCCAGATGGATTCGCTGACGACAGTCGGCTGATCGGCGACGCGCTCGAGCTCGACGCCGTAAGGCAGCTCGGCCTGGACGTTGGCGACGGTTTTCTCGAGTGACTTGCCGAGCTCGACGATGTTGCCGTCGTCGGTCATCACGACGCCGAGCATCAAAACCTGCTGGCCGTTGTGCCGCACCGTGTACAGCGGCGGATCCTCGTACCCGCGCGTGATCGTCGTGAAGTCGCCGAGCTTGATCACCCGGCCTCCGACGGAAATCGGCACGTTGCGGATATCGTCGAGGCTGTTGAACTGCCCGCTTACGCGGACCAGCACCCGGTCGCCGTTCGTGTCGACCGAACCGCTTGCCAGCAAGCTGTTCTGGTTGCGGAGGCTCTCGGCGATCGCGAGCGGCGTGATCCCCAGCGCGGCCAGGCGCTCGTTCGAGAACTCGACGTAGACCTTCTTGTCCTGCTTGCCATAGATGTCGACCTTCTTGACCATCGGCACCTTGAGCAGCCGCCGCTTGATGTCTTCGGCCACATCGGACAGCTCCCACTGGCTGACCCCATCGCCCTTGACGGCGTAGAGCAACCCGGTAACGTCGCCGTATTCGTCGTTGAAGATCGGACCAATGACGCCTTCCGGCAGCTCGAGCTTGATGTCGTTGAATTTCTTGCGTGCCTGGTACCAGGCCTCGCGCTGGTCCGCATGGGAGGTGCCGCCCCTCACCGTGATTGTCATGCCGCCGTAGCCCTGGCGCGCATAGGTCACGACCTTCTCGAAGTGGTCGAGCTGCTCGAACTTCTTCTCCATGCGGTTCAGCACCTCGTCCTGGATCTGTTGCGCCGTGGCGCCGGGCCAGATCACGAGCGCCGTCATCGACGGCACGGAGAAGTTCGGGTCTTCGAGCTGGCCGAGCCTGGTGAAGCTGAGCGCGCCGCCGATGACGATCGCGAGGATCAGGAACAGCACGATGGCGCGGTGGTTCAGCGCCCATTCGGTGAGGTTGAACGATTTCATCACTTGGCCGGCGTGACGACGGCTGCGCTCGGTTTCGAACCGGGCACGGCGACATGAAGTCCCGGCGCCATCTTTTGCACGCCGGCGGTGACGACGAGCTCGCCAGCCGCGGGGCCGGACACGAGCACCTGGTCGTTGCGATATCCGTGCACCGCGACGTTGATCAGGTCGACGATTCCCGCCGGTTCGGATCCCGCGCGACGAACGACCCAGACCGCGGGCTGGCCCTTGTTCTGCGTGATCGCCGACGCAGGGATGACCGCTGCCGGCGTTTCGCCGACCGGTCGCTCGACTACGAGCGTGGCGCTCGCGCCGAGCGGGAGCGGGCGGGGCGTCGCGGGCTTCAGGCGTGCGCGGAAGGTCCGCGTTGTCGAAGCCGCTTGCGGCGAGAGTTCCCGCAAGACGACGTCGAATGGCTGGTCGGGTGCGCTCGTCAGCGTGGCCTTGTACCGCGACACCTTAAATGCCGATAACCGATCCTCCGGCACGTTGACCACGATTTCCGGCTCGCCGTCTTTCGCGATCGAGACGATTGGCTGCCCTTCGGCCACGACCTGGCCGACCTCGAACTTAACGCTCGTGACCACGCCGTCCTGCGATGCGCGCAGCGTCGTGTACTCGAGGCGATTTCGCGTGAGCTCGAGCTTTCGCGCCTCGGCTTCCGCCGTGGCGCGCGTCGTCTGTGCGTTGCTCTGGGCTTTCTCGTCGTCGGAAGGACTGACCGAGCCATCGATCTTCAGCGCATCGAGCCGTTGGCGATCCGACTGCGCCTGCCGCGCCTGCGCTTCCGCGGCCGCCAGCTGTTGTTGCGTTGCCTCCACCGCGAGCTTGTAATCGGTGTCGTCGAGCACCGCGATGACGTCGCCTTGCCGCACCTTCTGTCCGACATCGACCTTGCGGCTCACCACCTTGCCGCCGACGCGGAAGGCCTGGTCGACCTCGTAGCGTGCCTGCACGGAGCCGAAGTAGCGGTCCGTCTCTTGGGTCTTGTCGTAGCGGATTTCCGCGGTGCGAACGGCCCGCAACGGCTCGGGGGGCGGCTGGTGCGAGCAGCCGCTCAGGATCACGGCGATCGATATGGCGACAAGCGTCACGGAAAGAGAGCTTTTCACGACAATTCCTCGTATCGGTCTACGGATTCAAGGTTTCGGTGGACGCGCCGCGCCGGCAGAGAGTTCGGCGACGGGCGCGAACACCTCCCAGCCGCCGCCGAGCGCCTTGTACAGTTGCACGCTGTCGAGCAGCAGTTGCGTCTGCGCCTCATTTGCGGAAACCCGCACGACCAGCCGGACCCGCTGAGCGTCGAGCAACGGCAAGAAATCGGTCTGCCCGCGGTCGTAGAGCGATTGCGCGTGGCTAAGCGCCGCGTCGGCCGAAGCCGCCGCGCTCTGCATCAGTTGTGCCCGGTGCCGTTCGTCGTCGAGCGCGACGAGCGAGTTCTCGACATCCTCGAGCGCGCGCACGATGGCGTCCTCGTAATGCAGGACCGCTTCCTTCTGGCCGCTTTCGGCGATGTCGTTGATGGCCTGCGTGCGGCCCGCGTTGAAGATCGGCATCGCCAGCAGCGCGGCGACATTGGTCAAGCGCGCAGGGCCATAGGCAATGCCGTTCACATCGAGTCCCTCGCGCCCGAACAGGGCACCAAGAACGAGCCGCGGGAACCATTCCGCGACGGCCTGTTGCCGGCGGGCATTGGCGGCGTCTAGTTGCGCCTGCGCGGCGAGCAGGTCCGGCCTGCGCTGCAGCAGCGCAGCCGGTTGTCCGGCATGCGCGGGCGGAACGGCGATGTCTTTGCGCGAGACTGCGATGCTCGACGCATTGAACGCCTGGTCGCCGATCAGCACGGCGATGCGATGCCGCGACGCGGCTGCGAGGGTTTCGAGCGGCGGTATCGCTGCGCGCGCTCTCGAAGCTTCGGTCTGCGCGCGCTCGACGTCGAACGACGTGGCGAGGCCGACGCGCTGTCGAGCGGTGACGAGACGCAGCGTTTCATCCTGCGCGACCGATATCGCGCGCACGCTGTCGAGCTGGCGCAGCGCGCCGACGAGCGTGAAGTAGTTGGTTGCCACGTCGGTTATCACCAACAGGCGAACGCCGCTTGCAATGTGTTCGGCCGCCAGCGTGTCGGCTGCCGCCGCCGCCGCGCCTGCCCGCAGACGACCGGCGATGTCGATTTCCCAACTGACGTCGATGCTGCCCTGAAAACCCCTCGTGTCCGCCGCCTCGGGAATGAATTGCTTGACGGCCGAGCTGAAGCCGGTTGTGTGATCGTAGGCGCCGGCGCTGACGCCGATGCTTGGCAGCAGCCACGAGCGGCTGATCGTCTCGCCGGCTCGCGCGGCGCGCACGCGCTCGGCTGCGATTTTCACGTCGCGGTTTTCGCCCGCCGCGCGGCGAACGAGGTCGGACAGCACCGGGTCACCGTAGCCATCCCACCAGGCGACCTCGGGTTCACTGTCGCTTGCCGGAGCGGCCGCGAACCGGCCGGGAACGTCGACCGATTGATGCATGACGGGTGTGGCACATCCGACCAGAGCGAACGCGAACAACGCAGCGAGTCGGGCGGCAATGTAGCGCGCGGATGTTCGAGCACCAGGTGAGATGTGCTTGCGCGCCCTAACGCCGAGACGTCCCGTCGACTCGACAGGTTCGCGCTGTACGGGCTCGCGCGAGGAGCGACAGTAACGCTGCAGCGTCGCCGGCCAAGACGAGTCAGTGAGGGGTGCAAGTAGCGGCATCGGTGTGCTGTCGTTGTCGGAACTCGATATGGCGCCAGCGTAGTGGAGGAGGCGCAGACAGTCGTGAGCGAAGTATCGACATTCCGTGGGGATTTGGTGAGCGTTGGCTGGTGCAGCGAAGCCGCACGTCACTAGAGGTCGAGTACCTTCAGCCCGTCAGCCGGCTTGCCGCTAAATGCGCTGGCTCGGACCGCAGCCCTCGATGCCGGCGAGCTTGGGGGACGACTCGAAACGCCTAGCTTCCGGCGCGTTTGGCGCCGATAGGAGGTGATCGAGCGGAGTGACGCGAGGAACGCTAGACGGGCTCGTCAGTGCAGTCCCGATGCGTCGTCGTCAGCGCCGCTAGAACTCGCGCGCCGTGACTACATCCGCGCGCGCATCGATTTGAGCTCCACCCGGCAAGCCTCGCCGAACGACTTGAGCGGATCGGCGTCTTGCGAACGGGTGAGTGCGCGCATTTCCTCGAGCGTCAGGTTGCGCGAGAAGTATTGCTCCGCGATGCGCGTCAGCAAGCGTTCGGCCTCCGTGAGAACCGGCTGGGAGGCGCAGA
>Ga0074044_10004989_pt1 | contig 10882 bp, 10 predicted proteins | sample BogForMeECP23OM1_FD_94443 | JGI IMG/M metagenome (GOLD analysis project Ga0074044, IMG submission 94443) | Bog forest soil microbial communities from Calvert Island, British Columbia, Canada - Bog Forest MetaG ECP23OM1 | ecosystem: Environmental > Terrestrial > Soil > Wetlands ...
TGCGCCGACCTGGTGTACTTCCTGCGCGCCTATTTCGCCTACAAGATGGGACTGCCGTTCGGCTACTCGAAGTGCTCGCGCGGCGGCGGCAGCCAGCCGCCCAAGTGCTACGGCTGGTTCACCAATGTGAGCCCCGACGCGGCAAGGCCAGCGGCCTCGTTCGGCGAATATCTGCGGGTCGTCGCCGACGCCGCGCAGTCCGGCGCCGTGCGCGTCGCCGCGAACGACGACCATACCGATTTTTATACCGTGCCGCTGACGCAGGAGACGCTGCGCCCGGGAACCGTGTACGCCGATCCGTACGGGCATGTGATGATCCTGGTGCGGCGGGTGCCGCAGTCGGGCGGCGGCGCCGGCGTCTTCCTCGCCGTCGACGGCGAGCCCGACGGCACGGTGGCGCGCAAGCGGTTTTGGCGCGGCACGTTCCTGTTTGCCCACGAACCGGCGCTCGGCAGCCCCGGCTTCAAGCGCTTCCGGCCGATCGTGCGCGACGGCAACGGCGGCTTGCGGCGGCTGAGCAATGCCGAAATCGCCAAGGATCCGCAGTACGGCGATTTTTCGCTCCAGCAGTCGCAGCTTGGGGTCGAAGATTTTTACGATCGCATGGATGACGTGATGTCGCCGCAGCCGCTCGATCCTGTGCGCGCCATGAAGGCGGCGATCGACTCGCTCGAAGAGCAAGTGAAGACGCGGGTGGGGTCGGTCGAGAACGGCCGCAAGTACCAGACCGGGCACGGCGACGCCGGCATGCCGGACGGCCCGGCGATCTTCGCCACCACCGGCGCCTGGGAGGATTTCGCGACGCCGGCGCGCGATTTCCGGCTGCTGATCGCGATCGACGTGGTGCGCTTCTATCCGGATCGCGTGGCGCGGCAGCCGCAACGCTACGCCATGCCGTTCGGCAAGAGCGTCGCCGGCGTGCAAGCCGAAATGCAGAGCGTGCTCGCCTCGGAGCTTGCGGCGCGCAAGTTTACTTATACGCGCAGCGACGGCTCGGCATGGACGCTGTCGCTCAAGGACGTGGTCGACCGCGCCGCCGACCTCGAGATGGGATACAACTTGAACGACTGCGTCGAGCTGCGCTGGGGCGCGGCGGCGAACAGCGACGAGGCGTCGACCTGCAAGCGGCACGCGCCGGCGGCGCAGCGCGCGAAGATGATGACGGATTACCGCAGGTGGTTCCGCGAGCGGCACTGGCCGGCGCGCGCTTAGTTTCCCCTGCTTCGCGCCGCATCCTTCGAGGTCCGCGCTGCCGCGCACCTTAGGATGACGGCATGTTGACCGTCTTCCCCGGCCATTTGCAGAGATCGGCGATCAGGCATTTTTCGCACAATGGGCGGCGGGCGACGCAGACGTAGCGGCCGTGCAGGATGAGCCAGTGATGCGCGTGCAGGCGGTAGCGCTCGGGCACGACTTGCATCAGTTTCATTTCCACGTCGAGCGGTGTCTTGCCGACGGCTAAGCCGGTGCGGTTGCCGACGCGGAAGATGTGGGTGTCCACCGCGATGGTCGGCTCGCCGAAGGCGATATTGAGAACGACGTTCGCGGTCTTCCTCCCGACGCCGGGAAGCGCTTCGAGCGCCGCGCGGTCGTGCGGCACCGTTCCGCCATGCTCGGCAACGAGCTTCCGCGATAGCGCGATCACGTTCTTTGCCTTGGTGTGAAAAAGCCCAATCGTCTTGATCAGCTCGCGGACGCGGGTTTCGCCGAGCTTGACCATCTTCTCCGGCGTGTCGGCGAGCTTGAACAAAGCCGGCGTCGCCTTGTTGACCCCGGCATCGGTCGCCTGCGCGGACAGCACGACCGCCACCAAGAGCGTGAACGGATTGATGTGCTGCAATTCGCCGCGCGGGGTCGGATTGGCGGCCGCGAAACGGCGGAACGCCTCGGCGATCTCGGCATTTGTCCATTGCGGCAATTCGCCGTGGACGGCCTCGGCATCGGCTTTGCTCTGCACCGGGCAACCCTTGACGCGTGCCGCCTTGCCTTTGCGGGCAGCCCTCAGACGTTGCCGGGTGGTCTTTCGCGCCATGTTTCCCGTATAGTCAGCGCCATGAATTACGACAACAGCGGGCGTGACAACGACGCTTTCGCCGAACCCAAAATCTTTTCGGCCGTCATCACCCCGCACCGCTCGCTGGGCCGGACCGGCTTTCTGGTTCTGATGCTGTGCATCGGGGTTCTCAGCTTCGTCTCCGGAATGCTGTTCCTCAGCATCGGCGCGTGGCCGGTGTTCGGCTTCCTTGGGCTCGACGTCTTGCTCATCTACTGGGCGTTCCGCGCCAATTTTCGCGCGGCACGGGCTTATGAGGTGGTGACGGTCACCGCCTGCGAGCTGACGGTCCGCAAGGTCAGCCATCGCGGCGGCGTGCGTGAATGGACGCTCAACCCGCTCTGGGTCCGGCTCGACCGCATCGTGCACGAGGAATTCGGCATCGAACGACTGTTTCTGGTCTCCCGCGGCCGGCGGCTGCCGATCGCCGCCTTCCTGGGGCCGGATGAGAAGGCAAGCTTCGCCCGCGCGCTGTCGACCGCGCTCGGGGAGGCCAAGCGCGGCCCGACGCGGACAGTGCTGGAGTAACACAGAAATCGGGTGGTTTGGGCGATAGCGGCGGCCTAGAGCATGATCCCGAAAAAGCCTGCCCCGGACTTGATCCGGGGTGGAAACCGGTTTTCGGAAAAGATCGTGCTCCAATAAAATGGGGAGCAGAATGATGGAGGCACCCATGCTGTCGCCCGACCGCATTGCGGACGATACGCCGCTCGCCACCGCGGCTACCGATTACGAGGTGGTGCGCCGCGCCATCGGCCACATCCGCGGCCATTGGCGCGAGCAGCCCGAAATCGACGCCATCGCCGAGGCGGCGAGCGTCACGCCGACCGAGTTGCACCACCTGTTTCGCCGCTGGGCGGGGCTGACGCCCAAGGCTTTTTTGCAGGCGCTGACGCTCGACGGCGCGCGGCAATTGTTGCGCAACTCAGCGAGCGTGCTTGACGCCACCTATGAAGTCGGCCTCTCCGGCCCCGGCCGGCTGCACGATCTTTTCGTCACCCACGAAGCGATGTCGCCGGGCGAATGGAAGTCGGGCGGCGAAGGTCTGACCATCCACTTTGGCTGGCATCCATCGCCGTTCGGCAGCGCGCTGATCATGGCGACCGAGCGCGGGCTCGCGGGCCTCGCGTTCGCCGATGCCGGCGAGGAAGACGCAGTGCTCGCCGAGATGCAGGGCCGGTGGCCCAAGGCCAATTACGTTGCGGATGCGGCGCGCACGGCGCCGATCGCGCAGCGGATCTTCGATCCGTCGCAATGGCGGCCGAGTGAGCCGCTGCGCGTCATGCTCATCGGCACCGATTGGGAGGTCCGCGTCTGGGAAGCGCTGCTGCAAATCCCCATGGGCCGCGTCGCGACCTACTCGGGCATCGCGAGCAAGGTCTGCACGCCGGCCGCGGCCCGCGCCGTCGGCGCCGCTGTCGGCAAGAACCCGGTCTCTTTCGTCGTGCCCTGTCACCGCGTCATCGGCAAGACGGGCGCGCTGACCGGCTATCATTGGGGCATCACCCGCAAGCAAGCCATGCTCGGCTGGGAAGCGGGACGGGTCGGCGCCGCGGCGTAGGTCTTCTCCTTCTCCCCGCGTGCGGGGAGAGGTGAATTGTCTTACGCCGCCAAATCTTTCCGCTCGGCCACCGTCGCATCGGCGTTGAGCCGGTAGATCAGCGGCACGCCGGTCGCGATCTCGCGGGCGACGATCTCCTGCGCCGACAGGCGCTCCAAAACCATAACCAGCGCGCGCAGCGAATTGCCGTGGGCGGAAACCAGCACGTTGTCGCCGCGCAGCACCCGCGGCAGGATTTCCTGGATATAGTAGGGTAGCACGCGCGCGGTCGTGTCCTTGAGGCTCTCGCCGCCGGGCGGAGCGATGTCGTACGAGCGCCGCCAAAGCTGGACCTGCTCCGCGCCCCATTTTCCGCGCGCATCGTCCTTGTTGAGGCCGGAAAGATCGCCGTAGTCGCGCTCGTTGAGCGCTTGATCCTTGAACACGGGAATGCTCGTTTGTCCCAACTCCTCGAGCATGAGGTCGAGCGAATGCTGCGCACGAACAAGCGCCGACGTGAAGGCGACATCGAAGCGGATATTCTGCGCCTTGAGCTTGCGCCCCGCCGCGCGCGCTTCCTCGATCCCGTTCTCGGTGAGACCGATATCACGCCATCCGGTGAACAGATTTTTCAGATTCCACTCGCTCTGACCGTGACGGACCAGCACGAGGATGCGGTCACCCATTCGTCGTCCTTTTGCGTTCGCTAGCGCGGGCGTTTCAAATATCTCGGAGGCCCAGCACATCCACCATCGAATAGAGGCCGGGCTTCTGGCCGCGCGCCCACAGCGCCGCATGCAGCGCGCCGCGGGCAAAGATCATGCGGTCCTCGGCGCGGTGCGTGAGCTCCAGGCGCTCGGCCGGGCCGGCGAAGATCACGGTGTGGTCGCCGACGACGGTGCCGCCGCGCAGCGAGGCGAAGCCGATGTCGATCGCACGGCGCGCGCCGGTTATTCCGTCGCGTCCACGCACCGAATGGGCGGTAAGATTGATGCCGCGGCCGGCCGCCGCCGCGTGTCCAAGCATGAGCGCGGTGCCGGACGGCGCGTCGATCTTCCTGTTGTGGTGCATTTCCAGGATTTCGATATCGTAGTTCTCGTCGAGCGTCTGCGCCACGCGCTTAACCAAGGCGGCGAGCAGATTGACGCCGAGGCTCATATTGCCGGATTTGACGATCGCCGCCCGGCTTGCCGCCTTGGCGATCACGGCTTCCTCCTCGGCCGAATGCCCGGTGGTGCCGATGACGTGCACGATGCCGGCAGAGCCGGTCAATTCCGCCAGAACGAGCGTCGCCGCCGGAACCGTGAATTCGATCAACCCGTCGGCCCCCTTGAGCAGCGGCGCGACATCGCTGACCACCTTGACGCCATTCGGCCCAAGCCCGGCGAGCTCGCCGGCGTCACGGCCGATGACGGCCGAACCCGCCGCCTCGGCCGCGCCGGCCAGCGTGACGCCCCTGGTCGCCGCAATGGCGTGAATCAGCGTGCGTCCCATGCGCCCGCCGGCGCCGGCGACCACTAAGCGCATGTCGGAATTTGCCGCGGACATTGGCGCGTCTCCGTTGCCGCCGGATATAGCCGCGTGGCGGGAGGCCAGCAATACGCGCGTTCGCTTTAAGGCTGCGGCCCGTCGTAGCCGTCGACAATGACGAAATCGACGGTCGAATGCGGTTGCCGCAGCTTGATGTTGGCCTGGTATTCGGGCGAGTGGTAACAAGCGAGCGCGGTCGCGTAATCGGGAAACTCGATCACCACGTTGCGCGGACGGCTCGTTCCCTCGACGCATTGGAATTTGCCGGCGCGCACGACGAAGCGGCCGCCGAATTTGCGAAAGATGGCGGGATTGGCCGCGGCATAGGGCTTGTAGGCTTCTTCATTATGCACGTCGACGCGCCCGATCCAGTAGCCTTTGGCCATGTCATTTCTCCTTCGCCGCTTGTTGGGCAATTTCCATAACGATCGCCTGCGCCGCCGCCCTGGGATCGGCCGCGGCGAGGATCGGCCGGCCGACCACGAGATAATCGGCCCCCGCTTTAATGGCCAAGGCCGGCGTCGCGATGCGTTTCTGGTCCCCCGCTGCGGCACCGGCCGGGCGGATACCCGGCGTCACCAGCGTCATTTTCGGCCCGACCATCGGGCGCAGATTGGCCGCCTCTTCGGCGGAACAAACCAGGCCGTCGACGCCGATATCGCGCGCCTGCGCGGCCCGCTCGGCGACCAGCTCCGGCACGGTAAAATCATAGCCGGCCGCCGCGAGGTCGGCATCGTCGTAGGAGGTGAGCACGGTGACGGCGAGGATGCGCAGCGGCCCCTCACGCGCTTCGACGGCGGCCTTCATGGTCTGCGGATAGGCATGAACGGTCAGGAAAGCGGCGCCGAGCCGGGCCACGCTTTTGACGCCCTGCGCCACCGTGTTGCCGATGTCGTGGAGCTTGAGATCGAGAAAGACCCGCTTGCCGGCGCCGGTCAGCGTCTGCGCGTATGCAAGCCCGCCGGCAAAGGCGAGCTGATAGCCGATCTTGTAGAACGACACCGCGTCGCCGAGCCGCGCCACCATGGCCTGCGCCGCCTCGACCGAAGACAGATCAAGCGCGACGATCAGGCGCTCGCGCGGCTCAATCGGCATTGCCGTATTCCCTCACTTCGTCCCACGCGGCATGACACTGGCCATCTCGACGAGGCGGCGCGCCAGCGCTTTCAACGCCGCCGCGAGACCTTCGTCCTTGAGATTGTCCATCTCGTCGAACGCCTGGTCGGGGCGCGCGACCGTGACTTGTTCCGGGATCACCAGCGCGCCACAGCCGAGTTCGAGAATTTGCCGCAACGCCATCAGCGAACGAAGGCCGCCGGCGGCGGCGGGCGAGGCCGAGCCGATGGCGAACACCCGGCCCTTGAAGGCGGCGTAGGTCGGCTCGCCAGGCTCGCGCACGCGCGAGATCCAGTCGATGGCGTTCTTCAGAAGCGGCGTCACCGAGGCGCTGTATTCGGGGCTGGCGATGAACACGCCCTGATGCGCCTCCAGCATGCGCCGCAACTGCACCGCATGGTGTGGCAAACTGCCGGCGGTGAAATCGGCGTCGAACAGCGGCAGCGGATAATCGGCCAGCGAGATGCGGGTCACGTCGGCCTCGGCGAGCGCCAACTCCTTGGCTGCAAGCGCGGCGAGCCGCGCATTGTGCGAGCCGGACCGCAGCGAGCCGGCCATCACCAGGATTTTCGGAGGGGCCATGATTCAGAGGACGGACGCCAGAAGACGGAGAACTGAGCAGAGCATAGCCGTCTATCTGTTGTCTGTCCTCCGTCGTGCGTCGTCAGGTTTTCCGATACACCCACACGCGCGCGGGAGGCAGGTTCATCCAAATGCGTTCGGAGGCTTCTGCCGAGAAACCGCCGAGCCGTCTCGGCAACGGCGAAGCCACCGAATACGTGAACTGTACGAAGGGCGCGCCGGGCAGCATGAGGTCGAAGGCGTCGCGAATAAGCCGCAACCGCATCTTGATCGGCTTGGTGACCAGAGGCAGGCCCGAGACAACCGCGGCAGCCGGCTGCAGCAGCAGCGTCTCGAGCAGACGGCGGAGGCTGTAAGCGTCGCCCTGCACCACAGTGGCTTGGGGGTAGCGTGAGCGCAGAATTCGGCAGAACGCCGGATTGAATTCGACCAGCACAAGGCGCGACGGTGCGACGCCGGCGCGGACCAGCGCTTCGGTCACCGGTCCGGTCCCCGGCCCCAATTCGACGACCGGTCCATCGCTATGAGGATCGACATAGCGCGCCATGGTGCGCGCGAGAATCTTGCCGGAGGGCGTCACCGCACCGATGGTTAGCGGCCTTTCGAACCAGGAGCGGAGGAAGCGCACCTCGTCGTCGAGTTGAGTCCCTCGCTTGCGCTCAAATTGCCGGATTTGCGCTTCGATCTTCTTGCCGATGCCCTCGCTCTTTTGCTCGAACAGCCGGATTTGGCGTCCGATGTTACGCTCGATAAGGGTCTTCCGGAGTTCGAGGAGCCGGAGCTGGCGCTCGACTGTCTGTTCGAATTTGCGCAGGGCGGGAAGTGACATGGCAATCACGCGACCAAGATCGCCTTTCTAGAACATTCGACGCGCGAAGGCCAGCCGCTGGGCAGGCAAGCCGATGGAGCGTTCATGCAGAGTTGGCACGGCTGCCGCCGAAGCCGTCGAGGAACTCTTTGACCTTGCCAAAGAATCCCGAGGATTCGGGTTGCGTCTCCGTCGACGACAGGCGATCGAATTCGGCCAGAAGCTCACGCTGTCGCTTGGTGAGGTTCTGCGGTGTCTCGACGACGACCTGCACATACATGTCGCCGCTCTGCCGTGCGCGCAGCACCGGCATGCCCTTGCTGTGCAGACGGAAGCGGCGGCCGGATTGCGTGCCCTCGGGGACCTTCACGCGCGTCTTGCCGCCGTCAATCGTGGGTACCTCGAACTCTCCGCCGAGCGCGGCCGTCACCATCGAGACGGGTACGCGGCAGTGCAGATCGGCGCCGTCGCGCTGAAAGAACGGGTGCGCGCCGATCGACAGGAAGATGTAGAGATCGCCCGGGGGCCCGCCGCGCACGCCGGCCTCGCCTTCGCTGGCGAGCCGGATGCGGGTGCCATCCTCGACGCCGGGCGGAATGTTCACCGACAAGGTCCGCTCACGCGTGACACGGCCGGAGCCCGCGCATGACGCGCACGGACTATCGATCACTTGGCCGCGCCCTTGGCAGTTCGGGCAGGTACGCTCCAGCGTGAAGAAGCCCTGCGCTTGGCGGACCCTGCCTTGGCCGCCGCACATAGGGCATGCCTTCGGCTTGGTGCCGGACTTGGCGCCGGTGCCGGAGCAGCTCTCACAGGTGACTGAGGTCGGGATGCGGATTTGCGCCGTCTTGCCCGCATAGGCCTCCTGCAGAGAGATCTCCATATTGTAGCGCAAATCCGCGCCGCGCTCGCGTCCGGAGCCGCGTCCGCGCCGACCGCCCATGCCGAACAGGTCGTCGAATATGTCGGAGAAGGTCGTGGCGAATTCGGAACCGAAACCATGCGCCGCGGCGCCCATGCCGGCACCGTGTTCGAATGCAGCGTGGCCAAAACGATCATAGGCCGCGCGCTTGTCGGGGTCCTTGAGAACCTCGTAGGCCTCGTTGAGTTCCTTGAAGCGATGTTCGGCGTCGTTATCTCCGGGATTACGATCCGGATGCAACTGCATCGCCTGTTTGCGAAATGCGGCTTTGATGTCGCCGTCGCTTGCGGTGCGTTCGACCGACAGAGTTTCGTAGTAGCAGCGCTTGGCCATCACTCCCCACCCGATGACGTCCAATCATTCCAGCGCCGAACATTCGCTATCAAAAACATGCGCCCCCGTTTTGCTTCCGGGGGCGCAATTTTGACACGTCGCAGCGGCATGAAACGCCTCGCCGGATCAAGCCGACTTCTTGTTCTTCTTGTCGTCGTCGACTTCGGTGAACTCGGCATCGACCACGTCGTCCTTCTTGCCCTCGGCCGCTCCGGCGCCGCCGGCGGGCTGCTCGGCGGACTGCTTGTACATCGCCTCGCCGAGCTTCAGGGAGGCCTGCGCCAGCGCATTGGTCTTCGCCGTGATCGTGCCCGCATCGTCGCCTTTCAAGGCTTCCTTGAGGTCGGCGATGGCGTTCTCGATCGCGCGCCGGTCAGCCTCGCCGACCTTCGAGCCGTGCTCGACGAGCGTCTTCTCGGTCGAATGGACGAGGCCCTCGGCGTGATTCTTCGCCTCGACCTGGGCCTTGCGCTTCTTGTCCTCTTCGGCGTGCGCTTCGGCGTCCTTGACCATTTTCTGGATGTCGGCCTCGCTTAAGCCCCCCGATGCCTGGATGCGGATCTGCTGCTCCTTGCCGGTGCCCTTGTCCCTGGCCTGGACATTGACGATGCCGTTGGCGTCGATGTCGAAAGTGACCTCGATCTGCGGCATGCCGCGCGGCGACGGCGGAATGCCGATGAGATCGAATTGGCCGAGCAGCTTGTTATCGGCCGCCATCTCACGCTCGCCTTGGAACACGCGGATCGTCACCGCGGTCTGACCGTCCTCGGCCGTGGAGAATACCTGGCTCTTCTTGGTCGGGATCGTGGTGTTGCGATCGATCAGCCGGGTGAACACGCCGCCCAGCGTCTCGATGCCGAGCGACAGCGGCGTGACATCGAGCAGCAGCACGTCCTTGACATCGCCCTGCAGCACGCCGGCCTGAATTGCCGCGCCAACCGCCACCACCTCGTCCGGATTGACGCCCTTGTGCGGCTCCTTGCCGAACAATTGCTTGACGACCTCTTGCACCTTCGGCATGCGCGTCATGCCGCCGACCAGAACCACCTCATTGATCTCGGCTGCGCTGAGACCGGCATCTTTCAGCGCCTGCCGGCACGGCTCGATCGTCTTCCGCACGAGGTCATCCACCAGCGCCTCGAACTTGGCGCGGGTGAGTTTCATCGTCAGATGCTTCGGCCCCGACGCATCCGCCGTGATGAACGGCAGATTGATCTCGGTCTGCGTCGTCGACGACAGCTCGATCTTGGCCTTTTCCGCGGATTCTTTGAGCCGCTGCAAAGCCAGCTTGTCGCGGCGCAGATCGATGCCCTGCTCTTTCTGGAACTCGTCGGCGAGATAGTTGACGAGCCGCATATCGAAATCTTCGCCGCCGAGGAAGGTATCGCCGTTGGTCGACTTCACCTCAAACACGCCGTCGCCGATTTCGAGAATCGAAACGTCGAATGTACCGCCGCCGAGGTCATAGACCGCGATCGTGCCGGTCTTGCTCTTGTCGAGCCCGTAGGCAAGCGCGGCTGCCGTCGGCTCGTTGATAATGCGCAGCACCTCGAGACCGGCGATTTTGCCGGCGTCCTTCGTGGCTTGGCGCTGGGCGTCATTGAAATATGCGGGAACAGTGATGACCGCCTGCTCGACCTTGCCGCCGAGATAGGCTTCCGCGGTTTCTTTCATCTTCTGCAAAATGAAAGCGGAAATCTGCGAAGGCGAGTAGGTTCTGCCCTCGATCTCGACCCAGGCGTCGCCGTTGCTGGCGCGGACGATCTTATAGGGAACGAGCTTCTTATCCTTCTCCACCATCGGGTCGTCGTAGCGCCGGCCGATCAGGCGCTTGACCGCGAAAATCGTGCGCTCGGGATTGGTGACTGCCTGTCGCTTGGCCGGCTGGCCGACCAGCCGCTCGCCCTCGTCCGTAAAAGCGACGATGGACGGCGTCGTGCGCATTCCCTCCGCGTTCTCGATGACCTTCGGCGTCTTGCCTTCCATCACGGCGACGCA
>Ga0074044_10004990_pt1 | contig 10881 bp, 8 predicted proteins | sample BogForMeECP23OM1_FD_94443 | JGI IMG/M metagenome (GOLD analysis project Ga0074044, IMG submission 94443) | Bog forest soil microbial communities from Calvert Island, British Columbia, Canada - Bog Forest MetaG ECP23OM1 | ecosystem: Environmental > Terrestrial > Soil > Wetlands ...
GCCGTCATTGCGAGTTGAGCACCGGCCGGCGGCCGACCCCGCTAAATGAAAGAAGTTGCACATTTCTTCATTGGTATCATGTGCGTGTTGAATCAAGGGGTTACCGGCCACTTTCTTTTTAGGAGCGCAGCGACGAAGCGATCCAGGGGCCGGAGGACTGCGGCGGCGGCTCTGGATTGCTTCGCTTCGCTCGCAATGACGTCCGGGGGAGCTTTCCATCGCCGTCCCCGCTCACGCCCCGAGCGCGGCGGCGACCGCGGCGCGGTCGACGCCCTTCTGGGCGATGACGACGAGGCGGCTCGCCCGCTCTTCGCCGGCGCTCCACGGCCGGTCGAAGTCGCGGCGGAAGCGCTGGCCGACTCCCTGCACCAGCATGCGCATCGGCTTGTCCGCGACTTCGACGAAGCCCTTGATGCGCAGGATGTCGTGCGCGCGCGTCGCTTCATTGAGCCGATCGATGAGCGCGTCCGGGTCGCGCGCCGCGGGGACCGTCACCACGAACGTGTCGAAGTCGTCGTGATCGTGCTCGCCTTCGGCCTCGTGATGCGAGGGCCGCGCCTTGAGATCGTCCTCCGCCGCCGCCTTGACGCCGAGGAGCACGTCGACGTCGACCACGCCTTCGCGCGTCGCCGCGATCTTGACTGCGCGCGGCAGCGTCGTGGCGATCTCGGCCCGCAAGGCGCCGAGCCTGTCCGGCTCGACGAGGTCGGCCTTGTTGAGCAGCACGAGGTCGGCGCACAGGAGCTGGTCCGCGTAGACCTCCTCGAGCGGGTTGTCGTGATCGAGCGACGGGTCGGCCGCGCGCTGCGCGGCGATGCGCGCCGGATCATCGGCGAAGCGGCCGTCCGCGACGGCGGCGGCGTCGACGACCGCGACCACGCCGTCGACGGTGAGCCTCGTGCGCAGCTCGGGCCAGTCGAAGGCCTTGACCAGCGGCTTCGGCAGGGCGAGGCCCGACGTCTCGATGACGATATGATCGGGCTTCGGGTCGCGGGCGAGCAGCGCCGACACGGCCGGCGCGAAATCGTCGGCGACCGTGCAGCAAATGCACCCGTTGGCGAGCTCGACGATCGCCTCGCGCGGGCAGGCGTCGTCGGCGCAGCCCTTGAGCAGCTCGCCGTCGACCCCGATATCGCCGAACTCGTTGATGATGAGCGCGAGCCGCCGGCCGCCGGCGTTGGCGAGGATGTGGCGGATGAGGGTGGTCTTGCCGGCGCCGAGAAAGCCGGTGACGATGGTGACGGGGGTCTTCGCGAGCATGTCTCAGGGCCTATCGGAAGAGGGCGGAAGCGGCGGCGTGCGCGACACGACGCCCTTGCGGAAAGGGAGCGGGCGCTCGCGCCAGGGGACGAGCCCGTCGGCGGCTGCGGCGTAGCGGCGCGCGGCCGTGATGATGTCCTCGACATGGGCCTCGAGGCTGAGGTCGCCGACGACGTAAGTCCATTTGCCCGGCGCGGCGAGCGCGACTGTACAGGGCCGATTGCAGACGGAGAGGCATTCGACAGGCTTAAGCGCGATCGCTTCGCCTTCGAGCCGCGCGCCGAGCGCCTGGTAAAGCGCAGCGCCGACCGGCCCCTCGTCGGACTTGCAGGTCACGCAGACGAGTAGAGTGGCGGGGCAGATATGAATGTTGAGGGTCATTTCGGCGTGCGACCGCGGCGAGCCTCCCCTCTCCCCTTGCGGAAGAGGGCAAGGGTGAGGGGCCCAGGCCGTGAGGCCTGCTGTTATGTCGCGCAACGGCCCCGACCCCACATCCGGCGCTCCGCCCTGCGTTCTCCCGCCATTGGGCGTCCGAAAGGACGCCCGTCTTCCGACGGGCTTTGGGGAGAAGAGGAGCCGCGCGTCGCCAAAACTCGAGAGGATATTAAATCTTGCGTCATCGAAGCTCCCCGACCGCCCCTCCGGCGGCCCAAGCGGATTGACCGGCGCACGGCAGGTCTCCTGGCTCGCGGCGTATCGCCGGCGCCGCCTTCCCGGGCAAAGCGCCCAGTGGCGAAGATGCGTCGGCACGCCGCTCACAGTCGCGGGGGCGGCCGCGGATCGGCAAAATGCCTGCCGCGTTCCCTTTTCACCCTCGAAGTCGCGAGGGACCGTGCAGTTCTTTATGTCTCAGCTTCGCCGGGGGTTGTCAAATGTTCGACGCGAGAACTGCGGCCTGCGTTTGACCGATCTCAATTTGAGCGATCCAGGTTATTCGTATTGGTACGGCGCGCGCTCCGCAGGGAGGCGCTTCATGACGGACCAAAATGACAAGCGAGACGCGGCGATCAAGCGCGTCGAGGCCAAGAGAGCCTTCCGGTTTCATCTGGCGCTCTACGGCGCCGTCAACCTGCTGCTGATCGTCGTCTGGGCCATCACGGGGGCCGGATATTTCTGGCCGATGTGGCCAATATTGGGGTGGGGAATTGGAATCGCGTTCCACTACTGGGGCGTGTATCTGCAGAAGCCGATCACCGAAGACGAAATCCGCCGCGAAATGGATCGCGGCGGCTGACGGTTCGGGGCTCACGCCGCCGCCTTCATGAGCTCCACGACCCGGGCGGTCAACCCAGGCTCGCGCAGCGCGCTCAGAGGCCTCACAAGGTTGACCACCTCGACGACGGTCCTGTGGACTTCGGGGTCGTCCGCCATCAGCCGCGTCAGCGCGGTTCCGTATTGGAGCCTTCCGGCGAAGTCCTTGGGGCGTTCGCCGCGCGTCTGCGGATAGACGAAATCGGTTTCTGCCGTCGCCCAGGGCGACTCGAGACATGCCTGGATTTCGGAGAAGTAGTCCGCCGCCAGCCCATCGAGGGGATCCGCGTGGTCTCGTCGGGACGCAAGCAGCTTGCCGAGGACGACGGCCTCCATCGCAGCGACGCTCATGCCCTGTCCGAACACCGGATTGAACCGGCAAATCGAGTCGCCGATCGGAATGACGCCGCGCGGAAAGTGCTCGAGCCGCTCGAAGCGGCGCCGGACGCTGCACGGCAAGTTATAGCGCGCAACCTCGCCGATCGGCCTTGCCTTCCTGAGGGCCTCGTGGATCGTCGGCGTTCGCAAAGTCTTTGTGAAGGCCAGGAAGCCCTCGATCTCGCCGGGCGGAGCGTCGCCGTGCCTGCCCGAGAGCGAGACGATCCATCTGTTGTCCTCGATCGGAAGAATCAGCCCGCCGCGTGAGACGTCCGGCGGCGCGGGCATATGCATTACGCACTTCCACTCCGCAGAGGCGTCGTCGGGGACCTCGAAGATCGCTGTGGTGTATCGAATATAGATGCCGATTTCGCTCTCCTCCAATTTCGGCGCGTCAATCGTTTCGAGGAGCGACAGGGTCGGCGCGGCGCGACCCGATGCATCGACGACAAAGCCCGTCAACAGGGCGTCCGGAGCCCCTCTTTCGCTTTCGTAGCGAACCGAGGCGACCGCGCCGTTGTCGGACGAGGGGATCAGTTCCGTCACGCGGCAGTGGGGCCGAAACTCGACGTTGCGTTCCTTACGGAGACGGCGCCGACAAATGCTCTCGAGCAACGGACGCGACAGGCAGAGCGTGTCGAAGCCCAAGTCGCGGCGGGGAAACGGATCATAACCAGGCCGCTCGACGATGACGTCGCTGACGTTCCGAAGGCTGACGCCGCCCGTTTTCGCAAGTTCGCTCTCGATACCGGGGAACAGCTCTTCCAGAGCCTTCTGGCCTCCTGTGAGAAGCCCATGGGCGTGACGCGCCTGCGGGGTTCCGACCCGCAGCGCAGGTCCATCGGGCAGCGCGTCGCGATCGAGAACGACGACCTTCTCGAAATAGGGCGCGACGGCTTTCGCGGCCGAGAGGCCCGCCATTCCGGCGCCGATGACGACGGCGTGACGAGCGATCAGGTCGTTCATCGACGTCTCTCCCATTCGGTTGGCGGCAGACGAGGCCGAAGGTCTTGCGACCGCGATCGAGAATAAACCTTCCGACGGCGGCGCAACATTGCGGCCCGCCGGTTTTCGAGTCACGCTGGCCGTACGTAATCTTGATAGACGATCGGAGGGCCGCAGTGACGGAAATCGCACATCGGACGGTCGAGGCGAACGGGATCCGCATCCATTTGGCGGAGGCGGGCGAAGGGCCGCTCGTCGTCCTCTGCCACGGGTTTCCGGAATCCTGGTACTCCTGGCGGTCGCAGCTGAAGGCGCTGGCGGAGGCCGGCTATCATGCGGTCGCGCCGGACATGCGCGGCTACGGAGAGACCGACCGCCCCGAGGAGATCGAGAAGTACACGCTCTTGCATCTGGTCGGCGACATGATCGGCGTGGTCGACGCGCTCGGCGTCGAGCGGGCGGTCATCGTCGGCCATGACTGGGGCGCGCCGGTCGCCTGGCACGCAGCCCTCCTGCGGCCGGACCGGTTCCGCGGCGTCGTGGGCCTGAGCGTGCCGTTTCGGCCGCGCGGGTCGGCGCGGCCGACGAGCGTCATGCCGCAGACCGTGACCTCGGTCTTCTACCAGCTCTATTTCCAGGAGCCGGGCGTCGCCGAGGCGGAGCTCGAGCGCGACCCGCGCAGCGCCGTCCGCCGCCTCCTGTTCTCCGCTTCCGGAGACGCGCCGCGACGCTCCGACGACGCCACCGGCCGCGAGGCGCCGGGAATGGTTCCGAGAACGGGCGGCTTCCTCACCCGGATGATCGATCCGGAGCGGCTGCCGCCCTGGCTGACCGAGGCCGACGTCGACTTTTACGCCGGCGAGTTCGCGCGAACGGGTTTCCGCGGCGGCCTCAACTGGTATCGCAACATCGACCGCAATTGGGAGCTCACGGCGCCCTTCGCCGGCTTGCGCGTCGCGGTTCCCGCGCTCTATGTCGCGGGCGACCGCGACCTCGTGGTCCGGTTTCCCGGCGCTGAGCAGCTGATCGCCAATCTGAAGTCCTTCGTTCCCGAACTCCGTGCAACGATCATGCTGCCGGGCTGCGGCCACTGGACGCAGCAGGAGCGCCCCGCCGAAGTCAACGCGGCGATTATCGGGTTTCTGCGCGAGCTGGGGTGAGGGGAGGAGGCCTCCGGCGCCGACGCGCCGGGTTGCTGCCGGCGAGCTTTCGAGTCACGCTTCCTTCGCGCAAGCGCGGTAAAGGACAAGCATGGCCGACGCGACGGAGATCACACATCGGACGGTCGAAGCGAACGGCATCCGTCTCCACTTGGCGGAGGCGGGCGAAGGGCCGCTCGTCCTTCTCTGCCACGGGTTTCCCGAATCCTGGCATTCCTGGCGATCGCAGCTGAAGGCGCTCGCCGAAGCCGGCTACCATGCGGTTGCGCCCGACATGCGCGGCTACGGAGAGACCGACCGCCCCGAGGAGATCGAGAAGTACACGATCTTCCATCTCGTCGGCGACATGGTCGGCCTCATCGATGCGCTCGGCGCGGAACGGGCGGTCGTTGTCGGCCATGACTGGGGCGCGCCCGTCGCCTGGCACGCTGCGCTTTTGCGGCCGGACCGTTTCCGCGGCGTCGTCGGCTTGAGCACGCCATTTTGGCCGCGCGGCTCGAGGCGGCCGACGGGCGGCATGCCGCAGGACCAGATGTCGGTCCACTACCAGCTCTATTTCCAGGCGCCTGGGGTCGCCGAGGCGGAGCTCGAGCGCGACCCGCGCGGCGCCGTCCGCCGCCTGCTTTATTCCGCCTCGGGGGACGCGCCGCGCGGCGCGGACAACATGTTCGGCGACGAGGCGCCGGGCATGGTTCCGAGATCCGGCGGATGCCTCGCCCGGACCATCGATCCGGAGCGGCTGCCGCCCTGGCTGACCGAGGCCGACGTCGATTTTTATGGGCGCGAGTTTGCGCGAACGGGCTTTCGCGGCGCCCTCAACTGGTATCGCAACATCGACCGCAACTGGGAGCTCACCGCGCCCTTAGCGGGCCTGCGAGTCGAGGTCCCCGCCCTCTTTGTCGCGGGCGACCGCGACATCGTGGTCCAGCCTCCTGGCGCGCAGCGGCTCATCGCCAACCTGAAGACATTTGTCCCCGAACTGCACGACACGATCATGCTGCCGGGCTGCGGCCACTGGATCGAGCAGGAGCGTCCGGCCGAAGTCAACGCGGCGATCGTCGAGTTTATGCGCGAGCTGGGCTGAGGGCCTCCGCCTACACTGACGACGGACTACAGGCTCGGCTGCGCCGACCCGAAGTGCTCGAACACGAATCGATATGTTCGCTCGACCTTGTCGTCCCAAATTTCGCGCCCGTAGACCGGCGGCAGCAAATCGAGTTCCTGGCGGATCGTCTCGCGCACGTCGGCCTTCGCCGTCTCGCGCAACTGCCAGTCGAGAATGAACTTCTCCCGCTTAAGCTTGTCCAGAAGCTCGCGGGCGATTTTCTTGACCGCCAGCTCCTCCGCCTTGGTCAGCCTCGGCTCTGGCCGCGTGAGGATGTCGAAGACCGCAAGTTCGTCTTCGCTCAAGTTCTCCTTGAGGTGGCGTTGCTCCTCTTCGTCGAGGGTTCGCGTGAACGCAGTCAGCTCCTCGAACAGGCGCTCCACCTCCATGCTGCCCGCGTTGTAGCGGTCGATGAGGTCGCTCAGCCGCTCCAATAGGTCGATCCGCGAGGGATTGCGGTTCGCGAGGGCTCGCGCCCGCTCTTCCGTCTGGCCTCGCAGGATTTCGGTCGCGGTCTTCTTCTCGCCGCCCGCGAACAGTTCAGCCAGTCTCTCGAAATCGAGCGTCGAAAGGTCGAAAAGCCGCTTCATGTCCTCGCCGGAGGGAACCGGCGCGCCGACAGCTGCGCCGGAAATCGCCTCGTCGATCAAGCGCTCGATTTCCGCGATCGCCGCCAGGACGTTCTTCGCCGGCTCCTTTCGCGCCATCGTGCGGATCATTTCGGCGACGACATAAAGAACGATCATGTCGCCTCGAAACGCGTTCGCTGCCGGGTCCGGCAGAACAGCCCGGAACAGCTTCCACGCATCGCCGACGAGGCGAAGATAGGCGCGCTTGTCGTCATCCGTTCCGAGCAGCCTCTCCGCCGCTTGTTGCAACGCAGCCTGCCGTTCGAAACCCGTCACGGCGAGAACCTCGGCCGGCCGCACCGACCGGGCCTCAGCGTAAGTGACTGCCCGTCCCAACGCCGTGCGCAGCGCCTCGACCAGCTCGTCCTTCCGCTCGATCGGGTCCGTCGTGACGCCTGGACGAGGTTTCGCGTAAATCGCCAGCGCTTCCTTGAGGTTGCGGAACACGCCGACATAATCGACGATCAGACCCGCTCGTTTGCCGGGCGCGACGCGGTTGGCGCGCGCGATCGTCTGCATCAGCGTATGGTTCTTCATCGGCTTGTCGACATAGACGGTCGAACACGTCGGCACGTCGAAGCCGGTGATCCACATCGCGCAGACGAACACGAGCCGCAGCGGGTCGTCGGGCGCTTTGAATTTTTCGTCGAGGTCCTCCTTCACCATGCGCCGGCGATGAGGCTCGATGTCGAGGCCCCGCTTGGCCATGAGGGCGATTTCGTTCTGCGAGGAGCTGACGACGACCGCCATGTCCGTTTTGGTCAGCCAGTCGAGTTGCTCCTGACGGGCCGCCCGCTCGACCGCGTCCTCCGTCTTTGTGACGCGCTCGGCCTCGCGCGTAAGCATCGCGGCCCAATGGCGCTGGACATTGTCGTACATGCAGATCGCGGTCGCCTTGTCGATCGCGATGAACATCGCCTTGCCCCGGTAGCCTCGGCCGGAGAAATGGCGCACCAGATCGGCGGCGACCTTGTCGAGCCGGTCCTCGTTGGTGATGAGGTGGTATTGCTTGGCGAAGCGCCGAGCGATCGCGTCCTCTTCATCCTCGCCCAAGTCGGCTTCGTCGATGACGCGGGCGATTTCGTCGCCGAGTTGCTCATTGGTCAGATGCAGTTCGGGCAGTCGGCTCTCGTAATAGAGCGGGACCGTCGCGCCGTCGGCGATCGATTGGGCGAAGTCGTAGATCGACACGTAGTCGCCGAACACCTCGCGCGTGCGCTCCTCCTCGCCCGCGATCAGCGGCGTGCCGGTAAAGCCGATGAAGGCCGCGTTGGGCAAGGCCGCGCGCATGTTGGCGGCGAGAATGTCGTATTGGCTGCGGTGGGCTTCGTCGGTGATGACGATGATGTCGCTACGGGTCGAGAGGACCGGGTAGACCTCGCCGCGCGCCGTGCCGAATTTCTGGATGAGGGTGAAGATGTAGCGCTCGTTGCCGCGCAACAGCTCCTTCAAATGTTCGCGGTTTTGCGCCTGCACCGTTTCGCGCAGCTTCGTCAGCTCTCCGCAAGCGGCGAAGGTCCCGGCGATCTGGTCGTCCAGTTCGGCGCGGTCGGTGACGACGAGAAACGTCCAGTCGCCGGGCTTCTTACGCAAAACCTTGCGGGCGAAGAACAACATGGAGAGGCTCTTGCCCGAGCCCTGCGTGTGCCAGAAAACGCCGAGCCGCCCCCGGTTCTCGTCGATCTTCTCGACCGCGGCGATGGCGCGGTTGACGCCCAGAAGCTGATGGGTCTTGGCAAGCTTTTTGACGAGCCCGTTCTTGTCCTCCTCGAAGGCGATGAAATTCTCGATGAGGTCGAGAAACCGCGCCGGAGGGCACGTGCCCTTGATCAGCGTGTCGAGGCTGACGACGCCGGCCTCCTCTTCGTCGTCGATGCGCTTCCACTCGTTGAAGAACTCCAGCGGCGCGTAGGGCGCGCCGAGCACGGCTTCTGGCCCGTTCGCGAGGATCACGAAAGCGTTGGAGGTGAAGACGTGCGGGATCGTCGCGCGGTAATCGGTCAGGTTGTCGTTATAGGCGTCGGCCATCGCCTTGTGGCTCGCCTTCAGCTCGACGAACAGAAGCGGCAGGCCGTTGACGAAGCCGATGAGATCGGCGCGCTTCGTGTAAAGCTCGCCCGCGAACCAGACTTGCGCGGCGAGGAAGAAATCGTTCTTGTCCGGAGTCTCCCAGTCGATGACGCGGGCGATCTCCGTCTTGCGCGTCCCGTCGGGGCCGCGCACGTCCACCGCGACGCCCTTGCGCAAGAGGTCGTGAACTTCGCCATTGGCGCGGATGGGGTCGATCGCGCCGCGCTCGCGCGTGAGGGTCGCATATGCGTCGTCGAGCGCCTCTTGCGGCAAGGCCGGGTTGAGGCGCTTCAGGGCGACCCGCAAGCGGTTCGGTAGGATGGCGTCGCGCTTCGACGCGCGCCCTTCGGCGCTCGCGCCGCCGGAGAATTCGCCGAACAGATTGCCGGTCGTCCAGCCGAGCGTGGCGAACAGCTCAATCGCGGGCTGTTCGACGAGGTCGGATTCGGAGAATCCGCGATAATGCGCGCCCTTCTGCAAATAGACAATGTCGCCGGGATCGGTCATCGCGCGATCGTCATGAGGCCGCGTCTGGCTCGGGTGCAACGTCCGGCTCGCCCAAACCCCTTACGCGTTCTTGGAACGCGGCTTTGAACTTCAAAAGGTGGTCCAGAAGCCAACCATATTGCTTTGGCCATTGCTCGCGATCGGAGACGTTGAACGCCTTGGTCGAGATCGCGATGCGGCTACGGATTTTATCGTCCTGCCGCAACCATTCCAGCGGCTCGCCAATATCCGCTTCGATCGCCGTTTGTTGCTGTCGAAGCTGATCGAAGAGGGCCTTCGACGATGCTTTGGAGTTGAGCCGCAGCTCGACCGCGAGACGATTGTCCCACTTCCCGGCCAATGCGAGGAGCGAAACGCCTGCGAGTCCGAGCCCGAAACTGCATCCATAATCTCGCGGGCTTCCAGAAACCCTGAAAGGTGCGCTTTGTGCATTGAGAAATGCGTCAAAGTCAGACCAATAGGCGACATATTCTTTCTGCCGCTCGTCCAGGGGTCCTTCGCTGCCCGCCCGCGTCGCGCGTGAGACGCTGCGGCTCCAGTTGTTCGGCTTGCTGACAACGTTGAAACGCGGCGCAGGCACGGATGCGCCGATCTTCGAGGCTTCGACTTCAACTGCGAAGAAATCAAAACCCTCGATCGTGCTCGCGTTGAGCCAGTCGATTGCGGCGCGATGCTCCTCACGGAATGTCTCGGCGACCCAAACGACGGTCACATGGCTCTCCTGACCGGCGAGATACGTCATAATTTGGCCGAGATGGGTGTGATCGGTCGGTCCGAACTGGTTCTCGATGACGACCGCGTTGCCTAGCTCGTCCTTGGCGAGAATGTCGATGTAGAAGCTGCCGACCGAAACCTCAGTTCGCTGTTCGCTGAGGTCGCCGAGTTGGAGCGTCTCAGCAAGCAGCGCAAGGTTCTCCTGCTGTGCCAGCCATGGGGTGAAGTCGTTCCCTTCGTGAGGCCATACTTGACGCAGCGGCACGGGTTCGAGGCGTCCGAGTTGATCGTTCATTCCGCCGCCTCGGGGATTTGGACCGATGAAGTACTCAAATCGATTTCGCCGGAGATGAGTTTCGGCAGGAGATGGTCGCGCTGGGCGCGAAGGTTGCGTTTTTGCATTTCCAGGTAGCGCGTGAGAGCCAAGCTCGGTTCGATCATGGACGAAAACTCTGTACGTAAGTCGGTTGGTGGCACCAAGACCAGTTGTGATGAGGCAGCCTCAAGGGAAAGATGGAGCACGTTCGCGCCGTTTGCGAACTCCTTCACGCGATCCGAATAGTCTGACCAACGCAAGAGCGAATATACGAACCCCTGCTCGGCGCTGGAGTGCGGCACGACTTTCGCTAAGTCCATTGAAAACACACCAACCTCGCCTTGCAAGTCCGTGATGCGCGCGGTTCTACCGACGATCAGGCGCTTCTGTGTCATGTCGGTCAAAGCCATAAGCAGATCGGCCGCTCTGACTTCGTGTTCCGGCTTGCACGCAGCCTCGATGCGCTTCATTCCGTCAGGCCGGAAGCCACCCTCTCTTTCCAAGCATTTTAGGCCGACGAATGGGCATCCGCCCACTTCGACTAGA
>Ga0074044_10004991_pt1 | contig 10881 bp, 7 predicted proteins | sample BogForMeECP23OM1_FD_94443 | JGI IMG/M metagenome (GOLD analysis project Ga0074044, IMG submission 94443) | Bog forest soil microbial communities from Calvert Island, British Columbia, Canada - Bog Forest MetaG ECP23OM1 | ecosystem: Environmental > Terrestrial > Soil > Wetlands ...
AAGCGCGGCAATCCCAGCCAGAATCAGCGCGATCGGCGTGTAAAATGGCGCGCCCGGCCAGATTCGAACTGGCGACCCTCTGCTTAGAAGGCAGACGCTCTATCCAACTGAGCTACGGGCGCGTCGTGCAGATATGCTGATTCTAAAGCACTTCTCGATTCCACAGCTACCTATATCCTCTATATTAGGTCGAAAGTGTGCCAAAACTGTGCCAAAACCCCCTCTAGTTGACCACGAGTGTGCCAATTGAATCCTGCATCTCGTTCGCCTCTCGATTGAGATGTCCGAGTGCCTCACGCTTCATCTGCAGCTTCATTTGTGAGTATTTCTTGAACACTTGGGCATCCCCCTGCCGAAGCAGTTGCGTGACCCATTCGTCTGCCACCCCTCCCGCACTCAGACGTGTGGCATAGGTCGAACGCAGATCGTAGATTCTAAAATATGGCACCTTTGCCCGGCGTAAAGTTGCACGCCATGCAGTCTTAAAGGACTTCTGGTGGCCTCGATCATTTGCCTCGCTGGGGAACAGGTACTGACCTCCTCCAGAAATTGCCAACTGTCGTCTGAAAGCATCCAGTGCCAGTTCCGTGAGGGGCACTTCCGCTTCTCCGCTGGGAGTCTTCGAGTCCGAGATCCACACGACCGCGTTCGTCAAGTCGAGTTGATCCCTCTTCAGGCAGATCAATTCCTTATAGATGCGCATGCCTGTCTCCGTGACGATTCGAATCGCATTGCACAGATACGCGGGTGCCTGCGATTCGATTCGTTGTTGTTCCGACCAAGGAACGTAGTGTGGTCGAAACATTCCTTTCACAGTGACCGGAAACTCCACTCCACAGCAAGGATTCGAAGGCAAGAGCCGCTTGCGAACAGCAACATTCAGGATGCGGCGAAGAACCCGAAATTCCTGATGCACTGTGCTTGGTTTCACGACTCCTGTTTCTCTGTAACCCTTGGAAGTTTTGAACCGCCTCCGCTGACGAAGGCGGACGCGAAGGAAAACCTCGATCTCGTCCGCTGTTATCTCGCCGAGTTTCCGAGGTCCCAAAGTAACATTCAGGATTTTGGCCACCCGAACGTTTACGGCATGTGTCTTCTCCGCTCGAACTGGAGGAGTGGAATAGATTGTTAGAAAGTGTTCTACCCATTGTCCTAAGGTAAGGCCTTCCCCTTTGCGGACAACTTCGAGAACGTTATCGTCACGAGCCAGAAGCCGCTCGCGGAGCCGCTTCTGCGCTTCTTGCCAGTTTTCCGTGAGGGTTGATTCGCGGTGGCGCTGGCCAGTGCGGTCGCAGTAGCGCATCCACCACAGCTTTGAACCTTTTCGCCGGAAAACCACACCATCATGCCTCTTGGGTCTAGCCATTCTCCATCTCCTGTTTAAACGAAGCGCGGAAGGGTTCGAGATCCGATTTGAGAAACCGGATGTTTCGACCCATTACGCGGAGATGGGGAATCTGCTTTCGCTCAACCCAAAGATACACAGTTTGGGGGCTTACGCCAAGATAGGTGGCAGCTTCCCGAACATTCAGAGGGCAATCTTCGGCCAGAGTTGATGAGTTTCGGTCTAGTTGGAGAAGAGTCTCTCGAATCATCGCGCTTACCTTTGGTTCCAGGTGGATTCGATCGTGCCCGGCCATGATGCTACTATACATATAGCACCATGCAAAGAGATTTTTGGCTCAACTGAATATTTTTGCGGGAAGGGTCGCGGGGACCTCCTAGAAGTCCTTGCACATCCCGGGCCGGCAGCCATGGCGGGCCCGCGAACGCGCCGGCTCAACGTTGGCCATGGCCACATCGAGCTTGTCTCAGGCGATGAGAGGGGAAGTAGGCGGCTAAGAAAAAAGACAACTGGACAGGGAGGTCAGCGGCATAGCGATTGAAACACGGGAGGGTGTAACATTCCGATTCGAGGTGCCCCTGATTTTCCGCCCGCAGTGATCGAGGAGTGACAGTCCACTCCACATTTGTGGAGCCCAACGCGCATGTTTCGCCAAACGGGATTATCTTGCCCGGCCCGGCTTTGCGCGTTGCTTTGCGGGGTGTAATTCCTTGCCAAACACTTTAGCAGCCCAGTCCGGTATCGTCTGCGCGGTCTCACTCAACTCGCTGCCGATGAAGTGCGCCACTACGCGGAAGCCGCGGCGATGAGCTGTGTTGTCGTACACGATCAAGTCATCGGCATGTTTACGGACCTCCGAAAGATTCTTCGTTGACTCCCGATAGGAATCAATCACGCTGGACACGGGCACGGCTTGTCCGCTTCGACTCATGCGCACCAACACCCGGCCCACATTCAAATTTGCGTCTTCCGTAGAGATAAAAAGAACTTTCGTCGAATACCCTGCTGCTTTGGCTTGGTCAAGTAGCTGCGTGTCCACACGAATGTCTTCGACGGCAAAAGAACGCCGATCATTGAGAAAGGCTTGTTGCTGATGCCTCACGGCGGGAACCAGCGTAGGGAACGCTTCCTTCAAGTAAGCCTCATAGAAAGTTGTCTTACCGGCCCCCAATGGTCCGGCGATAATAAATAATACTGGCTTCTGCTGGCTCAGGGTGTGATTTCCTCGTGTGTAGATTTGTGTGGACCCCTATTGGGAGGCGCGCTCAAAATCTGCATCTAATCCCTCAACGGGGTATCGCTCTCCATCAGGCGTGACTTTCACGGTCCCTTTCAGGTTGCGATCGTATTCGTAGTGCGTCCCGTCAGGTTTTTCTGTGTCGACGGAGACTGACTGCATTGTTGAAAGCCCCGAGAGCATCTGGTGAAGCTCCCGCCGCTCCAACTCTGACATTCCGTCGTACGAATGCGTGGATCCCCCGCGTCGTTTCGCCGATCCTTTGAGTTTGCCTTCCGCAGCCTTTGAGTAATAAGCCAGAAGAGCGCTATTCACCAGCTCGTTCATCGAACACTTCCGCTTTTGAGCGACTTGGTGAATGCGCTTCCGAAGACGCCGTAAGATAACAACTTGCGTTTCTCTCCCGGTTTGTTTCTGTCTGGATTGAAGATTGACAAGCTCGACGGTATTCAGGTTGACCGCCAGAAGGGCATCGTTGATCGAAGTCGACAGTTCTCCCAAATATCGGGGTTTATCCCGCAGAAGTTTGTCGAGGGCACTCAAGAGCCGGACGTTGTAGACTCCAAAGTGAACGCTTCGCTGCTTCGCCACGTTTCCCACCGTCTTTAGACTGGGGCTCCCGCAACTGAAGAAACGATGCGGTCCATACATGCGATATATACATGACCCTGGAAGCTTGTTCAACCCTTCCTTTCTTTAAGGCGCCCCTTTGGGTTCGCGTTTCCGTTCCACGGCCAAGCCAGCGAATCAGCGCTGCTTTTGTCTTCCGGGGAGTACTGGCCAGTTTTCCGCGCGGCGGCGGTAGGCTTTCTGCATTGAAGCGTCTTCTAGAAGTGCTGCGCATTTAGCAGCCGGACGCATAGATATGAAGCACGAAAGGGTTCTGAGTCGACAAAAGTCAGCAAAAGTCAACAAAAGTCGGCAAGAGTCAGCAGAAGTCGACAAAAATAAACAAAAGTCGGCACAAATCGACACAAATTCGGCACAAGTCGGCAGAAGTCGACACTATTCAATTGCATTAGGAGCAGTGTGTAGGGAACGCAGGCAGATTATCGGCGACGGACACACGTATTGGAACATAAAGGGTTGTGGCGACGCTGCGCGTTTTTTTACAGGTAACTCCTTGTTTTACAGAGAGAAAGCATGTGTCGACTTTTGTTGGAAATGTGGCACAAATGTGCCACCACTGGGAATGGAGGCAATGTATGGGGATTCCTGGAGATGGTGATCAACGATTCCGAACGATATGTATGGCAAAAATGGTTTTCCGCCGCCGAAACATGCCCCTTTGAGAGTGGTGCCTATGTGGTACCACAATCTGTTCGAAGTGGTACTGCTCAAAACGCATGAAACGTAAGCAGTTAAGGCAGAAAAACACCACAAAGTGGCCCAAACCCTTTATGTTCCAATACCTGTGTCGTTCGAGCGGCGAGAGAAAGGTCGCGCCCCCGTCAAAGGGCGAGGGTTCCGTTCCAGGTAAGTTTTCTTCATTGCCGCTTACGAGCACTGAATTCGGGAGGACGCCAACACCAAAGCGGCAGTGCGTTTAAGGCGGGCTTTGGCTACATCGTGGGACTTCCAGTTGCAGCCTATCTGACATGGGAAGGGAGGCTGATCGAAGGCAAGGGAGTGTCTCCGAATATCCCGGTTGGATTGTCCCCTGAACAGCTTCTGGCAGGCGAAGACCCTCAAATGCAGAAAGCATTGGAACTTGTGCGCGCGCTTTGACCCAAGTTGCCACCCAGCCTGTAATAACTCAGGCTATAGCTTGCGTGCCTTCGCGTTGGATTTAGGCCAAGAGTGTCAGATGTGCTGATACAGGTTCGTAACTTCCGGTTAGTCCGCCCGGAACGGCCGCAGGCTCAGCTTTGCTTCACTTCTTCGCCTACACCTGCTTCCAACCACAATACATACTGCCTGCACGTTGGGATAAACTTACGATGCTCCAGTAGCAGAGCACAGCGGTTGCAGCCCGCAATTCTTGAGGAAAGCTGGGCACGGGTTTGGACGATCTCAAGAACGGCAACTTGGTCGGGCAAGTTCTCCTCCACTATCAGGTGACGGAGTGCCTGGGTGAAGGGGGGATGGGCGTGGTGTATCGCGCCGTCGACCTGAAGCTTAAACGAACCGTCGCTGTTAAATTTCTTCCTGCGTCGCAAGCCGTTCGCGAAGATGTTAAGCAGCGCTTCATGCGCGAAGCTCTGGCCTCGTCCGCGCTCGACCACGCCAACATTGGAACTCTTTACGCGGTCGAAGAGACCACCGACGGACAATTGTTCCTGGTCATGGCCTGTTATGAGGGCCCGACGCTCACGCAAAAAATGGCACGCGGACCGATGTCCGCCGATGATGCGGTTGCGATCGCATTGCAGGCCTGCCGCGGACTGACGGTGGCACATAAGCAGGGCGTCGTACACCGAGATATCAAGCCAAGCAACCTGATCTTCAATTCGCAAGGCGTGCTGAAGATCCTCGACTTTGGATTGGCGAAGCTGCATGGCAGTCCCGAATTGACTGCGCCCGGGTCCACCCTGGGGACGGCGGCATACATGGCCCCCGAGCAGGCGATGGGCAATCCTACCGATCAGCGTGCCGATCTCTGGTCGGTGGGTGTGGTGTTGTATGAAATGATCACGGGGCGCGGGCTCTTCCGAAGGTTGGATATGCGATCGACGATTTACGCCGTGGTTTCGAAAGAGCCCGAGCCCATTGCCGGTCTGCCCGGCCCGTTGCAGCGGGTCCTGCACAAGGCCCTGCAAAAGGATCCAGAGCGTCGCTACCAGACGGCTGACGAGATGATCGCCGATCTCGAGGCCGCCCGCGGTATTCCTTTCCGGCTTGATTCCGACAACGTTACGCTGAGTCAGATCGCCCTGGAACCGACTGCGGCATCGGCGATGAAAGTGGTGCCCGCGCCCCGAATGCGATGGCTAATCTCCGGTTTGGTGGCTTTGCTAGTAGTGGCGGCAGCCTTCGGGATCTGGCTTCACGAGCGACGGGTGGCCGCAGTGCCTTCCGGAAGGCGAATTGCAGCACTGCCGCTGATGGCAGTGAACACAGAGGATGCCGCGGGCGCCGCGTCGACACAGGCACTGGCCGACGGATTGCGCTCGCAGTTGATTGCCGCACTGGCTGATCGCGAGCGCGCTAACCAGGGTTTGTTGGTTGTGCCCGCGGCACAGTTGTCGGCACAACACGTAACCGATCCGGCCGGTGCCCGGCGCACGCTCGGCGCGGAGCTAGCGATCACGGGCAGCCTTGCGGTTTCTGGGGATCAGCTGCGGGTGGCGTTGAGTTCGGTCGACACGGCTACGTCGAAGGTGCTGGCGTCGGAAGTAATTGAAGGCAGCAAGGCCAACTTGCCCGCGCTGTCACAGAAAATGGCTCAGGCCTCGGCAAAGATGCTTGGACTGAAGACAGCTTCGTCGCCGGCGGCCGATCCACTGGCTGGCCTCACCCCAACGGATGCCAACACATACCTGGCGAGCCTTGGATATCTGGAAAACTGGGATAAGAGTGCGAATCTCAATGCAGCGATCGCGGGTCTCGAGCAAGTTACGAAAACCGCGCCGAACTTCGCCCTGGGTTTTGCCGCCCTGGCGGATTGCTATCGCCGCCGCTACGAAACCACGAAAGACATACATGCTCTGGAATTGGCGGACCAAAACGTCAGCCGCGCGATGCAGATTCGCAACGATCTGCCCGACGTGGTGCTGTCGCTAGGCGAAGTGCGCGTGCTCCAAGGTAAATATTCCGAGGCTCTATCTGATTTCGAGCGTGTGCTGACCCTCGACGATCGTAACGATCGAGCCTACCGTGGTCTGGCGAAGGCCTACGCTGCCACGGGCCTGCCCGATAAGGCGGAAGAAACGTGGCAAAAGGCGGTCGCGTTGCGTCCCAACTCGGCTGACGGGCACACCCAGCTCGGACTCTTCGAGTTGTATCGCGGCAATTATGCTAAGGCTGTGGTCGAGCTTCGCCGGGCTGTTAGCCTGGCGCCCGCGAATACGAAGTGCATGTCCAATCTGGGAGTCGCATTGCTCTATGCGGGGTCGCTCGACGAGAGCCGGGAGGTCCTGCAGAATTCGATTCGCCTGGAACCCAACTATGCTAGTTATGCGAACCTTGGCAATCTCGACTTGAAGCAGGGGCGCTATGCCGAGGCAGCTGCCGATTACGAGAACGCACTTGAGATCAACAAGAGCGATTACCGCGTGTGGTCGAACCTCGCCGTCGCTTACTCCAGGACCCCTGGCCAGAAGGAGCGAGCCAAAGACGGCTTTCTGCATGCGGCCACATTGTGCCGGGAGGCGCTGAAAGCGAATCCGAACGATGCAGCCATGCTTTCGGATCTCGCGATGTTCGTAGCGTCGGAGGGCAACGAACGCCAAGAGCCGCTGGTACTGATCGAACGGGCGCTGGCACTGGCACCGCAGGACACAAACGTGCAGTTCAACGCGGCCGAAACCTATGAATCGCTTGGCTATCGCAAGGAAGCGCTGGACTGGGTAGCGAAGTTGATTGCGGCCGGGTATCCGCTGGACGACATCAACCAGAGCCCTGTGCTGGCCGACCTCGTCAAGGACAAACGCTACCAGAGCATTGTCCAGGCACAGAAAAAATAGCATACACAAAGAGCTCTGGCGCGACCCACAACTCCAGCACTCGCTTTTGCCAATTGGGGCAACCGTGGAGATGGCGAGATTACTCCCGGTTTGTCAGGAACCCTTACCTTACCGGATTATGGAAGGGTTGCCCGTGATACGGCCACAATTGGGATTGGACTCTACCGAATCTCCGATAGACACAATGCGACCAGCCGCGCGTATTGGGGTGCTCGCGCTGTTGAACATTGCGTTTCCCAGGATGCATCCGATCACCGAGCGAGTCCCTTGTCGGCGTGGCTGTAATAAACGTTGTTCGGTGTAGAATGGCCGCCAAATGCCACTCTCCCCTGGTTTTCGGTTGGGACCCTACGAGATCCTGGACGCGATTGGCGCGGGCGGGATGGGCGAAGTCTACCGCGCAAAAGATACGCGCCTCGACCGTACTGTGGCCTTAAAAATTCTGCCTGCACACCTTTCGTCCGATCCGGTCCGCAAGCAGCGGTTCGAACGCGAAGCCAAAACCATCTCCAGCCTGAATCATCCGCATATCTGCGTGTTGTATGACGTAGGCAGTCAGGATGATGTCGATTATTTGGTGATGGAGTGCATGGAAGGAGAGACGCTGGCGAAGCGCCTGGAAAAAGGGGCTTTGCCGCTAGAACAAGTTTTGAAATACGGGGTACAAATTGCTGATGCGCTAGATAAGGCACATCGCGGTGGCGTGGTGCATCGCGATTTGAAACCAGGCAACATCATGTTGACGGCTATAGGCGCAAAGCTGCTGGATTTTGGTTTAGCCAAACCTATGGCACCACTCTCCAACGCCGCGACGCTGACGGCAGCAACGCGAAACTCGCCCATGACCGAACAGGGCACGATCGTCGGAACATTTCAATACATGTCGCCGGAGCAGATCGAAGGGAAAGAACTGGATGGTCGCAGCGATATCTTTTCGTTTGGCGCGGTGGTGTACGAGATGCTCACAGGACAACGCGCATTCCAAGGCAAGAGCCAGCTCAGCGTGGCCTCCGCGATCCTCGAGAAAGAGCCCGAGCCCATCAGCAAGATCAAGCCAATGACCCCACCTGCGCTGGACCACGCCGTTCGGCGATGTCTTGCGAAGGATCCGGAAGAACGCTGGCAGACAGCGCGCGATGTCAAGTTGGAGCTGCGGTGGATTGGGGAACCAGGATCGCAGGCAGGCGTACCGCTAGTTTCCAACCATAAGACGGGCGAGCCGCTGGCTTGGCTCGCAGCTGCCGCACTCGCCATCGTTGCAGTCATCGGAGTGGCGGGCTGGTGGCACGCCGCTCGGACTTCGCCACCACACTTGCCGATGCGGCTCAGCGTCGAACTGTCGCCGGGCACAACAATTGATCGGTTCGCTGGGGCGCAGCTAACGGTGTCACCGGACGGCACACGTATCGTTGTTGGCGAGCACGATTCGACCGGTATGCGCCGCCTAGCCATACGCGGTCTCGATCAAAGTCAGTTTGTGCCACTGTCTGGTGCCGGATACGCGGTCGCTTTCAGGTCCTTCTTTTCAGCTGATGGTCAGTGGATCGGTTTCTTTGCCGACGGCAAGCTCAAGAAGATCCCTGTCCAGGGCGGCGCTCCAGTGACCTTATGCGACGTGCCTGGGCTTCCCAGAGGCGGGAGTTGGGGAGACGATGGCAACATCGTGGCGGCCTTCAATTGGGGATATTCAGGCCTGTTTCGGGTTCCTTCAGGTGGCGGCGCACCGGTCCAGATAAGCCAGCCAAGCAAGGAGAGAGGCGAAACGGAACATGCTTGGCCGCAGGTTCTGCCGGGGAGTCAGGCGGTCCTATTTACCGCGTACGGCACTGGCACTTATGACGACGGCGAAATCGCGGTCGTTTCCTTCAAAACTGGCGAGAGGAAAAGCCTTCACCGTGGCGCCTCGTACGGCCGATACCTTCCCAGCGGACATCTGGTCTACATGCACCAGAACACGCTGTGGGCCGTTCCGTTTGACCTCACCCGGTTAGAAGTGACCGGAACCCCTCAGCCCGTGCTTGAAGAGGTCAACAGCAATATTAGTGGAGGTGGCGATTTCGACTTTTCCCAAACGGGAACGCTCGTGTATGTCAGCTCGAAGGTGCAAATTTCCTTTCCCTATTCCATCTGGTGGCTAGAAAGTACAGGCCAAACAAAGGTGTTACAGGTGCCCCCGGGCCTGTATGAGAATCCACGTTTTTCACCGGATGGTAAGCGCCTGGCATTTGAGTTTGCAACTGGCTCTACTCGAGCGGACATCTGGGTGAAAGACCTTGAGCGCGACAGCGTATCGCGTCTCACAAACTTGCCAGGGCGGAACGATCGACCCGTTTGGACGCCTGACAGCAAGAGCATAGTCTTCTCATCGTGGGACCAGGCAGCTCCGGGCATTTATTCGATCCGCGCTGACGGAGCGGGCGAGGCGCAACGGCTGACGGAGACGGACGGAAAGATCATCATTCAGTACCCGTATTCATTCTCGCCCGACGGCAAACAACTGGCGTTCACTCAGTCTGGTTCTGGCATGCCGTCCGAAATCTGGACCGCGCCGATCGAAGGCGACTGGGACCATCCCCGGCTGGGAAAGGCAGAGGCATTTCTGCACTCATCATTTTCCGAGTGGGATCCGGCGTTCTCGCCTGACGGGCATTGGTTGGCGTATTCCTCGAACGAGTCGGGGAACTACGAGGTGTACGTGCGACCTTTCCCAGGACCGGGAGGGAAGTCGCAGATCTCAACAGGCGGCGGCACGCGTCCTATCTGGTCACGCGATGGACGCAAGCTTTTTTTTGTTGCTTTGGAGTCGCGCATCATGGTGACCAGCTACACCGCCAACGGCGATTCCTTCACTGCCGGAAAGCCCCAAGTGTGGTCCCAGAAGAACTTGATCGAAGCGGGCGGCAACTACACTTACGACCTGGCGCCGGACGGGAAGCGATTTGCAGTGGTTCTGAATCCCTACGGAACGGAAGAAAGGTCTACTGACAGCGTCATCGTCCTGCTGAATTTCTTCGACGAACTCCGCCGCAAAGTGCCTAGCGGCAAAAACTGATCTTGCCAGGGATTGCGAGCCTGAGAATTGCGCGGGTCAGCGCGCTAGTGTTGACCGGACCAACCAACTCCCGAATCGTCAACCCGGAAGCAATGTCGATTACAAAGTAGTCGCGGAGGTCAACTTCCGGATATCTACGTGCCCGTTACACGCGCACACGGATTCTTCCCCCTCCAAAGTTTTCGAGCTGTGTCGAGGCGAGGTTCGTACTACTTTACCAAGAACAGTCCCGTTTTTGGTCCCGGCTGAGGTTTTGGCGAACCACACGAGTCGTTCCGCCGGGCAGTGTTGGCGCAAAGGGTCAAGGCGACCCAACTTCCGTGTATACCTTCGGTTAGACGCCGCAGTCACGGGACATCTGCTTATGCGCGCGCCGCAACAATTCTTTTGAGGGCACTTCGGCTATTCTCTCGGGGCCCGCGCTTTCGTGAGACTCGCGTCGAATGAGCAACCAGGCGCAAATCGCGCCAATCACAATCGAAGCGAGAGTGCCCGCTACTTGATCCACTCGCCAGTCGTTCGCGACGATCGGCGTACCGGATTGCAGGACGTTGTTGGCGGCGTGCGCCAGCGCGGCCGGCCAAATACTGCCGCTCCTCTGCACCAACCAGGCCAGGACAAA
>Ga0074044_10004995_pt1 | contig 10871 bp, 7 predicted proteins | sample BogForMeECP23OM1_FD_94443 | JGI IMG/M metagenome (GOLD analysis project Ga0074044, IMG submission 94443) | Bog forest soil microbial communities from Calvert Island, British Columbia, Canada - Bog Forest MetaG ECP23OM1 | ecosystem: Environmental > Terrestrial > Soil > Wetlands ...
GACCCCATCGTGACCGCTTACGTCGCGGCATTCCGCGCAGGCGATGGGAAATCTAACTTGTGAATCGAGGCCGCGGATGGAAACCCTTAACTTTTTCGTCAAAAACCATGGACAAATCCTCGAGCTCACGCTTGAACATTTGTGGCTGGTGGGTGTCTCCATGCTGCTGGCAGTTGCCATCGGCCTGCCCCTGGGGATTCTGCTGACGCGACGGCGAGCGTTCAGCAAACCGGTGATCGGCGGAGCGAACATCGTGCAAACCATCCCCAGCCTGGCGCTGTTCGGTTTCCTGCTGCCAGTTCCCTGGCTGGGCGAGCGCGCTGACCGCCTGGCCATTGTGGCGCTGACGCTCTACGCGCTGCTGCCGGTGATTCGCAACACGTACACGGGAATCCTGGGCGTTGACCCCGGCGTGCGCGAAGCCGCGCGCGGCATGGGCATGACGGACCGGCAAGTGCTCCTCCAAGTGGAGCTCCCTCTGGCCATGGGGGTTATCCTGGCGGGCGTTCGCGTGGCCACCGTCATCACCGTCGGTGTGGCAACTATCGCTGCCGCAATCGGCGCCGGGGGCCTGGGAGAATTCATCTTTCGGGGCGTCGCCATGGTGGACAACCGCGTGATTCTCGCGGGCGCCATCCCCGCCGCCTTGCTGGCGCTGCTGATGGACGTGCTCCTGGGGCTTTTGGAGCGCAAGCTCACCTACGCGCATTGAAAATGAATCGCTATCAACATCGGATGTCCGCATGACCCAGCGCATCTCGCTCACGTGGGTCTTGCTCACGATTGCCCTGGGCTTTCTGCCTGGGGCCTTGTTCTTCACGGCCTGCGGACCCGCGCGGCAACAAACGCTGGTGATCGGGTCAAAAAACTTCACTGAACAAGTGATCCTGGGCGAAATGCTTGCCCAGCACCTGGAAGCGAAGGCCGGGCTACATGTGGAGCGGAGGTTTTATCTCGCCGGCACATACATCTGTCATCAAGCGCTGCTGGCGGGGCGCATTGACGCCTACGTGGAGTACACCGGCACGGCCCTCACCGCCATTCTGAAGCAGCCGGTGGAAAGTGACCCGGGGAATGTGTACGACAAGGTCAAACGAGAGTATGCCTCGCGCTTCGACCTGGAGGTCATGAACCCGCTGGGCTTCAACAACACTTTCGCCATCGTGATCCGCGGCGAGACCGCGCGCCGGCTGAACCTCCACACGCTCTCCGCTGCCGCGCCCTATGCTGCCCAGTGGCGGCCCGGGTTCGGATACGAATTCATGGAGCGCCCCGACGGCTATCAGGGCCTCGTGCGGGCCTACCACCTTACGTTTGGCCAGCCGCCGCGCATTATGGACCTGGGCTTGCTTTACCGCGCCCTGCTGGAGAAGCAGGTGGACCTGGTGGCGGGCAACTCCACCGACGGCCTTATCGCTGCCCGCGACCTGGCCGTACTGGAGGATAACAAGCACTACTTCCCACCTTATCAGGCAGTGCCCATAGTTCGACGCGAGGCGCCGAATCGCCATCCAGCGGTTCGGGAAGCGCTCAATCAGCTTGGCGGGATGATCTCCGATGAGGAGATGCGGCGGCTGAATTATGCGGTGGACGGCGAACACCGGGACCTCGCCGAAGTGGTTCGCGAGTTCCTGCGCACAAAGCATCTCGATTAGGCCTTCGAGAAAGTCCCGGTCTAAAGTCGAATGTGGACGGAAGAATCCAGGCTCCAATTGTACCCTGATCCGACGGTACAATACCGGGGCCGGGGGTAGAAGGTAATATGCGGTTTTTTTGATATCAGAAAGCGCAACACCCCCAGATCAGGGGCGCTTCCCGGCAGACTGGGCAGCCAAGCGCTTGATGATCATGTCGAAGCGAGCCGATGCCAAGGCAATATTCTCCAGCATATCCGTATTAAGTTCATCGAGGTCATCCTGGGATTCCCTTTCCACTTCTTTCTGGCCGGCGCTCAGGCGGGCGGTGGCCACGCGAAGGCGGTCAGCCAGGAAAGTCGCCACGGAGAGGTAGAAGCGCGAAGCAAATCCCAGATCCTTCTGGAGCTTGGCGTAGAGCGCAGCCTTGGGGACGGCCAAAACTTGGGAATCCACGGTGGCCTTGACGCTCGCCGACGGCGGCCGCGAATCGACGAAAGAAATCTCACCCACGATTTCACCCGCCAACAACCGGGCAACCTCCACACTTCCGGAGTAGACCTGGAGTTGTCCATCAATGAGGATGAACACCGAATCCATGGGGACGCCTTGCTGGATGATCACCGTGCCCGCACTGATCGATTGGGCTTTGCCGGTGGTCGCCAGCCAACTCACATCGCCGTCGTCGAGAATGCCGAGAATGTAGAGCGCTTTTCGCATGATCCCTCCGTTTCAACTGAGCTGCCGTTTCGCCATTTGGGTAAAGAGCCCTCCCTGCGCCATCAGTTCGTCGTAAGAACCCGATTGCACGAGCGAACCCTTGTCGAGGACATAGATCCGATCGGCGCGGATGACCGTGGAGAGACGATGGGCAATGACCACACGCGTGGCGTTGAGGGCTCGCAGGCTGTGGCTGACGATCGCCTGGGTGCGATTATCCAGAGCGCTGGTTGCCTCGTCGAAGAGGATGATCCGCGGCTTGTGGACGATGGCGCGGGCAATCAGCAAGCGTTGGCGCTGTCCACCGGAGAGGCCGCCTCCCCCCTCGCTTACCACCGTGTGCATTCCCATGGGCATGGTCTTGAGGTCCTCCTCAAGTCCCGCCAGACGCGCAGCCTCCCAAGCATCGTCGATGGTGAGGGTTCCGTCCCCCACGATATTCCGGAAGATGCTGCCTGTCATCAGCCGGGCATTTTGCAGGACGACCCCAATTTGTCTGCGGACCGCCTGCACGTCCAAATCGGCCAAATCCTGGCCATCATAATAAATCGCGCCGGAGCCTGGCGTCTCAAACCCCAGGAGCAGGCGGAATAAGGTGGATTTTCCACTACCCGAGGGGCCGACGACAGCCGCAAACTGACCCGCAGAGATCCCCATCGAGAGGTCGCGCAAAACCAAAGGCCCCTCGTCCCGATAACGAAAACCCACGTGGTGAATATCGATGCTCCCGGTTAAATCCGGGGGGGCGGTTTGGGTGGGCACAACCTCGGGCAGCGAGGTGAGAATGGGCTTGGCGCGCTCGTAGAGGGGGATCACATTGAGCACGGAAATCAGCGCGGAACTCAGCTCCAGAGCCCCCGTGCTGAATTGCACAAAGGCAGCCATGAAAGCCAGGAATTCCCCGGTTGTAAGCAGTAGGGTGTCCGAGGTTTTCATCAGCGAGCGTGCACAATAAAAGATGAGGGCCCAGTTCAGCACGGGGAACGCCGAATTGAAGACCGAAACGAGGTTGGATATCTTTCTGGCGCGCATCGAGAGGACTCGCTGTTTCGAGAACTCACGCGCCCAAACCGCGAAAGCGCGGGCTTCGGTTCCGGCCACCCGAAATTTGGCGATTCCGTTAATGAATTGCAGCGTCATGCCCGCAAGGCGCCCGCCCAATGTGGACACCTCTCGCAAGATTCTCACTTGCAACCAGCCGCAACATGTAAATACCAGGAAGGAACAAAATACCAACACGGCAGCAATCAAGGCCAAGCGCCAACTGTAGTAAAACATCAGAGCGCAGGAGGTAATCGAAAATATGCCGGTCAGGATGGAAGCCAGCGCCGACCCGGTGAGCGCCTCACGAATTTGGCTGATGCCCAGACTCCGCCGGGCCAGGTCGCCGGAAGTAAAATTCCGGAAAAAGGGTACCGGCAAAGCCAGCAGGCGGTCCCACACGGCCGCCTGGATCGAGGCCTCCATTTTGCTTTGCAGCCGCAAGGTCGCCAGGCTTCGGGTGAGCGTAAACAACGCTGTGGCCAGGGCACTGATCACCAGGAAGATGCTTAACTCCGTCAAGGTGGCGCGCTGGGCGCCGGGAATAACCGTGTCAAAAATAATGCCCGTAAAGACCGGTGTGACCATCCCCAACAGGCCGGCCGCGATCCCCATGAGTAGGATGGTCGTACCGTCAGCTCGGCAATCCCTGAGCCCGAAACCAATGATATCGACGAGGGTCAGCGCCTTAGGGGGGAAAGGGCGGTAGAAGACGTAGGCGAAACCGTGGAGCTTGGCAGCGAGACCTTCATCGACGAGGGTTTTCGCGCGCGTGCCCGGATCATAGAGTTGATAACCTCGCCGCCCAGGCAGCAGCGCGACGGGCCGCTTGTCCTGGTCAAGAAACGCCACCATGGGTCCGCTTTCCTGGTTCCACCACCGGCCCTTCAGCATCACTTGGCGCGTTCGCACGCGGGCCGCTTGGGCGATCGCACTCACCGGATCTCGCTGTTTGAGGAACTCCAGGGCGCGAGACACGAGGGGAATTTGGATACCATTGGCGCTGCCTACCAGACGGCAGACCTGAAGCAAAGGATCGAGTGCCCCGGTCTCCACTTCGTAAAGGGTCTTTTCCCCGCTTTGAAACGGCTCGGCGAGTTTGTGCAGAGCGGCCGCGAAAACATTCGCGTCCGCTTCCGCCACCACCCGCAATCGCGCCTTCTCTTTTTGCTCGTCTCTGTGCCGTTGGGCCACAAGATAGGCAAGAACCTGTTCCTGAAAATGCCGCAAGCCCAACCACTGCGGGTCCACCTCTAGCCAGTTTCGGGTATCGAGGCATCCCAAATGTGACGGCGAGGAGCACTGTAACCACGCCAAACGGCTTACCGGGAAATACTGCCCGGACTCGATCGGCGGCATCTGCTCATCACCCAATAAGCATGAGCTTCCTTCCTGGTGCCGAACCCAGACAACGCCCGTGAGGGGGAGAATACCCGTGGGCTTACCCTCGATCAAAATCTTTTTGCCGGGCGCTAGGATTTGGAAGTTCTTGGGGGCAGACTTGTCTGCCACGGCTGAGCCAAGATTCTCCACCCATTTGTCGATGGCGGGCAGGACCGATTCCGGCGAACCGGCCGCGGCCTTTTGGAATTGCTTGAGTTGTAAACGGACAACCTTCGAGCCCACTGCCGGGTTGGCAATCACTCCAAAAGCCGCATCGGGCGGGTCGACGAATCCCATCACGGGGTTTCCAGCTTCCACGCGCATGAAATGATGTCGGGCGCCCTCGGGCTCCCCATCGCGCATCTCTACCAAATAAAGGTCGAGTTTTCCCTCCAGAATGAACCAGACCTTGTCTGGATCCTGGAGGGAGAGCGGGATTCCGGAGTGTAAGGCCAGCGTTTCGCCTTGCTCCTCCAGCCGGGTTATTTGGGTGATATCCATTGCGTTCAGTAGCGCCGACCTTTAGGTCGGGATGTCGCTGTGCGAAAAAATCGCGGCTGTAGCGGCGGTCTCCGACCACCGAACTGTAGCGTCGATCTCCGATCGACGACGGCGGTCGGAGACCGCCGCTACAAATGCCGGCATCTACACCGCTTCAATGAGCCTGCGATACGGGCCGTCCGTCTGGATCATTTCCTCGTGGGTGCCGCGCTGCACCACTGCACCGCGTTCCAAAACGATAATCTCATCGGCATCGCGGATCGTGCTGAGACGGTGAGCCACAATCAGGCACGTGATGCCGCGCCGGCGCAGACAGTCATCCACGTGTTTTTCGCTGTAGGCATCGAGTGAACTGGTCGCTTCGTCGAGAATGAGAAGACGCGGGTTGTTGACGAGCGCGCGGGTGATCTCCAGGCGTTGCCTTTGTCCTCCGCTCAAATTTCGGCCGCCCTCCTCCACTTTGAAATCGTACCCGTTCGGGAGGCTGGTAATCTCGTCGTAAATGCCCGCGTCTTGGGCGGCCTGAACAAGGGTCGAATGTTCGACCGTGGCGTCCCACATCGTCAGGTTGTCCCGCAAGGTTCCATCGAAGAGAAATATCTCCTGGTCCACCATGGCAATGGAATTATTCAGCACCCCGCGAGGAATCGCGCGGCGCGGCCGGCCGTCGAATAACACTTCACCCGACCACGGCTGGTAAAGCCCGGAAACAATCCTCGACACGGTCGATTTCCCGCTTCCCGAAGCTCCCACCAGCGCTACGCGCTGCCCTGGTTTCATGGTCAAACTGAAGTTGGTAATCAGGGGCGCTTCCAAGCGGCTATAACCAAACGTCACGTCCCGCAATTGCAGGTGCCCGGCCAGGCGCTCTTGTACGGCTGGGGTTTGTCCCGGCAGAGCGGCCGAACCTACTTGGGGGTCGGTTGGGTATTGCAGCGTATCGTCCAAGCGGGCGAGGTCGCCTTCAATCTCCTGAGTCTTACTGCCCAGATTCACCAATTTGTTGACGGGATCGATGAAGCTGGTCATCAAACTCTGGAAGGCGATGAGCATACCCATGGTCAGAAAGCCGTTCATTACTCGCAAGCCGCCCAAACCGAGTACCGCGGCGGCATTCAGCCCCGTCAGAAAGGAGGGAATGGCCGAAAGGTACACCGAAGACGTTCCGAACCGTTGTCCGGCATTGACGACTTTGGCTTGGTAGCCTGACCAACGAGCGAAGAAGTCGGACTCGGACGCGGAGGACTTGAGGGTCTCGATGGTTTGCAAGCCACTCACTGAGACACCCATCAAGCAGCCCTGCTCTTGCAGTAACTGGCGGTTTTGGTCCACGCGCTGGCGCTGGACAACTCGCAAGGCCGCAATGTTGACCGCGGCGATGAGGATGCCGATGAAAGTCAGGAGGGCGTCGTATTGAATCAGTAAGGCCGCATAAATCCCGATGAGAAGAATGTTGACGAGATTCGTGGCTACATCCCCGGAGAGGAGAGTTGCTACCCGGTCATTGAGTTGCAGCCGCGAGGAGATTTCCCCAGCGTAGCGTTGCGCGAAAAACTCCGTGGGCAATCGCAGCACGTGCCAGAAAAACTTGGCGGAAGAGGTCAGCGCCAGCTTCAACTCCATGTGCATCAAAGAGTCCTGCTGGAGGAAGGTCAGGAGGGCCTTCACGATCGCCGTGACGGTCATGGCCAGCAGCAGCGGGGTCAGCCAACTGGTCAGGCCACCGACCAGGAGGTTGTCGACATAGATTTTGAAAAAGACGGGAATCACCAAGTTTGGGAGGGCCAGACCCAAGGTGGCAAGCATGAGATACAGCAGAGCCAAGCGGCTTCCCGGAAGGCGGCTGGCCAGCATTTGGAAGACGCCGGGTTTCTCCCCACCCTTCTCGAAGGCGGGTTCTTTTTCAAAAGTCAGCACGACTCCGGTGAATGACTCATCAAACTCCTCATCTTCCACCCACCTGCGACCCTCAGCCGGATCGCTGAGATAAACCCCTTTCTTTCCGAAGCCCTCCACCACCAGGAAGTGGTTGAAGTTCCAGAAAACAATCATGGGCAGCGGCAACTCACGAAGTTGCGCGGGTTCCTTCTTGTAGCCTTTGGCTTTCAGGCCGTAATTGCGCGCGGCTTTCAGGAGGTTGCTGGCTTTGCTGCCGTCTCGGGAGACGCCACAAGTCACACGCAATTCCTCCAGGGGAACAATTCGCCCGTGGTAGGCAAGAATGATCCCCAGCGCGGCCGCCCCGCACTCCGTCGCTTCCATCTGCAATACCGTGGGAGTCGTGACGCGGCTGCGGTGCAGCCAACGGCCCAGCGACTTGGGAGCTGCAGCTTTCTCGGGATCAATGCCGGTTGTGCCCATAGGATTAATCCGAATTTTTCACCACATTGGACGGGTTATAGGAAGCTGCCGGAGGGGCGGCGCTAAAGTCCTTCCCTTCCAAACCGGTGGTGAGAAATGCCCTCTAACTAAGGCCAAGTTTACCCTTGAAGAAGGGGAACAGCAGGCTCACCGGTGGCTGATGGCGTGTGATCACCTCCACCGTGCAGAGTGTGCCGCTGCTGATTGAAATTTCCGGGCCTCGGGACGACGACCACTTGTACCCGCTCGCGGTCATGGGATCGCGCTCCAATGTAACTCTCAACTCCGTCACCGGGCCACCCGCCATGATGGAGCGGACTAACGTCTCGTTTTGGAAATTGCGCATCAAGGCGTCGAAGCTGGCGGGGAACTCTCCTGCGTAAACCACTTTGCCGCGGATAAAACCAAACTCCTCGCGCTTGACCGTGGACGGGGAAATTTCCGCCGCCATCCCCGGCTGCACGGCCTTGGCTTGGAGGGACGGCAGATAGACGAGCACTTCCAAGGTATTTCCCTGTGGCTGAATGCTGAGGATGGGGCTGCCCGCGGCCACCAGACTGCCCGGCACTGCCTTCATCTCGATGACCTGCCCGTCGTAGGGGCTCTCGACACTGGACTGCATGGCCATCTGATTTTCCAGGCCTGCCAGGTTGCGCTCAAGCTCTCCGATCCGGGCTTTCATCTCCTCGTCGAATCGCTCGGGATTGGTTCGGGCGGTGTATTGATCGGCGTCGATCTGCTTGATTTTCGCCCGCAGAGATTCGATCTGACCCTTGATCTGAACTAGCTTCTGTTGATCTTGAAGAGTCTGCTGGCGAGTAATCAGACCTTTGGCAAGAAGTTGATTATCAACGCTGATTTGTTCCGTGGCGATCTTTACCTGCTCTCCCAGCTCTTGAATTTCCCGCTGAGCATTCGCCTGGTCACGCGTCAGCGCCTCCACCTGGAGTTGGGCCCCCTGCTGGCGTAATAATAGATTGCGTTCCCTCTCGGCTTTAGCTTCCTCCAGGGCCGAGCGAGCCAAGCGGATCTTCTCCAGAATCTCCGGATCCGAAACTTTGGCCACCACCTGGTCGGCCTTCACCTGGTCGCCCAGATTGACGTTGATGGCGGTCACCAGCCCCGCACCCGAGGCGACCACGTTCAGGACGGTTCCTGCCCGCACGATGACGCCCGATCCGCTCACCTTCGTATCGATCGTCCCCGCGTAACCCCAAATGATGGTGACACCCAGGATGAGAAACATTCCGGCCAGCGCCAGCCACCTCTTCGCCCCTGTCACCCGCATGATGGTGTCAAGTTGTTCCGGGGAAGACAGGCGCGCCAAGGAGGTTTTTCGAAAGATACTCGTGTCCATGCCATTTCATTCCTTCCCGCCTGGCGGTTTCTGAGCCGCGGGAACGGGAACAGTAAAGAAAATGTCACGATCGACCGATTGCACGGTTTGGTCCGGCGCGACGATCGAGCCAGTGGCGAACCGCAACTGGGTCAGCGCCAGCGCATAGCCGAGTTCCGCGCTCACCTGGCCTTGCTCAGCCACCGTCAGCCGGTCTTCCATCGTCAACACGTCGACGAGTTGCCCCACACCCAGCCGATACTTCTCGCGCTCACCATCCAGCGCCGCCTGCGACGCGGCCACCGCTTCCCGTGCCCTCCGCAACTGGAGCGCGGCGTTGCGCACGCCCCCGACCGCGGTTACCACGGAAGCCATGATGCCTTGCGACGTCTGGAGGGTGCGCAGTTCCGCTTGGCGAAGGTTGGACTGCGCCAGCATCAGGGAACCGAAGGCGGCATTATTGCTGGGTGGAAAGAGGTAGGTGACGCCGACGCCTACGTCCGGCCCCCGGGGGGCCCGTCCGGGAGCGCTGAAAAAGTTACCGATGCCGGTGCCCTCGTCCAAGCTCGAGTAACCCGAGCTGAGGTTCAGGTTGAGCTGCGGTAAAATGCTGTTCCGGGCCGGCGTCAGCAGCGCTTTTTGTTCCATTTCCCGCTTCTTGGCAGCCCGGTAGTCCGCGCGGCGTTCCAGCGCCAAATCAAAGAACTGTTGAAGGGAATGGGAGTTCAGGACGACCAAGACCTGGGCGTCATCCACTGGGAAGTCCTCCACGGGCATTCCCACGCTGGCCATTTGGTCCGTGCTCATGCCCATCGCCAAGGCAAGTTGTTGGCGCGCCGCGATGAGGCTCTGCTCCGCGGCGATCCGCGCGGCTGACCGGGTGGCCAGATTGGCGTTGACTTGATGGATTTCAGACTCCGGGACTCGCCCTGCAGCAATCAGCGTTTGGACGTTTTCCACGTAAATCTTGCCGCGCTCTTCCGATCCCTGAACCACCTTCAGGTTTTTGGCTGCGCCCACGGCATTCCAATAGCTGGAAGCGGTATTCGACAAGAGGCTGCTGATCGTTTGGTTGAGATCCAGCAAACTTGCCTCGACCTCGATTCCCGCCGCGGTTTCCGTCGCCGCCACCACGTCGTGCCCGCGTCCCCGGAGCAATGGCACGGTCACTTGGAATGACAGGGTGGTGAGGTTTACGCCCCCGATATCATAGATATTGTCGGTCGTGCGGGTGTTCAAAAAGCTCGGGCTGATCGTCACACCATTACGATATTCCTTGGTGGCCCCGATATTCAGACTGGTCACGTTGCTGGCTTGGTTGTTGGTGATGATCCCCAGCAGGCCAGCCTGTTCCTGGTTGAAAAGGGTAAGAGGATTGTTGATGCGATTCTGCGAAAGGGTAGTTCCTACCACCGTGTCGAATGGCCCGCTCGCTTGCCGGCGAAATGCCCGGCTGGATTCGACCTGCTGTTCCCCAATATGCAGCGCGGGCTGGTGGGCGAGCGTCGACTGCAATGCCTCAACGAGTCCGAGCGGCTGGGGAGAGGGCGCGCTGGACTGGTCAAAGGACCGCACGCCGCTCACCAGAAGCATCGCTCCGACAGCGAGTGCCGCTCGCCGGCACTGCAAGCTGTTCATTGGAGTTGTTATCTCCTGCTGATCTCGGTGGTGATAAAGCGACCGCTCGGAAGTATACGCCTTTTCCGGTGGTAGAGCTAGCGTACAGTTATTCTGGTAGTGTCATCAACCGGTTTGCGCATCTCTTGGGGAAACACTTAACCGCCAAGGCAACAACCCTCGAAGTGAGCCAAGGGAAAATCAAACCCGACCCCTCACTTCGACACCTTGCGATAAATGCGCTCGAGTGCGTGGCAAAGCCCTGCACTGTCGCAGAC
>Ga0074044_10004996_pt1 | contig 10870 bp, 15 predicted proteins | sample BogForMeECP23OM1_FD_94443 | JGI IMG/M metagenome (GOLD analysis project Ga0074044, IMG submission 94443) | Bog forest soil microbial communities from Calvert Island, British Columbia, Canada - Bog Forest MetaG ECP23OM1 | ecosystem: Environmental > Terrestrial > Soil > Wetlands ...
AGACAGCCTTCCCGCGATAACCGCACGACCCGGCGGCAAATGTGATAGTGGGCAAGGAAGTTTTGTCGCCTCGGTCGGTGTTTGCTTGCTTCACTCCGGCACACCTTGCCACCCAAAACGTCACTGGGAAAAGAAGAACTAAAAAGCAAGCCGCGCCCGCATTCACCTTTCTGCTGTTGTTGACCCAGAAGACTTCGAGAGCGAGCGAAAGTATAAAGATGACGAGATAAATGAGGGACAATGGCCAGCCGGTTCCGAACAGAACGGAAAAGCCCTGCGCAATCGTGTCGTTGAGTCCGAAGTCTAACCACCCTGTGTCAACGCCGAAGACCTCAAAGTAGTGTCTGAGATAGGCCCATCCCGCCAGGAACAGATATGCAGCGTACAAGGCGGTCCAATGGCCGAACTTGGTGGACAGACCTTCCTCTCCTCCAGCCACCACGTCTTACTCCTCTCGCGGGCTTCCTCGTTAGAATGGACACGACTGGCTCCGTTGTCGGAGACAATCCAAACGATCCAACTCAAAAATGGGGGAAGTGACAACTAGGACCCAATATCCGCCCAGGAGTTTAGCGCGGAACAATCCGCAAAGCAACGGCTACAGTGCCGGTGTTCGGATTTCGTAACAGTAGGCGTCGAGCTAGCGGTCGAGAACGTTTTGATGCTTCGCTGCCGCGTCTTGAGCGGCCTTTGAGAAGAACGCCCGATCCCTCATGATTGAGGATGCGTTGTGACCGTCGAGTTCGCTAAGAAGAATCGTTACGCTTTCCGTCTCCCAGACAGCGCGGCGGTAACTGAATCTTGCGCCGAAGCCATTTTGAAATTCGTCCGCCCAGCTTTTTGTCGGCGCTCCGAACTTGGCGATAAAGTCCTGCAACACGGCATCGTAACCACCGGCAAATGATTTCTCGTTGCCGGGTAAGTTCCAAAAATCCAATTCCATCTCAACTAGCTTGCCGTGGTCGAAGGATGCCGATCCGGGCAGAGCCATATTGAGGACCTTAGCGCCAAGTTTCTCCGATCCGCCGTTTATTGCGGAAGCCAGTCGCAGGCACTCCTCGATCTCGTTCGCCGCAAGTTGAAGTTCGGTATCCGTCATTAGTTTAAGGCAGCGTTTGCCAGTGTCCGCTCGAGAATTGCATTGTTTAAGCTCAGCTGCCCTTGCCGTGAGTGCGGAATCGACCAATTGATCGTGACAATGCGTCACGTTCCCTCCGGCTTTCTCTACAGCGAGGAATTGCAAAACGCTCTCTCCGACATGATGGCCTTTCATTTCAATACTGGAGGTAGCGGACGCGCTGCCGGTAGGCCCTTGTGAGAAACAAAAGGGAGCGGCAGCCAGAAGCACGCCGGCGGCGAGAATCACGAATGGGCCGGATCTCATCATTGAACAACCCCTTGCGCCCTGCATGATTCCACGCTCGGCCCGGCCAAGTCAAACTCTCCGCGTCAGATTACGGAAGTGCTTCGAGCCGTAATGATTTCGATGCTACGATTTCTCCATGAGTGAAGAGAAGATGGACAAGGTGCATGAGTTGTTCGAAGCTGCAGAGAACCTGCGGATAGCGACCGTAGCAACCCTGCATCGCGCGCCATCAACCAGCGAACGAATCACTCTCGTCGGTGCTTACCTGGATACGGTTATAGAGCACCATGAGTCGGTCACGATGCTGATTCGCGCCTGCCGGTACGGATCGGCCTTTGCCCTTGCCCGGCCTATCTACGAAGCCACACTAAGAGGCTGCTGGGTCAATGCTTGCGCCAGTGAAGAGGAAGTGCGTCAGCTTCGTCGTGCGGATCATCACGACAGAATAATCCCGCGCTTTGGTGACCTGTTGTCGAAGCTCGCTGTCGCATACAAATTGAACGAGGTTCAAAACTCAAAGACCAAGTGGGAAGCTCTCTGCAGCTACACCCACACTGGCCTTAGACAACTTGGCAGACGCGGTTTCCGAGGCGCACGGCAGCACGGATATTCCCGAAAAGCCATTGTCGAGATTCTTGATTTGACAACCTCAAGCCTCGCTTCGCTGGCAAAGGTCTACTTCGTCGGTTCCGGCAATGGAATCTCGGCGTTATTTCTCACTGCCATCGAGAAGGAATATTACGCTCCGATCTAAAACGTCGTCCCGCACTCAGGGCGTCGTCTGCCGGAGCGCAGACTTCACCGCCCGGACTGCATCCGGGCGTTTCTATTGCTAGGCCAAAACGCCGAGCAAGCCGTCGAGTCCGTGAAACAGGAGATGCTGGGCTACTGTCTTACATCCGCGATTGCAGCGCGGGTTGCTTAACAGGTAAAGCCCGAGCAGGACACTCCCGGAAATCACGAGCAATTGTCTGTTCATAGCGTGTATTATACTCCCGCTTCCCGCGTCCAGAGCCAGAATCAGGCTGCCGTCTCTCTCACCATCTACCCTGCTATCATCTCAGCCAAGGGGGAAACACAGAAAATGGGAAACATGTCTCTTGTCGTACAGCAGTTGAAGAAAGAACGCGAGCGAGTACACAAACAAGTCGAACGCATAGACGCGGCACTTCTAGCCTTGGGGAGTGTTAGCACGAATGGAGCAGTACGTCCGCACACTATGTCCGTTGCCGCTCGTCGGAAGATCAGCCTGGCGCAGAAGGTGCGCTGGGCAAAGCAGAAAGCAACGCCTAGGCGAACGATCTCAGCAGCAGGTCGGAGGAGAATTGCAGCCGCTCAGCGTGCGCGGTGGGCGAAGGCGAAGCGCGAGAAGAAGGCTGCCTAAAGCGGCTCAATCCAGCGGACACATAGCCGCACTCTTAGTTCAAAGCGCCTTAGAATGACGGCCACAGCCATCTGCTACACGCCTTTTGGTTTCGCCCTTGCCGCCGAGGGGCGGCAACGCTGGCAGCATAGTCCCACACGCGACGAAGTCGTCCGCGAGGACGAAAGCGACAGTGTCCAAAAGATCTTTGAGATGGAAGTGAAACAGGCCGTGTTTGCCTACACTCTGGTGGGCGATATCGCGAGCAGGGACAGGTCGTTTGATCTTGGCGTGGAATTGAGGAATGAGGCAACCTCGCTTTGCGGGAAAAAGTTTTCGAGCGGGCCACGGTTTATAGAAGCGCTCTCAGCCAAGTTAGAAGACGCAATTGAAAGGGCTAAGAGAGAGCCACGGATCGAGGACTACCCAGCCTCCGAGATAAGTTTTGTCGGCTACTTTAAGGATGATCCTTATTGGGCAAATGTTCGATTCCGGCGTCGTGGCGCGGGGCTGCTTCGTGAAGTGATCCGTCAGGAGCTTTATCCAGGATTGTTTTTTGTCACAGGGTCGCCATTGATCGGGAATCTGATCTCTCGCGGAGACCCGAGATTCGCCCAATACGCGAGGCCGCCTAATGGTAATCCTACCCTGCACGCGGCGGCTGGCCTCGTCAGAGGCTATATTGAAGCCTGCTGCTCCCCTTTGGCATTAGAACTTGATCCGGAGAACTGCCGACACATCGGCGGCCACATCCACGTTGCGACGGTGACTCCACCAGACCTGTCACTCACATCCAGAATTCGGAACTGGCTTGGCCGCAGCTCGCCCCGGCAGGCTGCTGCCGGATTCCACTGGCTAGAACCGCCGAAGTTGAGCGTATCCGGCTAGTAGCTAAATCCCCTTCATGAATTCGGAGATGCTCAGGTCAAAACTCTTGGCGAGGATGTCGAGCGTGTTGAGGCACGGCTCCTTGGTGCCGTGCTCCAGATTGTGGAGGAACGCATCGTCCAGCCCGGAATGCTCCGCCAGATAAACGAAGGTCCAGCCTTTTTCTTTCCTCAATTCCCCAAGTCTTTTTCCGAATCGGACGTTCAATAGACTCTTCGTTTTCCCACTTGCCATGCGGGAATGATTGCAGGTATTATACTTCCTCGTGCCCGTCTATAGACGGTCGAAGTTCGAGACGGCGTTTGAGAGGGGGATGTAAGCAGCCTGTGCGGTCAGGCTGTGCCGAACGCCGTCTCCTTCCCCCGGAAGTCTTCATGGAGGGAAAGCTGTTCAACACTTCTGCCCGTATGCAGCCGCAACTACGATTGTCAGGTCGAACTCATCCGACAATACGCAGCACTGATGCCTCACGGCCTGCGATGCGGTACTCCCTACCAATGGCGTTGCCCTGAGTGCGCCCGAAAAACCGGGCTTCTTTACGGCAGACGACGGCCTTCTTCACCGATTTCACCTGCACGACACCTGCCGCATGACGCTCGTTTCTGGCATCGTACCGAGAGGCGGCGATCACTGCGACTTCTGCTGCGCGGCCCCGGTGTTCAAGGTGTACGCTTGCACCAATTTTGCGTTGCAAGGCAATCCCGTGTTTGCCAGCGGGCTTGCTGTCGGATCATGGACGGCTTGCAAGAAGTGCTCCGAACTCGTGAATGCACGGAACTGGGCTGATCTGACCGAGCAGGCGTTGAGAAAGTTTGCCACACGACATGGAGTATCCCGGCACGAGATGTTTGCCGTTCGGACCCAATTCGCAGACATTCATCGGCTATTTGCCAAGCACGTGTTGAAAGACTTTTGATCCTTCTGTCCCCAACGCTCTGCGGATCGTCCCGGATTCGGTTTTAGGGTCATTGGGTGCATTGCTTCGTTCGACCCTAACCGGGTTGAACTGTTTGCAGAGCCTATAGAACTCACGGATGCCGTCTGATTCCTCGTCTTTCGGCAGGACCTCAAGGATTGATTCCCACGACAGGATCGAAAGATCAATGCGCTTAAGCACCGGCTCGAATGTGTCCCTAAACCACGTGTCCCGCAGATCTGGGTACTCGGCCACGCGCCCGTCAACCTTCCGACAGATGCTCTCTCTAGTGACCAAGTCGCCGAAGACCCCGGCCTTGATCTGACTATCCGGAGCGATCACATAGAAACCGAGGCGCTCGATCGTTGTGAGGTCGATGCCGTCGAGCATGTGCGCCATGCACGCGACGTTGCGTGCCGCCTGGTCGTACTCAGGGGCATTCTTGGTTCCAGCCGACAAGCTACTCCCTAGTTTCGCCTCAATAACCACAAACTGTTTTGGTTGAGACAAGAGTCTGGCGTCGCCACGTTCCCCAGGCGCTATCGAGAAATGACCTACGATGCCGTCAGCGTGAGTAAACGACTCAGCTCTCTTGTCACCGCGACGCTGCGGCAGAAATCGCGAGGGCAGCAGCGCCTCGGAGTACCACCGCGATTCTGGCAGAAACGATAGCTGATGCGCGAGGGTTCGATTTCGGTCAAACCAATCGAGAACGAGTCTGAGCATCCAGCCTTCGTTATACAACTGGGTGGGTGGCAGCACCGACCCATTTGACCCACACCTAGTAAGGAGTTCTACAACTCGCTTGGGCACGGCTACTTGCCTCCCTTTCCTTTTTCCTACCTTGAACTCTATCCACGCGCCTGGTGATCGTGGTTCGAGTTCTTTGGGATGCTTCCGCCATAGCCTTTTACTCCTTCTGCTTTTCTACGGCTTCACCAATGTCGCATCGATGGTAGAACTGCCACCAGCGGTGACGGTCATTGTCCGCTGCCAAGGCGTCAGATTCTCTTTCTCGATTGAGACAAGATGCTCTCCGGGGGTCAACTGGACTGTGGATGGAGTGCTGCCCATATATTTCCCGTCGACGTTTATGTCACAGCCCTGAGGCGTAGATTTTACGATTACGCTTGCAGGAGGTAGCGCAGGTCCGGATTCGACACCGGGGTCTGCCTGTGAGTTGGCGGTGGGTGAAGGCTCCGGCTGCGCCATCGCGGGTTCTGACCCTCTCGCGGTCAGGATTTCCTTCCCTGATTTACTCTCAACAAAGTCCTTTAGATGCTTGGCGATTGCTTCGGCCATTGCCTGCTCATTCTTGCTGCCGCCCTTCTGCTTGTTCACCGAGTAGGCCCACAGCATCTTGCTCGAACTCGTGTCGATAAATTGAACAGACACGTTCCCTTTGTCCTCAATTCCGATACAAGAAGCGAATAGGCACCGTGCGATTTTCCCGCCCGTGGATTCTGACTTGATTTCGACAGGTGCGGCTTTAAGAGTGTAGTCTGCCTTCGTCGCGTCCGTTACCACATCAACCGGGACGTTCTTCTTTGAAATCGCTGCGGCTATGTATGTTTCAAAGCCCTGTTGGGGTTCTATGTAAACGGTGGTCCGCGGCTGTTGACCGAAACACGTCAGTGACGCAGCGAACACAAGCAGTAGTCCGAACTTCTTCATGGCAAAGTACCTCCGGCGAACGTTTCCGTCAGTATCAGGGGAAGGTAATCTCGGGACAAGGTTACGTGAGAGGGTGGACTTCTGGACGCCACGATCTAAAGCGGTGATCTGCTTAACAACCGTTCCTTTTACAGAGCACAAAAGAACGGTACTTTTGATGATCTGTGTGTCCCGAAACTAGCGCCGAAGAAACAACACGATAATAAAGACAAGGTGACAGGAGAGGCGTGTTACTCGATCTTCTATGAGGTCAACTAAAGTGGTTGTTACAGCTTGTTCCCACTAGCACCGTGCTCGGTCGGCTATAGCCTGCCAATCGCAATTACGGAAGTGGGGAAAGTCGGAAGCCCACATCCAAGCACATCTAAACCCGCAAAAAACAGGTGTATCTATTCACGAATGCTCAGAAACTCGCCACGCCTGAATACCGCAGAGGTTCAGCCACACCTGAGCCCGAAAGCCGAGATTCGTTCCTGGACTCCAAAACAGGGTTGGACTACGAACGACTGAATGACGTTGGTTACTTGCCTGCAGACGAGGATAGCAGAGTAGGATTGCTGCTTGGTGTGGGAGTGCAACAATGCCAGTAATCTGGATCGCAGGCAAACCGTATCGTCGAGTGGACTACGACAGCGAAGCGGACCTGGAATCCGCCATCATCGAAGTGCAGCATCGGTTGTTTGGGTCCAACCGCTTTTATCTGGATGTCAAGAAGAAGATCGGTATCAAGGGATCTATTCAGAACATCCCCGATGGTTACCTGCTGGACTTTTCAAGTTCCAAGCCTCGCCTTTGGGTCGTTGAGAATGAGCTTCAGGCCCACGATCCTCTCCGGCACATTGCCGTCCAGATTCTACAGTTCTCTCTTTCTTTTGAGAGCGAGAGACTTGGCGTCAAGAAGGTACTCGTGCGTGCGATCCAGGAACACGCCGACGCGAGAAAGGCGTGCGAAGAATATGCCGCTGCAAGAGACTTCCGCAACTTCGATCATTTGCTCGAATTTCTGGTTGAGAGTCCCTTCTCTGCGCTGGTCATTATAGACGCTATTCCTGAGAACCTGGAGACGGTTCTCTCCAAGAAGTTCAATTTCGGAGTAGAAGTCCTCGAACTGACTCGATATCAGAGCGACAGCGGCGAGCGAGCCTATCATTTTGAGCCGTTCCTAGAAGAAATTGTCGGCGAACCCATTTCCCAAGAACGACCAACCGCGTCCGCGCTAAATCCTGACGAGATCGACACGATAGTCGTACCTGCCAAGGGAGAAGGATTTCAAGAGACTTTCCTTGGGGAGCACCGCTGGTATTCCGTTCGGATACACGGCTCCGTTCGCCCTCAAATCAAATATATCGCTGGCTATCAGGTCGCTCCCGTTCAGGCAATCACGCATATGGCCCCGGTCAAGTCCATCGAGCCTTGGCAGGATTCCGGCAAATTCGTTCTGAATTTCAGTGAGCCTGCCCAAGCCATTGGACCAATCCCGTTGGTCAAGGGCGGACGTGTGAAAGCCCCGCAATCCATTCGCTACACAACGCGCGACCGCCTCATGAAATCCAAGAATCTCGACGAAGTCTTTGCTGCTTATCCTTCGGAGAAGGCCGAAGCAGCGCACCCATCGTAAGAGGTCAGTAGAGCTCCGGCTTCAACGTAGAAAGACGTTCCGGATAAAATACCTTCGACAACACCTTATGCCCGCGTCTCACCGCTCTCTCCGAAAACGGAATGCAATGCAAGCACCCGCAGATCACCAACACTCTTCCTCCGTTCCCAAGCTCTTCGATCCTATCCAGCCAGAACTCTTCTCTGATCCCGTCCTCGACCAGCGCGTAACGGATGGCTTGGATTGGCTGCCCGTTCGATTCATAGCCGCGAATCTGCATTCTGTTTGACAATTTGTTGTAGATCCCAGCCTTAACCCGCTCCTCAGTGGACATGTCGATCTGAACCCAGCGAATTCCCGAGCTCTCAGCAACTTCGTATCCGACCGTATGCAGCCGGAAGCGGTTTTCCTCAGCGATCGTTCTGGCCGCGTTGTTTTCTATGAGCCCTGAGATGGTTGACTTGAGTTCAGGATCGGAACCCTGATCGTTGTGGTCAATTCCAAGCACCACCAGTTCTGCCATGACACTCGACTCCACCGGAGCATGATTGGTTATCTCGTTGCCCGTTCTTCAGCCTCTGCCAGCTCCCGCAGCAGAATAGCCGCTAACGTATCGGGGTTGTTCTTATGTCCTCCGAGCTGAGTGCTCTTCTTTGCGTGCCCCAAGAAAACCGTAATGATTTCACCACGTACTTCGTATGCGCCTGAATATTCACGTCCGTTCAAGATTGTTGTGACAACCTGCATCTGGATTTCTTGTTCCTCCTCATCCGACCACAGGCCGGCCTGTGTCAGCGGATCATTTTCTTCAGGACTCAAGAGTCTCTCCACATGAGCATCCCAGCTCAAGCCGCTGTACATTCGTGCTTCTGCATAGTCCGCGTTAGATCTCATAGATACAGCCCTCTCTAGTCGCTGCACCTTCTCGGAATCCGAGCTACTGGACAAATCAAACAAGGCGACACTGTCGCCCCGCTGTTCCACGGCAACGTTATGAATGTCGTCGCTGCAAGCGATTCTTAAATGTGGCAGCACCGCGCCTGTCTTGAGGAGCAACGGGATACCGTATGCCTTGGATGTCTGCTGATCTGATTGGTGCACGTCATCATCATCAGCAAGCGCCGCAATCGAGACGAATTCAGGACCGTAACGGAGAGCAAACTCGCGACAAAGTGTCGCCACTTTCTCTGGTTCGCAGTCATGTGAGAAGTAGCCGCCGGGTTCGTGCAACTCGTGTAGTCGCTCAGGCTCTACGTAAGCAATCAGCTTCATCGAACTATCCGCCTCCTATACAGCAACGCCGCTCTCATTGACCCTTGGCACAAACCGAAACAAACGGATTTAGTTAGAACAACCTTTCTAATCCGTTCCCCGACGACCGCCGTCGAAACACCGCTTCCAGCTCATAGCTAGTTGGAGCCCGATTCGTTCCGTTGGCTCGAATGAATGGCCCCAGATCTTTGACGGTATGCACGCTGCTGGATGACTCCGCAATTCGCACCAAGAGCAAATCCTTCCCTTCATGCCTTACAACTCTAGTTGTAAACTCGGGCGCTGGATCGCAATAGCTACGGATGATATTCGTGATTGTGTCCGCCATCCCCTGGATCGGACAGCCCACGACATGATGGTCATCGTCAACTCCGAACACGATTGTCCCTCCCTTCGTGTTCGCGAATGCAGCGGCAGTCTTTGCTACCCTCTCCGGCCTACCCCTGTCCAGCTTTTCTTTAAATTCCAACGTTTCGCTCTCGCCAGTGAGAATAATTTGCTCAATTTCCTGTTCTGGCGCTTCCACGAACACGCCTGGCTCCCGCCACGACGCACTTGCTTGGAATGTTCTTTCATCCAGCACTTCTCCGGTTGGTTTGCACATCAGAACTACGGAGGCGAAAGTTGGGGTGTCAGCGAGGTCAATCTGCACCCTGAAGCTCTCCGGATGTAGAGTTTGCTGGAGAAGCCGCCCCACAGAATTCTGAGCGTACACCTTGGCCACAAGATCGGTTGCTTGGACAACACGACATTCAAAATCAGCCCTCAAACAGGCCAGGCCGATCGTAAGCTTCGAAATTCTAGCCCTGAAATCTGGCACAACAATAGCAACTTGCCCGCGAAAATAGTTCGACCATCCCTGGGATCTAATCTCGAAGAAATCTGAAAGCACATGGTCAAGAGATGGGTAATACGGCGCATCCACAGCCACTAGAGAAGTGTTGCCAGGGAAGTTTTGGCTACTACTTGGTTCAAAGAGGAACACTTCCGCAGGCCATTGTGACCACTCGGAATGCGCCCGGCGCGTGCTACCTCCCATGGAGAATCTCCCCTGCAGTCCGAGAGCGCCGGAGCTATGGCCTGTCTCAAGCAAATTCTCCAGTACTAGCCGCTTCAGGCACGCAGCCATGTCAGCGCCGGACAGCAAGCGTCTGACAATCACGACCTCGGGATACTCGTACGTCCCCATCTCCGGTAGCCTTTCACCCTTGCGAACAAATTCCACTTTCGTAAGCCAATTCTGCCACCCCGAAGCTACCTTGCCGCACACGGTTGTTTGAACTCCAGTTTCGTACATCTGTTCTCGCTTCGTAACGAGCATCAAAATTCCATCTAGCGTTCTTTGTTCAGCGGAAGATGCTTCCATCCCGCTAGCCTAGCCCAAGACTTCATCGAAAATCCACCCTCTTACTCCGGCCGACAGCAGCGGTAGGCTTCGCGTCTTTCTTTCACTGCGTCCTCTTCCGGGTGGACGCCGCTTGGCCGCGGCTCGCGCGGGCGTTTCGGACTGCGCCGGTTTCGCGCCAAACCATAAATCAAGAGCGGTTTGGCACTCGCCGCGCTTTCACTCACGCCCTGCCACCCTCCCTCCGGCCTCCGTTCTGTCCCTTCCACCGGTATCGGCTTGTTTTTTCCCGCTGCGCTCTAGTGAAGAAAAAAACAAGCCGATACCGGCAGAAAGATGGGATGAGAAGGCGCTAGCGTGCTGTGGTAGAAAGCTGGCTAGGAGGATGTCCAATGGCACGGAATGGAACGTTGGCCAAAAGCCAAGAGCTGCAACCAAGTTTTCATGCG
>Ga0074044_10004997_pt1 | contig 10869 bp, 8 predicted proteins | sample BogForMeECP23OM1_FD_94443 | JGI IMG/M metagenome (GOLD analysis project Ga0074044, IMG submission 94443) | Bog forest soil microbial communities from Calvert Island, British Columbia, Canada - Bog Forest MetaG ECP23OM1 | ecosystem: Environmental > Terrestrial > Soil > Wetlands ...
ATTGTGGGGCGTGATTACCGACGAACGCGAGCGCCAGGGGCTCATCGTCGCCACCGAGAACGTTCCCGGCGTCAAGCAAGTGCACGATCATCTGGTCTGGGTCGAGCCGATGTCCGGCATGGCATTTCCCTCGGCCGAGGACGAAGCGAACGAGCGCGCCGCGGCATCCTGACGGCGACGTCCATAGTCGTAACGCGGCGCGCGGCATTACTCCTTAGCGCATCAGAAGGCGAAGACAGCGCGCCGAACGATGCCACTTGGCACGAGCAAGCCAGCCGGCATTGCCGCCGTCGTGGCGTCACTGGCCTTTCCGCCGTCACCGGCAAAGAGTGACGAAGTGCTCCCGCCGGCCGCCCACTCGAGCACTGAGCCGGCACACCGCTTGACCTAGGTGAATGAAAAAGCCGGGTTGATCTAAGTCAACGTAAACGCCCGCCACGCATGTTTTGTGTGCGTACAAGTCCTCGCTCTCACGGACCCATCCATGACTCAGTCGCACGCACAACCGAAATATATGACCCTCGGCGAAGGCGGTTTGGCAGCCGCTTTAGCGGCACTCGCGTTCCTTTCGATTGTCATAGCCGCCAAAGCCTACACGCCCGAATACGCCTTTCACGCCTATCTCTTCGCCGCGGCAAGCGCAGCCGGCGTCTTTGCAATCTTTAATCGATTTTTCGAACGCAGCGACGACGCCCCGCCGCTCGTCATCGACGGCAAGCCGAACTACAATATGGGGCCGGTCAAGCTTGCGACGCTCCTGGCCGTGTTCTGGAGTATCGCTGGTATGGCCGCGGGCCTGTGGATCGCGCTCGAACTGGCGTATCCGGCGCTCAACTTCGATCTCTCCTTTATTTCGTTCGGACGACTTCGTCCGCTGCACACCTCGGCCGTCATCTTTGCCTTCGGCGGCAATGTCCTGATCGCGACATCGTTCTATGTCGTGCAGCGCACCTGCCGGGCGCGGCTTGCAGGCGATCTGGCGCCGTGGTTCGTGGTGCTCGGCTACAATTTTTTCATCGTCATCGCCGGCACCGGCTATCTCCTCGGCATCACGCAATCCAAAGAATATGCTGAGCCGGAATGGTACGCGGACCTTTGGCTCACGATCGTCTGGGTCACGTATCTTTTGATTTATCTCGGCACCATCATGCGGCGCACCGAGCCGCACATCTATGTCGCCAACTGGTTCTACCTCGCCTTCATTCTCACCATTGCCGTCCTCCATGTCGGCAACAACGCCGCGGTTCCGGTGTCGCTGTTTTCGCCGAAGTCATACATCGTGTGGGCTGGCGTGCAGGACGCCATGGTGCAATGGTGGTACGGCCACAACGCGGTGGGCTTCTTCCTCACCGCGGGCTTCCTCGGCATCGTGTACTACTTCATCCCGAAGCGTGCCGGACGGCCGGTCTATAGCTACCGCCTCTCGATCGTTCACTTCTGGGCGCTGATCTTTCTCTACATCTGGGCGGGCCCACATCACCTGCATTACACCGCGCTGCCGGACTGGACGCAGACGCTCGGCATGACCTTTTCAATCATGCTGTGGATGCCGTCATGGGGCGGCATGATCAATGGAATCATGACGCTGTCGGGCGCGTGGGACAAGCTGCGGACCGATCCGGTCCTGCGCATGATGGTGCTGGCGGTCGCCTTCTACGGCATGGCCACCTTCGAGGGTCCGGTAATGTCCGTGAGGGAGGTCAATTCGCTGTCGCATTACACCGACTGGACCATCGGGCACGTGCATTCCGGCGCGCTCGGCTGGGTCGGCTTCATCTCGTTCGGCGCCATCTACTGCCTCGTGCCCTGGCTGTGGAATCGCCCGCTCTACTCGCTCAAGCTCGTCAGCTGGCATTTCTGGATCGCAACGATCGGCATCGTCGTCTACATCACGTCGATGTGGGTGTCCGGCATCCTGCAGGGATTGATGTGGCGCTCCTACACCAATCTCGGCTTCCTCGAATATTCCTTCATTGAAACGGTCGAGGCGATGCACCCGTTCTACGTCATCCGCGCATTGGGAGGTTTGCTGTTCCTCGTCGGCGCGCTGATCATGGCCTTCAACGTCTGGCGGACCGTCTATCCGCGTGAGCAGCTCACGCCGGCCGCAAGCTTGGCTCCGGCCGAGTAGGGGGTCGCCATGTCGCTTTCCACTTCGCTTTGGCAGAAACACTGGATCCTGGAACGCAACTCGATCCTGCTCCTGATCGGAATTCTCGTCGTCATCGCCATCGGCGGTCTCGTTGAAGTCGTGCCGCTGTTCTACCTCCGCGGCACAATCGAGACGGCCGAAGGCATGCGGCCATATACCCCGCTCGAGCTCGCCGGTCGCAATATCTACGTGAGCGAGGGCTGTTATCTCTGCCACTCGCAGATGATCCGCGCGCTGCGCGACGAGGTCGAGCGCTACGGACATTATTCGCTTGCCGCCGAAAGCATGTACGATCACCCGTTCCAGTGGGGCTCGAAGCGCAACGGCCCGGATCTTGCGCGAGTCGGCGGCAAATATTCCGATGATTGGCACCGCGATCACCTGACCGATCCGCGCTCGATGGTTGCCGGCTCCATCATGCCGGCTTATCCGTGGCTGTTCACGACCGATCTCGATTACGCGCACATTGCCGAAGATATGAAGGTCCAGGCGGATCTCGGCGTGCCCTATACCGCCGAGATGATCGCGAATGCGGTCGCCGATGTGCGCACGCAAGCCGCGACCGATGCGCCGGATGCCGACGCGCTGGCGCGCCGCTATCCAAAGGCCCAGGCGCGCAATTTCGGCGGCAATCCGAATCGCATCACCCAGGCCGACGCGCTGATCGCCTACCTGCAGATGCTCGGAACGCTGGTCGACTTCAAGCTCTATGACGACAAGGCAAATATCCGCTGAGGAGACGATCGTGTCGCCGACCTACGCCTTCTTCGCGCATTTCGCGCAAACCTGGGGCCTCGTTTATTTCGTCGCGCTGTTCGTCGCGGTGCTGGTTTACGCGCTGTGGCCGTCGCGTCAGAAACAGTTCGACGAATCCGCGCGTGTGCCGCTGCGGGAGGACTGAGATGGACGATCGCAACAAACAACGTGATGCGCCGGAGACGCAAGTCGGGACCACCGGTCACGAATGGGACGGCATCCACGAGTTGAACACGCCGCTGCCGCGCTGGTGGTTGTGGCTGTTCTACGCGACGATCGTCTGGGCCATCGGCTATTGGATCGTCTATCCGGCCTGGCCGCTGCTGTCGTCGTATAGCAACGGCGTAATCAATTGGCATTCGCGCGCCGCGGTCGCGGCCGATCTTGCCGCACTGCAGGCAGAGCGCGGTCCGATGATGGCGCGGCTGGCGCAGGCTTCGCTGCAGGAAATCGAGTCGACGCCGGAGCTGCTCGACTTCGCCCGTGCCCTCGGCGGCCGCGCCTTCGCCGACAATTGCGCGCCGTGCCATGGCGCCGGCGGCGGTGGCGCCAAGGGCTACCCGAATCTCGTCGACAACGATTGGCTGTGGGGCGGCACGCTCGCCGATATCTCGCAAACGATCACGCACGGCGTTCGCTCCGGCGACGACCAAGGCCATCAGGGCTCGATGCCCGCGTTCGGCCGCGACGGAATGCTCAAACGCGACGACATTATTTCGGTCGCCGATTACGTTCGCTCGCTGTCGGGTCTTGCGACCACGCCTGGCGCCGATCTTGCGCGCGGCGCGAAAATCTTCGCCGACAATTGCGCCGTCTGTCATGGCCCGCAAGGCAAAGGCAACCATTCGGTCGGCGCCCCCAACCTGACCGATCAGATCTGGCTCTACGGACCGGAGACCAAGACGATCATCGACGGCGTCTGGAACGGCCACGGCGGCATCATGCCGGCATGGGGGGCAAAGCTCGACGGCGTCACCATCAAGGCGCTGACGGTTTACGTTCACACGTTTGGCGGCGGGGAGTGACGGATGGGCCCCGGCGGTGCAACGGCGCTCGCCATCGAAGGCGCGACCGCGGCGCAACCGGGGCAGCCGCCGCACGCCGAACTCGCAGCAGAGGTGAAGCGGACGCTTGCGGAGCCGGCGACGCCCGAACTGCAAAAGTCGGTCGATCCCGACGACCAGCCGCTTTATGCATCGCGCAAGAAAATCTATCCGCAGAATGTGTCGGGCACGTTCCGGCGTTTGAAATGGGCCATGCTCGTCGTCGGGCTCGGCATCTATTATTTCCTGCCATTCGTGCGCTGGGATCGCGGGCCGAATGCGCCGCACCAGGCGGTGTTGATCGATTTACCGGGCCGGCGCCTGTACTTCTTCTTCATCGAGATCTGGCCGCAGGAAGTTTACTACCTGACCGGGCTCTTGATCATCGCCGCCATGACATTGTTCCTGATGAACGCGCTCGCCGGCCGGGTGTGGTGCGGCTATCTCTGCCCACAGACGGTGTGGACCGATCTTTACATCGCCATCGAACGCTGGATCGAGGGTGACCGGCGCAATCATCTGAAGCGCGATCGGCAGGGCTGGACCTTCGACCGCGCGGCGCGCGCGGCCTCGAAGCATTTTTGGTGGCTGATGATCGCATGGTGGACCGGCGGCGCCTGGGTTCTCTATTTCGCCGATGCGCCGACACTGGTCAAAAATCTGGCGACGTTCCAGGCTCCCTTGGTCGCCTATGCCTTTATCGGCATGCTCACCTTCACGACCTACGCGCTCGCCGGATGGATGCGCGAGCAGGTCTGCATCTACATGTGTCCGTGGCCGCGCATCCAGGCGGCGCTGACCGACGAATATGCGTTCAACGTCACCTATCGTTACGACCGCGGCGAGCCGCGCACCTCGCTGAAGAAGGCGGCGGCATTGCATGCGAACGGGCAGCCGGCGGGCGACTGCATCGATTGCCTGCAATGCATGTATGCCTGCCCGTCCGGGGTGGACATCCGCACCGGTCCCGATGTCGCCTGCATTCAATGCGGCCTGTGCATCGATGCCTGCGACGCGGTGATGGCGAAGATCGGCCGGCCCACGCGTCTCATCGCCTACGACACCGACGTCAACATCGAACGCCGGCGGCAGGGGCTCGCGCCGATTTACAAAATCGTCCGCACGCGCACCGTGCTGTATGCCGTCATTATCACGGTGATCGCCGCAGTGATGGCCTATACGCTGGCGACGCGCCGCAACGACGGCGTTAATGTCATTCACGACCGCAACCCGCTGTTCGTGCGGCTATCGGACGGCGCGGTGCGCAACGGCTATGCCGTTCACATTCTCAACAAGACGCTCGAAACGCAACGCTTCGCGCTGAAAATATCCGGTCTCCCCGACGCCGACGTCGAGGTGATGGGTAGCGAATCGCGTTCGAACGGCGATCCGGTCATCGACGTCGGTCCCGATCAGTCGCGCGAGGTTCGCGTGTTGGTGACGACGCATCAACGGCTCGAGCCGGAAGCCTCGATCCCGCTGACGTTCACCGTCGTCTCCAGCGAAGGCGCCGTGGCTGCGAGTGCGGCCGATCACTTCCTGGGACCGTGAGGGAGTAAGCTTGGCCATGAGCGATTTCGACCAAGAGATCGAGACCGGACCGGGCAGGCCGCCGCGGCGCTGGACCGGGCGGATGGTGTTGTTCTGCCTGCTCGGCTTTTTTGCCGTCGTCTTTGCCGTGAACGGCGTGATGATTCACGAGGCGCTCTCGACATTTGGCGGCGTCGACACCGCGAGCGCCTATCAGGCCGGACGCATGTTCGAGCAGGATGTCGCCATGGCCAAGGCGCAGGACGCGCGGCAATGGCACGTCGACGCCAAGGTGACGCCCGCACCGGAGGGCGCCAAGCGCCTCGACATCGTTGCACGCGATGCGGCCGGTTTGCTGCTCAGCGGCATGGAAGCGTTGGCAGTCTTCGAGCGCCCGACCGATCGCCGCTTGGATCGCAACGTCGTCATCGCCGAGGATTCGCCCGGCCACTTCCACGGCAGCGCCGAGGTTCCGGCAGGCCAATGGGATCTCGTCATCGAATTCTCGCGCCAAGGCGATCGGCTGTTCCGATCGAAGAATCGCGTCATTTTGAAATGAGTGCCGGCCATGGACGAAACTCTCGATCTCTCGACGTTCGTTGAGCGAAGCGGGGTGGGCACGGCGCGCATGCTACTCGCCGTGGAAGGCGTCGGCTGCGCCGGCTGCATCCGGAAAATCGAGAGCGGACTGACGAAACTGCCGGGCGTCATCGACGCGCGACTGAATTTCACCCAGCGCCGGCTTGCCGTCGATTGGCGGGACAATGAGATCGACGCCGCGCAGATCGTCAAGGCGCTGGACGACATCGGCTATCGCGCCCACCCATTTGCTCCCGAACGGGTGGAAGCCGATGAAAACCGCCAGGCCAAGTGGCTGCTAAAGTGCCTCGCCGTCGCCGGCTTCGCCGCGATGAACGTTATGCTGCTGTCGATCTCGGTATGGTCGGGCAACGTTTCCGACATGACGCCGGAGACGCGTGACTTGTTCCACTGGCTGTCGGCGCTGATCGCGCTGCCGGCGGCGGCCTATGCGGGCCGACCTTTCTTTCAGAGCGCGCTGCGCGCCCTGCGCGCCCACGAGCTCAACATGGACGTGCCGATCTCGGTCGGCGTGGTGCTGGCGCTCGGCCTCTCCGTTTTCGAGACCGCGAGCCATGCCGCCCATGCCTATTTCGATTCCGCAATCATGCTGTTGTTCTTTTTGCTGTGCGGCCGCTACCTCGAGCAGGCGATGCGGCGGAAGACCCGTCTGTTCGCCGGCAATCTTGCCTCGCTGAAGGCGGAGTTCGCGCACCGGCTCGATGCCAACAGCGAGCTCACCCGCCTGCCGGTATCGGCGTTGCAGCCCGGCGACCGCGTACTGGTGCGGCCCGGCGAACTCATTCCGGTCGATGGCGCCATTATCGGCGGCTCGTCCGAGATCGACGAGAGCCTGGTGACGGGCGAGACCATGCACCGCGCCGTTGGCGCCGGGACGACCGTCTACGCGGGAAGCATCAATGTCTCCGGCGCGCTCACCGTGCAAGTCACCGCCGCGGGCGCCGGCACGCTCGTCGATGAAGTGGAGCGGCTGTTGCAGAAGGCGACGGAGGCCAAGTCGCGCACCGTGCGGCTCGCCGATCGCGCCGCGCGGCTCTACGCGCCCGTCGTGCATGCAGCGGCCGCACTCACCGCGATCGGCTGGCTCATTGCCGGCGCATCGCTTCACGATTCCATCGTCACCGCGATTGCCGTACTTATTATTACCTGTCCCTGCGCGATCGCGCTTGCCATTCCCGCCGTGCAGGTGGTCGCAGCGGGTCAGCTGTTCCGGTCGTCCGTCATTCTCAATTGCGGCGACGCGATCGAGCGGCTGGCCGAAGTGGACACCATCATCTTCGATAAGACCGGCACGTTGACACTGCCCGATTCCGCCGTCGAGGAATCGTCGATCGATCCCGACATGCTGGAACGCGCGGCACGGCTGGCGCTGTCGAGTCATCATCCCCTGGCCGCCGCGCTGGCGCGCCGGGCGCGCGAGCGCGTTCCCTATCCGGGAGCCGTGGAGGAACCGGGGCAGGGCGTCGGCGCGGTCATCGACGGCACAGCAGCGCGCCTTGGCAGCGCGAAGTTCTGCGGTCTTGCCGATGCGGAGCTGCACGCCGCGGCGCGCGACAGCGAGGCATCCACCATCACCTTTGCGTATGCAGGTCGGACGGCGATCATTCCGATCCGGCAGGCCTTGCGGCCGGACGCCGTCGCGGTGACGAAAGCTCTCATGGCGCGGGGTCTCGATCTCATTGTGCTGTCAGGCGACCGGCCCGCCGCGGTCGAGCCGGTGGCCAGGCGGCTCGGCATCAGGCAATGGCTTGCAAGTTTGACGCCCGCGGAAAAAATCGCGGTCATCGAGCTTTTGAAATCGCAAGGCCGCCGCATCCTGATGGTCGGTGACGGATTGAATGATGCGCCCGCGCTTGCAGCCGCCCATGCCTCGTTGTCGCCGATCACCGCCGCCCACCTCACCCAGGCGCACGCCGATGCGCTATTCCTCGGCGACCGCCTGGCGCCCGTGCTACGCGCCGTGATCGTGACGCGACGGGCCCGTTCATTGATGAAGCAAAATCTCGCGCTCGCTGTGATCTACAATGGGCTGGCCGTCCCTATCGCGGTTGCAGGGTTCGTCACGCCGCTCATTGCGGCCTTGGCCATGTCGGGTTCCTCGATCTTGGTCACGCTGAACGCCTTGCGCGCGCGGCTCGCCATGCGCGTGGAGCCAAGCAATGACTCCGTCCTAGTTTCGTCATCATCCGCGCCGGCGGACGATCCACGAACCAGACAAATCCGCGCTCTCGCGAGCGCAAGCGTGGAGTTGGCGCGGTGAACGTCCTGATATATCTCGTTCCCATGGCCCTCATGCTTGGCCTGACCGGGCTGGCCGGCTTCCTGTGGACGCTCAAAAGCGGCCAATACGATGATCTCGACGGCGCCGCCATTCGCATCCTGCCCGACGATGACATCAAGACTTAGCGACTTATAAGGCTACAGAGGCAATGAGACGATAACAACGGAAGGTTCCTCCGGATCGGACACGATCTGGAAGCCGAGTTCTCGGCACATCTGCAGCATCGTCGTATTCTCCTGCAGAACTTGTCCGTGAATGGACCTTAAGCCTTCGGCGCGGGCATACTCGATCATGAACTGCATCAACAGCCAACCGAGCCCGTGTCCCTTTAGATCGGAACGAATGAGGATGGCGTATTCCCCGGTATCGTAGTTGGCATCCGCGTGCAGACGAACGGCTCCCAGCATTGCTCCCGTTGACTCTTCGATTGCAATGAATGCCATGGCGCGCGCGTAATCGATTTGGGTAAATCGCGCTATGAATGTATGGCTGAATTCCTTCACTGCCGCAAAGAAGCGCAGGCGCAAGTCTTGTTGCGTCACGGCAGCGAAGAACGGCAAATATAATGGTTCATCTTCCGGCCGAACCGGACGCACGAAAAGCGCGTTGCCGTCCGGCAACGTCACGTGCCGCTCCCACTCCTTCGGATAAGGCCGGATCGCGAAACGTGGATGGCCTGAAGGGCCGCGGGGAAGCTTTTCGACGGCAGCGACCGACACGCGCGCATCGACGGCGATGACGCCGGTCTCGTCCGCGAGAACCGGATTGAGATCGATCTCGCGAATCTCCTGAAAATCGGCGACGAGCTGCGCCAGTTTGACCAGCAGGAGTTCGATGGCGCGCTCGTCGGCGGCGGGCACATTGCGATACGCCTTGAGGATGCGGGAAACCCGCGTGCGGGCGATGAGCCCGCGTGCGAGCGCGAGGTCGAGCGGTGGAAGCGCGAGCGCCTTGTCGCTAATCACTTCGACCGCCATGCCGCCCTGCCCAAAGACGATGACGGGACCGAACGTGGGATCATCCGCTATGCCGACGATGAGCTCGCGCGCCTTGGGCCGCACGATCATTGGAAAGATCGTCACACCGGTAATCCGCGCATCCGGCTTCGCTGCGCGGACCCGGCTTAGAATTTCCGACGCGGCGTCGCGCACCGCTCGCTCACTGGTGAGGTTCAGCCGCACGCCACCAACGTCAGATTTGTGCACGATGTCGGGTGAGAGAATTTTGATGACGACTGGGTTGCCTTTCGCAAGGTAGGGTCGCGCCGCCAAAACCGCTTCATCGGCATTGCGTGCAAGTGTAGCCGGCGTGACCGGAATTCCATAAGCCGAAAAAACGCTCGTCATCTCGACCGGATCGAGCCACGTTCGTTTGTCGCGCAACACTGCCTCAATGATCGGACGGACTGCGCCGACATCCGGCGAAAAATCCTGCGGCATGCTGGGCGGTGTTGCCATCAGCATGTCGCGTGATTCGCTGTAGCGTACGAGATGCATGAAACCACTCACCGCGTCGGTTTCCGTCTCGTAACTCGGAATTCCTGCGGCATCGAACGCCTCGGATGCTCGACGGCTTCCGCCAACCCACACCGCGAATACCGGCTTTGCCGCAAAGCGCTTTTTGCGATGCTGCTCCGTCACGGCAACGACCGATCGCGCTGCATCGGCGGCCGAAGCCAGAGCCGTCGGCACGTTCATGACCAGGACAGCGTCGTTTGCTTTATCGTCGAGCAATTGCTCGAGCGCTACGGCGTACCTGGCTTCGTCCGCATCGCCTGCAATATCGACAGGATTGGATCGCGACCAGATCGGTGGCAACGCCGCATCTAGCCGCCGCATCGTGTCGGGCGAAATGTCGGCCAGTTCGCCGGCAAAGTCGGCAAGACGATCCACGGCGAGGACGCCGACACCGCCGCCATTGGTCAATATCGCCAGCCGATTGCCGGATAGCGCCGTCAAATGTCCAAGTGTCTGTGCGGCGGCGAACAGCTCGTCGAGATCGAGCACACGCAAGAGACCTGCGCGTCGGAATGCGGCGTCATAGACCGAATCGGAGCCCGCAAGTGCCCCGGTGTGCGTAAGCGCCGCCTTTGCGCCCTGCACGTGACGGCCGGATTTGACCACGAGCACCGGCTTTGCGCGGGCCGCCGCCCGCGCTGCCGACATGAACTTGCGCGCGTCCCTGATCGATTCGATGTAGAGCAGGATGGCGCGTGTCCCGCGATCCATCGCGAAGTGGTCAAGAAGATCGGCAAAGTCAACGTCGATGCTGTCGCCGATGGAGACGATTGCGGAAAATCCAATGCCTCGAGCCGAGGCCCATTCCACCAAGCCCGCCGCGATAGCACCCGATTGCGAGATCAGCGCGAGGTCGCCCGGGCGTGGCATGGAGGCGGCAAAGCTCGCATTGAGTTTGGCGCCCGGCGCCAGGACACCCAGGCAATTAGGACCGACGAGGCGTAGTCCCGCCCCTCGGGCGATTTTCTCGCAGAGTTCGGCAAGCGAGCC
>Ga0074044_10004998_pt1 | contig 10868 bp, 10 predicted proteins | sample BogForMeECP23OM1_FD_94443 | JGI IMG/M metagenome (GOLD analysis project Ga0074044, IMG submission 94443) | Bog forest soil microbial communities from Calvert Island, British Columbia, Canada - Bog Forest MetaG ECP23OM1 | ecosystem: Environmental > Terrestrial > Soil > Wetlands ...
CCATCGGCAGCTCCGTCAATGCCGCGGTCGCGGCCTTCACCAAGTGCCTCGCCGACCTCGGCAAGGAGGACGGCGTGCACGCCAACTGCATCCATCCGAGCCTGGTCGAGACCGAGCGCCAATGGCGGCGCATCCGCGCCGAGGTGGCGCGCACCGGGCTGCCGGAGCAAAAAGTGCGCGAGGAAATGTGTCGCGACACCGGCATCACCCGCTTCGGTACGGTCGAGGACGTGGCCGATCTCGTCACTTTCATCGTCTCCTCGCGCGCCACTTGGCTGCATGGCGCGACCATCGACCTCGACGGCGGCGAGATTGCGGTGTTGTGACCAACATCCTGCTCACGCCGGCGCGGATCGGGCCGGTCGAAGTACCGAACCGCATCGTCATGCCGCCGATGACCACGCGCACGGCGGACGCAAAGGGTTTTATTACCGACGACACGATCGCCTACTACATGGCGCGGGTGCGCGGCGGCGTTGGTCTGATCACCGTCGAGATGGCGTCACCGGAAAAGGCCGGCCGGCACCGGCGCCGCGAGGTCGGGATTTTTCACGATTGTTTTCTGCCGGGCCTGACGCGCCTCGTCGACGAGATTCATCGCGGCGGCGCCAAAGTGTCGATCCAGCTCGGTCACGGCGGCGGCCATACCCGCCCCGACATTTGCGGCGAGACGCCGATCGCACCCTCCGCGATTGCCCATCCGGTCTACGAGACAACATTCGAGACCATTATTCCGCAGGAGATGACCAAGGCGCGCATTGCCGAGACGATCACCGCGTACGTGGCCGCCGCAACGCGCGCACAAAAAGCCGGCTTCGATTGCGTCGAAATCCATGCCGCGCACGGCTATCTCATCTCGCAGTTTCACGCGCCGTTTGAAAACCGCCGCACCGACGAATATGGCGGCAGTCTCGAGAACCGCGCCCGCTTCGGCCTCGAAGTTTTGCGGGCAGTCAAGGCAGCGGTGCCCGGCACGGGCGTCGTCTATCGGCTTTCGGTCGAGGACTTCTTTCCCGGCGGCCTGCCCTTTAGCGAAGGCCGACAGATCGCGATCTGGGCCGCTAAAGCCGGCGCCGATGCGCTGCACGTCACCGCGGGGCATTATCGTTCGCTGCCGTCGGCGCAGATCGTATTGCCGCCGATGACGTTTCCCGACGCAACCTTTCTCGACTTCGCGGCCGACGTAAAAAAGCACGTCGCGGTGCCGGTGATCGCGGTCGGCCGCCTCGGCGATCCGGCCACGGCGGAAGCGGCAGTCGCGAGCGGCAAGACCGACTTCGTCGCGCTCGGGCGGACCCTGATCGCCGATCCGCAATGGGTCGAGAAGGTGCGGCGCGGCGAGCCGGTGCGGCGCTGTCTCGCCTGCAATACCTGCATCAACGAAATGCGCGGCGGCGCGCGCATCGGCTGCGTAGTCAACGGCGCCGCGGGCCGGGAAACAGTGTTCGCCGATCCGCAGCCACCGCGGGGCGAGCGCATCGCCGTGATTGGCGCCGGACCCGCCGGCCTGACCTACACCGCGCTGGTCGCCGACGGCAACGCGGTGACTGTCTTTGAGCAAGCTGCGCGCCCGGGCGGCGCCTTCCGCTACGCCGGCAAGGCGCCGTTGTTCCAGGAGGTCGAGGCGAACGAAATAAGCTTCGAGCGCTACATCGCCGATCTTGTGGCTGCCTGCGCGACCAAGCGAGTCGCGTTTCGCTTTGCAGCGGATCCGACCGCTGATCCGGAAATGTTGGCGCCGTTCGATCGCATCGTGATCGCGACTGGCGCTGCATATCGCTGCGGCCTCGGCGCGCTCGCAACTTGGGCGCTCGATCACGGCATCGCGCGCGCACCGGGCTTTAAGCGGTTATTCTCGTCCACGACACTGCGCGACTGGTTCTATTACCGCGCGCGGCGCGCAACGGCCAGCCGCTTTGAGCACCTCGCGCGGCCGGGGCAGATCGTCATGGTGATCGGCGACGCCGTGCGCGCCGGCAAGAGCAAGCAGGCGATCGCGAGTGCATTCGAGGCTGCGTTGCTCGGCAAGTAGAATACCAAAAAATTGTGCATGACACGATGGCCGCTGGCACGCTTTTTGCGGTATTATCGCGAGCCGCGGACGGATTTCGCGAAGGGCCTCGTTCACGCAAGCATCATGTCCCCAGCCGCAAAACTTCGCCTCGACCAGGTCGGCATGACGTTCAAGACGCCAACCGGCGTTTTCCACGCGCTGGCGCCGGTCACGTTGGCGATTTCGCAAGGCCGCTTCGTCAGCCTGATCGGCCCTTCGGGCTGCGGCAAGAGCACAATCTTTAACATCGTCGCCGGACTGTTGGAACCGACGGGCGGCCGGGTGCTGATCGACGGCGTCGACGCCACCGCCACGATCGGGCGCGTCGGCTACATGCTGCAGAAGGATCTATTGCTGCCGTGGCGCACGGTGCTCGACAACGCCATCCTTGGCATGGAGATCCAGGGCGTGCCGTTGCGCGTCGCGCGCGGGCGCGCACTGCCGCTGCTGCAGCGCTACGGCCTATCCGGCTTCGAATATCTTTACCCGAACTCGCTATCCGGCGGCATGCGCCAGCGCGCCGCGTTGTTGCGCACGCTGCTGTTCGCCACCGACGTCATCCTGCTCGACGAGCCATTCGGCGCGCTCGACGCGCAGACCAAGCTACAGATGCAGGAATGGCTGCTGAGGCTGTGGGCCGATTTCGGAAAAACGGTGGTGTTCGTCACCCATGATATCGAGGAGGCGATCTATCTCTCCGACGAGGTCCACGTCATGGCGACACGGCCGGGCCGTATTATCGAGGCGATCGCGGTGCCCATCGCGCGGCCGCGGCCGCGAACCGTTACGCTCTCCCCGGAGTTCATCGCCATCAAGGAACGCTGTCTGCAGCTCCTCATGGTCGACTCCCAGGCGCCGCTCAACGCGGCGGCATGAAATGGGTAAGACGGCATGACGGCGCACGACGCATCCGACATTGCCATGGCGGCACCCGATGTCGCGGCGCTGGACGCGCCCGCCACGCCAGCGAACAATCCCGCGCGACCGATCCGGCGGCTGCCGGTGCAGAAGGACTGGCCGGCCTGGGCGATCCTCACCGTGCAGATCGGTATCCTGATCGGCGCCGTCGCAGCATGGGAGATCGCGGCGCGCAGCGGCGCCATCGATGCGTTCTTCTGGTCGCAGCCGAGCGCAATCTATCGCACGCTCATCATCTTCTTCACCACGGGCGATGCCTGGACGGATATCGGGTTCACCTTCCGATCCACCATTTTCGGCTTTCTCATCGGAACCACCGTCGGCTCGCTGCTCGGGCTCTCGTTCTGGTGGTCACGCAACTACGCCGCGATCGTGCAGCCCTACATCATCTGCTTCGAATCGCTGCCCAAGCTGGCGCTCGCCCCGCTCGTGATCCTGGTGTTCGGCATCGGCCTTGCTTCGAAGGTCGCCATCGCAACGGCGTTGACGCTGGTGGTTTCGGCGCTCACAACCTTCGCCGGCGTGAAGGCGCTGGATCCCGATGGCGAAAAACTGTTCTATTCGCTCGGCGCCACGCGCTGGCAGGTTTTTCGCAAGCTGGTCGTGCCGTTCTGCCTGCCCTGGATCATCTCGGTGTTGCGCGTAAACATCGGTCTGGCGCTGACCGGCGCCATCGTCGGCGAGTTCATCGCCTCCCAGCACGGCCTCGGCCGTCAGATCCTCTACGCCGGCCAGACCTACGACATCGCGCTGGTCTGGGTCGCGGTGTTCGCGCTCTCGACCCTGGCCGTCGTCATGTACGTGACGGTGTCGTGGGTTGAGAGCGTCCTGCGCAAGGGCGTTAAGCAATAGACCGCAATCGCACCGCATCATGCGAATACAACAGGAGTGGTTGTCATGAACACACGAACATTCAACAGACGAAAATACAGCAGACGAAAATTTTTGCGCACCACGGCCTGCGGCGGCCTCGTGCTCATCGCACGCCCTTTCGTCGCGCGCGCCGCCGCCAAGGCGGTGCTGATCGCGGAGCCCGTCCACAGCACCGGTTATCTGCCGCTCTATATCGGCATGGCGAACAATCTGTTCGATGACGTCGCTGTCGATGTCGTGACCATCGAAAGCGGGGGCGGCCATACCAATGCGGTGCTGTCGGGCCAGGCCTTCGCCTTCATCGGCGGGCCGGAGCACGACGCCTACGCCAAGGCCAAGGGCGCCGAGCTGCGCGCGGTCGTCAACTGCGTCGATCGCGGCAACATCTATTTTTGCGCCGCGACCGGGCAGCCGGAACCGAAAGGCAGCGACTGGCCGAGCTATTTCGCGGGCAAGACGATCGCCATCGGTCCCTATGGCGGCACGCCGAATTCGATCATGCGGTACCTGCTGAAGAAATGGAATCTCGACGCCACGCGCGACGTCACGCTGATCGAGACGGCGAATTCGGCGACCGTCGCGGCGGTGAAGGGCAAGCAGGCGCAGATCGGCGAAGCGACGGAGCCCTATGTAACGCAGGGCGTGCGCAATAACGTGTGGGGCGAGCCGTTCCTCAATATCCCGAAGGAGCTTGGCCCCTACGCCTATTCGACCTTCAATGTGCGCCTCGATACCATCCAGAAGGATCCCGAGCTCGTCCGCGGCTTCGTCCGCGGCATGATGAAGGCCCTGCAATTCCTCTACGACAACCGCGAAGAATCCGCCGCGATCGCCAAGCGGCAATTCCCGACCATGCCGCTCGACGACCTCAAGGCGACGCTCGACCGCTCCTTCGCCGACGCGATGTGGAGCAGGGATGGCATGATCAGCCCCGCCGCATGGGATACCGCCAAAGCGGTGGTCATGGGCGCGGGCTTGCTCAAAGCCGACGTCAAGTACGACGAGATCATCGACATGAGCTTCGTCGAGAGCATTCGCGCCAATTTGTAAATCCACGACGCTGCAATCAACACAATCGATCATCCGTGAAAGGCAACAAATATGTCGGAACCCATCTGGAACAAATTTCTCACCGAGCGCGACAAGGCGGTGTTCGGCACTTCGGGCTACGGCGCGCGCGGCGGCTTCGGCAAGCGACCGGCGCTGATCGTGATCGACGTGAACTGGGCGTTCTGCGGCGACCGGCCGGAACCGATTCTCGAGTCGATCAAGCGCTGGCGCAACTCATGCGGTGAGGACGCCTGGGTGGCGCTACCCTATATCCGCTCGCTGATCGACAAGTGCCACGACAAGGGCGTGCCGGTGCTCTACACGACCGGCGTGCGGCGCGAAGACAATTGGGATGCCGGCTCCTGGCGCTGGAAGAACTCGCGCAACGACGAGGACCGCCACACGGCGGCGAGCAATCTCGACGGCAACGAGATCGTCACGCCGATCGCGCCCGGCCCGCAGGACATCGTCGTGCTGAAGCAAAAACCCTCCGGCTTCTTCGGCAGCAACATGGCGAGCTATCTCACGCTGCTGCACTGCGACAGCGTCATCGTCACCGGCACGACGACGTCGGGCTGCGTGCGCGCGACCGTGCTCGACGCCTTTAGCCTCAATTACCGCATCGCCCTCGCCGAGGAGGGCTGTTTCGACCGCTCGCAGGCGAGCCACGCCATCAACCTCTGCGACATGAACGCCAAATACGCCGACGTGGTGAAGACCTCGGAGGTTCTGGCCTTCCTCGACACGCTGCCGAGCGGGATGTTCGACTTGCCGAAGGGCAATGCCGTTGAGCAGCGAGGACCGAAAAAACTCGCGGCGAATTTTTGATGGCGCCGTTTTTCTTCCCCCGCGTTGCGGGGGAGGAAAGAATAAGGAGCTACGTCCGCCCGGCGTACTGCCGGGCCTTGTCGAGATGGCCGTAGCTGCGCACCGGCGCGCACATCAGGAAGCGGTAGCCCTCCTTGACGATGCGTTCGGCATTGCCCGCCTCGACGTGCGGATGGCCGACCACGACGTTGGCCTCCTTGCAGGTGTTGACGATCTGCGCCATCGCTTCGAGCACGACCTTGTGCTCGTACTGGCGCGGGTAGCCGAGTTCCTGGCTGAGATCGCCCTCGCCGATCAGGACGGCGCCAATGCCGGGCACTTCTTTCAAGATATCCTTGAGGTTCTTGATGCCCTCGGTATCTTCGATCATGAGGATGACGAAAATCTCGCCCTTGGGATTGAGCGGCCAGACGTCGGCGCGGGCGTAATATTCCTGCTGGGTGACGCCCCAATAGCGCACCGCCGCGGTCGGCCCGTCGCCGCGGATGCCGGCCGGCTCGTAGAGCGGCTTGTCCTTGAGGCGCGGGTAGCGGCAAGCGGCCACCGCATTATAGGCCTGCTCGACGTTGCTGATATGCGGCCAGATCACGCCATAGGCGCCGAGATCGAGCACCTGCTTGGCCTGGAACTGCGCCTTCTCGCCGCCGTTCGGCGGAATGCGCGCGAACGGCGCGACGGCGGGCGCCAGCGAGCCCGATTGCGCGATCTGCCGGCGGTTGAGCATATATTGCAGACAATCGCGGAAGGCGCGGATGTCGTAGGGATTATGCTCCATCTCGTAGACGACGCCGTCGTACTTCGCGGCGCTGAGCGCGATCGCCGCCTCGACGTCGGTGGGCGTGAAAGTCGTCAAAGCGTGCTGGCCCGCTTCGAGCGCGCGGATGACGCCGTTGAGCCGTGGTAAATCAGCCATTCCTTGGTCTCCCTCGATGCGGGGGCATCCTATCAGAAAGCCCGGCCGGTTTGACAATCACGCCGCGCGCCGTAGCATCGGACCTTCCCCCAACCCCTTGCATGGCGCTGACATGATCATCGATTGCCACGGCCACTACACCACCGAGCCCAAGGACCTGCACCGCTTCCGCAAGGAGCAGACCGCGGCGGCCAATGCCAAGGACAAGGCGGCGATGCCGTCGCGCGCCGCGCTGAAAATGTCCGACGATGAGATTCGCGACAGCATCGAGGCCAACCAGCTCAAGCTGCAACGCGAGCGCGGCACCGATCTCACGATCTTCTCGCCGCGCGCCTCGGGCATGGGGCATCACATCGGCGACGAGAGCGTGAGCCTGGAATGGTCGCAGATCTGCAACGATCTGATCGCGCGCGTCGTCGCGCTTTTCCCGCAGAACTTCATCGGCGTCTGCCAGTTGCCGCAATCGCCCGGCGTGCCGCCGCAGCACTCGATCGGCGAGCTCGAACGCTGCGTGAAGATGGGCTTCATCGGCTGCAACCTCAATCCCGACCCTTCGGGCGGCTACTTCAACGCTCCGCCGCTCACCGACAAGTGGTGGTATCCGTTCTACGAAAAAATGGTCGAGCTTGACGTGCCGGCCATGATCCACGTGTCAGGCTGCTGCAATCCGGCGATGCACACGACGGGGTCGTATTATCTCAACGCCGACACCATGGCGTTCATGCAGCTCATTCTGTCGGACGTGTTCAAGGATTTCCCGACGCTGAAGCTGATCATCCCGCACGGCGGCGGCGCGGTGCCGTTCCATTGGGGCCGCTTCCGCGGCATTGCGCTCAACAACGGGCGGCCGGAACTCGTCGAGATCATCAAGAACAATATTTTCTTCGACACCTGCGTCTATCATCAGCCGGGCATCAACCTGCTCGCCGAGGTGGTGCCGGCCGACAATATCCTGTTCGCCTCCGAGATGGTCGGCGCAGTCAAGGGCATCGACCCGAAGTCGGGACATTATTTCGACGACACCAAGCGCTACGTCGACAATGCGCCGAAGCTCACCGACGCCAAGCGGCATAAAATTTTCGAAGGCAATGCACGCAAAGTGTTCAGCCGGCTGAAGGCCAAGGCGCCGGCGTAGCCGCGCGGCGGCAAGAGATTCCGTGCCGCGGCGCCCGGCAACTTGCCGCGCGAGAGGACACGATATTGGCAAAGGTTGAAAAGGCGCCGAAACAGAGCAGATCTCGCATCATCCGGATCGGCGCCCGCGAGATGGAAGCCCGCGGATTAACCGGCGGATTCTGGACCGATCTTTATCACCGGTCGATGACCGTGTACTGGCCGGTGTTTTTCGGCAGCGCCGCGCTGATTTTCATCATTCTCAACGCCGTGTTCGCGTTTTTTTATTACTTAGGCGATCGGCCGATCGCCAATGTCGCCGACGATTCCCCGCTGAGCCTGTTCTATTTTTCGATCGAGACGCTGGCGACGGTCGGCTATGGCGACATGCATCCCCAGACCAATTACGGTCATCTCGTCGCCACCGTGGAAATCTTCACCGGCATGTGTTTCCTCGCGGTGATGACCGGATTGATCTTCGCCCGCTTCTCGCGGCCGCGGGCGCGCTTCGTGTTCGCCGAACATCCGGTCGTGGCCGTACATCAGGGTCAACCGACGCTGATGATCCGCGTTGCCAACGCGCGCAACAATACGATCTCGCAGGCCACCGCGCGGCTTTGGCTGTTTCGCCTGGAGTACACGGCCGAAGGCTTTCAGCTGCGGCGCTACCATGAGCTGAAGCTCGATCGCAATGAACATCCGATGTTCATGCTGAGCTGGACGCTTTTTCATGCGATCGACGACGGCAGTCCGTTACACGGAATGACGGATGATGATCTCGCTGTTTCCGATGCGGCGCTGGCGCTGAATGTCAGCGGCGTCGACGACAGTTCGGCGCAGCATCTGTATGCCCGGAAGCTGTATTCGCAAAACGATATCCTGTGGAAATACCGCTACAAGGACATCACGAGCATTTCGGCGGAAGGCCGGCTGCTGATCGACTACAGCAAGTTTCACGACGTCATACCCGAGGAGGCGTGATCGATTCGTTCATCACGCGTTCCGTCGCTTTTGAGTCTCGTTGGTCACTGCTGTTGGTCGCCCTCTGATATATCGAGGGGCTGCCGCATAATGACATCAAGCGCGGTCACAAATGCAAAAGCAAGCGTGAAGAAATTGACGGCCAAGGCCGTGATGTAGGCGGCGGCACCGTATTGGAAACCGCCTAAAACGTAGACCAGCATCGCCACAATCACAGCGGAACCGAAAATAACGAAGACGGCAAATACGGCGGGCGGCGGTGCTTTGCCGACGACCTTGCGGCGGCGATGCGGATAGGTCAGCAGATGAGACAACATCGGAAGCGCAAAAAGCACCGCGGAGTCTCGCCAAATCCGCCTTTCGGAAATGTCGTAGAGTGCCAAGAGCGGCGGCAGCAGCGCTGCCGCCGTCAACACGAAAAGGTGGATCAAGACGGTTTTTGCCAGGTATCTGTCGAGCAGCGACAGCCGCGCGCCGGCGGCCTGGCGGATAGCCAACAAAAGCGCCGAGAAGCCCGCGAACGTGACCATCAGACCGGCCAGTGTGTACAAAAGAACTGCGCCTTTGATTTCCACGTTTTCCCCCTTTGGGCCGCCGCCGGTCGTTCAAGCCGACGACAGCCCTTCTCACGCGACGACAATCACGATCTTGCCGAAATGCTGGTTGGCGCCCATGACCGACAGCGCCGCGGCGATGTCGTCGAGATCGTATGTCTTGTAGATCGGCAAGCTCAGCTTGCCGGCCTCGACTGCCGGCCACAGGTCTGCGCACATCAGCCGGACGATCTCGCAAACCTCCTCGGGCGTGCGGCTGCGGAAGGTGACGCCGATATAATCGATGCGTTTGAGGGCATGCAGGTCGAAGTTGAATTCGCCCTTCATGCCGCCGAGCCGTCCGACGTTGACGATGCGCCCGAGGATCGCCGCCGCTTCGAGGTTCTGGTTGGCGACGCCCGCCGAGATGAGATCGACGATCAGGTCGACGCCCTTGCCGCCGGTCGCTTTCTTCACTTCCTCCGGCCAATTCGGGTCGCCCGAGTCGAGGGCGAGATCGCAGCCGAATTGCGCAAGCCGCGCCCGGCGCTGGGCGTTCGTCGAAGTGCCCATCACCAGCGCCGCGCCCATCAGCTTGCCGATCTGCATGCCCATCAAGCCGACGCCCGAACTTGCGCCCTGGATCAGCAGCGTTTCGCCGCGCTTGAGGCGTCCGGCCGTCATGACGGCGTTGTGCATGGTTTGCAGCGCGACCGGAAAGCACGCTGCTTGCTCGTAGGTCATGTTGTTCCCCGGAATGCGATGCACCCGGGCCGCATCGGTCACGACGTATTGCGCAAACCCGCCCGGCGCCGAGCCCATGACGCGGTTGCCGGCCTTGATGCCGTTAACCTCGCTGCCGACCGCCTCGACTTCGCCGGAACATTCCAGGCCCAGCCGTGCCCCGACACCGCCGACCCGACCGTGCTGAATGCCCGAGGCGACCATCAGATCGGCTCGATTGAGGCTCGACGCGCGCACGCGGATCAAAACTTCGTTAGGCGCGGGCTTAGGCTTCGCCACGTCGCAGACTTCGACTCCTTTCTCGCCGAGAATTGCGGCTTTCATGGCGGTTCCTCCAGTTCGCACTGATGGCTTCCAGCGAATACGCGCTGTGCTATCGTCCATGGCGTTGCCGACTTCAACTGGGGATTCGGCTTAAATCCGGGGCATTGCGCTAAGGATTATGAACCAGACCGTCCGTCCCCGCATCGCCGCTTCGGCCTGTCCGCACGACTGCCCGTCGACTTGCGCGCTCGAGGTCGAGGTCGTCGATGCGCACACGATCGGTCGCGTCCGCGGCGCGCAGGACAATGCCTACACGGCAGGCGTGATCTGCGCCAAGGTCGCGCGTTACGCCGAGCGCGTCCATCATCCCGACCGCCTCACTCGTCCGCTCCGCCGCACCGGCGCGAAAGGCAGCGGCCAGTTCGTTCCGATCGCGTGGGATGACGCGCTCGATCTCGTCGCCGAGCAGTTTATCCGCGCCGAACAGGCGCACGGCTCCGAGGCGGTTTGGCCTTACTTCTACGCCGGCACCATGGGCTTCGTCATGCGCGACGGCATCCACCGCCTGCGCCATGCCAAGAAATATTCCGGCTTCTTC
>Ga0074044_10004999_pt1 | contig 10867 bp, 7 predicted proteins | sample BogForMeECP23OM1_FD_94443 | JGI IMG/M metagenome (GOLD analysis project Ga0074044, IMG submission 94443) | Bog forest soil microbial communities from Calvert Island, British Columbia, Canada - Bog Forest MetaG ECP23OM1 | ecosystem: Environmental > Terrestrial > Soil > Wetlands ...
GTTCTCGGTGTGCATGCGGCTGGGGGCGATTCTTGCAGGCGCCACCGACGAACAGGAAGCTGCCCTCGGCAAATACGGCCACGATCTTGGAATGGCTTTTCAAATCGTCGACGACGTGCTCGATCTCACCGCATCCGAAGACGTCCTGGGCAAGCCGGTCGCTAGCGATTTGCGCGAGGGCAAAGCGACTATGGCCGTGATTCATGCCCTCGATCGCTGCACGGCGGAGGAGCGCTCGAAGATCGAGACTGTGCTCCACCACGGCGTTTTCAACGGGGTCACGCACTCCGACATTCTGGAAATCCTGCAGCGCTACGGATCGCTCAACGCCGCCACGGCCCGCGCCACGCAGTACGCAGAGTCGGCGCGCCGCGCTATTTGCACCTTCCCGGATTCGGAGATCAAACGCGCCTTGCTCTGGGCTCCGGAATTTGTGGTCGCGCGCGAGAAGTAGAAATCTTGCTCATTGAGAGTCCAACCCAGCCGGGCTTCGCTCGGCGGACAGCCGGGGGCGGCTGTCCCCACACGACCTGAACCTTGGTTTGCACTACTCGCCCGGAACGGGGCGTGCCTTCCGTTCCCCTTTGTTTATACTGAACCTTTCCTGAATCCCCAGAATCAAAGAGCACTTAGCCAAGAACCCTTATGAAAGAACTGTTGGCGGCGATGGCGCACCACGGTTACATGTGGACGTTCGCGGTGTTGTTGATGGAATCTCTTGGACTTCCGCTCCCGTCGGCCATCGCGCTGGTCGCGGGCGGCGCAGGGGTCGCGGCGCACACGTTGTCACCCCCAGCGCTTCTTTTCACAGCGGTAGGCGCACTCCTGCTGGGTGACATCGCGCAATTCTGGCTGGGGCGTACCGCCGGCTGGTCTTTGCTGGGCTTTCTTTGCAGACTGTCTCTGAATCCGGAGACCTGCGTTCTTCGTGCGGCGGAATCCTTCTACAAGCGCGGCAAGGCCACTCTGCTGATCGCAAAATTCATCCCTGGGCTTAACACCATGGCCGCGCCGCTGGCGGGGAGCATGAAGATGCCCTTCTGGCAATTCCTGCGTCTCGATCTTGCCGGAGCTCTGTTCTACTCGTCGACCTACATGGCGGTCGGATACGTCTCGCGCGACTTTCTAGCCGCCGTTCTCAACGGATTCCACGCTGCCGGGCAGGTAATGGAAGTGGTACTCATCATCGTTGTGGTGGTCTACGCGATATATCGGGCTCTACAGTTTCACAAGTACCAGGACTATAAATTGGTTCCGCGGATACAAGCCCAGCAACTGGCTGAGCGGCTGGCCTCGGAGGGACGGGGCAAGGTGCTGATCGTCGACGTCCGCAGCCACGGATATTACGATGCTGGCGCCGAGCGCATCCTGGGCTCGATCCGCATTGAGCCCAACAATCTGGACGAGGAAGTCAAACTCCTGCCCCGGGACAAGGACATTTACCTTTACTGTACTTGAGCACGCGAAGCGACCAGCGCCCGGGTGGCGCATCTGCTGCAGGAAAAAGGATTCAGTGCGTTCGTGATCGTAGGCGGCCTGACCGCCTGGCGCAAAGCCGGCGAACCGCTGGAGTCCGTCCCCAAAGACGACCTGGTAAAGCTGCCAACCTTTAGCTAAGCTGCTGTTGATTCTCGGATCTGGGTGCCCCATGTCTCGCATCGTTTGCGAGACATGGGATCCGCGAGACATAGGATCGGACGCATCCCCCCGGAGACGCCCATGCGCCTCATTGCCGCCGCCGTCTTGCTCATCATTGTCCCGATCACGATTGTCCCGGCCACGTTCCGGGAACTCACCGCATCTTCCAGCCGTTCCGCGCCGTCGACTACTCTCTACGATTCAAATCCTTCGCACTCCTGGAACCGGCTCTACGCAGCTTTGTTGATTCGGGAAGACCGTCACGGAAATCAGCTGGGCACGGATTCGCTCGACCCTCTTCTGTGGACCGAGTCAGAACACTTATTGGCGAAGCCATCCCACCAGAACGCGTTGCATGCTCTCGACGAATTTTTGCAAACGCACGCGAAGAATCTGATTCGCGATCCGCTCAAGCGTGCCCTGATGCAGCGCGACTTGTGGGCGGTCTTCGACTGGTCGGTACAACAGGACTCGGGTTCCGAAAGACCGCCTTACGCCGCGGAGAAGCAGGAGCTGCAGACACGACTGGCCGAAGTGCTTCGCCGCGTCGCCCTGAGTGGGAAGCAGATTGAGGACTTGCCCGACAATTACGCCCAGGCCGCGGCCTCGGGCAGATTCGCTACTGAATATGACGCGGCCCATCCCGACCAGCCTTTCCTGCCGCCCGATTTGCTCGACCGGCGCGGGCCATGGGTGTATATCGACTCGAGCCCGGAATCCTACAACTCCGCAGGCATCGCGCAGGAGCATCTTCACGTGTTCGCCGGGCGCTCCAGATTCTTAGTGTTCATGCGGCTTCCCGAAGGACACAAGGCGACGCTGGCATATTTGCAGACGTTATGGAACTTTCCGCAACCGTGGGTGCAGTCGCCAGAGCCGGCCCGGGACCAGGCAGTTGTCAATCCCGATCTGCCTTCGTTTCCCGCTGGAACCGAAGTCGCGTTGGTACGCCAGATGAATCTTTTCGATGACCACGGCAACTTAGCTCCGGCGCCGATCACCGAGAGCGTACAAATCCGCGTCTATCAAGCGATTACAGCCACGCCTGCCCGGTATTTCGCAAACGGCGATCTGAACGAGGTCGCCAAAAAGAGCGGACAGAATTTCTACGAGTTCAAGCTCAGCCGCGCACTGCTATTTGCCGGAAAAGATGGCGGCCTGCGAGCCACCGGGCGCGACGAAAGAGAATTTTCGACATTTCAGCAGCAGGGTGACGATGAAATCGAAGAATTCGACGAGCATCCGGAGCTTAAGAAGATGTGGGCGCCAGTTCTGCGGGGCTGCCTGACTTGCCACTCTGGCGGCGGCGTACGCTCGTTCAATAGTCTCGACAAATTGTTGAAGCCGAACCGACGTCAGCAGGATCCTCCCGCCAATGGAGCTTACCCGGCTCGCTGGTGGCTCAACGACGGAACCCAAACCTGGAAGCAGGACCGCTATGAGTGGGGCCTTCTGAGTGGATATTGGAAATCGGGGGCACGTCAGCCATAGCGCGTGAGTATGTTGAACCACAGTCACGCAACGAACTGACCGACGCATAAACTCCCGCCGAACCCGCGCCGATGATGTAGCATTGTCCGGCTTTGCCGCAATGACCGCCCCGACCACCCACGACGTGCCCAGCGCCACCCGCACCAACGGCGTGCTCTTCCTGCTAACCATCTCGGTCCTCATCAATTACGTCGACCGCAGCAATCTGTCGATCGCGGCGCCCTTGATTAAGGATGAGTTGGGGATCTCCGCGACGCAACTTGGCGTGCTGCTCTCAGCGTTTTTCTGGACCTATGCCTTGATGCAGATTCCAGCCGGATGGCTGGTGGACCGCTTCGACGTCAAGTGGGTCTTTGCCGCCGGATTCTTCCTCTGGTCCGCTTCGACCGCGGTTACTGCTCTTCTGCACGGCTTCGTCGCGCTATTGATCATTCGCGTGATTCTGGGCCTCGGCGAATCGGTCGCGTTCCCGTCTTATGGCAAAGTCCTGGGCCGCCTTTTCAGCGAGCACCGCCGCGGCTTTGCCAACTCCATGATCATGGTCGGTCTGGCGCTCGGTCCCGCACTTGGAGTCTGGCTCGGAGGACGCGCCGTCGGACGCTTTGGATGGCGACCATTTTTTCTCGTGCTCGGTCTCGCGGGCCTGCTCTGGCTCCCACTGTGGACGGCATGGATGCCCGCCCGAACCTGCGTCTCCTCCCGGTCAGACGGGCATAAGGCTGGGTTCCTCGACATTCTGCGGCAACGCTCGGCGTGGGGCACTTGCATCGGGCAGGCGGCGATCAACTACTACTTGTACTTTCTGGTGACCTGGCTGCCCTTCTATCTGGTGCGCGGACGCAACCTCTCGCAGCACGAAATGGCCAACGCAGGCGGACTGCTTTTTCTGGTTTCGGCGGCGTCGTCCGCCATCAGCGGAAAGCTCTCGGACCGCTGGATCCGCGCGGGAGCCTCTCCTACGCTGGTGCGCAAGGGCATGATGCTCTTCGGCCACGTAGGCATCGGCATTCTTCTGGTCCTGACAATGCTCGCTCCCGCCCGCCTGCTCACCGCGGGACTGGTCCTCACCGGTGCATTTCTGGGTACGAGTGTGTGCAACAGCTGGGCCATCTCGCAGATGCTGGCCGGGCCGCGCATGGTCGGCCGCTGGATCGGCGTACAGAATTTCGTGGGCAATCTTGCCGGCGCCGTGGCTCCCGCGCTCACCGGATTCCTTCTGGATCGAACCGGTTCGTACTATTGGCCCTTCGTGATCGCCGCGGTGGTGGCCTGGATTGGCGGCGTCGGTTGGTGGTTCGTAATCGGTCCGCTGGACGAAGTGGACTGGGCGAAGGCGCGGGGCGACCGCTCTGTTCTTACCGGACAAGCAGCCGGGGCGGCGCCGTCGTAATACACTCGTTTCATGCAACGGGAAATCGAAATCAAGTTTCAAGTCGCCGACTTGCGCGGATTGAATCGCAAGCTGCAGGCTGCTGGATTCCGTCTGGTAACGAAGCGCACGCACGAGGTGAACACTCTCTATGACCTGCCCGGCGAAGTGCTGCGTTCGCGGAAAGAGCTGTTGCGCATTCGCAAGTATGGATTGAAGTGGACCCTCACGCATAAGGCGAAGGGAAAAGCGGGCAAGCACAGCAGCCGCGAGGAATTGGAGACGCCAGTCGGCGACGGCCACAAAATGGATTTGATTCTTCGCTCGCTGGGCTACGCGCCGTCCTTTCGTTACGAAAAGTTCCGCGCCGAGTGGGTTGACAGGAAAATGCCCGGCGGCAAAGGGCAGGTTGTGGTCGACGAAACGCCCATCGGAAATTTCTGCGAGATCGAGGGCCCATCGCGCTGGATCGACCCGACCGCGAAGAAGCTGAAAGTAAAGCCGAGCGACTACATCACCAAGAACTACGCGACGTTGTTCTCGGACTGGAAACAGAAGACTAACAGTCGTGCGAAAGAGATGACCTTTCGCGCAGTAAAGCACTGATCGCATTTCCGCGAGGAAGTTGAAGAGTGTGAGTGAACCAGATCCATGGGAGAGAAGCGGATCAAGAGCCACGAAACTCCAGCCGCGAAAGCGGCGGCATTCAATAGCCCGGCACGTAAGTGCCGGGAAAGGCAGGAAGTGCGGAGCGAATCCCGAAGGGATGGCACGGGTTCTCACCGACCCTCGCTGAAGCCCCGTTTTCTGGCGAGGCAAAAGTCAAGCCCCCGGCAATTCGAAGATGAACAGGAAATGGTGCAACTTACCCCAACTGCCTGAATCCACAGCCCTTCTCGACCTTCGAGCACTGTGTAAATAAATCCTTTTATCTAATTGATTCAATTACAGATAAATACAGAAGTTAAATCGATTTACGCTGCCCGTAGCGCGCCGGCATTTAGGGCTCGATTTCCGGGTCCGGCACCGCGCCGATCGTGAAGCCATCGCCCCGAAAAGCTCCGCGCGAGGCATTTCCGGACACCGGCGAGACACCGACCACCCTGGCACACAAATGAGTTTTAGGACCCGATTCAGCCCGAGCAAGGATCTTCGGTGTAAAGGGGTGATGCTCGCCTACTGACGACTCAACCCAGAGGCTCCCCGAGAGGCAATTCTTGAGCTCACGTCATCTCGTCGCGTGCCAGAGCAACAGGCCCATACTGCATCACCGAGTTTGGTGATTCATATCACAGCGATTCGAGGCTCTTTCTGTGAAAGTGTTCACAGAGTGGGAAGCGAAAACGGGAGGACAATTATGAAAGTCCTACTGGCAATTGACCGTTGTGACTCCCATGTAATTCACGAAGTCACAAATCGGCTGTGGCCGTCAGGTACGCTATTTTGCGTAATGAGCGTCATTGATTTGCGACATTGGGCAGGTCTGCCACAACTCATCGAAGACGCCCAGTGCGCCACGGAATCGCTGGCGACCTGTGCCACTGAAAAACTAAAGAAATCTGGATACAACGCATTTTCGGAGACGACAGTCGGATTCCCCAAGGTGGCTATCCCCGCTTATGCAAAAGAGTGGGGCGCAGATCTGATCATGGTTGGTTCCCACGGACATGGCGCAGTCACTCAGGCCCTCCTGGGCAGCGTTGCGCAGGCTGTGTTACGCACCGCTCCTTGCCCGGTCGAGATTGTGAGGCCGGCGCCACGCTTTCGCGCCGCAGCGCAGGGAATGATTATTTTGCTCGCTACGGACGGTTCCGAGTGTTCCGCGAAAGCAGTTGATTTCGTAGCGAACCAGACCTGGCCAGCTGGTAGTGAACTGAGGATCCTGAGCGTGGCGCAGCTCGTGCCTGCCGAGGTTCCATCCCTGGCATCGCAATTTTCAGACCCAGTACCAAGTCTGATGGATGAACTTTGCAAACGAGCGCGTGTGCAAGCAAGAGAAGCAGTCGCCAGCGCTCGGAACACTCTATCGCCCGCAGGTATGGAGGTAACGCCGAATGGCCTCGAAATGTATCACGTTACCCCGCTTGGTGATCCCCGGCTGACGATTCTCGAAGAAGCCAGAATCTGCCATGCCGACTTGATAGTACTTGGTTCGCACGGCCGGCACGGGCTGGAACGTTTTCTCATGGGAAGCGTTGCCGAAGCGGTTGCCGCGCAAGCAGATTGCTCTGTAGTTGTTGTGCGCTAACACTCTGAGCATCAAGCGCCAGCTACACCGGGACGATATCGTTGTGAACGGCCGGATTGCGCCTACGAGCGCAGGCTACGCCCCGTGGCACTTTTTGAATTTTTTGCCGGAGCCGCAGGGGCAGGGATCGTTGCGGCCGACTTTTTCCTGGGAGCGGACAACTTGCTGCACGGGTTGCGCCGCTTCTCCGCCGCCGGCCATGCGGGCCTGTTCCAGTTCGCGGCGCTTGCGGCGCATGAAGGCTTCTTCCAGTTCGTCGGCGGAAGTTGAAACCATCCGCGGACGTTTTCCGTTACCATCGCCGCTTTGATGAGACGGAACACCGGAGTCCTGGCCCTGAGCGCTTGGCGGCGGAGCACCCTGCGGCGGTTCCTGCGGGCGCTCCAGAATCTGCATCAGGTAGAGATAACGGACCGTGTCTTCCTGGAAGCGCTGCATCATCGCTTCGAACATCTCGAACGATTCTTTCTTGTACTCGACCAGCGGATCGTGCTGGCCGTATCCGCGCAGCCCGATGCCCTCTTTCAGGTGATCCATGCTCAGCAGGTGATCCTTCCACTGCTGGTCGATCACACTCAGCATGATCATGCGCTCGTGATGGCGCATGGCCTCGGGGCCAATCAATTTTTCTTTCGCGTCGTAACGATCTTTGAGCTTGTCGAAAATCGCGTCGCCGAGTTCGGCGCGGTTCAGCGTCTCCGCCTTCACGCCCTCGGCGAGAAAATCGACGCCGAAGCGGGTGAAGATCGCATCTTTCAGTCCCCTGATGTTCCAGTCGTCGGCGTGAGATTTGGCGGGACAGTATTCGTCCATCTGGTCGCCGAGAATCGCCGAGACGTAATCGCCGAGAATCAGATCCTTCTGATCCATGCCTTCGAGCAGGTGGCGGCGCAGGCCGTAGACGGCCTCACGCTGCTTGTTCATCACGTCGTCGTACTCGAGCAGATGTTTGCGGGATTCGAAATGCTGGCCTTCCACCGCCTTCTGCGCAGTCTCGATGCGGCGGGTGATGAGCTTCGATTCGATGGGAACGCCCTCTTCCATGCCGAGGCGCTCGAGCAGCTTCGAAACCCACTCCTTGGCGAAGATGCGCATGAGGTCATCTTCGAGCGCGAGATAAAAGCGCGACGAGCCAGGGTCGCCCTGGCGTCCGGCGCGACCGCGCAACTGGTTATCGATGCGCCGCGACTCGTGCCGTTCGGTGCCGAGAATGTGCAGGCCGCCGACGGCCGTCACTTCGTCGTGCTCTTTATCCGTTTGAACCTTGTAGCGGCTTAGCGCTTCGGTCCACTTGTCGGTGGGGACGGTGTATTCGTTGCCGTTGTAGTAGAAGATGGAAGTCTCGCCGTCTTCCTGCGGGCCTTCGATCTTGCCCTGGGCCACGCGCAACTGCTGCGCGATTCCCTTCTTGACCATTTCCTGTTTGGCCATGAATTCCGCGTTGCCGCCGAGCAGAATGTCGGTGCCACGGCCAGCCATGTTGGTCGCGATCGTGACCATGCCTTTGCGTCCGGCCTGGGCGACGATTTCGGCTTCGCGCTCGTGGAACTTGGCGTTGAGCACGACGTGCTTGATGCCTTTCTTTTTCAGCAGGTCGGAGAGCCGCTCGGACTTTTCAACCGACGTCGTACCTACCAGCACGGGTTGACCGGTGGCGGCAAGCTGCGCAATTTCGTCGGTCGCGGCGAAATACTTTTCCTTCTCGGTGCGATAAACCACGTCGGGATTCTCGACGCGCAACATCTGCTTGTTGGTCGGGATGACGACCACGTCAAGCTTGTAGATGTTGTCGAACTCTGCCGCTTCGGTTTCCGCTGTGCCGGTCATGCCGGCCAGCTTTTTGAACATGCGGAAATAATTCTGGAAGGTGATGGTCGCCAGCGTCTGGTTCTCGCGCTCGATCTTGACGCCTTCCTTGGCTTCAATCGCCTGATGCAGGCCGTCGGACCAGCGCCGCCCCGGCATCATGCGTCCGGTAAATTCGTCGACGATGATGACTTCGCCGTCTTTGACCACATACTCCACGTCCTTGCGATAAAGCGCGTGCGCCTTGATCGCGGTATCGACGTGATGCTTGAGCGGCCAGTTCTCCGGGTCGGCGATGTTGCCGATGCCGAGCAGTTGCTCGACCTTCAGCCAACCGTCGTCGGTGACGGTGATGTTGCGGTGCTTTTCGTCGACCACGAAGTCGCCGGTGAGCTGAGCGGGTTCGCCGGGAGCGACCTCGAGTTCTTCGCCCTTTTCCAGCTTCGGGATGATGCGGTTCACCCGGTAATACTTGTCGGTCGATTCCTCGCTGGCGCCGGAAATAATCAGCGGCGTGCGGGCTTCGTCGATCAGGATGGAATCGACTTCGTCGACGATGGCGAAATTGTGGCCGCGCTGCACGCAGTCCTTGAGATCGAACTTCATGTTGTCGCGCAGGTAGTCGAAGCCGAACTCGTTGTTGGTGCCGTAGGTCACATCGGCGGCGTAGGCCGCGCGGCGCTCCTCATCATCCAGGTCGTGGACGATGACGCCAACCGTGAGGCCAAGAAAGCGGTAGAGCTTGCCCATCCACTCGGAGTCGCGCTTGGCCAGATAGTCGTTGACCGTGACCACGTGCACGCCGCGTCCGCTGAGCGCGTTGAGATAAACGGGAAGAGTCGCGACCAGCGTTTTGCCCTCGCCGGTCTTCATTTCAGAAATCGTGCCCTTGTGCAGCACCATGCCGCCGATCAGCTGCACATCGAAGTGGCGCATGCCGAGAACGCGGCGCCCAGCCTCGCGGACCACCGCGAAAGCTTCGACCAGAATTTCGTCGAGGACTTCCTGCAGAGCCTCATATTCTTCTTTTTCCAGGCGCTTGACGCGGTCGACACCGCCTTCGCCTTCAGAGTCGGCGGCAGTATCGGGCGCCTGCGGCGTGCTTCCATTGCCTCCGGCAAAGCGGCTCAGGCGCTCCTGAATGCGCTTGCGGAATTCGTCCGTTTTGGCGCGCAGCTCGGCGTCGGTGAGCTTCTGGATCTGCGGCTCAAGGGCATTGATGGCCTGCACGTTCGGCATCAGCGACTTGACGACGCGCTCGTTCTTCGTGCCAAAAACCTTACCTAGAAGTCGATTGATCAACCTGGAAATCCTTCAGCGGGCAAGCCCTGCCCAAGCTATTTCTAAAGCCTAGCACATTCGATGCGCTGGCAGTCCGCGGCGGCGCAAGCAGCCGTTACCTCCAGTATAATGGCGGCGTCGGGCTGTCTGGTGGAGGCTTCCATGACTGCACGCCTCTGTTCGTTGTTCCTTCTGCCGCTCCTTCTAACTGCTTTGCTGTGCGCACCCGCGAGCGCAAAAAACAAGAAAGCTCCCACACTTCCGGATTACGTTTTGCGAGCCCGCACGGCGGTAGTGGTTATCGATCCTGATGCCGGAGAGCCGCTCGATAATCCCCGGGCGAATGAGAATGCCCGCAACAGCGTGGAGAAAGCCCTGATGCAATGGGGACGGTATGATCTCGTGCTCGAGGGCCAGGAACCTGACCTCGTATTCGTAGTCCGCGCGGGGACGGGAAAACTGGTGTCGCCTGCCATAAAGGGCGGGCCCATCGATAATCGGCCCGCGGTCATCCAGTCCGGCGGCGACACAACTCGCATCGGCGGGCAGCGAGGGCAGCCTCCTCCGCTCAACGATCCCGACATGGGCCCTTCGAATCAAGGCCCGCATGTGAGCAATGAGGCCGGAGCGGTCGACGACTCGTTCGCGGTATATCGCGGCAACCTGCCGCACCCGCTGGATTCGTCTCCGGTGTGGCGCTACATCGCGAAAGATTGCCTGCAGCCGCCGACCGTTGCGGCCGTGGATGAGTTCCGGAAAGCGGTCGTCGCGTCGGAGAAACCGCAGCCTCCGCAGCCTCAAAAAGGCCCCTGACACCTCAACGCACTTGTCATACCGAGCGCGCGCAGCGCGGAGAGAAGCGCCGAGGAACCTGCTGTTTGCCTGCGGTTCCTCCGGACTCGTGGTGAGAGAACAGCAGATTCCTCACCGCTAAAGCGGTTCGGAATGACAAGTCTCTCAAAGGCGGCGAGAATTCTCCTTCGGTAGCGAGACAAGTCAACACTGGACCTGCGCTACTACTTGCTTTTCGTGTA
>Ga0074044_10005000_pt1 | contig 10866 bp, 10 predicted proteins | sample BogForMeECP23OM1_FD_94443 | JGI IMG/M metagenome (GOLD analysis project Ga0074044, IMG submission 94443) | Bog forest soil microbial communities from Calvert Island, British Columbia, Canada - Bog Forest MetaG ECP23OM1 | ecosystem: Environmental > Terrestrial > Soil > Wetlands ...
ACAGGGGCTGAACTCTTTCCTGTAGGTTGACGTTGGTCTCTTCGTATTGCGGAACCGCCTGCATGTAGGCGCTGTCGGTGACCAGGATGTCGCGGGAATCGACGTGAGCGCCGTTGAGTCCGCGGGCGGCGAAGGCGGCGGCGACGATTCTGCCGGAGAGCATTTCGCCGAATGCGGCTACGTGGTCGGTAGTGCGGGGTGTGATTTCGCCGACGGCGGAGATTCCTCGCAACAGTTCGTCGAGCGCTTCAAAATCCGTGCCCAGCTCGGAATGAAATTCGGTGAAGCGCGCCGTGCCCAGCAGTTCGCTGGCGGTGTTGTAGTGGCGTTCCTGCAGCGAGCGGCAGAGCTTGAGCGCGGTCTTGCGCTCGCCTTCTCCGGCGGCCCGAGCCATGGTCAACAGCGTGTCGGTCACCTTGGCCATGGCGCTGACCACGACCACGGGCTTCTGCGCCAGGCGGCCTTCGACGATCGAAGCAACGCGGTCTATGGCCTTGGCGTCTTCGACGGAAGTTCCGCCGAACTTCATGACGATCATCGGCGTGACTTCCTGGGCAGATTGGCGATGGGAGGTTGAGGGTAGGTTGAGTAACGCACCTCAGGGGCTAAAGCCGGCTCCGAAAAGGGGAGCTTGATCGCAGCGCTGAAAGCGCTGCGCCACCCAAAAGCAGCGCCGTGCCCAAAAGCGGCGTTGTGCCCGCTGCAAGTCTGCATCACTCGTTTTCCTTACCCAGGTATCCCTTGGCCTTCAGCAATTCGGCGTTGAGCACGGCGGCGCCGGCGGCTCCGCGGATGGTGTTGTGCGACAGCACGGTGAATTTCCAGTCGAGCACGCCGCAGGGGCGAAGGCGTCCGACAGCGGTGGTCATGCCCGCGCCCATGTCTACGTCGAAGCGAGGTTGGGGACGGTCAGCGGCTTCGAGATAGACAACCGGGCGCTCGGGAGCGCTGGGCAACTTCAGTTCCTGCGGTTCGGCGCGGTAGCTGTTCCAGGCGGCGATGATTTCCTGCGGCTTGGCTTTTTTCTTCAGGCGGACAGAAACCGATTCGGTGTGCCCGTCTTCGACGGCGACGCGGTTGCATTGTGCGCTCATGGCGAATCCGCCGGGAATTATCTTCGATCCGTTGAGCTGGCCGAGCAGCTTTTTCGTTTCCTCTTCCATCTTTTCTTCTTCATTTTTGATGAACGGGATCACGTTGCCCAGAATGTCGAGCGAAGCCACGCCGGGATATCCCGCGCCGCTGACGGCCTGCATGGTTACAACCATGACCGTCTCCAGACCAAAGTGCTGATGGAGCGGCGCGAGCGCCAGCACGAGGCCGATGGCCGAGCAGTTGGGATTGGTGACGACATAGCCGCCGGATTTCTTGCGCCAGGATTGCGTGTCGATGAGTTTGATGTGTGCGCTGTTTACTTCAGGGATGACCAGCGGCACGTCTTCTTTCATGCGTAGTGCGCTCGAGTTTGAAACCACGGCGCAGCCGGCGTCGGCAAAGCGTGGTTCGAGTTCGGCGGCGATGGAAGCGTCGAGCGCGGCGAAAATAATTTTCGGCGCGCCTTCGGGAGTGGCCGGCGAAACTGTCATTGCCGCCACTGCGGGCGGAATCGGCGTCTTGAGCTTCCAGCGCGCCGCCTCAGCGTAGACCTTGCCTTCGGAACGGTCGGAAGCGGCCAGCCAGGCTACTTCAAACCACGGATGGTGCTCCAGCATCTGGATAAATCTTTGTCCGACAACGCCGGTGGCGCCGAGAATACCAATAGGAATTTTGCGGTTCATATTCTCTCAATCAGGAATACTTGGAATTCTATAACAGTCGAGGGAAGCAGGTTCCTCCGGCCCTCGCGTTGGCTCGAGGGTCGGAATGACAACGACAATTTTTGACGCGGGCATCAGAGTTCGCAAGTAGCGAAAGGAGGACCACTTCTGCACGATTGCTCCCTGCAGAAATCCCTCCACTTGCCGATAGAAGAAGTTGGAGGAATTCACCAATGCCCGAGCTGCGCCAGAATTTTTTCACTAAGGAATGGGTCATCATCGCCACTGAACGGGCCAAGCGGCCTGAGGACTTGGCTACACATCGCGTGGTAGAGCCGGTGCCGGCCTTTGTCGAGAGCTGTCCGTTCTGTCCGGGAAACGAGAGCAAGACGCCCCCGGAGGTGATGCGGTCTCCCGCGAACGGCGGGTCCTGGGAGGTGCGCGTGATTCCCAACAAATTCGCGGCCCTATCGAGCGACGTGCAGCCCACGCGCAGCCTGCAGCACTTGCGGCGGCGCATCGAAGGTTTCGGATTTCACGAAGTCATCATCGACAGTCCGGACCACTCCCGCTACATGGGGCTGCTGCCCGACGCGCATGTGGCCAGCATTCTGCGCGTGTACAAAGAACGTTACAACGCGCTGAGCATGGACCATCGCGTTAACCACATCACGATTTTCAAGAATCACGGCCTCGACGCCGGGGCCAGCATGCAGCATCCGCACTCCCAGCTCATCGCGACGCCGGTGATCCCGAGCCAGGTCCGCCACCGGCTGCACGAGGCGCTGCGCCACTATGACGACGTGGGCGAATGCATGTTCTGCCACATGGTGGAGCGGGAAATTGAAGACCAGACGCGCATTGTTATCAAAAGCGAACGCTTCGTGGCGATGGAAGTGTTTGCCTCGCCCACGCCCTTTGCCACACATATTTTTCCGCTGCGCCACATGGCCAGCTTCGGCGACATCTCGGAGATGGAAATCACCGACCTGGCGCGCGTCCTGCGGACTTTGCTGGCGAAGATCTATGTGGGCCTGGAGAATCCTGATTTGAACTTCACCGTCCGCAGCGGCCCGGCGGAATACGGCGGCGCGCGGCACTTTCACTGGTACGTCAGCGTGATTCCGCGGCTGACGCGTGTGGCCGGATTCGAGCTGGGTTCGGGGATGTTCATCAACACGGTTCTGCCGGAAGCTGCGGCGGAATTCTTGCGCAAGGTCGCCGTAGAGAAAGTCGCCGGAGCCGGGGCGGGGGTGTAGCACGGTAGGAACATGTCCACCCCACACCACCGGAACTACGTCCGGTGCGTCTCGTGAGTGCGGAGCGGTAATTCCGTGAGCGGCCCGAATTTTTTCTTCTCCGCGTAGAGTCGCCAGCGGCGGAAGACGATACGCAGGCTCGCCATCACGGGAATGGAAAGATAGATACCGAGGATGCCCGCGACCTCACCTCCGGCCATTACGCCGAAAATGGCAGCCAGAGGATGCAGTTCCATGCTCTCGCCCATGATGCGGGGAGACGAAACGTAATCCTGCACCAGACGCCAGATCGCCAGAAAAATGATCAGGATCAGCCAGTGCTGGTAGCTCATCAGCAGCGCCACCGACACAATGGTCAGGGCAGCGGCTAGCGGGCCAACCACGGGCACAAATTCCAGCACGCCGCCAATCGTGCCCAGAACCATAGCGTAGGGAACTCGCATCAGCCCCAGAAACGCGGAATACATCATCAGAGTCAGTGCCGCCAGAGTGAGTTGCGCCCGGATGAAATGGGCCAGCATGCGGTTGAGATCGTTGAGCACGTTTTCCAGAAACTCACGCTGCGGCCGCGACGAGATGGTCGAGAGCAGGAAGTCGCTGAAGGAGCGGCCATCCTTCAGGAAAAAGATGGAGAGCAGCGGTACCACGAAGAACAGCCAGGCCTGCTTGGCGACGTCGGCCACGCGCAGCCCGACGCGCTGCGCGAGTTGCTCGATGTCGTCGCTATGGCTAACCAGGAACGACTGCGCCAATTGGGTGTACTTCTCGTTCCAGCCGTGGTCTTTGCCGAGTTGCTCCGCAATGTTGCCGGACTTGAGCTGCGCGAGCAGGTCGGGCAGCGTCTTTCCCAGTCGCGCGCCCTCCCGCGTCACCTTCGGACCCACCGCGACGAAGAACACCACCACCAGCACCAGCAGCAGAAAATAGATTACGGCGATGGCCCGGTTGCGCCCACGCAAGACCTTTTCCAGGCGATTCACCGCCGGGCTCATCAGGTAAGCGAAGAAGATGGCGAATAGGAATGCGATCAGCGTGGCGCGGGTCACGTAGAGAAACCCCAGCGCCAGCGCGAACAGCAGCACCGTCACCAGCACGCGCGCCGTACGTGAGTCAGTCAGCAGCAACAAGTTTTCCAGGGCGATCTCGATTCTGCCGCCGGGCGGGCACAGCCTTAATCCCGGTCGACTACGGTGTTATCGGCAGGAATCGCCACACGAATTAATTTAAAGTGGTCGTTGTCGTCTACCCAGAGAGCCCACTGCAGATCTTCTCCGATCAGGTTCAGGCGCAGCAGTTCGCGCTCGGCCCCGCGGATCGTGATTTTCTCTTTCCCCACGAGTGCCAGGCGGACGCTCATCGAAGTACGGTCCTGGGGCACGAGCGCGCCGAAGTCCGCGGACTGGCATTCCCGGTGGCCATTCTCATCTTTGCAGGGCGCCACAGCCAGATATCTCCACGCCAGCACTTCCCGGTGAACGAAGAAATTGTTGTCGAGAACGGGCGTCGTGTTAGGCAACAGATAAGCTTGCTCGGCCGGTTTCGCCGTGCCGGGCGTCATGATCCTCTCTTTCAGAAATTCGTTGTCGGGAAACACGGTCAGCGAACCACCCGCGGACTGGCTCCACTCGTAGCGCAGCAGCTCGCCGCTGGGACTGAGTTCCAGGTTCGACTTCTGCCAGGCCGGATCGGTCCCGCCCGTTTCTTTAAGCTGCGATTTGATGATGCTGACGCCGTTCTCCTGCTCAATGAGGAAGGTCTCGGTGGCAACGCGCTGGCCTTTGACGAACACGCCGAACGCCCCCGAGTCGACCATCTGGCTGGCGGCAGGTTTGGCCTTGTCTTTTTTGTCGGCGGCCTTGTCGGCGGCGTGCGCACCGGCGAGGGCCGCCAGGGAAAAGGCCAAAATGAAGACCAGCGCCCGGCGCATTCCTGTTTCGAACTTCACTCGACTTCTCCTTGTTCAGTGCGCAGTTCGATTTTTCTCAGCCCCAAGGTGTCCGCAATCTCGGCGGCAATGGTTTCCACCGCGCGGGATCCGGTTTGAATCTTCAAAGACGCATTCGAGTAGCTTCGGCTGCGCATCTCATAAAGCTCGCGAAACTGTTCCATGCTGCGAAGCAGCGGACGTTCCGCTCCGGTTTCCCGGGCCTGCGTGCAGCACCGCTGCCACAAGTCTTCGACCGGAGCGTCCAGAAAAACCGTGGGCACACCCGACCGCTTCAGCAGGGCCGCATTTTCGTTCTGTACGAAAGCGCCGCCGCCCAATGCGACAATTCTGGCGCCTCCGCCGCGCAGCTCGCGCAGTACGTGTTCCAAGGCTGCGCGCTCGGCCCGCCGGAATTCGCTTTCTCCCGAATCCCGGAAAATCTCCGCCACCGTGCGCCCTTCGCGCGCCTCGATGCGGTCGTCGAGATCTTCAAACACCCAATTCAGCCGCTGTCCCAGCGCCCGGCCCACACTGCTTTTCCCGGCTCCCATGAAGCCCACCAGGAAAACGGCGTTAACCGGAAGTGCCCCAGCCCGCATGGACGGGGAGCTTCGCCGCACACCAGTGCGTTTCCGAGCATTCACCGTCTTGCCAGAACCCTTCTTCAAACGGATCCGGATTTTCTTGTTTATTTTGGGGCGCGTTTTCTGAGGTGGATTTTACCACTGAAGCTGCGCAGCACCACGGTCGATGACATCGTGGTCTGGCCCATGGTACCCCAGAAGGCACTGCCTTCTTTGATGACGAACCAGCTGTGCGTCTTGGGTTGGAGAGGAATATCGTCGTGCACTTCACCGCGCACCGAGCGCGCGCTTACGTCGGCGGCCGTGGTCCCCGGAACGGTGGCTTCAATGTCGCCACTGTGGCTGGTCAGGCGGTATTCGCCCCGGCCACCGAAGTCGCCGGTGTAGTTGATGCCGCCACTGGTTGAAATCACCTGCACCAGCGGTCCTGTAACCGAATTGAGGGTGACTTCGCCGCTGAGGGAGTCCACTTCCACGTGCCCGTCCTGCACGTTGGTGAGCGTGACTGGACCATTCAGCGTTTTCACGTGCACATGTGCATTGCTGATGTCCCGGACGTCCACGGTGGCCGCCGCACCTTCCAGCGTCAGATCCCCGTGAAGCTTTTCGGCGTGCAGTGAGCCTGTGCTCGAGTGCAGCGTGACGCTGGCATCGGCGGGCACCAGGATTTCGTAATCGACTCGTCCGGATTGCGCATCGCCGCCCGGCAGCAGGTGGGACTGGATTTCGACCCGATTGCCGACCAGGTTGTTATCGACCTCGACTTTGTCGGAGTACAGCACGGCATTGATGACCACAATGTTGCCCGTCGCTGGTTTGACCGAGATCGAGCCGAACGGATTGTTGACGGAAACTCCCGCCTTGGGCCCGACGTTAAAGCGATAGTCCTTGTGGGTCTCGGCGGACGCTGTTCCGGCGGAGAGTGTTCCGACGGTCAGTGTCCCGGCCAGCATCGCGCCGACGACGACAAGTTCGATTGTGCGCCCGCTCATAAGATTCCGATGCCCCTGTTTGTTTCCGCGCAGCCCCGGGGACCGGCGGTTCCAGTATTGTCTAACATTACGGCAGAGAACGATCCATGGCCAACTCAAAAAGCATGGCCTTTTCCTGATACGCCTCCATCAGCGAGCGGCGAGCTTCCTCGTCATTCGGATTGGCGGCCACCACGCCCTTCGCATCCCGGATGTACTGGTTGACGCGGCGCAGATTGTCGGTGTACTGAGCCTGCATGGCGGGCGACTGTTGCGCTGCTTCCAGCAACAGGTCGTCGTCGTTCAGACCCGCAATCGCTACGTCGGACACTCCGCTGGAATCGGCGGCGGACGGCGCGGTGTCGCGGGCGAGTTGCTGAACCAAGGAATGCTGGCGAACATATACGCCCACGGTGATCAGCACGGCAGCGGCCACGGGAAGCGCCCAGCGCGCCCACGCCCAGCGGCTGCCGAAGGAAGGCAGAAGCGACCGGCTCGCGCGCTGAGGACGAATCAGGCCCTCCTGCCGCAACGCAATTTCAATGGAATTCCAGACCCGCGGACTAGGCTCGTCCGCCGCGCGCAGTTCGATCGCCGAGGAGGCAATCAGGTTCAGTTCCGCGACCAGAGCCGAGCACTCCGGACAAGTCTCTAAATGAGCCCGCAGTTCGGGATTCTGTCCGATGCTGCCGCCGTCTTCCGTCTCCGCCAGGCTCGCTTGCAGCTCAATGCAATTCATACAACTCTCCCCAAGCCTCTGCCGAACCAGTCTACTGCTAATGCAACTAAGCTTGCGGCGTTGCGGCCTCAGCCCAGGTTACTGCCGTGTCCAGTCTGCGCCGGATCACGTTCCCGCTCGCAAGCGGCTAAAGCCGCCGGCGATCTCGTGCACTTACGGCGCGGCTGAAGCCGCACCCTTTCAAACCCGTGCTCAGGATTTCTCGGCCTTTTCGGCTCGATTCATCTTGAGCAGATCGCGCAGCTTCATGCGCGCTTTGTGCAGCTGCGACTTGCTGTTGCCGATCGAACAGCCCACGATGGTCGCGATTTCATTATGTTCGTAACCTTCAATGTCGTGCAGAACAAAAATCGTGCGATAGCCGGGAGGCAGGTCGTCCACCGCCTTCTGCAACTGCAGCCGGTCAATGGATCCGGCCAACGCCAAATCTTCCGCCCCGAAATCCTTCTTCGGAGTGTCTTCTTCGCCCTGCGTGCTTTCTTCCAGCGAAACCACCGGAAGGCTCTTTTTTCTCAGCTGCATCAGCACCACGTTCACCGACAGCCGGTGCAGCCAGGTCGAAAACGCCGATTCGCCGCGAAAGGTTGCAATCTTGCGATAGAGCTGCAGGAACGCTTCCTGGGTCAGATCCTCGGCCTCGGCCGTGTTCGCGGTCATGCGCAGACAGAGCGAGTACACCCGCCGCTTGTGCTTGTCGTAGAGAGCCTGGAACGCATGCGCGTCCCCTTGCTTGGCTCGCTCGATCAGCTCGGCTTCGTTCGAATCTTGTTCCTTGCCCTGTCGTTGGGCTTCTTTTGGATCTCGGTCGGTCAAGTTGCCTTTTCCGGCCGCACCTCGTGAGATGCGGCTAACTATCTTTGCGTTGTATGGCTTGCGGGCGATTGCAATGCCACAAAAGTAATATGCATATTCAGAATATCAGAGGCATTCTACCGATCTTGGGATTCTCGATTGAGATGCTCTGATGGGCGAAATCCTTTGCCTGCTCGGGGTTGAACACTCTGGCTCATCCAGCTATAAACCCGATCCCGAATTTAGAGTCGCAATCTTCGGAAATTGGTAAATTTTAGGGCCGCTGGGTCGTTCCCGCGGTTAATTCTGAAGACGTCATTTGTGGCTTGTCGTGATGGTCTCCAATCCATGTCCATGCGGCCCCAGTTCCCTCTGCCGGAGCAGGAACGCGAAGGTCAAGCCCAGGAACCCCAGGGTCGAGAAAATCCACATTCCAAGATTGTAACCACTGGGGTGATCGGGACCGGCGTGGCTGTAATCGTTGGCCCAGCCGACCATCAAGTTGAATCCAGCCAGGCCGATGTTCTGGATCATGGTCATCAAACCGTAGGCCGTGCCCAGCTTGTTTTGGTCGACGAGGTACGCTACTGACGGCCACATGACCGCCGGAATCAGCGAGAAGGCGATGCCCATCATCGCCATGGTCAGCAACAAAATGGGAGGCAGGTGATGCGCGACGAAAGCAAAATGCCCATCGGCCGAAGACGGCAGGTAGATCGTGACGTAGTTAGAGGACCTTACATACGCCATCATCAGGTACACCGGGATCAACAAAAGCGATCCCAGCATCATCAGCAGCGCGCGCTTGCCCAATTTGTCGACGAAGAGGCCGAAGATCGGAGTTCCGAACATGGTGAACAACGTCAGCATACCGACCAGATCGCCGCCTGCTTCGCGGGTGACGTGATGCGCGTCCATGAAGAACTTGTAGGCAAACGTTTCGAAGGGAAAGATCGCCGAATAGAACGTGATGCACAGCAGGACGATGTACCAGTACGAGAGTCCGAAGGCCTTGATGTCGGTGAAGACGACCTTGTCGGTGGCGCCAGCTGGGCCGACCTGGTAGCGCTTCTCGGCGTAAACCTCCAGCCCCCAGTAAACCACGGCTCCGACAATGCACAGTGCGCCGAAGCCAACCGAAATCAAAAGCGGATTGCGCCAGTAGTTGTAAGCGAACCCCGCCCATGAGGGCGACTGCTGCGCCAGCAGCGATCCTGCGCGCGAGATCATGAGGTTGATGCCGAAGGCGAAGCTCAGTTCCTTGCCGCGGAACCATTTCGCAACCGCAGTCGTGACGGCGACGATCAGCGACTCGGCGCCGAGGCCGAAGATGAGGCGGCCGCTGGCCATTACGCTCAACATTGGCGAGAGCGTCGTCACTACCGCGCCGAAAAAGCACAACGTCCCGAAAATGAAAATTGCCTTACGGGTGCCGATCCGATCCACAATATAGCCGCCGATCAGCACCATGAAGACATTGGGAATGCTGTAGATGGCCTGCAGCAGCCCGATGTTGGAGTCGGAGAATCCAAGTTGCTTGGTCAGCAAATCCGCGATGGGCGCTATGCAGTCATAGACGTAGTAATTCCCGAACATCGTCAGACTGGCAAAGATCAGCACCAGCCAGCGGAACGGGCGGCTAGGCTCAGGACGAACGGTTTCGTGCATCAGCGCTCTTTTCTACGTCCGAGCAAATTGAACTCCGGGGATGCGAACAGATAATGACGAGCAGAGAAGAGTAGCAGAACTCAGCTGCTAGCTACTAGCCGCTCGCTTCTGGCTAAACACTGGGGCCTTTCTCGTGGATGGCTCTTTGCGTAGGTTGTAGTCGTCTGTTTCAGCAGCTATCGATCAACAAGCAAGCTAGGAGGCAACTACTGTTGCCGTCTATCGCAACTTCGCGTAGTCTGCCCGGTTTCTTTCTGGATGGAGATGCGAGCGTTGGCGGCTTCCGAAGGGCGGGCAACTCCCGAGGGATGGCAAGCGCCCGCACGCGGGCAGTTGCCATCGGATCAGCACTCATCCCAAGTCCAAAGGGTTGCTGATCGGTCATTCGGGGCTGAGCGGCCGCCGCCATCCAGGTTCTGCAAACTGGAGCGCAGTCACCGCTCAAGCTGTCCAACCTGGTTCGCTCAAACCTGGTTCGCTCAAACCTGGTTCGCGCTATGCTCTCGCTGGCACCGTTCCTGACGACCCGGACGGCAAGGACACCCCTAGGTAGCTGTAGTTCCCGAAACCGAGAACGAGGTAGCCGATCCCGCCCAGCAGAAACAGCAGGACCACGCCGAACGCCGCGCTTTGCCCGAATGCTTTCGCAATATCGATGGCGAGCAGGATGCCGAATACGATATTGACAAAGGGAATCATCAGCATCAGCACCCACCAACCAGGCCTGCCGGCAATCTTTACCAACATGTACAGATTGTAGATTGGGATCAAGACAGCCCACCCCGGCTGACCGGCCTTGGTAAAGACTTTCCAAAGGCCGACGATGAACACCACGGCCACCGCCAGCATGACGAGCATCATGACGCCGCCCACTGCGGCCCCAAGTGCCTGATTGGTTTGATCCTGCAGCAGCAACGCCGAAATCATAGTCATAGTCATTGAGAAGCCTCCTTGATCGCGCAGTTTCTGTCCGCCGTGGAGGCGGACATGTTTATGTCACGGGGGAAATTCCATCTGGGCTTCGGGCAATGGGGAAAGGTGAGATGTGCCCAAAACGTGCACAGCATTATGGTCGGCGATTGTGCCTCTGTCAATCTGATTGTCGCGTGGCCCGTTATGAGGCATAGTTGTGCGCTGCAGCCCAGCTAAGTCATCGAGTGACTAGCTCC
>Ga0074044_10005001_pt1 | contig 10866 bp, 15 predicted proteins | sample BogForMeECP23OM1_FD_94443 | JGI IMG/M metagenome (GOLD analysis project Ga0074044, IMG submission 94443) | Bog forest soil microbial communities from Calvert Island, British Columbia, Canada - Bog Forest MetaG ECP23OM1 | ecosystem: Environmental > Terrestrial > Soil > Wetlands ...
CTCTTGCCGGTGCGCACGGTGGGCGTCATGGGCGACGCGCGCTCCTACGATTACGTCGCCGCCTTGCGCGCCGTCACCTCGCTCGACGGCATGACCGCCGACTCCTATCCCTTCGCCCACGAGTTCCTCGCCGCCGCGGCGACCCGCATCATCAACGAGGTGCGCGGCATCAATCGCGTCGTCTACGACGTGACCTCGAAGCCGCCGGGGACGATCGAGTGGGAGTAGGGTGGGTGGGATACCGTCGAGGGCTCTGACGGGGATTATCGTAGAAAAAATAGAAGATTACCGGCGGTTTCGTTGATCATTGGCGTCCGACGCGTGAATTGGGCCTGAGTTTCCAATTGGGAAGGTCCGATTTGCGGCGTGGCTCGACCATCGCGCGTCATTGATCTGGACTATGGAATGGTCTAATTTGTCGAGAGTGGAGGAGATGGCATGCGGATATCCGTGAGCGAGGCGAAAGGACAGTTAACCGAACTGGTGCGCCGCGCCGAGGCTGGTGACGAGGTCGTTCTTACCCGTCATGGCCATGCGGCGGTGCGTCTGGTTCCGGTCAAGGCGGCACTGGACATGAAATCCCGTAGGGCACTTCTCGAAGCAGCGCGAGCCTCCGGCTCTTCCAAGGCGAAATCCGGGCCGATTGCCGCGCGAAGCCAGGATTTCCTCTATGGGGATGATGGGCTGCCCGGATGATCGCCGTTGACACTTCCGCATTGATGGCGATCGTCCTCAATGAGTCGGAGGCCGGTGCCTGCATTGCGGCACTCGAAGCCGAGGACGATATTCTGATTTCCGCCGGCACCGTGGCCGAAGCTCTCATTGTTTCCGCGCGACGAAACGTCGGTGCGGAGGTCGCGAGCATCATCGACGGGCTCGGCTTTGAGGTTGTGACAGTCACGCCGGCCTCGGCGCGGCGTATCGCCCAGGCCTATGAGCAATGGGGAAGGGGCGTGAACCCGGCCGACCTCAATTTCGGGGATTGCTTCGCCTACGAAGTCGCAAAGGAACATGCCTGCCGCCTGCTGTACGTAGGCGATGATTTCTCGAAAACCGATATCGAGGGCGTACTTTGAGCGATGCGAAGGTCTCGCCGCACATATGTTCGCTGCCCATCTCGCCCTTGGAATCGAGGGCGATCAACTGCCGAATCGGATTTCGTTTCTCAAGCGGCAACGACAGAGATACGGGCCGCCGATCGGGCGCGAGGCTTCTTCTTGATAAGGATCTCCACATCCTGGTCGAGCGCGGTCAGGAAAGTCATCAACCGCTCGACTGAAAAGCCATCGAGCTTGTAGTTGGCCAGCGCCGACACCTTTGGCTGGTTGACCCCGAGTTTCTCGGCCGCCGCCGCCTGGGTCAGGCGATGGCGCGCAATCACGCCGTTAATGGTATGGGCGAGGCGCAGCTTCGTCTGCCGCTCCTCGGCGTCGGCATAGCCGAGGTCGGCGAATACGTTCCCCGTGCCGCGGGTGATTGCCTCGTCGGCTTCTTTTCTCGTTTCAGCGCTTCGCCTTGCCATAGCGGGCCTCATAATCCTGTTGCGCCACTTTCAACCGTCTCTCGACGAGGTTGACGTCGACCTGCGCCGTCTTGATCCCCTTGGGGGATTTCTTCTGGAATGCATGCAGCACGTATACGGCCTCCGTGAAGCGCACCGTGTAGACCGCCCGGTAAGTGTTTCCGTCGTGGTCTTCGATCACCTCGAAAATGCCTGGGCCTTGACCCTTCCAGGGCTTGGCCGAGGGGTGCTTGCCCCCGAACTGCGCTAGTCCGAGTGCATTGCCCATTTCGTCCTTCACCGGCTCGGGAAAGCCGAGGAAGTCCTTCTTGGACGAGCCCACCCAGTCGAGCGGCTTCTCGCCTTTCGCCAGGGTCCGAGCCATGAGTCTATATCCCACTTCTGGGATAGGGTTTCAAGCCGTAAAGTGTGGAGTTTGGCCGTTATACCTCGTCGAGCACCGTGACTTTCGCTCGAATCTGCGGCACGCCGTAATCCGTTTTGGCGCCAAAATGGGACCACGCCCGTGAATCTCTCGATCAAGAACGTCCCGGACCAGGTCGTGGAGCGGCTGCGGCAGCGGGCGAAGCGGCATCACCGCTCGCTGCAGGGCGAGCTCCTGGCGATCATCGAGGCTGCGGTGCGGGAGGATCAACCGGCCACGCCGGCCGACGTCCTGGCCGAAGTCCGTCGGCTTGGCTTGCGGACGCCGAGCGAGGCTGCCGCTCTGATCCGCGCCGACCGTGACCGCCGTTAAGGGGCCGCCGTCGAAGCATCAAGAGGGACGGGCCGGAGTTGACACATCAACCCCCGAAAACCCGGCCCAAACCAATATGTTGACGTGGCTGCCCGGATATTCTACAAGATTGAGTATGTATGGGCGAAGCCGCGATGCCGCTTACTGGCGACATCGCATCGAAAGAGATCATCCCGAGATTGCCGCGCGGCTTGATAGCGGCGAGATTTCGAGTGTGCGTGCGGCCGCGGTCGCCGCCGGGCTCATCCGCGAGCCTACGGGGCTGATGCAGCTTCGTCGCGCCTGGCGCAGGGCGGGGGCGGAGGAGCGTGCCGCGTTCATGGCCGAAGTCGGGGTCGCCGAGCTGGTGCCTCAGGCGCGACGTGCGAAGCGCAAGCGAGCCGTTGCCGATGACGGCGGCGATTTGGGCGACCTTTTCTCCCTTCCTCTCCCGCTCCAGGAAGAGCCTATGCGCGCGCGCCGCGAGCTCGCCCCCTCGCGCGCGGCCACGGCGCTCAACCTGGAGACGTCGAGTGCGCCACTTCGCGTAACGCCACTCCGGCCGGTGTCCGAGTTGCCGCGGCATTCAAGCGAGCCCGAGCCGGCACCCTTCACCGACATCGCGCACGAGGCGCCGGCCGAGACGCTGCCGCAACGCCTTGTGGCGGCGCCTGCGGCGCATGACCCGGAGGCAGCAGCGGAAGAGGCGGAGGAGCTCGACAGCGAGAGCGAAGAAGCCGGGGAAACGGCGCATGAGCCTCTGGAAGAGGCTCACAAGACCCGCTTCGGGGTCCGTCGTTTCTTTGGGCTTGCCGCCGCGAAAGAGGGCGAAGGCGAGCACGAGACCTCGCGCGGGGAGGCAATGGAGAGCCCGGACGGGCGCGTCAAGGTTGGGCAACGCTACGTCAAGGTCGATGCCGGCGGGGCCGCATGGGAGGTCGTCGGGATCTTCGCCGGGCCGCTTGGCGTGCCTCATGTCCGCATCGCGAACCTCGACGAGCCGGACACCTTGCGTGCCGTAAGCGTGTCGGCCCTCGTCGATCGCAACCGTTATCAGCTCGTCCGCTAGTGTGCTGGTTCTGAAATTCGCGACATCAGGAAAACACGCGTCATTGCGAGGCGCCCGAAGGGCGCCGAAGCAATCCAGAAAGGGCATCGCACCCAGCGCCCTGGATTGCTTCGCTGCGCTCGCAATGACGGTTATTTCCGGTTGAGGCGAACTTCCGAATCGGGACGCTAGGCGGATGCCGCCTGGTCTCTCCGGCCTGCAACCGGCGGGATTCCTCTGCCATTGACCCTCTCGGGTACGCGGCGTATTTTCGCTAAGATCACGAGTGCAAGGGGAGGTGCCTATGATGAAGCTGTTCGGGACGGTGGCCCTCTTGGTGCTGGCCTTTGCCGGCACCGCGATGGCCTGCGGGGCGGACAGAGACGTGATGTCGACGCCCACGGTGACCACTGCGCAAGGCAATGGTCCGGCGCCGGTCGCGCCTGCGCCCCAGACGCCGAATAAGGGCGGCTAGACCTGGGCGAGTGCGCGCCGCCTGAAGAGAGCCAGCAATGATCCGACGGGGGGTGTCTTGGCCCGCCAAGCGCCCCAGGGGTGGGGTTGCGCGCGCAGCAAAGAGGGCTGTCCTGCCTCTCCGAGTCGTGTTATAGTTCAATCAGGCAGAGGGGTGCACTGGGACCTTAACGGCAAAGGGCGGATGAGATCGGGCGTGCGCGGTGCGTGACGGCACGGCGCGGACAAACGTCAGGCCATGCCGGGTCGCAGTCGGTTTTAGGGAGGGGTCAGCTCACAGGGCGTTTGGCGGGTCGGATCGTTAATCCGCGAGCGAATGATTCCTCACGGCTCTCGACCATCCTTCCATGCGACGGCTTGATATCCAGTTCCTCTGAAACCTTTTGGATTCCGCACGCACCGGAGGGATGGCGGCGCGGGCGGAACGCTGAGCGAGCCATCCCACAACACGGGGCAAGGGCTGTCTCGACCGGTGCTTCCGGCGTGGCAGCAACCGAACGACATGGAGAATACTAAATATGTCAGTGGGCACGGTTAAGTGGTTCAATGCCACGAAGGGTTACGGCTTTATCCAGCCGGAGGACGGCTCGAAGGACGTGTTCGTCCACATTTCGGCGGTGCAGCGGGCAGGTCTGCAGGGCCTGCGCGAGGGGCAAAAAGTCAAGTACGAGCTGATGATGGGCCGTAACGGCAAGAGCTCGGCGGAGAACCTCTCCGTTCTCGACTGACAGACGTCACTCGCGGCGCCTCGCGGGGGCCGATGGCCCCCTCGATGCTGGCGAGCGCTCGACCGCAAAGCGCTCGGAGCTCCGCAGCGTCTTCTCCTTGAGCCCGGCGCGTTTGGGGGCGTGCCGCGCCAAGTCGGCGTATTGGCCTGTGAGGGCTCCGCAGGGGTTGCATGAGCCTGCTTCCCTTCGTGTGCTCCCGGCTCACGTCCCCCCTAAATCGGTTGATTTGATTTCCTGAAGCGCCGCTGGGCTCGCCTCTCCGCCAGGCTGCGGCCGGGCGAGCGGCTCGGCCGCGATGGCCGCGGCTCTGCCGTTGGCACCCGCTCAGCCATGGCGCGCGACCGGCCCGAGCGAAGGCCAAGCCGGCCGCGTCGCCACATCCTTCGAGCCGCAGCCGGTGCACCGCATCCTGCCGCCGAGCTCGGGCACCGGAAAGCCGGGGCCGAGCTCGGCGAGGAGCCGATCCGCCGCCAGCACCGCGTTGTGGCCGCAACGGTTGCACCAGCAAAACACCTCGACCTTGGCGTCTCGAAGCTCGGCGAGCGTGATCGCCTTGAGGCGGCCGTCCTCGGCCGCGAGCAGCCTGCGCTTGAAGCCCGCCATCGCCCGCTCCCATGCTCCGTGATAAGAACATATCAGGAACAATAGAGCAAACCCAAGAGGCGAGTCGAGACCTCCGATTCCGCTCTGGCGATCTGATCAGGAGCCGCTCGAAACCAGCGTAAGCCTGCGGGCGAACACGCTCAGCACGTCGGCCAGCGAGCTGCCGCGCTTGAGGGGACGGGCCCCTTGCACCAGCAGATAGGCGCTCTTGCCATCCCGGTCGGGCGCCCACTTGATCACGGTGTAAGTAGGCCCCTCAAGTCGACTGCGGAAGATGATGAAGCGCGCCCGCGCGGTATCGTGATGGATGGCATAGTCGCGCCAATCGCCGCTCGCGACCCGGCTGCTGTAAATCTGGAGAAGCTGATTGAGTTCTTGGCGGGCGAAGTGCACGAGGCTGCGCCGACGCTTGAAGTCGTCGAGCCGGACAAGCTCCGCCATGAGCAACACCTCCTTGTGGGTCGCCCCCGTCTCCCGCTATCGGTAGTCTTCCCCATTTCCGCCGGTGTGTCCAGCCCACCGACGCCCGAGAACGAAAAGCCAGGGACAGCGCATCGCTGCGCCGGCCGGGCTTGATGCGGCGCCGGCTATTCGGGCAACATGAGGGGTTGCGCCAATCGCGTGAGGGAGGGCTGTCATGGCAACCGCGACTGCCGTGTGCGACTTCGGTTGGAAGGCGGTCGACTTCGAGCTCGCAGGCGTCGATGGCAAACGCTACGGTCTCGCGGCCGTTCGCGGCGCAAAAGGGACGATCGTCATGTTCATCTGCAACCACTGTCCCTATGTGAAGGCAACGATCGGACGCATCGTCACCGATATCGCGGCACTCGAGAAGCTCGGTGTCGGCGCCATCGCCATCATGCCCAACGATACGAGCGCCTATCCGGAAGACTCGTTCGCGAAAATGAAGGCTTTCGCGGCCGAGCACCGCTTCGGCTTCCCCTACGTAATCGACGAGACCCAGGCAACGGCGCGCGCTTATGGAGCGATCTGCACGCCCGAGTTCTTCGGCTTCAATGCCAGGCTCGAGCTCCAGTACCACGGCAGGCTGGATGCGGGCAAAACGACCCCGCCCCCGCCTGGCGCCAAGCGCGAGCTTTTCGACGCCATGCGCCAGGTCGCAGCGAGCGGCGAGGGGCCCCGCGAGCAGATTGCAGGCATGGGCTGCTCGATCAAGTGGCGCGACTGAGCTCGCCGCCCCCGCGGCCGTGCGGGAGCGTGTTTGCCAAGGCGCGCTCGCGCCGCTATTGTACGGCCCGTTGCGGGCGGCTTGGCCCCCGGCCCGGTTGGGTGTCCTCATAGAACCTCCTCCTGCGGGAGGGCTCGAGGCTGGCGGCCCAACCCCGCCACTCATGCATGATATTTTGCATGATTGAGGAAAGGCATGCTACGCGTCGGGCCGGCGAGGCGAGGGGGATCCCCTCGTTTGCGCCAGCCGGCGGTGGCGATCTGGAGGATTGAGTGAGCGACCTTTTTCGCGAGATCGAAGAGGATCTGCAACGCGACCGCTATAAGAAGCTGTGGGACAAGTACGGCAACCTCGTGATCGCCGCGGCGGTGGTGCTGGTCGTGGCCACGGCGGGCTGGCAGGGCTGGAAGGCCTACAGGCTGCGGCAGGAAGAGGCCCTCGGGCAGCGTTATGCGGCGGCGGTCCAGCTTGCGCATGCAGGCAAGACGGTCGAGGCCGAAGCGGGCTTTGCCAAGCTCGCGGCAGACGCGAATGCCGGCTACAGTGCGCTTTCCCGCCTGCAAGAGGCGGCACTGCTCGCCAAGGCGGGCAAGCGCGAGGAAGCGATCGCGGTCTACGACAAGCTGGCCCAGGACGGCGCGGTCGAGCGCCCCTACCGCGATCTCGCGACGCTGCTCGCCGTGCTGACCGCGAGCGACAGCGGCGATCCGCCGGCGCTGATCAAGCGCCTCGAGCCGCTGAGCGCGGCCGGGAGCCCCTGGCGCTATAGCGCGCTCGAGCTCACCGCGGCACTCGCCACGCGTATGGGCGACAAGGCGCGGGCCGAGCAGCTTTACTCGCAGCTCTCCGACGACGCGGCGGCACCCTCGGGCGTGCGCGCCCGCGCGGCGGAGATGCTCGCCGCGCTCAAGGGATAGGGCCCTCCTCCGTGCGCCGCATCGCGACGCTTCTCTCGCTCGCAGCCGTCGTCCTGGTCCTCGGCGGCTGCGGCATAACCGACGCGGTCAAGGGCGTGTTCGACAGCACGGACAAGAAGGTCAAGCTCAAGGGCGAGCGTATTCCCGTGATGCTCGCCGACCATAACCTCGCGCCCGACCCGGAGATACAGGATCTTGCAGTGACGCTGCCGGAGCCGCAGAAGAACCCCGCCTGGGCGCAGTCGGGCGGCAACGCGGCGCATGACATGCAGAATCTCGCCTTGGGCGACGCGCTCAAAGAGGCCTGGAGCGCCAGCATCGGCTCGGGCAAGAGCTCGGAATGGAAGCATCTTGCGGCACCGGTCATGGCGGAGGGCCGCGTCTACACCATGGACACGGACTCGACCGTGACCGCGTTCGACGCCGACACCGGGGCGCGCATTTGGCGGGCAGACGCCACGGCGGAAAGCGATGACGTGGGCTCAGGCGACGTGGGCGGAGGCATCGCCTATGCGGACGGCCAGCTCTATGTCACCAACAATTACGGCGAGGTTTTGGCACTCGATGGCAAGAGCGGGAAGATCCTGTGGCGCCGCGCCCTCGCCGGCCCCACGCGCGCAGCACCCACCGCTGCCGGCGGGCGCGTCTACGTGGTCACCGCGGACAACCAGCTTCATGCCTTGAGCGTCAAGGACGGCTCGGTGCAATGGACCCATGCCGGCCTTGCCGAGGTCACCGGGCTTCTCGGCGCCGCGAGCCCGGCCTTTGAAACGGGCATGGTGGCGGTGCCCTATACCTCGGGCGAGATCTACGGCTTGCGCCCCGATAACGGCCGCGTGCTGTGGTCGGATACGCTGGCCGCCATCCGGCCCTCGGACTCGGTCTCGAGCCTCGCCGACATCCGCGCGAACCCCGTGATCGACCGCGACCGCTTGATCGCCATCGGGCACAGCGGACGCATGGAATCGATCGACCTGCGCTCGGGCGGCCGCGTCTGGGATGACCCCATCGGCGGCATCGCCATGCCGTGGGTGGCGGGCGACTTCGTTTTCGTGCTCACGACCGACAACCAGCTCATCTGCCTGACGCGCAACGACGGGCGCGTGCGTTGGCTGACGCAGCTCGACCGCTGGCTGGATGCGGAGAAGAGGAAGAATCCCATCCTCTGGGTCGGACCGGTGCTTGGCGGCGGCAAGCTCATCATCGCGAGCGACGACGGCAGGGTCCTCGCGGTCTCGCCCACGAACGGAGAAATCATGAATGCCGTCGATGCCGGCGATCCCGTCTCGGTGTCGCCCATCATCGCGAACGGCACGCTCTATGTCCTGACCGACGCCGGGTACCTCAAGGCGTATCGTTAGGCTGGGCCATGGGCTTCACCGTGGCCATCGTCGGCCGGCCCAATGTAGGGAAGTCCACGCTGTTCAATCGCCTGGTCGGCAGGCGCCTCGCCATCGTGGACGATACGCCGGGTGTTACGCGCGACCGGCGGGAGGGCAGCGCCCGCATCGGCGGCCTCGACTTCGCCGTGATCGACACCGCCGGCCTTGATGAGGCCCGCGGTGCGGCGCTCGCGGCGCGCATGCTTGCGCAGACCGAGCGCGCGGTCGCGGGCGCCGATGTGGCGCTTCTCTTGATCGACGCCAGAGCCGGCTTGACGCCGCTCGATGCCGAGTTCGCGCGGCGGCTGCGCCGGCACGCTAAAGCGGTGATCCTCGTTGCCAACAAGTGCGAGGGCAAGGTCGCGGAAGCCACGCTTGCCGAATGCCACAGCCTCGGATTGGGCGAGCCCATCGCCATCTCCGCCGAGCACGGTCTCGGGATCGCCGAGCTCGTGGAGGCGCTGCGGCGCCATGCGCCGACGCTCCCGGGTGCGGCCGAGGAAGGCGAGGAAGCCGCAGGCGGGACGCCGGCGCCGGAGAGAGCGCGGCCGCTCCAGCTCGCCATTCTCGGCCGGCCCAATGTCGGGAAATCGACGCTCGCCAATCGCCTGCTTGGCGAGGAGCGCATGCTGACCGGGCCCGAGCCGGGGGTCACGCGCGATGCCATAGCACTCGACTGGAGCTACGAGGGCCGCGCGATACGCCTCGTCGATACGGCGGGATTGAGGCGCCGCGCCAAGATGAGCGGGCGCCTCGAGCGGCTCTCCGCCGCGGACGCCCTCAACGCGGTGCGCTTCGCCGAGGTGGTGATCCTCGTCGTCGAGGCCACCGACCCCCTCAACCACCAGGACCTCGGCTTGGCGAGCCTCGTGGCCGACGAGGGGAGGGCGCTCGTCATCGCGGTCAACAAATGCGACCTCGTCGAGAACCGGGCGAAGATGTTGCGCGAGATGCGCGAGCGCATCGAAATCTCGCTGCACCAGATGAAGGGCGTCGCTCTCGTCCCCGTCTCCGCACTCTCGGGTGCCGGCCTCGATCGGCTGATGCACGCGGTATTCCGCGCTCACGCGCTGTGGAACCGGCATGTGCCGACGGCCCAGCTCAACCGCTTTCTCGCCGAGGTGGTGGCGGCACACCCCCCGCCCGTGACCCGCGGCCGGCGCAGCAAGATCCGCTACATCACGCAAGCGAAGACGCGGCCGCCGAGCTTTGCGCTCTTCGGCAACAAGCTCGAGGATCTGCCGGAGAGCTATCTGCGTTATCTCGCGAACGCCATGCGCAAGGCCTTCGCACTTCCCGGCGTGCCCATTCGCCTCAGCCTGCGGCGGGGCGAAAATCCGTACGACAGGACGTAAGCCGGGCAAGGTCGGGCAGGCAACGCCGGCTTGCGGCAGAAGCGGGCGATGCCTAACATCGAGCGGCAACTCGTCGGGGGGGAGGAGCGCACCATGCCGGGCAGAACAGCGGTCATGCTTACGCTGGTCACGTCTCTTGCGTTTCTTGCGTTGTTCCCGATCCGGAGCGCTTGGACGGCGCCGCAGGCGGGCGAAGTCCTGGCCTTGAGTGCCCAATGTTTCCTCGAGGCGGGTGGAGAGCGCAGCGCGCTCAAGATCGGCGATCCCGTCCACGAGGGCGACACCGTGGATGTGCCGGCAGGCTCCAAGCTGAAGCTGCGCATGAATGACGGCACGATCATATCGGCGGCCTCGGGGACCAAGCTGACCATCAACGCCTACAACCTGGATAGCGCCGCAGAGCGCCGCGACGCCAAGCTCTCATTGGCGAGCGGGCTGCTGCGGGCCGTGGTGTCCTCCCTTGGTCAGGCCTCGCATTTCGAGGTCGATACCGCCACGGGCGTCGCGGCGGTGCGCTCGACCGATTGGTTCATCGAGGCGCTGCCGACATCGACCCAGGTGGGCGTGCTGAGCGGGAGCGTGAGCCTGACGAGCATTGCCACGAAGAGCGAGGTGAACATTCCCGCCCGTTGGGGTGCGAGGCTCGAGGCCGGCAGGGCTCCGGTCCCGCCGAGGGTCTGGACGCAGGCGGAATTCGACAACGTCATCGCGCGGACCAGTTTGAATTAGGGAACAGACTTGAGCGTCCCACGCGGCATGCGCGAGGCGGGGCTGGCGCTGATCGCCGCGGCCGTCGTCGTGCTGCTGTTCGCGGTCTTCGGCGATACCGCGGTCTTGCGCGGCCTGGAGACCGCGTCCCTCGATCTCCGCTTCCGCATCCGCGGCATGCGCGCCCCGGAGCCGGAGATCGCGGTGATCCTGGTCGATGACCGC
>Ga0074044_10005004_pt1 | contig 10866 bp, 6 predicted proteins | sample BogForMeECP23OM1_FD_94443 | JGI IMG/M metagenome (GOLD analysis project Ga0074044, IMG submission 94443) | Bog forest soil microbial communities from Calvert Island, British Columbia, Canada - Bog Forest MetaG ECP23OM1 | ecosystem: Environmental > Terrestrial > Soil > Wetlands ...
GCAAAGCCGCAGCCGCCGTTGTGGTAAACTCCGGGTGCATCAAACCATTGGGGGGTTGCCATCCCGAAGGCGAAAGCCGCGTCGTTGAGGCCCCGCGCGTCTTCGTCCACCAGAACCCACAACATGGACGGACTTGGATTGCGGACGTCGGTGGCCTTGCCATAGGTTGACCAGGGCGAATTCCGGCGGTGATTATCTTGATTATTCAACCAAGGGCCGTTGACCGACAGGTTTGGGACGCCGCTGTGAGTGCCGGAAGAGCCCGGACCAGTTGCATCGAAGCCGGGATCAATCGTGCCTACCGCCTGACTCATTGAAAAGGTTCTGGCGGCCGGCACGATCTGGCCGATGAAAGCCGGGTCCGTTCCCTGATACTTGCCTTCGCGCAGGTCCGCCGGACACCGGAACAAATCGGCGTTCCCGCCCATATAACTGATCAGCAACGAGCGCGTCGGGTCTTTGAGCACATCCGGATTAAATTCCTGCGGACCGTCAATCCCCGCCTGACCGGCACACCAATTGTAGCCGGGAATGATGTTCCCATCGTCCGGATTGGGTGGGAAAAATTCGTTGTTCTCGCTCGTGTAAAGGGTCATGGCGGTCATCATTTGTTTGCCGTTGTTCAAACACGCGGCGCCCTGCGCTCTCTGCTTTGCCCGGGAAAGCGCCGGCATCAGCATCGCGGCGAGGATGCCAATAATGGCGATGACCACGAGCAGTTCAATCAAGGTGAATGCGCGCCAGGAATTCATGCTCAATCAAACAACCATAAAAAACGTTTCGCTTCAAGTTTTTTGGCAAAGCGACCGGCTCTTTAGCTTCGCGGGCGCATACCAATTCAGCTCATTGCCAACCATGCATCGAATCGTACCTGAAAGTCATATCGTTCGTGTCGTAGCCTTTATACCATTTCACGTGGCCGTCATCGAAAAGGATGTTCTGGCCCTTGGTGTGCGCCTGCCAGTCCACCCAAGGCGTACCGTTTGCGGGACCGCCGACGCAATTCTGTGAGTAGTCGTCCTTGTCCGCATCGTTCCAGGCAAAATACTGTCCATTGTCAATGGTGTCGCCCGCCAGCACGTAAGCGGAGGGAAACAAAATCCGCTTGCTATCAACCGGGGCGTAAGCGTTATCCGCAACCACAGTGGCGGCCCGCACGCCGTTGAAATAGTTGAACGGCGATTGATTGGCGGCGGGCAACTGGGCGTTGCCGGGGCAATGATAAATGTTTGTATTTTCCATGTAGGAAACAATCTGCTCCATCCAACTGGGTTTTCCAGACCCATCCGGAGGTCCTTGGTCAATGGTTCCCCACGGGATGGTGTAGCCGGATTCGGGATAAAATCCGTTGGCGTCATCGGCAAACATTCTCATGCCCAGGCCGATTTGATGTAGATTGGAGTTACACTGTGTTGTCCACGCCCGTTGCTTGGCCGACGATAATGCAGGCAACAACAACGCGGCCAGAATCCCGATGATGGCGATGACCACGAGCAGTTCAATCAAGGTGAATGCGCGCCGGGAATCCATGCTCAATAGGACACCGCCGCCGGCGAATCGTTTCGGAAATACTTTGCGCCGGGGCAAATTCATGGTGAACAAACTGATAACGCGCTGATGAACGGAATTTGTCCAGTGCTAATTTGCCTTTTCGACCACGAGCATTTCAATCGGCTCGCGGCTGGGCACAAGTTCAAGGCCGAGTTGATCAAGAACGGCTTGCTTCAAACCATCAGGATTAGGTTCTGTCCAACTTGATTGTTTCCATTTTAGGTCAATATCGAAACTATTGGTAAGTCCAGTTCGGTCAATGACTGGAATTCCCAAGTCATTTTCCAAATAATCCGCCAAGCCGGAAAGAGTTAAATTCTTGCAAGACCATTGGCCGGGACCGCCGCTCCGAGTGGTAGCTCCGGCTTGAGAATTCTCATGACTTTGCTTTAAGCCGGGTGCGTCGGGATTCTGAATGTTGAGAAGCAAAACGTCTGCTTCCCGTGTTTCGCGTTTGGCAATTATTCCGATTTTTTTCTTTATCTCTTGTTGCAAAGCTTCCTCGTTTCCCATTTGCAGGCTCGCGATGTAATCATATCTGCCTTGCGGTAATTCAGTGGCAAGAGTTGTTCGAGTTGGACTGTAAAAACGATAAGCAGCCAGCAGGACGCGTTCGGCTGAAACGCCAATTCCCATCAATTTGATCTGGCCGTTTGTATACCCAACGCTTCCATAAGCGCTATTTCGCGCTTTACTGGATAGAATTCTAACTTGCGGCGGCTGTCGTTCCAGCACGCGGCTATCAAAACCTTCGACCTGCCACGGATAAGTCCGGTGTTCCTGAATTTCTTTGACAGTAATTGTTGTTGTTCCGGCGGCAAGCAATACAACTACGCCGCTGACAATAGCCGTCTTCGCTTTTGTCCATACCATAATTTTCAATGCTCCTTTTACTAGAGTTAAGGTTGAACCGCCGGCCGCCGCCGCGCCCTTCGCCAGCGCCACGGCGGAAATCGTCTTTGCCAATCCAACCGGCGCTGCATGAACCGAGTTGGCCGCCATTGCTCCGCCGACAATGGCCGTGGTGGTTGAGATGCCACGTTGGTTGAAAAACGCACGGAGCTTTTCCAATCCACGCGCGACCCGTTTTTGCGCCGCGCGCTCCTCCAAGCCGAGCGCCGCGCCCACCTCCTTCAAATGTTTGTTCTCGAAAAATCGCAGCACGATCGCGTCGCGATCCTTGTCGCCCAGCCGTGCCATCGCCTCGTCCAGCAGCGGCGACAATTGGTCCCACGCCGAATCGGATTCATTTTGAAAAACTCCTTCCATGTGAGCCTCCTGTTCGCGAAGTTGGCGGCGGCGTTGGATTTTCAGCGCGTCGGCGGCGGCGAATCGCGCCGCGCGATACAGCCAGCCGGACAAAATCGTTTTCGGACTCAACGATCCCGCCTTTCGCGCCAGAATGATGAACACCGCCTGGGTTATTTCCTGCGCCAGATGCGCGTCGCGCGTCTGCCGCAGCGCCGCCGAATAAACCAGGTTGATGTAACGCGCGACCAGCGTCTCGAAAGCCCGCTCGGATTGGCTGGTGGCATATTCCCGCACCAGCGCCATGTCATCATTCATCATCCACTTGATAAATGGACGCCGGCGGCAAAAGGAGACAAATTATTTTCAACGGGCGAAATCCGCCGGCGAAAAGTTTTGGTTCACGACGATGTTCTCGTGCGTCTGGGTGAACACCACGCCGGATTCAAAGCCCGATTTCAACTGTTCCATAATGGCTTTCATCTGCGGTCGCATGGTGGCAACAGCTTCAGGCGTGACTGGCTTGTTCTGCATTTTTAAAGATTTTTGTATCGCTTCATCAATCGCTTGATCACTGGAGTCTGCCTTTTCCACATACCTCGTACGGGTTTGGCGGACAAGAAAATCCTTTTTGCCAATCCAAAACATCGTGGAGACTTTTCCTGGTTTGCCTATGTTGGGCACTTTGGACAAGTCGATCATCTCGCTCGATACAACATAACAATCAACGTCACCCACCTTTGCGTCATTCTCTATTTTGAGTGGATAGCGGCCTGATGCGGCAGGTCCAGTAAAGTCACCGAGATCTTGCTTAAAAAAAGTTCCGGGTATTGTTGATGCGGCAAAACCTGAAAGCGGCGTGGCCAGAGCCAGGGCCGTCTTCATGTTTGGCATTTTTTGTGGTTTGTCGTTTTTCTTCTGTCCGGTGGCTGCGGTCAGGAAATCGGGGGCTATGATCTGCAAATTACCTCCGCTGCCATCAGACCAGACGATTCCTTTGCTGGTGACGGTTCCGGCCGTTTGAGTCCAATCAATCCGGTAAAGATTTGGCCGCTGCAAGCGGGTGTTGAAAGTGGTCGTTACGTTTTGGCCTGCGATTTGCGAAACCACAGCCCCGCTGTCGCTGTAACTGGAAAGCGCAGCGTAGGCATCGTGTGATTTCGCGACAATTTCCTGCGCCAATTTGTCATCGCCACTGGTTTGAGAAATCGCCACCGTCGCCACACCGCCGGCCAGCAAGGCCGCCACGCCCACACCCGCCGCGAATTTGAGTTTCATCCATGTCATAATTTTCATTGTGCCTTTCGCAAGGGTTAGAGTTGAAGCTGCCACCGCCGACCCTTTAGCGGCTGCAACAGCGGAAATTGTCAATCCCACCGGCGCGGCTTGCACCGAGTTTGCCGACACCGCACCGGCGATTGCCATGCCGGAAAGCGTCACGCCGCGTTTGGAGAAAAATTTCCGCAGCTTTTCCAGCGCGCGGTTCACCCGCATTTTCGCCGCGTCTTCACTCGCGCCCAAAGTTGCGCCGACTTCTGCCAGGCTTTTGTTCTCAAAAAATCGCAGTACGACGGCGTTCCGGTCTTTCTCGCCGAGCCGCCCCATGGCATCATCGAGCACCGGCGCAACTCGCCGCCAGGCGTCGTCCGTTGCGGATTCATTCAAAAGCGATTGCATATACGCCTCCTGTTCGCGACGTTGCCGCCGGATTTCGCCGCGCAGAAAATTCGCCGCCGTCAGCCGCGTTGTTCGATAAAGCCAGCCGGACAGCACGGTGGTTGCGACGCCTCGTCGCATCGTTGGCTTGGCCAAGCTCCGCGCCTTCTTCGCCAGAATGATGAAAACGGCTTGCGTGATTTCCTCCGCCGCGTGCGCGTTGCCGACGCTGCGCAGCGCGGTGGAATAGACGAGGTTGACATATTTCTCCACCAGCGTGGCGAAAGCTGCTTCGGAGCCGGTTTCGGCGTATTCTCGCAACAACGCGATGCGGTCCATTTCCGGCATTTGCACATTAATGTCCGCCGAATCGAAAAAAGGAACAGATTATTTTTCAATTTCCCGTAGGGCAGGCATCCTGCCTGCCGTAGAGCCGAGGCGTCCCGCCCGGCGGATAAAACGCTTCAACCCAAGAATCGAGCTGGAACCTTTCAGACCAGACTCCTCTTCCATCGTTCTTTCCGGGCGGCGGGACGCCAGCCCTCTACGGCAGACGAGACGTCTGCCGCTACCAGGCATCGGCGCGAGCTGCGGACGGGAACGAATTTACTCAAAATCCATCTCGTAGCTATAGACGTTGCCGCCGAGTTTGCTGCTGACCTTGCAGTTGGATTTGTTGATGACCGCCTGCATGGGTTTGTTCTCCGTGAGCACCTCGGCGGTGAAGCCGCGAATGCCGTTGCGCCGCGCGATGCGCATCAGGTGTTTCAACAGAAACGTGCCGATGCCGTGGTTCTGCCAGTCGTCGCTCACCACGAACGCCACTTCCGCCAGGTTCGTCTTCTGGTCGAGGTAATAGCTGCCGACGGCGATGATGTCCTCGCCATACGACTCCGGCAACGTGCCCACGATGGTCACGTCGTTGCGGTGGTCAATATAGACGAAATCCTGAATCTGATGCCGGGACACCCGTTTCTGGTGGCTCATGAAGCGGTAATAAATCGTCGCCTCGGACAGCTTGTAGAACAGGTCGCGCATCCGCGGCTCGTCGGTCGGATGGATGGCGCGGAAGTTGAGTTGCGTGCCGTTGTTGAGCAGATAGGTCGTGCGCAGTTCCTTCGGGCCGACGAGAATTTTCCCCTCTTTGTCGGCCATCTCGGCGGCAAGATATTTCGCGGCGATGGCGTCGCGGAGCAGGTCGGCGCGGAATTTCGGGTGGGCGATGCTGATGAGCGCCAGGGCGCGTTCCTGGATGCTCTTGCCGTGCAAATAGGCCGCGCCGTATTCGGTCACCACATATTGCACGCCCGCGCGGGTCGTGACGACGCCGGCGCCCTGGCTAAGATAGGTCACGATGCGCGAAATGGCGCCGCCCTTGGCGGTGGAGGGCAGGGCAATGATGGCCTTGCCGCCTTTGGATTTGGTCGCGCCCCGGTTGAAATCCACCTGCCCGCCCACGCCGGAGAAAAATTTTGACCCGATGGAGTCGGCGCAGACTTGGCCGGTCAGGTCAATTTCCAGCGCCGTGTTGACCGCCACCATCTTGTATTGCTGGCGGATGATGGCCGGGTCGTTGACATATTCGGTCGGGTGGAAGGAGAACAACGGGTTGTTGTCCACGTAATCATAAACTTTCCTCGTGCCGAGGCAGAAGCTGGCGACGATTTTGCCGTGGTCAATCGCCTTGCGCTTGCCGGTGATGGCGCCGCACTCGATCAGCTCGATGATGTTGTCAGTGACCATTTCGGTATGGACGCCGAGGTCTTTTTTGCCTTTCAAAAAGCCGAACATCGCCTGCGGGATGCGGCCGATGCCGAATTCGATGGTCGAGCCGTCCTCCACCAGCGCGGCGATATATTCAGCAATCTGCCGGGTCGTCTCGGTCACTTCGGGCGCCGGCACCTCCAGCAGGGGCGCTTCGGACGGCACCAGCACGTCAATGTCGTTGGCGTGGATGAAGCAGTCGCCCAGCGTGCGCGGCATGTTCGGGTTGACCTGCGCGATCACGAGTGAAGCGTTTTCGGCGGCGCTCTTCACAATGTCCACCGACACGCCGAAGCTGCACATCCCGAACTGGTCCGGCGGCGTGACTTGAATCAATGCCACGTCGAGCGGCAACTGGCCGCTGTCGAACAGGTGCGGCAGGTCGGACAAATGAATCGGCGTGTAGTCGCCGAGGCCTTCCTGGATGATGTCGCGCACGTTTTCGGCGATGAAAAAGCTGTTCACGCGGAAATACTGCGCCAGTTCCCGGTGGGCGTAGGGGGCGTCGCCAAAGGTGAGCAGGTGGACGATTTCCGTGTCCGGCAATTCGGCGGCGCGTTTGCTGAGCGCGCTTACCAGTTCGAGCGGTTCGGCCGTGCCGGTGCCAATGAAAATGCGCTGGCCGGGCCGGATTTTCTTTGCCGCTTCCATGGCCGTGAGCAGTTGCGATTTGCAGCTCTCCTGCCAGTTCGGGTCGTAGGTGATCGGTTTGTCTTGCATACGTCAAATTAAAATGAAACTGCGAAACACACAGCGCGGCAAAGCCGCAACCAAAGTAGTGGCACGGGCGTCTCGCCCGTGAGTTTCTAAAGATGCCGGCTTTGTTGAAACGCACGGGCGGGACGCCCGTGCCACCACGCAACGTGAAAATTTGCGCAGGAAAACAAAACTTTCATGGATAGTAGTACGAAACGCGCGAAAGAAGCCCGGAAGAGAAATGACGAATGACGAAGCCCTGATGACTAAAGAATGACAAATGGCCAATGACGAATGGCAGGACGGACGCGGAATTTCCAAACGAGATCCGAGATTCGTTATTGGGATTTCTTTCGTCATTCGGATTCAGGATTTAGTCATTTCCTTTAAGGGTCATCCGCGCGTCGGCCACGTAGGCCTGCACGCCGACCGGGCCGACGATGAAAGGGTTGATGTCCAGCTCCATGATTTCCGGATAATCCGTGGCGAGCTGGCTGATGCGCTGCAATGCGCCGGCGATGGCGTCCAAATCCACGGGCGCCTGGCCGCGCGCGCCTTGCAGCAGCGCGTAGGAACGCGTGCCCTTCAACATTTGCATCGCCTCCTCTGCCGTGATGGGCGCAAGGTGGAACGTCACGTCCTTCATCACCTCGACAAAAATGCCGCCCAGACCGAACATCAGCATCGGCCCGAACTGCGGGTCGCGCGTCATGCCCAGAATCACTTCACGGCCGCGCTGCCCCATTTTCTCGACATAAGCGCCGCGCAAATGCGCGTTGGGGGCGCGCTTCTGAATGCGCAGCATCATTAAATCAAACGCGTCGCGCACCTGCTCGGCGTTGGCGAGGTTGATGCGCACGCCGCCGAAATCGGATTTGTGAATGATGTCCGGCGACGAAATTTTCATCACGACCGGATAGCCGAGGCGCTCGGCGATTTCCACCGCTTCGTCACCCGTCCGGGCCAGTTGGCCGCCCAGAATATTGAAATCGTAGGCGCGCAAAATCTCCTTCGCTTCGACTTCGCCCACTTGGGTCGCGCCGCTGCGCGCTTGCAGGTTGATGATGCGGTCCACGCGGCGGCGATTGACTGGAAAACGTGTGACGACGCGGGGAGGCCGGCGCTTCCAGGCCGCGTAATCGCACATCGCCCGGAGCGCCGTCACTGCGCGGTCCGGCGAAGGGTAATTCGGAATGCCCACGGCCATCAGTTTTTCCTTGGCGTCGGCGACTTCCGTGCCGCCCATGAACGATGCCAGCACCGGCTTTTGGCCCCCGCCAATGCGGGACGCCGCGGCGAGTTTCTCGGCCAACTCCAGCGGACGCGTCATGTTCTGCGGCGTCACCACCACGACAATCGCGTCATTTTTTTCGTCCTCCTGAAGCAATTCAAACGCCTTGGCGTAACGGTCGGGATCGGCGTCGCCAATCACGTCAATCGGATTGCCAAACGCCGCCGACGCCGGCAGGAAGGCGCGAAGCTTGACGTCGGTCGCCGGCATCGGTGAAACCATTTTCAAACCCAGCGACTCGGCCGCGTCCGCCGCCATGATGCCGGGACCGCCGGCATTGGTGATGATGGCCACGCGTTCGCCGTTGGGGAGCGGCTGCATGGCAAACGCCATTGAATAATCGAAGAGCGCTTCAAAATTTTCCGCGCGGATGACGCCGGCGCGCTTGAACGCCGCGCCATAGGCGATGTCCGCCCCCGCCAGACTGCCGGTGTGCGACGACGCGGCCTTCGCGCCCGCGTGCGTGATGCCGACTTTCAGTATCACCACCGGTTTGATGGCAGCCGCCTGTTCCGCGATGCGCAGGAACTTGTTGCCTTCCTTGATGCTTTCCAGATAACCCGCGATGACCTTCGTTCCTTTGTCCTCCGCCAGCGCCTGGATGAAGTCCACTTCATTGAGGTCGGCCTTGTTGCCGAAGCTGATGACCTTGTCCAGACCGAGTTTCTGGTCGGCCGCCCAGTCGAGAATGGCCCCGCAGAGCGCGCCGGATTGCGAGATGATGGAAATGTTTCCGGGCGGCGGCGCCGACGGCCCGAACGTGGCGTTCATGCGATGGTCGGTGTTGAGCACGCCCAGACAATTCGGGCCGACCATCCGCACGCCGCTCTGCTGGCAGATTTCGACGAGCTCCTCTTCAGCCTTTGCGCCCTCGGCGCCGATTTCGCGGTAGCCGGCGGTGATGACGATGACCGATTTTGCGCCGGCTTTAATCGAACTTTGGAGGGCGTCCTTCACGTATTTCCCCGCCACCGCGATGACGCCGAGGTCAACCTGACCCGGGTAATCGTCGAGCGACTTGTAGCATTTGAGGCCGAGGATTTCCCCGGCTTCCGGGTTGACGGGAACAATCGTCCCTTTGAACCCGCCGTTCACGAGATTGGCGAGCACGGCGTGACCCACCTTGCCGGGCTTCCGCGAAGCGCCGATGACGGCCACGGCCTTGGGATATAAAAGCGTCTCCAGCATAACAAATTTCGTCACCCGGAAAGTCCCCGTTTTTCAGGCGGAACACTCGCCAAATGTTGTTAAAGGCTTTGCCTTTTTTGCATGACCACTTGCCGGCCCTTGAACCGGCATCCTTTCACCGCAATCTTAATGCCTCCCAATGATGTACTCCATCCCAAACTCCCGTCTTCCATCTCCAGTTCCAAAATCCGGGACGCCGGCCCCGAAACGAAGGTGGGGCGAGATTCCGTCGAGCCGTTTTAACTCTCAACCCTCAACATTCAACGCTCAACCATTTTGAACCGCGGATTTCGTTGATGAACGCAGATTCTCTCCAACGCAAAGGCGCAAAATTTCAACCGCGGATGAACTTAGCGCGGCAAAGCCGCAACCAAAGTAGTGGCACGGGCGTCTCGCCCGTGAATTTCTAAAGATGCCGGCTTTGTTGAAACGCACGGGCGAGACGCCCGTGCCACCACGCAACGTGAAAATTTGCGCAGGAAAACAAAACTTTCACAGATAGTAGTGCGGATGGACACGGATTACGCGAATTCATAAACCGACGGACGATAATTCTCCCTCTCCGCTTTGGGGAGAGGGCCGGGGTGAGGTGCCGTTTCTGCCGCAACAAGACACAAAACTGTCAGTGCTCGAACACGGCGCGATAAAAACGGTATTGAACGGCACCAGCGGAAACATCATCAAACGGCAGAACCCCGGTGACGTCCGTGTTCGTGGCCAGCGGACTCCACTGCGGCTGCGCGAAATTCGTGCTGGCCTGAATGACATAAACCCGGCCGGTGGTTCCGGTCAGTTCCAAATGCATGGCGCCAGCGTTGGTGGGAAAAATGGCGCTGAACTGCGGCGGCACGGTGATGCTCAGGACGGCGTTGGAATTGACGGTGTTTGAAACCACGAACGCCTGCGCGTTCACCAGCAACATGTTGCTCAACACCAACGCTTCGTCGTGGTCGGGCGCGTTGGCGGCGATGGCGAAGGGTACGTAAGCCAAAACACCGTTTGTTATCGGCATGTTATCGAACGAAAATCCCAGAACGCGGAACACGCCCGGCGTCACCACGGCGCTGGCCAACTGCTGGTCGGCCAATGCGCTGCCGCCGATGGGCGTGCCGGGGGTGAGATAATTGGTGGCATACAACAAATCGAATTGGAACGACACGACATTGGTATCAATCGTGACGCTGATGGGAACCGAATCGGTGGTGCCAGGCGCGGCAGCAGTTGTGCCCAATGACATGGACGGCATGGCGGGCGCGCCTCCCGTCCCGAGGAGGAACAGCCACAGGCCTGCCCACCGCCACGCAAACGCCTTGAAATTCATGAGTGCCAACATAGGCCCAGGTGTTCGTTCCTGCAATGCAAAGCCGGAAACCTTTTCTGCAGCCTTCAGCCTTCCTTGCCGCGCCAAAGCGTCTCGTCGCGTTGTAGCACAACGAAAACGGAAGCGACGGCGGGAGCCCTCAACCTTCAAC
>Ga0074044_10005005_pt1 | contig 10865 bp, 7 predicted proteins | sample BogForMeECP23OM1_FD_94443 | JGI IMG/M metagenome (GOLD analysis project Ga0074044, IMG submission 94443) | Bog forest soil microbial communities from Calvert Island, British Columbia, Canada - Bog Forest MetaG ECP23OM1 | ecosystem: Environmental > Terrestrial > Soil > Wetlands ...
AAAAGTTCTTGCCGTGCTCGGCCTGCGCCACGACTTCGCGGGACAGACCGTGCTCGTCACCGCTGGCCCCACGGTCGAGGACCTCGATCCCGTGCGATTCCTCAGCAACCGCTCGTCGGGAAAGACGGGCTACGCGCTCGCGGACGCCGCCGCTCGCCGCGGCGCGCACGTGATTCTCGTAAGCGGCCCCACGGATCTCGCGGTTCCCGAAGGCGTCGACTGGGTGCCCGTGCGCTCGACCGATGAAATGCGCAGCGTCGTCCGTGATCGCGCCCGCGAAGCGAATATCGTCATCATGGCTGCGGCGGTGGCCGACTACCGCCCGGCTGCGACGCATTCGCAAAAACTCAAGCGCGGCGAGGAACGCCTCACGCTCGAGCTCGAGCCCACGCCGGATATCCTGGCGGAACTCGGGCGCGAAAAAGGCTCGCGCATCCTCGTCGGCTTCGCGGCGGAGACCTCGAACCTCGCCGAAAACGCTCGCGGCAAACTTGCGCGCAAGGGCGCGGACATGATCGTCGCCAACGACGTCACGCAGGAAGGCGCTGGCTTCGACACGGACACCAACATCGTCACTCTCTTCCTCCGCGACGGCCGCGAAATTCCCCTACCCAAGCTCACGAAGTTCGACGTCGCCAATCGCATCCTCGACCAGGTCCTCGAAATCCAGAAGCACTAAGCTCCGCGGCAACGCGTTGACACATTCACGCGTACTGAGCTACAACCAGCAGCGGCATTTCGGCCATACAGCGGCGTTTTCGATATCAGGCGGGGAGGCAACTCATGATCGACTCGAAATTTTCACGTTTCGTACTCCCTACACTGGCTGCGCTGTTCCTTGCCGCCGTCGCGCAACCGGCTCGCGCACAGCAAGCGACCGCCAAAGCCACCGACTCCACCGCCGCGAATAAGCCGGAATCGCTCGGCTTCTCCTCCGAGCGCCTCGAACGCCTTCACGCGGCGATGCAGCAGCAGGTCGACGAAAAGCAACTCGCCGGAGTCGTCACGCTCCTGGCCCGCCACGGAAAAACCGTCGACTTCAAGGCCTTCGGCAAGAAAGATCTTGCGAGCGGCGCGCCGATGACCAAGGACACGATCTTCCGCGTCTTCTCGATGACCAAGCCCGTCACCGGCGTCGCCATGATGATCCTCTACGAGCAGGGCAAATGGAGTCCCGGCGATCCCATCTCGAAATACATCCCCGAATTCGCGCACCTCAAGGTCTTCAAGGGCGTGGACACGAACGGCAACATGATCCTCGAGGACCCCGTCCATCCCCCGACCATGCACGAGCTGATGACGCACACCGCAGGTTTCACCTACGGCCTCTTTGGGGATGGGCCGGTCGACAAGATGTATCAATCGCAGGGCGTAATGCAGTCGAAATCGCTTCAGGAGATGATCGACAAGCTCGCGAAGATTCCGCTGCTCTACCAGCCCGGCACGAAGTGGGTCTACAGCGTCTCGATGGACGTGCAGGGCTACATCGTCGAGAAACTTTCGGGCCAGACCTTTCCCGATTTCCTGCAGCAGCACGTTTTCGGGCCGCTCGGCATGAAGGACACGGGCTTTTTCGTGCCCAAGGAAAAGTGGAGCCGGTTCGCCACGCTGTACAGTGAAAACGACAAGGGCGAAATCGTCCCGGTCCCAGCCCCGGCCAGCATCGGATTGGGTGACTTTTCCACACAGCCGACGATGCCCTCGGGCGGTGGTGGAATGGTCTCGACCGCGCAGGACTACATGCGCTTCGCGCAGATGCTCTTGAACGGCGGCGAACTCGACGGCGTGCGCATCCTCGCGCCCGCTACGGTACAGCTCATGAGCTCAAACCATCTTGCGCCCAATCTCATGACGGGCGAATTTTCGATCGGTCCTGAGGTCATTCGGCCCGGCATGGGATGGGGCTACGACTGCGCGGTCTTCACCGATCCCGCGCTCGCGGACGAAATCGTCGGCAAAGGCACTTTCTTTTGGCTCGGCGCGGCGGACACCTGGTTCTGGATCGATCCTACCAACGATCTCGTGTTCGTCGGCATGACCCAGCACATGATCGGACCCAAGCAGCCCAACGTCGAGCAGCTCAGCCGTCCGACGATCTACCAGGCGCTCCTGAAGCCGAAATTGTAATTCACGCGCGCCGAGCCTCGCGGCCTTGTGAATTCGCGCGTTCTCCCCGATAATCTGAATCTTCGTGGACGAAAATAGACGCACTCGCGCCGAAGCCTGGCTGCGTTACGCCGACGATCTCGGTCTCGGCCCCTACTATCTCGATCGTTCAGCAACGCAATCAGCGCCCCAACTTGCGGGCACCCCACCGTCCCCTTCGGGTGAAGTAATCGTGGAAACCAATATGGCGACTCCTCCCAATGCCATGTCCTCCGTTGCAGCCGCCGCTCCGCGCCGCGCGCCGGAACCTTCTCCCGCGCCGAAGCCTGCTTCCGCACCGGCATTCGCCGCGCCGGTAACCGCGCCATCGCTCTTCGAGGAGCGCATCGAGGGCGACACTCTCGATCGCATCCGCGCGGAGATCGGCCCCAATTGCACGCGCTGCAAGCTGCACAAGGCGCGCACCAACATCGTCTTCGGCGTCGGCAATCCGAAAGCGCAGCTTGTGTTCGTCGGCGAAGGCCCGGGCCGCGACGAAGACGAGCAGGGCGAGCCGTTCGTCGGCCGCGCGGGAAAACTGCTCACGCAGATGATTGAGGCGATGGGCCTCCGCCGCGGCGACGTCTACATCTGCAACGTCGTCAAATGCCGCCCGCCCGAAAATCGCCTCCCGGAAAAAGATGAGATCGCCACCTGCTCGCCCTATCTCTACCGCCAGCTCGGCGTTATTCAGCCGAAAGTGATCTGCTGCCTCGGCAGTTGCTCCGCGCAGACGATGCTGCAAACCACCCAGGGCATTTCCCGCTTTCGCGGCGAGTGGTTCGATTACCGCGGCTCGAAATTGATCGCCACGTATCATCCCGCGTACCTGCTGCGCAATCCGGCCGCCAAGGGCGAAGTCTGGAAGGATTTGCAGAAGGTTATGGCGGTCCTCGGCCTCGAGCCCAAGCGGAAGTAGCCTTGGCTCACCGCCCGCTGGCGCAACGAATCCGCAAACTCGCGTGACGCAACCCGAGAAATCTCGCCGCAATCTGCACGTCCTGTTGCCCACGCTGGGCAGCGCGGGCGACGTCAATCCCGTCGTCGCCCTCGGACTCGCGCTCCAAAAGCGCGGCCATCGCGCCACGCTCATCACCAACGAGCTTTTCGGCGATTACGCTCGCTCCCTCGGCCTCGGTTTCATCGCGCTGGGCACCGCCGCCGAAGCGAGCGAAATCATCGCCGACCCGCGCCTCTGGCATCCCACGCGCGGATTCGAGTGCGTGGCCGAGCGCGTGATCGTTCCAAGCATCGCGCCGCTCTACGACATCATCGAGCGTCATGTGGAATCCGGTATGGTCGTCGCGGCGTCCGGGATGTGTTTCGGCGCGCGCGTGGCGCAAGAAAAACTCGGCGTCCCGCTCGCCACGGTCCATCTTCAGCCGACGATGCTTCGCAGCGTCGTCGATTTCGGCCGCTACGGCGTCATCCCGATGGGCCCGCGCATGCCGCGCGCCGTCAAGAGCTCCCTGTTCTGGCTCCTGGATCACCTCATTATCGACCGGGCCATCGTCCCCGAGCTAAACGCCCTTCGCGCCAGGCTGGGCCTTCGCCGCGTGCGACGCGTTTTCGACGAGCACGTCCACTCGCCCGAACTCGTCCTCGGCCTGTTTCCGGAGTGGTTCGCGCCGCCGCAAAATGACTGGCCCGCAAACACGCGACTCGCCGGCTTCGTCCTGCACGACGCGAGCGAAACCGTGGAAGTCCCTGCCGCGCTCGAGGAATTTCTCGATGCGGGTCCTCCGCCGGTCGTCTTCACGCCCGGCTCGGCGGCCGCCACGCTCCACAAGTTTTTCGCGGAGTCAGTCGAAGCGTGTCGTATCGCGGGGTTGCGCGGCCTGCTCGTCACCGATCATCCCGCGCAACTCCCGAAGAATTTGCCGCCCGGTGTGCGCGCGTTCCCGTACGTGCCGTTCAGCAGGATTCTCCCGCGCTGCGCCGCGATCGTGTATCACGGAGGAATCGGCACGCTTGCCCAGGCGATTCACGCGCGCATTCCGCACATGGTCGTGCCCAACTCTCACGACCAGCCGGATAACGCCCTCCGCATCGAGCGCCTCGGCCTCGGCGTTTGCATCTACCCCAGGCATTACAAAGCGCGGCTCGTCGCAATAAAACTCCGCGAGCTGATCGATTCCGAAAAAATCCACGAGCGCTGCCGCGACATCGCGCTCACCATCGACACAGAAGCCGCGCTCGAACGCGCCTGCGACCTGATCGAGCAGCTCCCCCGCCACGCCACCTGAGGCCCACCCCGTCCGGATCGCGTGAGAACCCATCGCGCGGGCTGCTACACTATTGCGCTGCCATGCCGCGCTATTGCGAGGTTGCTCTTCCGGTTCCTCTCCGCTCGACGTTCACCTACGCCGTGCCGTCCTCGCTCGACGGCGAGCCTCTCGTCGGCCGCCGCGTCGTCGTGCCCTTCGGCAGGCGCGCCATGATCGGCGTGGGTCTCGCGGAGTCGGACGCGCCGCCCGACCTCGCGCGCATCAAGGAAATCGCCGAGCTAATGGACCCGCTTCCGGCGCTTCCGCCGAAGCTCGTTGAGCTCGGCCACTGGATCAGCCGCTACTATCTCGCGCCCATCGGCGAAACGTTTCGCGCGATGCTGCCGCCCGAAATCGAACTGCGCCACGATCGCGCCTACTCGCTCACCGACGCGGGCCGCGCGTACCTTCGCGATCTCGCCTCCGCCGAACTCATCGACGTCGAACGCTCCGAACTCGATCTCCTGCGCCGCATCGAAAAGGACGATTCTGCCGTTTCGTCGGCGCGCCTCAGCCGTCACCCCGGCGCTGAAGCTCTCGCGGAACGCCTGGTGCGCCAGGGCTATCTCGCCGCGCGCGAAATCCTGCGCCGCCGTAAGACGCGCACGCAAACAATCGTCGCATGGCGCGCGGGCGCTGCCGAACTTCTCGCCGGCGACGCCGAAAAGCGCATCCGCGAGGTGCTCACAGCCACGCGCGGCCCGCTGCCGCTGCACGTGCTTCTTGAAAAAGCCGGTGCATCCCGCGCCGTCGTGAAGCGCCTCGAAAAAGCGGGCCTGCTCCAAAGTTGGGAGGAGCCGCTCACGCCCGGTGAAGATCCCTGGGACACCGATTTCGTCCCGCCGCAAAATGTGTTGAACGCGGAGCAGAAAGAGGCGCTCGCCGAAATCTGGCGCTGGCTCGTGGCCGGAGAGTTTTCCGCCGCGCTGCTCCATGGCGTCACGGGCAGCGGGAAGACCGAGGTCTATCTCGGCGCGATCGAAGCCGCGCTCTCGCGCGGAAAGACGGCGCTCGTCCTCGTCCCCGAAATCGCGCTCACGCTGTGGGTCGGGCGTCTGGTACGCGCGCGGTTCGGCGAAGGCGTGGCCGTGCTGCATAGCGGTTTGCCGGACATCGAGCGCACCCGCGAATGGTGGCGCGTCCGCCGCGGCGAAGCCCGCGTCGTTGTCGGTACGCGCTCGGCTGTTTTCGCGCCGCTCGAAAATCTCGGCCTCATCATCGTCGACGAAGAGCAGGAGTCAAGCTACAAGCAGGACGAAACTCCGCGCTACAACGGTCGCGACACGGCCGTCTATCGCGCGCACCTTGAAGGCGCGGTTGCGCTGCTCGGCTCGGCCACGCCGTCGCTCGAGACCTATCACAACGCCCGCGCCGGAAAATACCGCCTGCTCAAGCTCGCGTCGCGCGTCGAAAATCGCCCGCTTGCTGAAGTCCGCATCGTCGATCTGCGCGAAGAATTCCGCCGCCAGCACCGCGCCGCGCCGATTTCGGAGTCACTCCGCGCGGCCATCGCACTTCGTCTTGAGGAGCGCACCCAAGCGATGGTGCTCATCAACCGCCGCGGCTACTCGTGGTCTCTTCTCTGCCGCAGTTGCGGCGCGATGGTGCAGTGCCAGAATTGCAGCATCGCGCTCACGTACCACAAGAGCCGCCAGCGCCTCGAATGCCACTATTGCGGCTATTCGATCCGCCCGCCCAAGCAGTGCCCGAAATGCCATGCGGAATATATGTATTTCGTGGGGGACGGAGCCGAGCGCGTCGAGGAATATCTGCGCGAACAATTTCCGGCCGCGCGCATCGCGCGCCTCGACCGCGATACCGTGCGCACCAAGCGCGAATACCAGCAGGTGCTCGGCGCGTTCGCGAACGCCGAAATCGACGTCCTCGTCGGCACGCAGATGGTGGCCAAGGGCCACGATTTTCAGCGCGTCACTCTTGTCGGCGTGCCCGCAGCCGATCTCGCTCTCGGGCGTCCGGACTTCCGCGCCGCCGAGCGCACCTTCCAGTTGCTCACGCAGGTCGCGGGTCGCGCCGGGCGCGGCGAACTTTCCGGCGAAGTTCTCGTTGAGACCTACTACCCCGAGCACTACGCGATTCAATTCGCCGCGCAGCAGGACTACGTCTCGTTCTACGACAAGGAAGCGCATTTCCGGCGCATCCTTCACTATCCGCCGTTCACCGCGCTCGCCACGGTCCTCGTCCGCGACCGCAAAGTCGAAAACGCCATTCGCTGGTCGCGCGCTCTCGCTGCGTGCTTCGAGCCGTTCGAAAAGCAGGGCGTGAAGATTCTAGGGCCCGCTGCGGCCCCGCTCGCGCGATTGCGCCGCGACTACCGTTTCCAATTCGTGTTGAAATCGCCGCACCGCTCGGCGCTCGGTAAAGCACTCGCTGCGGCGCTCGACTTCTGCACGGCAAAAGAAATTCCCGCCACCGCCGTCATTGTCGACGTCGATCCCACCAGCTTGTCGTAGGAATAATTCAGAAATGGCGTGGCCGCTACGTTGCCGGCCAGGGAGTGAAACTCAACAGAAAGATCACGAGCCCCACGACCGCCCACGCGCGCCGCGCCGGATCGAGCGGCTGCCAGCGGTCATAAATCGGGGGATGCCGGAAGCGCAGGCTCAGTATGAACAGAATTCCTCCCCACACGTACCACAGCGGGTCGAGCCGCCCCATCGCGATCAGCACAATCGACACGATGATGGAAATCCGGCGGTGCCGCTCGCTCGCCAGGCTGAACATGATGTGCCCGCCGTCGAGCTGCCACACCGGCAGCAAATTCAGAGCGGTGACGAAAAGCCCCACCCACGCCGCGCGCCCCACCGGGTTCAGCAGCACCCATCTCACGTCCATGTGCGAGTGAAACAGTGCGCTGAAGATTCGCACCAGCAGCGGATGCCCGAAGACGATCGCGGCATTGTCTTCCGCGCCCGGCACGATTTTCGACGTCGCGATTCCGTACGCCAGCGCGGGCAGCGCCACCACGAATCCCGCCACCGGTCCTGCCAGCCCAACGTCAAAAAGGGCCCGGCGGGTCGTGATCGGCGACCGTATTCGAATGAACGCGCCGAAAGTGCCGAAGAGCGTCGGCGCCGGGAGGAAGTACGGATAGCTCACGTCGATGCCATAAACTTTGCATGCCAGGTAGTGCCCCATCTCGTGCGTGAACAAAATCGCCAGCAGCGTGAACGAAAACGGAATTCCCAGCGCGAGCGTCGCCGGATGATGAAACGTCCGCAGCATCAGCGTCACTGGATCTTCGCCGCCGGAAAACGGCTCGCGGTCCTGTGCGTACGATCCGGCAAACTCCGCGCCGACCGCCAGCGTCGAAATCACGGTGAGCAAGAACAAAATCAGCGCGGGCCACAGCGGCCTTCGCCGCGACGGAGCGAGCGGCATTCCGCCCGGCGGATATTGCATTTCGAGAATTTCAAACGGTATGCGGCCTTGTTCGTTGCCCACGCTCATGTGCCCACACTAAACTGGCTGTCCATCGAGATTGGATGCGCCAGCGCGCAAATTCGCGGCGGCGTTGGGAAATTTCTTGCAGTCGCGCGGCCGGTTCGCCGCGGCGAGAGTGGCTTCACTGCTTGGCGGCGGGAGCCGGAAGCGCCTGAAGTTCCTTGCCGGGCTTGAAGCGCACAGCCTTGCCGGGCGGGATGTTCACCTGCTGGCCCGTGCGCGGATTTCGTCCCACGCCCGTCTTGCGCGGCTTCACATTGAAAACACCGAAGCGGCGCAACTCGATGCGGCGTCCGCGGCCGAGCGCCGTCTTCATGGCCTCGAATACGGTTTCCACGGCCTGCTCCGCCTTGGTTCGGGTAATGTTGGTTTTTTGTACGATGGCGTTGACGATGTCGAGCTTGATCACAACTTCCTCCCGGAACCACGCGCTTGGGCCGGAAACCTATGCTAGACAGGGGTTTGCAGGTTGTCAAGCGCAACGCTGTGTAATACACTGCGCGTTCCGCAAACAACGCACCCAATCAAGTTTTTCGCCTATAAGGAGGCTCGGATGTCGGTGAAGTCGGACAAGTGGATTCGCAAGATGGCGCGCGAGCACAGCATGATCGAGCCGTTTGAAGACCGACAGGTGCGCGAAGGCGTGATCAGCTACGGCGTTTCGTCCTACGGCTACGACTTGCGCGTCGCCGACGAGTTCCGCATTTTCACAAACGTGAACTCCACAATTGTGGATCCGAAGCACTTTGACGCGAAATCGTTCGTCGAGTTCAAGGGCGACGTCTGCATCGTGCCGCCGAATTCGTTCGCGCTCGCTCGATCGATCGAGTTTTTCCGCATCCCGCGCAACGCGCTCACCATCTGCGTCGGCAAATCGACCTACGCGCGCTGCGGCATCATCGTCAACGTCACGCCGTTCGAGCCCGAATGGGAAGGCTTCGTCACCCTCGAAATCAGCAACACCACGCCGCTCCCCGCGAAAATTTACGCCAATGAAGGCCTCGCCCAGGTCGTTTTCTTTGAATCCGACGAGCAGTGCGAAATTTCCTACAAGGACAAGAAGGGAAAGTATCAATCGCAGCAAGGCATCGTCCTCCCGAAGATTTGACGACCCGACAAGGGTCGTCATCCCGAGCGAACAACGTGAGCCACGGGATCCCATTGCGCCCTCGCCGCGTTCCGAACGACTGTGGCGATGCAACGAGCATCGTCATCTGACAGTCCGAATAGGATTGTCACCCTGAGCGAATCCGCCGTGGCGGAAGCCGAAGGGCCTCTCTTATCTCACCGGCGATCAGTCATGACACGGTCGCAAAGGCGCTCTCCTTAACCAACTCCGCCGCGCTGTGCCGCTCTGAAACGCTCGTGTTTCGGCGGCGGCAATGCTTTTTATTCGCGCCTCTACTCTCCCCGTTCGCGCCCTTCGAACAGATAACGCCCTTCATTTGTGATGCTTAGCCCGTCCCCAAGCCACCAAGCTCGATGTGACGGGCGTCACACCAAATCGTGACGCCTCTCACGGTGCGCTGGATCACCGTCAGGTAAATTTCGCCGCTGTGAGTGTAGCTGACGAGGTTTTCAACCAATTGGCACGTTGACCGATGGAGTGCTCAGACGTTACTTGGCCGGGGTCCACTGGGCAAGTAGCAACGAGAGGAGATGCAATGAAGACAGTGAACCAAAGAACGTGGGTTAAGATGACGCTAGTAGGTGTTTCGCTTATCGCGCCCTTTCTCATTACGGCCGTCCAAGTGCCCAGCGCGCACGCGGTGCCCAGCTATTCGCGCCAGACGGGCTTTCCGTGTAGATCCTGCCACACCACACCGCCTGAGCTCACGCCCCTCGGACGCCAGTTCAAGCTCAACGGCTACACCATCACTGGAATGCCGGTGCAGAAAGTCGAAAAGACTTCCAAGGAAGCCGGGCTCCAGTTGCTGCAAACTTTGCCCCTTTCTGTCTTCTTCGAAACTTCTTACACGCAGACCAACACCGTGCAGCCCGGCACGCAGAACGGCACTTTCGAATTCCCGCAGGACGTATCGCTCTTCGTCGCGGGCGCGTGGGCCCCGCACGTCGGGAGCTTCGTGCAGTTCACCTACGACGCGCAAGACGATCACTTCAGCTGGGACAACACGGATATCCGTTACGCCAACACGACAAAGCTGTTCGGTAAGAGTCTCGCGTATGGGCTACTGATGAACAACAACCCGGGCCTCGAAGACCTGTGGAATACCAACCCTGCATGGGGCTATCCGTTTATCTCAGATGACTTCGAGCCCAAACCGGCCGCCGCCGCAATCGTCGACGGCACGCTGGCGCAAGATGTCGCCGGATTTGGCACGTACGGCATGTGGAACGACCATCTCTACTTCGCGACGACGATGTATCGCTCGGATCACATTGGAGGCCCGCAGCCGAATCCGGGAACCACCACCCCCGGGATCAATATCCATGGTCTCGCTCCCTATTGGCGTGCCGCCTGGCAACAGACGTGGACCAACAACTATCTCGAATTCGGCACCTACGGGATGTACACGAAGTCGACGCCGAACAGCGTCGTGGGCCCCTCGGCCGATAGCACAGGAACCCTAAGGGACGACTACACCGACGTGGCGGCTGATATTCAGTACGACCGCACGATTCCCGCGTTCCGCAACGACATTCTCTCGATCCGCGGCACCTACATCCATGAGAATTCGTCGCTGAATGCCAGCGCCACCGACGCTCTCGGGCTGGCGGGGTTCGTGCCTCACCATCTCAACACCCTCAGGGCGAACGCGGAATACCACTTCGGCGACCGCTTCTCCGGCGCGTTCGGCTGGTTCAATACCACCGGCACGCGTGATGACATTCTCTACCCGTATGGTACGAGCATCACCGGCAGTTTCAACGGCAGCCCCAAGAACAGCGGCTACATCATCAACCTGTCCTGGTGGCCCGTGCAGAATATCGACCTCGCCGCGCAATACACCGGGTACTGGACATTCAACG
>Ga0074044_10005006_pt1 | contig 10864 bp, 8 predicted proteins | sample BogForMeECP23OM1_FD_94443 | JGI IMG/M metagenome (GOLD analysis project Ga0074044, IMG submission 94443) | Bog forest soil microbial communities from Calvert Island, British Columbia, Canada - Bog Forest MetaG ECP23OM1 | ecosystem: Environmental > Terrestrial > Soil > Wetlands ...
AACCGAGGTCAAGAACGTCAACTCGTTCCGCTTCGTCAAGCAGGCGCTGGAGTACGAGATCGAGCGGCAGATCGAGGTCCTCGAATCCGGCGGAAAGATCACGCAGGAATCGCGCCTCTACAACGCGAACGAAGGCAAGACCTACGGCATGCGCTCGAAAGAGCAGGCGCATGACTACCGCTATTTTCCCGAGCCGGATTTGCTCCCCTTGGTCGTGGACGAGAAGCGGCAAGCCGCGATCCGCGCCAGCCTGCCCGAACTTCCGGAAGCGCGCCGCCAGCGCATGATGAAGGAATACGGCATCACCGCAGGCGACGCCCATACGCTGACCCTGACACGCGCCATGGCCGATCAGTTCGAGTCCGCGGCCCGCACGGCGAAAAATCCGAAACGGGTTGCGAATCTCGTGCAGAGCGAATTGCTCGGACGCCTCCAAGCGCAGGGTCTGGAACTCGAGCAGTCGCCGATTTCGATGGCTGGAGTCACGGCCTCCGCCGATCTGGTCGAGTCGGGCGCAATTTCCGGCAAAATGCTGAAGGATCTTTACGACCTCTGCTTCGAACGCAAACAGGACTTCCCCGCGGTTTACGAAGCCGAGGGACGTCCCGAGCAGTCGCGCGACACATCGGCGCTGGAGAAACTTGCCGATGAATTGATCGCAGCGAATCCCAAGCAGGTGGAACAATATCGCGCGGGCAAGAAAACCATTATTGGCTTCTTCGTGGGACAGGTGATGAAGGCTTCGAAGGGGCAGGCCAATCCGCAGTTGGTGAACGAAGTTTTGATCAAGAAGCTGGAGGGGTAGTCCAATTCTCCGGCATTACCGCGCTGCCGGAGACGGGGCAAGCCCCGTCTCTACAGGAAGAGATTGCCTTTCCTTCGCAGCGCCGGCGTTCTTCAGCACTTCCTCCGCATAGTAATTCGTGACTTTGGCGTCGTCGCGGAGGGTCTCGTAATAGGCGGCTTTCAATAACTGTTCGCGGCGATCACGCAACTGCTGCCGGATGGCTTGCTGCACTCGCGGATCATTCAAGTCGCGTTGGCCCGCTGGTTCCTTGGCAGTGAGCTTCCAGATTATGTATCCAACCGTCTGATGATTGTTTGGATTGACAACGGGAATGATCGGCGTGTATTGACCGGGTTTGAGCTTCATGACCGCGTCGCGGGTGGGCGGATCAGCGGTCTTGAGCGACGATTCGGGCACCATTCCAATGTCACCGCCGTTATTGCTGGTGTCAGGGTCTTCGGAATAATTCATCGCCAGGGTAGCGAAGTCGTCGCCACTGTCGAGACGGTTAGCAATCATCTGGATTTTCTTGCTCGCCTCGGCAGCGTTCTGCGCCTTGCTGTTCTGCAGGTTGTGGACCTGCACGTTGGCCATTCCGGACACCATGATTTTGGCCAAATGGTACTGCGCCTCGATCAGGTTGAACTCGGTTTTGTGTTCGTTGTAATAGTTCGTAACGTCCTGGTCGGTGATGTTGATGCGCGAGGTGATTTCCTTGTTCAACACCTTCTCCTGGGTGAGCGAGCGCCGCAGGTCGCGCTTGAAATCGTCGAGCGAAATCTTCTTGTCCTGCAATCGCTTGTTGAATTCCTCGGCGGTGTAGGGCGATTTGATTTCGTTCAACTTGCGGTCCACTTCTTCGTCCGTCGCCAGCAGGCCGAGCTTCTCCGCCCGCTGCATCAGGATTTCCGTCTCCGCCAGTTGGTTAAGAATGCTCAGCCGCAAGCTCACTGCCTGCTCGCCTACCGGCTGCTGATCGGAGCCTGCTGTCTGGTTGGCGTAATACTTGTCGACCTCGCTGCGATAAATCTTCCGCCCGTTGACGGCAGCCATAACGTCACCGCCGCTGCTGTTGCGGTTACAAGCCGACAGCCCGACCAACAGAAACGCGCTGACCATGACCAGGCCCGCTCGCCCAACGCAGTTACGATTTTTCAAGTTCTTCCCTCCGCCATGACGGCGAGTCAGTCTAAGAAGACTTGCGATTGGCAATCTGTAATGGTTGATCGCACGATCGTGCGGTCTTCAATCACAATTTACAAATCACAAATTGCAAATTCCATTACTTCGATGGCGCCGCCGGTGGATTCTTTGCCTCCGCCGCGGCAGGCTTGTGCTCCGGAGGCGCAACGCCGGCATCCTTCAACGCCTGATCGAGCGCGAGTCGTACCTCGTCAGGAGGCACGGCCCCATCCAGTTTCTGTCCATTGACAAACATGGTTGGAGTCGCCTCGACTCCAACCGTATCTCCTTCGTGCATCGAGGCACGCACAGCCTTTTGATCCTGGGCCTTGACGCACGCCTGCACCTTGGGAACGTCCAGACTATGCTTCTGAGCCACTAGCATGGCGACCCTGTCGAGTTCCGCATTCTGGCCGTCATGGCCATTTGCGTTGTTGACGGTCTGCTGATTGCCGTGCAGGTAATCGGCATAGCCCCAGAAGGCATCGTTGTTTTGCGCGCCCAGGCAATTAGCGTTCACCGCCGCGTGCACCGCCCAGGGATGAATTTCTTCAAGCGGGTAATCCTTGTAGATAAACAGGACGCGATCGCCGTATTCCTTGAAAAGCTCGGGGAAAATCGCAGCGTGCATGCGCGAACAGAACGGGCACTCGAAATCGTCATAGTTGACGACCGTCACCTTGGCATCCTTGTTGCCCCGCGTCGGCCGCCCGCTGACGTCAATCTTCTTCATGATCTCAGCGTACGGATCGCTGGTGAGATCGAACCTGGTGAAGCGCACCAGCGCCTTGTGATCCCGGGAAAGCAGAAAATCCAGGTCCTGTTTCTTGTTGGGACCGCCAATCGTAACCGTCAGCGCGTCATAGTTCGGGAACTCACTCGACCGGAGCGTCCCCACGACCACTTTTACGTCGAGTGGAATGGCATAGTGCGCTCTTACCTGCCGCTCGACCAGACGCATAACGTCCGAAGGTGGTGACTGGGCCGAGCACCCCAGACAGATCATCAAAAGAACCAGAAACGCGCGCCGCATCATCATTAATCGAAACCACCTGAACATGAGTAAGTCGCTTGATTATCTCATGGCGCGAAGCGTTGCCGCTGTAGAGGCGCGGCAAGCCGCGTCTCTACGGAAAATCAAATGGAACGTCCCCGCAGCAGCTCTTCGGCGGTTAGCAGTTGGTTCATCGACCCCGACCGGAATCCCTCCAGGTCGAGGGTGACGAACTTGAATCCCAGTCCCTTGAACACGTTGGTGAACTCGCGGGCCATCTCGGCCGTCAGAGCGCGGGGAAGCTCTTCGCGCGCAATTTCAATGCGAACGATCTCCCCGTGATGGCGCACGCGGAATTGCCGAAAGCCCAAGGCTCGCAGGGCGTCTTCGCCGCGCTCGATAACGCTCAGCGCTTCGGGCGTAACCGCCCGTCCATATTCCATGCGCGAGGAAAGGCAAGCCGACGCCGGCTTATCCCACACCCGCAAGTCCGCCTGCCGCGCCAGTTCCCGGATTTCAGCTTTGGTTAGACCAGCTTCGAGCAGCGGAGCCATGACATGATGCTGGCGCGCCGCCTGCTGCCCGGGGCGGAAATCACCCTCATCGTCGGCGTTCACTCCGTAGGCGATGGCGTCGAATCCGCCCGCTTCGCAGCAGCGTTCGAGGACGGTGAACAGTTCGTCCTTGCAATGAAAACAGCGCATGGCATCGTTGCGGACGTACGCGGGATTTTCCAGTTCCTGCGTTTCCACAACCTCAACCGGGATTCCGTGCCCGCGCGCAAAGGCGAGCGCGTCTTCCAGCTGAGTCCGCGCCAGGCTGGCGGAATCGGCGATGACAGCGAGCATCTGCCCGCCAAGCATTTGATGCGCCATCCAGGCCAGAAAAGCGGAATCCACGCCCCCGGAGTAAGCGACGATCAAGCGAGTTTGGCCAGCGAGGATCTGGCGCAAGTGCTTCGCCTTCTGATCGAGCATGGTTGCAGGGTCCACGATCTCCATTATCCACGAAAATAGTTCTCAGTTCCCGGTTCTCAATGGGTGGAGCGAGAGGTTTCGGGGAGCTGAGGACCCTATGGATCCGAACAGCTAGTACAGCCGCTCCTGCCTCCGTAGATTCCCGAACGCTCCCACGTTCGCCAGCGTAAACGAGAAGCGATACTGATTCTCGTTGCGCACCGATCCCAGCGCGAAGCGCCGGTATTCCAGGCTCAAGCCGCAACAGTCCCAGTTGTAACTCGTCTGCGCCGTCGCGTATTGCAACGCCCCATGGTCCGCATCGAAGCCGAAGCTGCTGGCGGCACTGAAACCACGCTTGTTGAGTTGACCGTAGCCAAATAACACGCGAAGCTGGTGGAAATCGTTCTCGCTCGTCGACTTGGTCCCCGCCGGAGTATCGATGACTCGCAGGAAGGCATCGCCTCCCCCTACGGTAAATGGGCCGTAGTGGTAATTCACCAGAGCGGTGCTGGCATTGATGCGTCCCGCTTTGAAGTCGTAGTCCAAGTCCCACTCGGTGTTGGTGCGCGGGCCGGTCTCGACGCGCAAGCGGGAAATGATGGGAGCGAAACGCCGCGCTTCGCCCAGAAACGCGATGCCCGTGAAATCCGCCGTCGTCGTGAAAACGTTTCGCTGCCCTGACACCAGCGCATTCCCAAACGTAGGATCAAAAAAATACTTCTGTCCGACCTCCCAACTCAAGATCTCCCGCGGACCCGAGGCACAGGGTTGAGTGTCTGGGGTAGGAGGCATTTCCCACGGAACCGCGCCGACCTGCGGGACCCCACCGATGGTAAGCGTGCTCATGCCCTGCAGATCGCAATCCTTGAGGTTGGGGTCCAGACGCTTGGCGTAAAGACGATTGACCAGCGAATATTCGACTTCATTGGTGTTGGTCAGCACATCGGTGGCATCGAAACGCAGAATGTCAGCGAAGGTATTGCTGCCATTGATGCCGGTGACGTAGTCGTAGCGCATGCGCGGCTCAATCACGTGCTTCCATTTGCGTCCGAGCCAGGGACGATCAAAAATCCGCGACAATGCCGGCGGGCGTAACTCGACCGAAGTTTCCAGCGACTTGCGATTCAGAATGTCGTCGGCAGCTCTTCCCGTCACCGCGGCCAATGCCGAGTCGTATTGTTGCGTGTAGAACGTATCCCGCAACGTAAGTTCGGGACGGAAAGACCATCCCCGCCATTGCACAGGCATCGTAATGGAGGGCGCCAGATCGAACCTGCCCACCAGGGGAGCGGTGCGGAGCCCAAGTGGGCGCTGCGGCAAATCTTCGGGCACCTCCCGTCGCTGCAAACCCTCGGCCGCGCTCTCAAACGACCAGTACAGCGGCGTATTTCCCAACTGCCGCTCTTCGCCGGAGAGGAACAGACTCGGCGTATGCAGAATCCGAACCAGTTCCGTCTGCATAATCGTGCTGCAATTGCCCGTTGCCGGCGGCAGCGGTGGAACGCAGATTTCGAAGTCCTGATAGCGTTCCGCCAGGGCATTGAAATGAAATCCGTTGGTCGTATTGGAAAGGAAAATCTGCGACCTCACTTCGGAGTCGATCGCCTGGGTGTATACGTCGGTGAAGGCGATGCGGAAAACGAACGAACTCAAGTAATCGATATCGGCGACGCCGCGGAAGGTCCCGAAAGGACGTTCGGCCATAAAATGTGCGTCCTCGCCGCCTTGATCCTGCGGTGGAGTCCCGATGCCGCGATCCACCATCCCCTGATAATTGAAGTACATGTAGGAGCTGTCGCTCGGACGAGCGCGGAATTCTCCGCGTTCAAACCAGCCCCGCTTCGAGAAATACTCGGCGCCCAGCGTGGCGTCCATGCTGCGATTGAAGACCCAGTACACGGATTCTCCGGCAATCTTTCCCTTGGTGGATGAGTTGCCAAAACTCGGAATCAGCAGTCCGGTTTGACGCTGCTCTTTCTGCACCGGATGCGTCACAAACGGAAAATAGAACACCGGTATGCCGAACAGCCGGAAGTCGCTGTGGTAGATTTTGGCGCTTCCGTCCACGTCCACCGAAATGCGTCTGGCGTTGAATCGCCACTTCGGATGCGGCAGTTCGCAGGTGGTGACCGTGCCCTGGCGCACCAGATAGTGCTCGGGCCCGTGTTTCTCGACAATTTTTCCGGTAAAGGCAAACGGATTGGACGTGGCCAGCACGTAGTGAGACTTCCGCAGCCCTAATCCCACTGTTCCGATCACGCTATAAAACGTTCCGGTTTCCGTGCGGATGTTGTAAGTGCCGTGGCTGGCCTCGATGTGCTCGTCGTAAGGGCCGCCGTCCAGAACGACGTGGCCCTCCGGTTCGCTATCTCCCGTGTCCGCGTTGTAGGTGATTTGGTCGGCGTGCAGGATGTACGTGCGATAGCGAATTTCAACCTCGCCCCGCAGATGGTAGATGGACCCGTCCTTTTCCTGTTGCAGCGCCCGGATCGTAACCTCTTCTTCCGTCTGCCCGGGAGGCGCTGTCGCGGGAGCCGGGGCAGGGGGCAGCGTCTGGCTGGTTACTATCTCCGAAGCGAGAAGCAGATGACAGACCAATGCGGCCGTGATAATGATTCGAGAGCGGGTGATCATTAGCAGTGATCGTTAGCGAGCGATCGTTAGCGAGCGATCATTGCAAGCGCGTGTGCGCTCCGCCAGCCGGTCTGCTAACGGGAACCAATTGACCTTAGCACGCGAGCGGCAGACGAAGCAAAGCTCCGCATTCTTGTGATCTCCGCCATTCGTGCCGGGCCTGGCTCTGGCTGCTGGCATTCTTTGACGACTTGATTACCGCGACCTGACCACGACGACCGGACCGATGACGAGCGGATTGACGAACGTTGAAATGGCGAACCAGGCCACCGGCGGCGATCCCGCCGTCCCAGGGCACAGCACAGCCGCAGCTGATACCGCGGCCTCGGACCTGAACGTTTTTCCGAACGCCGATTCCTGGCGCGTCGAGGTAGCGGCTCGCGTCGAGCGTTATCGCACCCGGCGCAAGCCCCGGACTCCGCGCTATCCCTCCCTGCTCCTGCCTTTTGATGCGCCCGAGAGCTGGTCCTGTCCCGCGCCGCCAAGTGGGTCGGCGGCAAGTGCGACGGCGCCAGTTGGGGCGCCCAGCCTCGCCGAACTTCGTCAAACATCGGAGCAGGTCCAGCACCGGTATCCGGAGGAATCGGCCAAGGTGATCGAGTTCCCTCGTTCCGCCGCTATTCCGGTTTATCATGCCAGCGAACTGGCCGATCCTGTCTTCGACTATGATCGTCCGCGCATCGTGGAAGCACCGGAGATTCTGCCGCCGCCTCCCGCGTTGGGCGGAATGCTGATCGAGTCCGCCCAGCAAGAGCCGGCCGACAGGCGAGCTGCCGCCGACTCCCCACTGCCCTCCGCATGCCCCTCGGCGTCCATTGCCCGCCGCGGGTTTGCTGCCGTCGTGGATGGCGTCGTTCTGGGTGGGGCTCTGGCGGCTTTTGCCGCAATTTTTCTTCGTTTAAACTTCAGTCTGAACCTCGGCCTAAACCCCATTCGGGGACCGCTCCCAATGCTCGCCGGACCAACGTTCGCCGGACCAACGTTTGCCGTTGCGCTTGGTCTGATCGCACTCCTGTTCTGGATGGCTTACGAATTCCTGTTTGTGGTGTACACCGGTTCGACTCCCGGACTGCGCGCTGCCCGGCTGCGGCTGGCAGGATTTGACGGCTTGCCGCTCAATCGTTGCTCCCGCCGCTGGCGCGTGCTGGCGTCGTTTCTCTCCGCGTTCTCCGCTGGGCTCGGCTATCTCTGGTGCGTTCTTGATCAGGACGGATTGTGCTGGCACGACCGCATCACGCGCACCCACGTGCAATCGCAGGGTCCCCCAGAATAAAAAACCCCGGTCGTCGAGCGACCGGGGCGTGAGCGTAACCTGGTTGAACTAGCTCTGCCGAGCTAGCTCTCCGCGGGCGCGTGCGGATGGCGTTTGCAGCTATTGCCGCAGCAGCCCATGGCGGTTTTGTCGCCCTTGGCCTCGCCGCAGCTCTTGCCTTCGGCGCAACACTTGCCGTCTTTGCAACAGCCGTTCTTCTCGCAGTCCTTCATGGCGGCTTTCATGTCTTTGCCATCGCAGCAGGACTTGCTGTCTTTCATTTCACACTTGTCCTTGCCGCAACAGGCCGCGGCATCCTTGGCATCGGCCGCAGCATGATGGCAGCAACCTTTGCCGTCTTTCATGTCGGCCATGTTGTGATGACAGCACCCCTTGGCTTGCGGGGCTGGCGTCGAGTTCGGTGCCGCCGGCGTATCCTGCGACCAGCCAAACATCGACAGGGACAGGGACAGAATCAAAACAAACAGCCTGAATTTCATAAAAGCTCCTTATCAAAGTTATGAGAACAGTTGAGATGAGCGGCCAGCATGACGGCCGCGGAGAGAAGCATCAAGGGTAGGAGTCTAGACCCGGAGAACCATTCCCAGCAGGCCTGGTGGAGGGCCAAGCGCAACCGCAGTTGACAAAGAAACGTGCCATTCGGTATGAGTCAGGCTGAGTTGGGTAATTTCTGCGGAGGCAATCTCTTGCGAAAGTCTGTGTCTGGCACTCGCGGGTGCGGGTACACTCTGCGGCCCTTGCTGGAAGCAGCAGCGATGCTGTTCCTGGCACGGCAAACCGCTGGCAGAGACCTCGAACGGAACCGTATTCTCGGTGTTGCCAAACCCCGGACAACACGGATGGCCTGCGGGAATGACGTGGTGGTGAGCGACCTTGTCCGCTGCCATTTCACGCGCTGGATGCACATGGCCGGCATGCATGAGGATCATGGGCGCCATGGCCATCTCTGCCCATGCCACCATGGCCACAAGCAGCGCCGCCGCAATGGACTTCTTCACCATGCATTTGTAGTGTGGCAGACCGGGGACAGCCGTGATGTGACGACGATCACATCCGGGTTTGATTCCGCGACTATCCCACCAGATTCGCAAGGGCCGCCCGCAACTCGGGAAAATGAAACTCATACCCGCTGCTCCTGAGCTTGCCGGGCTCAACCCGCTGGCTGGCCAGCAACAATTCCTCGGCGGCCATTCTGCCGAAAGCCAGTCGAAGCGCAAACTCCGGCACCGGGAAAAATGCCGGGCGTCCGAGCACCGACGCTAATACCTTTGTAAACTCCACATTGCGCACCGGATTCGGCGCCACAAAATTCACCGGCCCAGATAGCGACTCTGTGCGCATCGCATGCTGAATTCCCCCCACGATGTCGTCCACGTGAATCCAGCTCCACCACTGCTGTCCCGATCCAATCCGGCCGCCCAGCCCCAGTTTGAACGGCTTCAGCATATTTCCGAGCGCCCCGCCTTTCGGGCTCAGTACCAGCCCGATCCTGATGTTCACCGTGCGGATGCCTGCCTCGGCCGCAATCCGGCTGGCGTCTTCCCACTCGCGGCAAACCTCGGCCAGAAATCCTTGCCCGGTCGCACTTTCTTCGCGTACAACCTCTTCGCCACGACTTCCGTAGAACCCGACTGCCGAGGCGCACACCAGCACGCGCGGTTTTGCCTCACTCTGCGCCAACGCCGCAGCCAGGTTTCGCGTTCCCTGTACGCGGCTGTCGCGGATCGCCTTCTTCTTTTCCTCGGTCCAGCGTCCTACCACGCTCTCCCCGGCCAGGTGGACCACCGTATCGAATCCCGACACCGTTGCCGGCGGCACCGGAGCCAGAGGATCCCACGAAACCTGCCCGGCATTCTGAGCGCGTCCCCGCACCAGGCGAACAACCTGCGTTCCCTGAGTCTCGAACAAGGACAAGAGCGCTATCCCAATCGGCCCCGAAACTCCAGTCACAAGAATGCGATCCACGGCTATCTCCTTTTCGTACTTTACCAGCCCCAAGGTTTTCTCGGCGACCTCCGCGTCCCGGCGGTGAAATAGCTTTCGGCTGCGGTAAAATCCATCATGGCGACGTTGCGCCAACAGATCGCGACCAACGTGCTGACGGTGACCCGCTTCCGCGAGCTGATGCGGAAGCTGCGCGAGAACCGTCCCAACGACGACCTCGATCTCGTCAAGAGAGCCTACGAATTTTCCCAGAAGCACCACGCCGGACAAACCCGAGCCTCCGGCGAGCCCTATCTCGTGCATCCGCTCGAAGTCGGCAACGTTCTCGCCGACATGAAAATGGATTCCGTCTCCATCGCCGCCGGGCTGCTCCACGACTCCGTTGAAGACACCTCGGTCACCGCCGTTGAAATCCGCCAGGAGTTCGGCGAACAAGTTGCCCACATCGTCGAAGGCGTCACCAAGATCAGCAAAATCGATTTCTCTACCCGGGAAGAGGCGCAAGCGGAAAACCTCCGCAAAATGATGCTGGCCATGGTCGACGACATCCGTGTCGTACTCATCAAGCTCGCCGACCGCCTGCACAACATGCGCACCCTCGAACATCTCGATCCCGAACGCCAGCAGAAAATCGCCCGCGAGACGCTCGAAATCTACGCTCCCATCGCCCACCGCCTCGGCATGGGCAAGATTCGCGGCGAACTCGAAGATCTCGGTTTCAAATATGTCGATCCCATCGGATTCGAGCAGGTCCGCGCCGCCGTCGAGTCCCGCCGCAAAGAGGGCGAAGCCTTCATGGCGCGGGTGGAAGGCGTGCTGCGCGACGGCCTCAAAGAAGCCGGCATCACGGGACGGGTCGAGAGCCGCGTCAAGCGCCTCTACAGCATCCACAGAAAATTACAGCGCCAGCGCATCAGCGTTGACCAGGTATACGACCTCTATGCCATGCGCGTCATCACCAACTCGGTGCAGGATTGCTACGCCGTTCTCGGCATCATTCACAACCTCTGGCGCCCCGTGCCCGGCCGTATCAAGGATTTCATCGCCATGCCGCGGCCCAACCTCTACCAGTCGCTGCACACTTCCGTCAT
>Ga0074044_10005007_pt1 | contig 10863 bp, 11 predicted proteins | sample BogForMeECP23OM1_FD_94443 | JGI IMG/M metagenome (GOLD analysis project Ga0074044, IMG submission 94443) | Bog forest soil microbial communities from Calvert Island, British Columbia, Canada - Bog Forest MetaG ECP23OM1 | ecosystem: Environmental > Terrestrial > Soil > Wetlands ...
GACGGCACCGGCATGCATCAGATCAGCTTCAACACGAACCATGATTTCGCGCCCTCGGTACTCGCCAACGGCCAGATCGTGTTCTCGCGCTGGGAGGCCACCAACGGCGATCAGATCAGCCTGTACGTCACCAACCCTGACGGCTCGGGCGAGCAGCTCTATTACGGGGCCAACAGCCACATGACCGGCGCCAACATCGCGGGCACCAACAACAATGCCGTTCAGTTCTTGAGTTCGCGCCAGCGCGCCGACGGCAAGATGCTCGCGATAGTGCGGCCGTTTCTCGGCACCCAGCTCGGCGGCGACCTGGTGGCGATCGACGCCGCGAACTTCGTCGAAATCCATCAACCGAGCTCGCCGACGGGTGCGGCGGGAACCGCGCAGACCGAGGCAACCACGCTGGGCGTGACCACCGATGCGAACATGCCGTCCGCCGGCGGCCGCTTCGTGTCCTATTATCCGCTGTACGACGGCACCAACCGCATGCTGGTGAGCTGGTCGCCCTGCCTGGTGCAGAACACGACCGGAACCGTGGAGGTGTGCACCTCCAGCAATACCACCGGCACCAAGGTGACGCTTGCGCCGCCTCAGTACACGCTGTGGATCTACGATTTTGACGCCGGCACGTTGACCCCGCTGCTGAGCGCCAATGCGGGCACCGAGATCGTCGAGCCGGCGATCCTGCAGGCCCGCACGCCGGTTCCGGTGTTCATCCCGGACTCCATGCCGACCTCGACGGCGCAGCAGGCTCTGGTGAACAACTCGGTCGGCGTGCTCGACATCAGCAGCGTCTATGATTTCGACGGCGTCGATACGGCGAAGCCGAACATCGCGACGCAGTCCAACCCTTCCCAACCGGGCTTTTACACTCGCCCAGTCCGCTTCATCAGAATCGAAAAGGCGGTCGAGATTCCCGACAAGACGGTGCGCAAGATCAACGCCTCGGCTTTCGGACCGGCGGGCATGGGCATGCGTGAAATCCTGGGCTACGCACCGGTGCAGCCCGACGGGTCGGTGCAGATCCAGGTGCCGGCGTACGTGCCGTTCACGATCGATGTCCTCGATGCGAACGCGCGGCGCATCACCGCGCAGCACTCGAGCTGGCTGCAGCTGCTTCCGGGGGAGACCAAATCCTGCAACGGCTGCCACACGGTCAATGCGACCAATCCGACCTCGCACGGCCGCTCAGGTCTGACGCTGCCGGTCAATGCGGGCTCGACCATCACGGGCGAGCCGTTTCCGGGCACCAATCCCGCACTGTTCACGAATGCCGGGGAAACCATGGCGCAAACACTGGCCCGCATCAGCTGCGAGAAGGGAAGCGCCATTCCGTGTTCGCAGATCCTGACCTCGGACGTGATCTACGACAATGTGTGGACCACCGGCGTCACGCTGCCGGCCGGAGACGTCGACGCGGCCTTGGCATATACCTATAGCGGCATTCTGCCCAGCGGCGTCGCGACCACTCAGGGCATTCCGGGCTCGCCGCCGACCAACGCGAGCTGTTTCGCACCGGGTTGGACCGCGCAATGCCGGATCACGATCCATTACGCGAATGCGAATTCGAACCCGATCGGGCTCTACATCCAGAACCTGTGGAATTCCGCGTCCCGGGTCGCAACCGTGAAGGGCGTCGCGAATACGTCGGTGACGTGCACCAACTGCCACAACACCGTCAGTCTCAAGAACGCCATACAAGTGCCCGCGGGACAGGTCGACCTGACGGGCGGCGCATCGAGCGTCGACCCGACGGTCGTCACATCTTACGAAAATGTACTGTTCCCTCATGACGAACAGACGCTTAATATGGGCGTGTTGGAGGATCTGACCGTGACTCAGCCGGGGCCGCCGCCGGTTCAAGTGCCGGTGCAGTTGGCCGCGCCGATGGCGGCCGGCAGCGCAGCTGCCTCGACGGCGTTCCTGCGGATGTTCGACGGCAGTTTCCATGACCCGGTACTCGATCACACTGGCTTTTTGACCCTCGGGGAGTTGCGTTTGATTTCGGAATGGCTGGACATCGGTGGTCAGTTCTACAACGATCCGTTTGTCGCGCCCGTAGCGAACTGACCTGATGAGACGTCTGCTCGCGCTGGCGCTGTTGCTGCAGGCGTTACATGTAGGTCAAGCGAACGCTGCGAAACACCAGCTCCTGGAGCTGGTCGTTTCCGAGCCCTTCATTGAAATGCACTCGGGTCCGGGGCGCGGATTCCCCGTCGTATATGTGGTCGGGCGCGACGAGGTCCTGACGGTGCTGTTCAGCCGCACGGATTGGTACAAGGTTCGCGCCCCGCACGGTGCGGAGGGTTGGGTGCGGCGCGCCGATCTCGCGCGCACCAAGCTGCCCTCCGGAGAACCGGCGCCGATACCGCCGTATCCGGAATTCGCATCGCACCGCTGGGAGGTGGGTGCGGGCTACGGGGTGTACAACAAGCAGAATCTGGTCACGACATGGGTCGATTTCGCGATCACCGACAGCATCGACGTCGAGGGCGTACTGCAGCAGGCGCTCGGCAACCTCGATAACCGCTACATCGGCTCGATCGGGCTGCGCCACACCTTCGTGCCCGAATGGAAGTGGTTTTCGCCGACCGTCGGCCTGGGGACCGCCTATCAGCACATCTCGGACAAAGTGCCGCCCGCGCCTCTTGAGGACAACAACCAGATGGCGTACGTCTCGGTCGGAGCACGCGGATTCATCACCAGGCGCTTCATGTGGCGCGCCGACTGGCGCCACTATGTGGTCTTCAACAACCTGAACGTCAACGAGGAACTGGAAGAATGGAAAATCGGCTTAGCAGTATTCTTCTAGCGGCAGCGCTGCTGTCCGGCTGCGGCTGGTTCCATCGCGGCGACAAGGGGCCGAAGCCGGTGACCGTGGAAGAACCGCAGGCGGAACCCTCGATCGTCGAGCCTCAGGTGACGCGCCGCGAAGTGACCACGCCGAAGATCAAATCCAAGGATTTCGAGGTCGGCGCCTATGCCGGCGCACTGAGCATCCAGGATTTCGGGGTCAATCCGATCTACGGCGTGCGCGCGGCCTTCCACGTGACCGAGGATTTCTTCCTCGAAGCCTATGCAGCGCGATCCAAGGCCGGACAGAGCAGTCTCGAGGAGGTTTTTCCCGACATCAACGTCCTCAGCAACTCTGGGAGACAGTTCACGTACTACGACCTGGACGTGGGCTACAACGTACTGCCCGGCGAGGTGTTCCTCGGCCGGGGGCGAGCCTTCAATTCAGCGCTCTACGTGACCGTCGGAATGGGCGACGTGAGGTTCGCCAATCAGGACCAGTTCGCGCTGAACTTCGGGGTGGGTTATCGCGTGCTCATCACCGACTGGCTCGCGATGCATGTGGACGTCAGAGACCACGTGTTCGAATCCAGCCTGTTCGGCGTCGACAAGAACGTCGACAACGTTGAAGCCACGCTCAGTTTGACTACTTATTTCTAGGTTTTTGCCGGGTAATTTAGGAGAGGACAATGCACATATCAACCGCGAAGTTCTTCAAACGCTGCGCGATGACGGCAATCGTCGTCGCATCCACCGCATTTGCCGCCGATGCCGGCGGCCCTGCGCCCGCGTTCACGCTCGAAGCACTGTCGGGCGGCCAGGCCGCCTTGAGCCAGTACAAGGGCCAGGTGGTCATGGTCAATTTCTGGGCAACCTGGTGCGGACCCTGCCAGCAGGAAATGCCGCTGCTCGATCAGATGTACAAGAAGTACAAGCCCGCCGGCTTCACCTTGATCGGCGTCAACGTCGACAAGGAGGCGCCCGCGGTCAAGGAGCTGCTCGCGCGCAAGCCGGTGAGCTTTCCGGTCCTGCTCGACCCGGCGAACCAGGTGAGCAAGGCGTATCACGTGGATGAGATGCCGAGTTCGGTGATCATCGATCGCAAGGGCGAGATCCGCTACATTCATCGTGGCTACAAGCCGGGCGACGAGAACGACTATCAGGACCGCATTCGCCAGCTCATCCGGGAGTAGCCCATGCGTAGTCTCCGTCCCGCGCTGTTGGCCGGCGCCGTGCTGCTCACGGCAGCCTGCAGCAACATTCAACCCTGGGTGAAGCCGTACGAGCGCGACCGCTTGGCGGACCCGATCATGGCCTGGGAACGGGACGCGATCTCGACAGGCTACCTGGACCACATTCGTGAGGCTCGTGAGGGATCGCGCGGCGCTACCGGCAGCGCGGGCGGCGGCTGCGGCTGCAATTGATGGACAAGGCTCGCGCGCATCGGATCTTGGGCCGCATGGCGGTGCTCACGGCGTTGCTGCTGGTGCGCGCCACGAGCGCCGACGTGCTGCCCGACGACCGCGCGGACCTCTTCTACAGCAAGTACAGCGGCGGCGGGATGGACATCACCGGCGAATCCGTGCTGGCTCGCAAGAAAATCACCGAAGACTTTGCGCTCGAAGCGAGCTATTTCGTCGACAAGGTCAGCGGCGCTTCGATCGACGTGCTGAGCCAGGCGAGCCAAATCAAGGATGAGCGCAAACAGAAGACCGGCACCATCGAATTCGTCCACGACAAGACCACCTACACACTGTCCTACATCAACAGCGTGGAGCGGGACTACAAATCCAATACCACGAGCTTTTCGCTCAAGCAGGACATGTTCGGCGATCTGACCACGCTGTCGCTCGGCTACGCCCATACCGACGATGGAGTCGGCGAAAACGACGGCACTGCCTTCGTCCCGATCATCGTATGGTTGGGGCATGCACAAAGCGACAGCTACAACGTGGGGGTATCGCAGATCCTCACCAAGAATCTCATCGCCGGCCTGGACGTGAACGTCATCTACGACAACGGCTACCTGGCGAACCCCTATCGATCGTACCGCTATCTCGATCCGAGCAACGCGAAGGGCTACTCGCTGGCCAGTCAAATCTATCCCGACACACGCACCAGCACGGCGGTTCAGGGCGAGGTGAAGTATTATCTGCCGTACCGGGCGGCCGTCACCGGGTCTTACCGGTACTTCACGGATACCTGGGGCTTGGTCGGCAACACCTACGAGCTCGACTACACGCATCCCCTGGCCAACATTTGGATCCTCGAGGGGCGCCTGCGCTTCTACAAGCAGAACAGCGCCAATTTCTACAGCGACCTATACCAGTTTGCCGGCGAGTACAACTTCATGGCGCGCGACCAGGATCTGGCGGCGGGAGAAAATACCACGATCGGCGCGAAGGTCACCTATGCGTTCCTGCCCGACGGATGGAAGATGTTCAAACGCGCCACCGCCACATTCGATTTGAGCCGCATCGAGTTCCATTACCTCGATTTTCGCAACATCAAGTATTACGGGCTGCCCCAATATCAGCCGGGCACCGAGCCGCTGTACGGATTCAACGCCACGGTGTATCAAATCTATATATCGATGTTCTTCTGACCCGCGCTGGCCAGTCCGCGCCACCACACCAGGAGCATGGGGGCGAGCGCCGCGGCGATGGCGATGGTGTCTGCCACCCAATCCCAGAAATCCCTGTCCCGATGCACGATGTCGAGCCCCTGCACCAGCTCGATCAGGGCGCCGAAAGCCGACAGCAACACGGCAATGACGAGCAGGTTGCGCCTCGGGAACGCCGCCCCTGCCAGGCCGGTCAAGGCATAGAACGCGATGAAATGTTCGGCTTTGTCCCACGGCACGAGGTGCCAGGCATACGATGGAGGGATGACGGCGCTGTAGAAGGTGAAAATCAGCGCCGCAAAAAATGCGACCTTCGCCAAGCCGACCAGCAACGATACGATGCTCACGCGGTGTCCAAAAGCATCAGCATAGCAAATAGATCCCCGTGGGTGCGGGGTAGAGTGACTCCGGTGGATTTTTGTATATTAGGACGATGCCGAAACCCTTGCCATCACGCCGCGACTTCGTAAAGACGCTCGCGCTCGGTGCCGCTGCGGCGGCGGTGTTGCCCTGTCCGCGGTCGCAGGCTGCATACGCGAAGCTCGGTGTGAACGATCGGGCGGCGCGCGAACTCGGCTACGTGGAAGACGCGAGCCACGTCGACACCAAGAAGTACCCCGCCTATGTGCCGGGCTCCACTTGCGACAATTGTCTCCAATTGCAGGGCAAGCCGGGCGAGAGCTATCGGCCGTGCGCCCTTTTCCCCGGCAAATTGGTCGCCGTGAGCGGCTGGTGTTCGCGCTGGACCGCGGAAATATAGTCTGCCGGCGGAGGCCTGCGGCGGCGCGGCTCAGGCCTGCGAACGCCGGATTGCCGCCGCGTTTCTGACGCTTACGCCGATCGCGGGGAAATCCGTGAAAAACCCGTCGATGCCCCGCGCCAGATAGCGCTCAATTTCCGCGGGCAGGTCGCCGTGCGCCGCAGGGGCCGCTCCGGCCTTCAGATCGGCGGGCAAAAACTTGTTTTCGGCGCGAAACGTCCAGACGTGAACGGCGAGATCGTGCGCGTGCGCTCGAGCCACCGCATCGGCGCTTGCCAGCGGCTTCGCGATGCCGATGGCATCTGCATATTGCGCCACCCGGTCGAGGTCGCCGATCTCATGCTCCAGCAGCTGCACCAGCGGCAGACGCGTCATGTCGCGCAGCTGCCGCAGGTTGTGCGGATCGAAACTTTGGATGAAGACCGGCGAGCCTTCGCCGGCATAGCCGAAGGCTTGCAGGGTCTTGAGGACAGCCGCTTCCTGAGGCAGGCCGAGCCCGGCGAAATGCGCGGGATGCTTCGTCTCAGGATAGACGCCGATCTCAGCGCCGCCCTTGCGCCGGCGGTTCACGTCGCGCACCAGCTGCATGATCTCCTCGAAGGTCGGAATAGAAAAGCGACCGTCGAAAGCCCGGTTCGCCGGGCGCAAATCCGCCAGCCGCTCGCGGGCGCGCAGTGTCTTGATTTCCTCGAGCGTGAAATCCTCCGTGAACCAGCCCGTCACGGGTTCGCCGTCAACTACCTGGCTGCGCCGGCGCGCCGCAAATTCCGGGTGCTCAGCCACATCCGTCGTGCCGCTGATCTCGTTCTCGTGCCGTGCCACCAGCGCGCCGTCCAGCGTCATCACCAGATCCGGCTCGATATAGTCCGCACCCTGATCGATCGCAAGCCGGTAGCTTTCGATGGTGTGTTCCGGCCGCTCACCACTCGCCCCACGGTGCGCAATCACGATGACCCGTGGCAAGCGGTTGAACATGAACCCTAGTCTAACTCAGCGGCGGCGCCGGCATTCTGACGCGGCGCGCTAGACTTGCGGAAGCCGGGCAGTTGTTGACCGAGGGGCATCTGGAGCGTCGCGCTCGATTTGGACACGACGCTCGCCGACGCGGACGGCAGGCGTAGGTTCTCGCCGGCACCGACAAGCGTTAAGCTTGCGCAGCTGAGCTATTCATGCGGGGCCCGCCTCGCCGCGAAAGATGTCATGCGCTACATAGGGGGTCGTAATGCCGATTGGAACGAAACGCGCTTCGGCGCTGGTGTTGACCGCGATCGCCGCCGTTGCCCCGGTCCTCGTCAATGATGCAAATGCAGGGGCGGCGCGGCAGGAAGGGCTCCTGCTTACGGCGACCGAGGTGCTCGATGACGTGCAAGGCATGCCCGACCAGCGCGTGCCGGACGCGCTGCTGGCGCACGCCTACGGCATCGCCGTCATTCCCGACGTGACGAAGATTGCCTTCATATTCGGCGGTCGTCACGGCAACGGGGTGCTGGTGGTGCGGGACAAGCTCGACTCCCCGTGGAGCAACCCGGTATTTGTCTCGCTCACAGGAGGCAGCTGGGGATTTCAGATAGGCGCGCAGTCGTCGGATATCATTCTGGTTTTTACCACCAGGACGGGCATCGAAGGCCTCGCCGGCGGCAAGCTGACGCTGGGTGCAGATGCCTCGATAGCGGCGGGGCCCGTCGGACGCCAGGGATCGGCAGCGACGGACGTCTCCCTTGCCGAGATTTATTCCTACGCGCGAACCCGCGGCCTATTCGGCGGGATCGCATTGGATGGCAGCGTTCTCGGCATCGATCGCTCGGCGAACGCCGCCCTGTACCAGAAGAACGGCGTCACCGCGAGCGAGATTTTCTCCGGACAGGCCCCCGCTCCGCCCGAGACCGCGCAGCGTTTCCTCAATCGATTGGCGCAGATGACGCATACTGCCGTGAGAGGCCCGCCGGCGCCGCAGGCAGAGGTGCCGGCCGCCGCCGCCTCCGGCCCGGCGGCTGCACCGGCGCCGCCGCCCGCCGAGGCGCCCCGCACTTATCCGCTGGAGACGCAGCAATAGCCTGCGACCGAGGAGGCTCGCCGTGAACGATCAGCTCCCCATGTCGCGCCGCGAGTTCACCGCGCTCTCCCTGGCTGCGGGAATTGCCGCCGCAGCCGGTGCGCGCGCCGCGGACAGTCGCGAGGTGAGCGACACCGATGTGCAGGTGAAGACCAACAGTGGGATCTGCGATGCCGCACTTGTGCACCCGGCGGACCGGGTCCCGTATCCTGCCGTGATCATGTTCCCGGACGCATTCGGGCTGCGTCCCACGATGCGCGACATGGCGAAACAACTCGCACAGGAGGGCTATACGGTGCTCGTGCCGAACCCCTACTATCGCTTGGCCAAGGCGCCGGGCCTGCCCCCCGGATTCGATTTCAACAATCCGGCGGACCGACAGAAGCTCGCCGCCTTGCGCGCTCCGCTGACCAGCGACGCGGTGATGCAAGACGCGAAAGCGTATGTGACGTATCTCGATTCCCAGGCTACCGTCAAGCGAGCGGCCAAAGTCGGAGTCGTCGGATACTGCATGGGAGGGCCGATGACCTTGCAGGCGGCAGCCGCCATGCCGAGCCGGGTCGGCGCCGGCGCATCCTTTCATGGCGGCGGCCTGGTGACTGACAAGCCCGACAGTCCCCACCTGCTCGCGCGCAAAATCAAGGCGCGATACTACTTCGGCATTGCCGCCAACGACAATGCGCGTGAACCCGACGCCAAAATCAGGCTCCGCGAGGCATTCGGCAACGCCGGGCTGGTCGCCAAAATCGAAGTGTATGAAGGGTGCCTGCACGGCTGGTGCATCAAGGACATGCCGTTGGCCGACGGTAAGCCCATTTACAACGAGGCGCAGGCCGAGCGCGCCTGGAATGAGCTCGTGGCGCTGTTCAAGCGCGCCGCCGTGTGACTCTGCGCGCCGCGGTACTCGCCTTCGCTCTGTGGTGCTGCGGCCAGGCGCAAGCGCGCGCGCCGCTGGTACTGCTCACTGACTTCGGCACACAGGACGGTGCGGTGTCGGCAATGAAGGGCGTCGCCTACAGCGTGTCGCAGGATCTGCTGGTGTCGGATTTGAGCCACGAAAATCCCAGCATTTTCGCCGGAGCGTATCGGCTCTACCAAGCGGAGCAATTCTGGCCCAAGGACACCGTATTCGTCGCAGTCGTCGATCCCGGGGTGGGCACGGCGCGCCTGTCGGTGGTGCTCAAAACACGCAGCGGACATTATTTCGTCGGCCCCAACAACGGCTTGTTTTCGCTGGTCGCCGAACGCGACGGTATCGAGGGGCTGCGCCAGATCGACGAGAGCGTTAATCGCCGCAGCGGCTCCGCCGAATCGCATACCTTCCACGGCCGCGACGTATTTGCCTACACCGGCGCGCGCCTGGCCGCCGGTATCATCGGATTCGATCAGGTGGGACCCGCGCTCGCGCCGCAGATGCTCATCAGCATTCCGTACCGCCGAGCCGAGCGCGCCGGCGGCACGGTCAAGGGCATCATTCCGGTGCTCGACGTGCAGTTCGGGAATGTGTGGAGCAATATCCCAAAAGCACTGTTCGACGAACTGCATCCGGATCTGGGAACTCCCGTGCATGTGCGCATATATCACCAGGACCGCCTCGTCGACGAGACGGTTGCGCCCTACCGGCGCACGTTCGGCGAAGTGCCGGTCGGCGCACCGCTGGTGTATGTGAATAGCTTGATGAACCTCGCCGTGGCGCTCAACCAAGCCAACTACGCAGCGTCCCACCAGATCGGATCTGGCCCGGATTGGTTCATCGAGCTCCGCGTGCTGTCCGGCGCGTCGGCGCGTTAGGTACAATCATGAGTGAACCGATCGGCCATCAAGCTCGCGCGGCAGCCGCCCTGGAAACGGCCAAGGATTGGCTGGATGCGCTCGCCGGCGGAACCTGCGACGAGGACGCCTTTTTGCGCGCGGTGCAGCCGCTCACCGAGATTTCCGCCGATGCCGGCTGGGAACTGTTGTCGCTTCTCGACCAATATTATCGCCGCGGCAAGATCAAGCCCGAGGTGTTCCGGGCGATCAAATCGCATTTCGAAAGCCACTTGCTGGGAACTTCCATCGATAACGAAGTCAGCGTTCCGCCGGCGCGAATGCACGAGCCGCTTCCGGCGGCCGCGCTCAGCTTAGCGACGGCCTCGGTCGCCGTGCCAGCCGCCGCCGGCCGCGCAAGCGCGGTTTCCGCGGCTCGCGGCACCCGCCGCGCAATCGCGGTGGGCGACGTGCTGCGCGGCCGCTATCGCATCAAGGGCGTTCTCGGCCGCGGGGGCACGGGCTGCGTTTTCGAAGCGGTCGATGAATATCTCCTCAATTTGACCGATGTCGACCAACGACTGGCGATCAAGGTCCCGCATGGCGCTGTTGCGGATCGACCGGAATTGCTGGACGAGCTGCGCCGCAAATTCCAGCACATGCGGTCACTGTCGCATCCGAACATCGTCCGGGTGCATGAATATGATCGAGATGGCGGCATCGCGTTCTTTACGATGGAATACTTGAGCGGGCTGTCGCTGAGCCGCGTGCTGTCGGCGCGCCATCAGGTTGGCTTGCAACGCTCCCACGCATTGGCGGTCATTCGCGCCGTGGGTGCTGCGCTCGCGCACGCGCATGCCCACGGTGTCGTGCACGGTGATCTCAATC
>Ga0074044_10005008_pt1 | contig 10862 bp, 10 predicted proteins | sample BogForMeECP23OM1_FD_94443 | JGI IMG/M metagenome (GOLD analysis project Ga0074044, IMG submission 94443) | Bog forest soil microbial communities from Calvert Island, British Columbia, Canada - Bog Forest MetaG ECP23OM1 | ecosystem: Environmental > Terrestrial > Soil > Wetlands ...
GGATCGGCTACACCGCCTACATCTGGCTACTGCAGCATGTTCCGACCTCGAAGGTTTCCACCTATGCCTATGTCAATCCCGTGGTTGCGGTGTTCCTGGGATGGCTGGTTCTGCACGAACGCATCGACCGCTTCATCGCGATGGGGAGTGCGATCATCGTAGCGTCGGTGGTGCTGGTGACGAGCGCGAAGATATCGACTCGGGCTGCGGTGGAAGAGTTGCCGGCGGTGGAGGCTGCGGGAGACTAACATAGCGGCTGTCAGCTCTCGGCTTTCAGTCGTCAGTAAGAATGGGTATCGTTGCCTTTTGCAGAGCCCGGCGGCGATAATTCCCCTGGCCAGCAAACGGCCTGCTGCCGGAGGATGACCAATGATAGGGCCCATCTCTAAGTGGCGGTTCCTGTTTCTCATTTTCTCTCTGCCGCTCACTTGTTTCGCTCGTACCGTGGTCGAGGACTGTAACGCCAAAGACTTCGGTTACATAGACACTTCGGGCAAGTTCGTCATTCCTCCCAGCTACGTACAGGCGTATGGCTTTCACGACGGTATTGCGTCCGCAAGGTCGTGCGGCGGTTGGGGGTACATCGACAGGTCGGGGAAGTTCATTATCCCCCCTCAATTCCGCGACGCTGCGCGAGAATTCTCAGAAGGCTTGGCTGCAGTAGACATCGACCGAGGAAGGTCAGGTTCCATCAACAAGAAAGGGCAGTTCGTGATCGCGCCGAAGTTTGAAGACAACGGCAACTTTCATGAAGGTCTAGCGCCGGTCAAACTGGGCGGGAAATGGGGCTACATCGATAAGAAAGGCAAGATTGTTATCATCCCCCAGTTCTATGACGTAGATCGTTTCTCTGACGGCCTGGCTAGGATCGAAATCATCAATCCCGAAGACACGCGCACATCGGGTTTGGGCCTCCCGAATTCGACGCGTTGGGGCTTTGTTGACAAGTCCGGCCAGATCGTGATCCAGCCTAGGTTTGAGATGGCCTTTGAGTTTTCGGAAGGTTTTGCACCTGTGAAACTGGATGGCCTATGGGGGTTTGTTGATAAGAGCGGACGAGTCGTGATTGAGCCGCGCTTCACGGATGCAGGCGAGTTTCTAGAGGGCCTGAGCAGGGTCACGATCAATGGGCAATGCGGGTTCATCGATAAGAATGGAGCATTTAGGATCCGTCCTGTGTTTTTTTGGTGTGGCGATTTCCATGAAGGCCTCGCGAGTCTCGAAGTGATCCTTCACAAGGTGGGGTATGTGAACACGTCGGGAGATTGGGTGGTCGAGCCGAATTTGTTTCGGGGGGACGATTTTTCGGAAGGGCTAGCTGCAGTTGTCACTTCGGATCATAAGACTGCATATATAGACAAATCTGGAAAAGTCGTGGCTACAGGAAAGTCTAGCCTACACTGGGAGTTTTCGGACGGAGTAGCGCCAGTCTGGCCACTCGAAGATGGGCCATCTAAGCAAACCCCATAACTCCTCGTGGTACGTGAGTCGTCGTGGGCGGGCGAGGGCACCCGTCTCTCCACAAGCTATCGCTATTCTTCTGGTTCTTCCGTGTCGCTAACTACATCGACTACGCGGCCTCGGATGGAGAACACCAGCTTCTGATCGCCGCCGTGCTGAAAGGTGACTCGCATGGGAGTGCGCTCCCAGACTGGAGGCGGACACTCTGAGTCGGGATCGTCGGCTGCGACGGGCTCTCCTGCTTCCTTCTTCAGGATCGGCTTGCGGCGTCCTACCTGGGCTACTACCGCGTAGAGTTTCTTGCCGTCCTCGGAGACTCCGCAATAGGCGATGTAGTCGCGATACCAGCTTGCCGTCGAATAGAAAGGATCGAACTCGGGCAGGTTGAGCTGGGAGACGCGTCCGGTGAGGCGGTCGACGAGCAGCCAGCCTCCGCGTTGCCATTGCCAGCGCGGGGCGTTGGCGTTCTCAGTAGGTAGTGAATCGTTCACGCGAAAAGCGCGGCGGACTGCGAACAGGCGGTCGGTCAGTTCATGCGGAAGTCCGGTGGTGTATTCCTTGAGCCTGTTATCCACAAACAGCGGGCGGACTTTCAGGTCGAGCAGCTTTTGTCCGGTGGCGTTGGGCCATTTGGCGGAAGTCCATTTTCCAAAAGAGATGACATGCGGCTTTGGAGCGGCGACGCAGTCTATCGACGGCAGGCAGAGGATGATGAGCACCAGAGAGAGTTTACGTAGCATGATCGAAGACTGGCACGGGCACGGACGTCGACGCAATGACGGCTGAACAACGAAAATGTTCGATTTCCCGGCGAGGACGGGCGGGTCGCCCGTCCCAACACTCGCCGTCCCTCCCACACGGCCATCCCTGCGCGGTTCGTGGTATTGAAAATGGTTTTCAGTTACCATTGGCTGGAAAGGCCAAGTGAAGCGATGAGCTTTCCGCCAACCGAGCGCCGGACAACTCTTTCTCCGCAATCGAGTTCTTATGCTGGTATGGGCGATCTGCTGGTAGGCCGCCGGAAGCAGTCGATTCTGGTGGTCGAGGACAATGTGGTGAACGCGGCGCTGCTGAAGGAACTGCTGGCGAGCCATGGCTATCCAACGGTTGCCGTACACAACGCGGCGGAGGCGGAGGCGGAGATTCAGCGCGAGGCTCCGGACCTGATCCTGCTCGACGTGATCATGCCCGGCAAGACGGGCTACGAATTGTGCCACGAACTCAAGAACGATCCCGTGACGCGGCTGATTCCGATCGTGATGATCACGGGCTTGAGCGCTCAAGAAGACCGCGTGAAAGGCATTGAAGCGGGCGCCGACGATTTTCTGACCAAGCCCATCAGTTCCGAGGAATTGTTCGCGCGCGTGAGTTCGTTACTCAAGTTGAAGGAATTCACCGACGAATTGGAAACGGCCGATTCGGTGTTGTGCACACTGGGACTGGCCGTGGAAGCGCGCGATCCTTACACCGAAGGTCACTGTGAGCGGTTGGCGCGCTATGCCGCGGATTTGGGGCGCTTTCTCTTGCTGGACGAAGAGAGTATTGTGGCTCTGCAGCGTGGCGGCTACCTGCACGACTTGGGGAAGATCGCGGTGCCCGATGACATCCTGAAAAAGGGAAGCGATCTGACGCCGGCAGAGTGGGAGATCATGAAGCGGCATCCGGTGACCGGCGAAACCATTTGCCGTCCGTTGAAGTCGTTGCGGATGGTGCTCCCGATCATCCGGCATCATCACGAGCACTCGGACGGCAGCGGCTATCCGGATGGGCTGCGGGCGGGCGAGATACCGCTTCTGCCGCGCATTCTGCAGGTGGTGGACATCTACGATGCATTACGCACGGCGCGTCCGTACAAGCCGGCGCTCGGCCACGAACAGGCGGCGTTGACCATGCGCGCCGAGGCGCATAGCGGACTTTGGGACGAAGGGTTGGTCGCGGAGTTCTTCAGCATGCTCGACAAGCGGCGGCAGGTGGCATGAAAATCGGGTGATCGGATCATCGGGTCATCTAAACTCAAATGCCTGAGCCGTTGACTATCAATCACCCGATGACCCGATCGCCCAATGACCCGATTGCTCCAACAGATCACCTATTGACCTACAGTTTCGTCATTCCCGCCTATAACGAAAGCATCCGCATCCGGCCGACGCTCGATGCGTTGCTCAGCTATACGCAGGAACAAAAGTGGGACGCGGAAATTCTGGTTGTCAACGACGGCTCTGCGGACGATACCGCGCAAATTGTGCGGGAATACGCCCAGCGGCATCCGCAAATTCTGCTGCTGGAGAACCCCGGAAACCGCGGCAAAGGTTACAGCGTGCGCAACGGGATGCTGCATGCACGCGGCGATCTCTGCCTGTTCACCGATGCCGATCTTTCTTCGCCGATCACGGAGGCGCGGAAACTGTTCGACGCCATCGGCCAGGGCGCCGACATCGCGATCGGATCGCGCTGGCTGCGGGAGGAACTGCAGACCGAACGGCAGCCCTTGTACCGGCAGGCGTTTGGACGAATTTTCAACCTGGTGCTGCGGGTGATTCTGGGCTTGCGTTTCGCGGACACGCAGTGCGGATTCAAAGCTTTTCGGCGAGACGCGGCGCAACGCATTTTCCCTTTGCAGAAAATTGAGCGCTGGGGATTCGATCCGGAAATTCTGTTTCTGGCGCGGCGCGCGGGGTTGCGAGTGGACGAGGTTCCGGTTCTGTGGGCGCACAGCGAGGGCACGCGGCTGCATCCTTTTCGGGATGGACTGCGAATGTTCGTGGAAGTTTTGCGAATCCGATGGAATGCGATGACAGGGGTGTACGCGGCGGGCGCGGTTCCCTCCGTCGAGAAGTTTTAGCAGGCCGGTGAAGCCAGCCCTAAAATCCAAGCCCTTAACCACAGAGGGCACAGGGGAACACAGGGGCACGTTTCTTCAGCCTTACGTTATGGCTACGAGTCGGTTCAACCGTTGGCGTTTGCCGCCAGCCGCACGAATTCTGCGATCTGGGCTCCCATTTCGATGGTGGAAACGGTTCGCTCGCCGGAGCGCGCGAGATCGCGGGTACGAAAGCCTCCATTCAAGGTTGAGATGACGCCAGCCTCCACGCACTCCGCTTCCTGGCGCAGATGAAAGCTGTGGCGCAGCATCAGGGCTACGGAGAGGATGGCGCCCAACGGATTGGCGACGCCTTGACCGGCGATGTCGGGAGCCGATCCGTGAACGGGTTCGTAGAGGCCGACCGGACCTCCGATGCTGGCCGATGCCAGCAGGCCGAGTGATCCCACGATTCCGCCAACCTGATCCGACAGGATGTCGCCGAACATGTTCTCGGTGAGGATGACGTCGAAGTCGGCGGGCCGGAGGACGAGCGACATGGCGGCCGAGTCCACGTACATGTGGGAGAGTTGGACATCGGGAAAATTGAGGGCGATGCGAGTGACCACTTCGCGCCAGAGACGCGAGCACTCCAGAACATTTGCCTTGTCGACGGAGAGCAGTCGGCGGCGGCGGGTGCGAGCCTGTTGAAAGGCAACGCGGGCGACGCGCTCGATCTCCGGCTCACCGTAACGCATGGTGTTGAGCGCCTGGCGCGCCCCGGGTTTGCCTTCAATGGAGCGCGGCTGGCCGAAATACAATCCGCCGAGCAGTTCGCGCACGATGAGAATGTCGGTTCCTTTGACGAGCTGCTCACGCACAGGCGAGCAGGCAGCCAGCGCCGGATAAAAGACGACGGGACGGAGATTGGCGAAAGCTCCGAGTTCCTGGCGGAGGCGCAACAGTCCTGCTTCAGGGCGAAGCTCGCGAGGATTGTGATCGAAGGCGGGACTGCCGACGGCTCCGAGCAATACGGCTTGCGACGCGAGGCAGGCTAGCACGGTCGAGTCGGGCAAGGGATTGCTGAACTTTTTGAGGGCTGCACCGCCGATCTCTTTCTCGTCGAGTTCAAGATCGTGGCCAAAGCCGCTGGCCACCTCTTCCAATACACAAATGGCTTGAGAGATTACTTCGGGGCCGATCCCGTCACCGGGGAGGGAAGTGACACGGAGTTGCATGCAATCCTCGAGTTGTTTCCCAAAGGATAAATGAGGACCGCCCGCAGTGGTAGCGCGGTTTTGCGTGCAGCAAAATTTTCTGCGATACGCCCTTGACTATGCGGCGGCTGGAGACGGGGCAAGCCCCGTCTCTACAAGTGTAGGTTTACACACCCCAGAGATAGTCCTCTTGCTCGGTGTGATGGTCGGCGTGGGTGACCGGCGCCCCGCCGAACCAGTTGGCGGGCGCAGGAACTCCTGGCCGGGCCTGTGCCTGGCCCGCGTTGGTTGATATTTGAGCCGGATGCGAGTCATTGGCGTTGATTCCCGCGCTAGCGGAGGCGGCCCGCGGGAAAGGCAAAGGGGCCGTCGCGGGTGGGAACTTCTTGCTCTGGCCGGTGACATCGTTGGGGCTAACCGCGCCGCGGCTGACATCCTGGATCAGTTCGAGCAAATGGCTGTCCTGAACCTTCTTAATGCGGTCGGCCAGAACTACAAACCTGCGATAGATCTCATCGAGTTCACGGCGTTCAAACTGGTGTCCCAGTTGCTCGCAGCGGAGAGCGAGCGCGTGGCGGCCGGAGTGCTTGCCCAGCACCAGCCGCGAATCGGGCACGCCGACCGATTGGGGCGTCATGATTTCGTAGGTCAGCGGATTCTTGAGCATGCCATCCTGGTGAATTCCGGCCTCGTGCGCAAACGCGTTGCGTCCGATGATGGCTTTGTTAGGTTGCACGGGAACCCGGGTGATTTCCGCCAACATCTGGCTGGAAGCGTACAGGTGTTCGCTGGCGACCGCGGTTTCGTAACGATAGCGGTCGGGGCGCACCCGCATGGCCATCACGATTTCTTCGAGAGAGGCATTGCCGGCGCGCTCGCCAATGCCGTTGATGGTGCACTCCACCTGGCGCGCTCCCTGCTGCACTCCCGCCAGTGAGTTCGCGACCGCAAGGCCGAGGTCGTTGTGGCAATGCGTCGAGATCGTTACTTTGTCGATGCCGGCAACTTTCTCACACAGCGTGCGGATGAGCTGGCCGTATTCCTCGGGCATGCTGTAGCCGACGGTATCGGGAATGTTGACGGTGGTGGCGCCGGCTGCGATTACGGCTTCGACCACCTGGCAGAGAAATGGGACGTCGGTACGGGTAGCATCCTCGGGCGAGAATTCAACGTCGGCACACAAAGACTTGGCGTGCCGGACGGCGTTGCGCGCCTGTTCCAGGCACTGCTCACGCGTGATGCGCAGCTTGTATTTCAGATGAATGTCAGAGGTTGCCAGAAAAACGTGGATGCGCGGGTGCGCGGCTCCCTGCAACGCCTGCCACGCGCGGTCAACGTCACCGGTACAGGCACGAGCCAGGCCAGCGATGATGGGGCGCCGCACCGTCGCAGAGATGCGCTGCACGGCTTCGAAGTCGCCATCGGAGGCGATGGGGAATCCGGCCTCGATCACGTCCACGCCCAGGCGGTCGAGTTGCTGGGCCAGGTGCAGCTTTTCCTGCACATTCATGCTGCAGCCCGGCGACTGCTCGCCGTCACGAAGCGTGGTGTCGAAAATGGTGATGCGCGGCTTATCCATAAATGCGAGCCTCCCGGAAAATTACCTACTTACATTATCGGCAGACTGAGGCGAAAGAAAAGATTATTATATTTAATACAACATTAGATATAATGATAGTATTAGACGGACTTATGCAGCATCTATATTTGATAACAGGTCTTAGGTGTCAGGTCTTAGGTCTCAGGAACCCCTGCTGCGCTTGACTTCGGACACCTGAGACCTAAGACCTAAGACCTGACACCTGATCCTTATGGACCTTTCGCAACTGGAAGTCTTCCTCACAGTGGCTCGCGAGCGGCGGTTTTCGCGGGCGGCGGAAAAGCTGTTTCGTACCCAGTCGGCGGTCAGCCAGACCATGCGCAAACTGGAACTGGAAATCGGCGAACCGCTGTTCGACCGTTCTTCGCGTGAGGGCGTGCTCACCGATGCGGGACGGGTCCTGCAGGAATACGCCGAGAAGTTGCTCAACCTGCGGCAGGACGCGCAGACGGCGCTGGTGGAGATGCGCGAGTTACAGAAAGGCCAACTGGCCATCGCCGCCAATGAATTTACCGCGCTCTACCTGTTGCCGGTGCTGGGCGAGTTTCGCCGCCTGTATCCGACCATTAAGATCACGGTGCGGCGTTCGCTGGGCAGCCACATTCCAGACGATGTGCTCAAGCACAACGTGGAACTTGGGGTCCTTTCTTACGATCCGCAGGAACCTCAGTTGCAATCGGCGGTGGTGTATCTGGATGAGTTGACTCTGGTTGTTCCTCCGGGCCATCCCCTGGCCGCGGCGGGCGAAGTCAGCGTCCGGCAGTTGGGCGCGGAGTCGTTCGTGGCCCACATTGTGGCGTCGCCGTACCGCGATAAGGTGATCGAAGCATTCCGCCGCCACAAGACTCCGTTGCATATGGACGTGGAACTGCCCACCCTGCAGGCCATCATGCGTTTCGTGTGCATGGGGAATGGCGTGGCGCTGGTGCCAGAAATCAGCGTAGAAAACGAGATCAGCCGTGGAGAGCTGGTACGGATTCCAGTGCGCGATCTGCGTTTTCAGCGCAAGCTGCGGCTGGTGTACCGGCAGGAATCGACGCTGTCGCACGCGGGAAGAGCGTTTTTGAAAGTGGCGGAGCAGGTAGCAAAGGACAGAGGCGGGCGGTATTGCTTTCAGCGGGAGAAGTAGAATCTATGTGGATGGTGTCACTTGTTCCATGCCCGCATCCGCGGCGTCCAGCGGCGGACGTTCCGGCAGTATTCTTGATACTCCGCGCCGAATATCTTGCGCAGGTGCGGCTCCTCGTATAGCAAAACGAACAAAACCACACCCAGTGCCACGGCGCACACCCCTATAATCGCGACTAAGTTTGCCCGTCCGAAGACCACCCACAGCCCCACCCAGCCCACGCCGAACCCCAGGTACATCGGGTTCCGCACGTAGCGATAGAAGCCCACCACTACCAGGTTCTTCGGCGGAACAATCGGAGCGGGCGTTCCGTGTCCGGTCCATCCGAAGTCCCACACGCAGCGCAGCGCTACCGCGAAACCAAGCACCGAGGGCACGGCCGCAATCCAGCGCCAGGGTGCGCCAGACGTCGCTTCGACGCTAAAGCCCAACCATGAGGGCAGAAGCCAGAACCACAGTCCAAAGAATGCCGCGCCCACGATCAGAGAAGCGATTGCGGTCGGCCAGCTTGCGCTACGATCATCGCTCGTCATAGACGCCTCCATCAGCCCCAAGGGGAGCAGCTATTTCGAAGCGTCTTTTCGCTTCGATGAATCCACGACAGGAATCAGGGGGCGGCGTAGCGGCACGATCGCGCCTTTGGAGGGATCGGCGGCGGCCGTCGCCCGCGCCAGAACTTCCTTCTGGATGTACTGCACGAAATCCTGGATCTGGCGCTGCATTTCTTCCATGCGCTCGCGCATTTGCAGAATGATGGCAATACCGCTGATGTTGACGCCCAGATCGCGTGCCAGCGACAGGATGAACTCGAGCCGCTGCAAGTCCTCATCGGTGTAGAGCCGGGTGTTGCCCTCGGTGCGGCTGGGCTTGAGCAAGCCTTCGCGCTCGTACAGGCGCAAGGTCTGCGGATGAATCTCATACATCTCGGCCACCGCCGAGATCATGTACGCACCTTTGGATTTACGCTTGGTCATCGAGTCATTGGAATTGCCGTTCTCATCATCGCACTGTGCGGCTGCAAAAGAAAAGAGACGGGGCAAGCCCCGTCTCTACGGTAAAGGTTGAACTGCTGAAAAACTACGCCGCCAACTCCGGTTTCGGCGTCGCCGCTGTCCAGCCGGCCGGCTTCAGAGCATGGTTGATCAAGTAGGCGACTACGCCGGCGACGATCACGGTCAAGCCGAACAGCAGCGAACTCATGCCAAGCACAACTTCGTGTTCACTGCGGAGGATGGCAAATCCCAGTAGCAAGACTGGAGGAATGCCAACTGCAATCGCTCCAAACAGGCCTCCCGGCACGCGGAACGGACGCTTCAATTCCGGTTCGCGAATACGGAGGCAGATCAAGGCCACAAATTCGAGCGCCAGGCTCGCGCCGTAAATCATGATGTCGAGCGTGACCAGGCGTTCAAAGCCAAGATTCAACGCCAAGCCCCAACCGACCGCCAGAGCCAGAATCGCGACCCAGGGCGCGCGCGATTTCTTATGCAGCTTGCCAAAGACTTTCGGCAACATGCCATCCTGCGCCATCGCCAGCGGCAGCCGCGAATAGCTCATGACCAGCGCGTTAAACATGCCGAAGCCGCTCATCATGCCGCCCGCGACCAGCGCGATCCGAAGTACCGGCCCGCCCATCAACTGGGCAACGTCGGCCCAAGCGCCGGTTTCCCATGCAGAGGCCGGAAGCCCGGTGATCCACATGGCGGCAAAGGGAAGAACGTAAGTGACACAGACAATGACCACCGCCCACAGCATGGCCCGCGGATAGGTTCGTTGCGGACGCTCCACTTCGGTAGCGATGGTGGAGGCGTTATCCCATCCCATGTAGTTCCACATGCAGATGAGCAGGCCTCCGAGGATGTCGACGTTCGAGGTGGTCGGTTTGGTCACTGCACTGGCCAGTGCGTGAATCTTGAACGGCGCCAGAACAAAAATGGCGGCGAAGGGAGCTGACAGGGCGAAGAACAGCCACAGCGAAGTCGTCGAAACGACCTTCACGCCCATGATATTAAGGATTGCGCACACAATCACCACGCCGAGCGCTACGGCCACTCCGCGATGGTTCTCCTGGAACCAGGGGAACATGCGGGTGAGGTAGGCGACGAACAGCGTGGGATAAATCGCCATATCGAAAATGGACGCTACCAGCGACAGCCAGGCTTCCTGAAATCCCCAGAAACTTCCCATGGCGCGCCGAACCCAGGCGTAATAGCCGCCTTCAAAGGGCAGCGCGCTGGAGAGCTCGCCGATCATAAACGCGGTCGGAAGGCTCCAAAGAAGCGGGGTCAGCAGCAGGATGAGAATCGCTTTGCCATAGCCGGCGCCGTGCACGATGTCCTCAGTGCCATAGGTTCCGCCCGAGACCATAAAGAAGGTCGCGGCGACCAGGGGCCACAGGGTGAGGCGGATAGATTTCTTCCGGGGGGCGAGGGAAAGCGAAGGCTGCGAAAGGTTAGTGGTTCGGGTAGCTGTTGCCAATTTCTATGGCTTCCTCCTCAAGCGACTCACTCTCACCACCGCGTCTCCCTTGATTTTCGTCACGCGGCTCCCAGGGTGAACTGCGATTTCCGGGCATTGTCGGCGAAGTTAGTTCGCAATTGTGAGATTACGGCAAATTTCCACAGATGCAAGAAATTTCTTAAGAAATTTTGGAAA
>Ga0074044_10005009_pt1 | contig 10860 bp, 8 predicted proteins | sample BogForMeECP23OM1_FD_94443 | JGI IMG/M metagenome (GOLD analysis project Ga0074044, IMG submission 94443) | Bog forest soil microbial communities from Calvert Island, British Columbia, Canada - Bog Forest MetaG ECP23OM1 | ecosystem: Environmental > Terrestrial > Soil > Wetlands ...
GGCGAGGGCAGAAGTTCACGGCGCCGGGCTTGGATCCAGCGTTCGCGGGCGCCCGTCTGACACTTCGGGCAATGGCGATTGCGGCAACTGTTATACGAAATGGTGGCACGATGTCCGCAACGGACGCATTCATTGTGCCGTGCCCGCTCCGGCCGTGGCGCACACCGCCACCGGCTTGCCCGTCATGTAGGCGTCGGCGACAGCCGCGAACCCGCCGTATTCTTCATGCCTCACGTGCACGAAATCGATGTTTCCGTTTCGGCGAAGCGCGTCAATCACGGGATTCAGTGCGTCTCCGATCATCCCGTAACAGCGTTTGACACCAGCCTTCTCAAGCATTTCCAACATTAGATCTGCTACGTTTTGTGCCATTTGACCCCTTCCATACTTTTCCGAAGCCGAATCCGAGCGGGATGTCTTGCGAATGGTGAAACCTATCAAACGACCAGACCCCGGAAGATCGGAAGTACAGGCCATGACGGAAATGGTAGAAAAAGAATGGTTGCACAGTTGTTAGGCCGCCAACCGGGCTTGAACTGTTTCCAGAGAAGGAGTGCTGATAGGTGACAAGCGCGGCCAATAATCCAGCAAAATTCCCGTCCATGAATCTCCTGTTAGAATTAAGAGGCAATGGTCTTGCCTTTCGTCCGTGATCTGTTCACGGACGTGGAAAAGTTGCCCACCTTTTTACGTGTAGCCTCCCACCTCCGCGAGGGCACGGGGCGGATACGTGTCTCCGGACTCACTCCGACTGCGAAAGCGCTGCTTTTGGTTTTGTTGCAAAAAAGCGCCGGGCGGCCATTCATCGTGGTAGTAGCCGACAACCGCACCGCGGAAGAGTTCGTCCCGGTCTTGCAGGCTTTCCACGAACTGGTTGGTGGGAATGAACCGGAGTCGGTGGTTTCGCTGCCGACGCGCGATGTCCTGCCATTTCAGAATCTCTCTCCGCATCCCGAGATTCAGGAAGAACGCGCCGTCGCGCTCTGGAAAATTGCCACCGGCGCAGTTTCGATTCTGGTCTCGCCAATTGGGGCGACCGCTCTTCGTCTTCGTTCTGCGGCGTACTATGCCGATCTAGCACGAATGGTTCGCCGCGGTGAAGCGCTCGACACCGATTCCCTGCTGCGCCATCTCAACAGCGTCGGTTACGCCGCGACTGACGTTGTGGAGATGCCTGGCGAGTACGCCATACGGGGCGGCATCCTTGATGTGTACTCCCCCGAGGCCGATCGTCCGCTGCGCATCGAATTGTTTGGCGATGAGGTTGAGTCGATTCGCAAGTTCGATCCTGCCACCCAGCGGTCGTCCAGTCCGGTTGATGAAGCGCTGCTGCTTCCCCTTACCGAGACTCCGGTCAGCGACGATCTGCTGGGGGCCATACATGTCCGCTTGTCAGGCAAGCGCATCACCGGGACTGAGGAGGTTGTCGAGCAAGCCGTGCGTTCCGGCGGGGTTACCGTATTTCCCGGCTGGGAGTTTTACGCTCCGGTTGCGGGCGCGGACCGCAGCGTCTTTGACCTGATCCCTCAGGCTGTGGTTCTGGTGGACGAACCCGATAGTGTGAAGCAAGAGTTTGATCATGCCTGGTCCCGCATCGAAGAAGCCCACGAACGCAGCGAGGTCGGCAATCTGGTGCGGCCCACGGATCTCTACATTCCGCCGGACGACTGGTGGCAGAAACTGGCCAGCCTTCCCGGAGCGTCGATTGAGCACCTCGGAATTGCGCGCCCTGACGAGGCCGAGGTGATCAGTTTCCATTCGCAACCGGCGCAGCGCTTTCATGGCGCGGTTCCAGCAATGCTGGAGGAGGTCAAGAAGCAGATCGGCGAACAGAATCGCGTGTTGATCGCGGTTCCGAATATCGGCGAGGTCGAACGCCTCGCCGATGTGTTCAGCGAGTACGCTCTTTCCTTCCGTCTCGGCAGCCGCACCCGTGGCGGAGAAAGCTACGCCGACGAAACGGCCTATTTTGCTGGCGAGATTCTCACCAGCACGCTGGTCAAGGCCTACGTGCCGGACGGGGTCGTGCTGCCCGAAGCTCACCTTGCGATTCTCGGCTCTCGCGACTTGTTCGATGAGTCCGAGTCGATGGTTTCGCGCCCGCAGCGCACGAAGTCGAAAGTTTCCGCATTTCTTTCCGACTTCCGCGATCTGCAAGTGGGCGATTACGTGGTCCACGTTGAGCACGGCATTGGGCAATATCAGGGGCTGAAGGAAATCAACCAAGGCGACGGCAACGCCGAGTTCATGCTGCTGGAGTATGCGGAAGGAGCGCGGCTCTATGTTCCGCTCACGCGTCTTGATCTGATTCAGAAATACCGGTCGTCGGAAGGCGCCAAGCCTCCGCTGAGCCATCTGGGTACGGCGGCCTGGGCCAAAACCAAGGCTCGCGTACGCAAGGCCATGAAAGACATGGCCGATGAACTGCTCAAACTTTATGCGGAAAGAAGAGCCGCGAAGGGTTTCGCATTCTCGGCCGACAATCAATGGATGCGCGAGTTCGAGGATGCTTTCGAGTTCACCGAGACCGAAGATCAGGACCTCGCCATCACCGATGTCAAGCGCGACATGGAGTCGTCACAACCGATGGACCGCTTGCTGTGCGGCGATGTCGGCTACGGCAAGACAGAGATCGCCATGCGCGCGGCGTTCAAAGCAGTCAATGACAACAAGCAAGTCGCTGTGCTTGCGCCCACGACCGTGCTTGCCTTCCAGCACTTCGAAACCTTCAAGCAACGCTTTGCGGCATTTCCCGTCAAGATCGAAATGATCAGCCGTTTTCGCAGCGCGAAGCAACAGAAAGAAATTCTGCAAAAGGTCGAGGCTGGCAAAGTAGATATCTTGATCGGCACCCACCGGCTGCTCTCAAAGGACATCAAGTTCACCGACCTCGGCCTGCTGGTTGTGGACGAAGAGCAGCGCTTCGGAGTGCGCCACAAAGAACGCTTGAAGCAGATGCGAAAGGAAGTCGATGTTCTCACCATGTCCGCCACTCCCATTCCGCGAACGTTGCATATGTCTCTAGTTGGAATGCGCGATATGAGCGTGATCGAGACCCCGCCCAAGGACCGCATCGCCATCCAAACCGTGGTCGCCAGTTGGGACGAGAAGCTGATTCAGTCGTCGCTCGAGCAGGAACTCGACCGCGCCGGCCAGGTATATTTCGTGCACAACCGGGTGGAAAGCATCTGGGAAGTCGCTGCGAAACTGCAGGCGCTAGTCCCACGGGCGCGCATCATCGTTGGACACGGGCAGATGTCGGAAGGAGAACTCGAAAAAGTGATGTTGAAGTTCATGCATCACGAGGCCGACATTCTGGTGGCCACCACCATCATCGAGAACGGTCTCGACATTCCGCTTTGCAATACGATTGTCATCAATCGCGCCGACCGCTTTGGGCTCTCCGAGCTCTACCAGCTGCGCGGACGCGTGGGACGCTCGAACCGCAGAGCCTATGCGTACTTGCTGATCCCGGCGGACATCGAGCTTACTCCGATCGCCCGCCGACGCCTGGCAGCGCTGAAAGAATTTTCCGATCTCGGCGCGGGTTTCAAAATCGCGGCGCTTGACCTGGAATTGCGCGGCGCAGGTAATCTGCTGGGCGGAGAACAAAGCGGGCACATTGAAGCCATCGGATTCGAACTCTACACGCAGATGCTCGATCGCGCCGTCCGCGAAATGAAGGGCGAAGCTGCACCGGACGAAGCCGAGACGCAGCTCAACCTCGGTCTCAATATTCGTATCCCAGTGAACTACATTCCGGAGGAGAACCAGCGGCTGCGAATGTACAAGCGGGTTGCCGGAGTGGAAACCGAGTCGCAGCTGAGTGACGTCGGCGCCGAACTCGAAGATCGCTACGGCGAGCCCCCGGCCGCGGTGCGCAACCTGCTGGACTACGCCTCGCTCAAGCTGCTGGCAGCGCGCGTTGGCGTAAATGCGATCGAACGTAAGCGGGATCTGGTGACCATCAAGTTCCGCCAAAATGCAGTGGTCGATCCAGGCAAGCTGGCGCGATTCGTCTCCTCGCAGCGTGGCGCGCAATTCACCCCCGATGGAACGTTGAAATTCTCCTTGAAAGCAACTACAGCCGAAGAAGTGCTGGATCATCTTGAGAGCCTGCTGGAAAAACTAGCCGCTGAGATTCCCGAAGCCGCTTCCACTTCGGAAAGAGTCACTTAGACCGTTTCAGACATAGCGGACTACCGTTTGTCGATAGGATACAGCGACTCTGAACACTGGCAATCCCGAGTCTCTTCTCGCGTGTTAGTCTCGTTTACTCCGAATGATGCCATTGCTATCCGCGTCCACCAGTTTCAGCCTGGCCGCTGTCTTCTCCTGGGGGACGAGCGATTTTGTTGGCGGGTACGCCGCGCGGCGCACCAATGCGTTTCTGTTAACCGCCATTGCGCATATCAGTGGCCTGCTTCTCATGACAGGAGTGGCGCTGGCCAGTAATTCTCCCTTCCCTTCACGAACCGCGGTCGCGTGGGCCTTGATGGGAGGCTTGTCTGGAGGCGGCGCGCTCGCCATCTTCTATCGCGCCCTGGCCTCGGGAAGAATGGGTCTGACCGCGCCCGTGGCCGCGGTGCTTGGCGCTGCCATCCCAACCGTGTTCGGAATGTTCCGCGAAGGACTGCCTCAGGCTGTCCAAGTCGTCGGTTTCGCCCTGGCGGCGGCAGGAATCTGGCTCATCTCGCGCACCGAAGACGACAGCCATCCCGAAGGAATTGGCATGGCCGCACTCGCCGGCATCGGCTTCGCCGGATTCTATCTCTGCATCAAGCAGGCTGGGGACGGCTCGGCGGTTTGGATTGCGGCAACATCGAAGGTGGCGTCATTCACCCTCACCGGCCTCATGGTGCTGATCGGACGTAGCGCCCGCGAAATTGACGTTCGTGGGATCGCTTTTGGCGTGCTGGCAGGTTGCCTGGACATCATCGGCAGCGTGTTATTCATCCGCGCTAGTCAGACTGGCCGTCTCGACGCCGCGGTCGTGCTCAGCTCACTCTATCCAGCGGTCACCGTGCTGCTGGCCCGCCTTATCCTCAGAGAGCACTTCACGCGGTGGAAAGCCCTAGGCATGATTGGCGCGTTGTTAGCCGTTCCAATGATCGCATGGCGGTAAGATCCGGCCACAGATTTACACGGATTAAACGGACTGGTTGTCGACAAATAATCCCAAAGACTTGATCCGTGTAAATCGGTGCCGATCCGTGGCTTGCTGTTACCATCTTCATCGTGCCTCTGCTCGAAGTTCGCAATCTGACCAAGATATTTCCGCTGGGCGAATCCATCTTTGGTGGAGGCGCAAGCGGCGAAGTCCGCGCGGTCGATGATGTGTCGCTGGATATTCAATCTGGCGAAACCCTCGGGTTGGTGGGCGAGTCGGGATCGGGAAAAAGCACACTCGGCCGGTTAGTACTCCGGCTGATTGAACCGACCGCCGGCCAGATTATGTTCGAAGGCCGTGACCTGCTCGCGGCCAGCCACGGCGAGATGCGACACCTGCGCCGCGATATGCAGATCATCTTTCAGGATCCCTTTGGGTCGCTCGATCCCCGCATGCGCGTGGAAGACGTTATCAGCGAACCGCTAATTGTTCACGAACGCATGAGTCCTTCTGCCCAGCGCATACAAGTTGCCGAGTTGCTTCACGCGGTGGGTCTTGACCAGTCCGCCATGCGCCGATTCCCTCACGAATTCAGCGGCGGCCAGCGGCAGCGAATCGGAATTGCGCGAGCCCTTGCGCTACGCCCGAAATTCATTGTGGCGGACGAACCTGTCTCGGCACTCGACGTCAGCGTCGGCGCACAGATCGTCAATCTCATGGCGCAACTGCAACGCGAGTTCCGTTTGACCTACCTGTTCATCTCGCATTCCATGCCCGTAGTGCGCTACTTGGCCACCCGTATTGCCGTCATGTATCGCGGAAAGATTGTTGAGGTCGGCCAAACCGAGCAGATCACGGAACGCCCGCAACACGCCTACACTCGGAGTCTGCTGCAGGCAACGCCAGAAGTGATGGCCTGAGGACTCGAAGTAATGGACGCTCGGCCTCCACAGATAACGTGATGATCGCTTGTGCCTTCTCCGTTGCCGGAGCTACAATCCGTTCGACTCTTCCATGGCTGCTGCATTCTCGTAGCGAATACCCGAACCGGCCAAAACACGCGAGCACACGGCCGAGTCTGGCTAAACGGACTTCCTCGGAGTTATGCTTGAGCACACTGGAGACATCATGAAACGAACTCTTGCTTTTCTCGCTTTGCTTGCATCGACTGCTTTGCTCTTCGGCCAGGACAAGCCTGCGCAAAATCAAACCGAACCGAACAAACCTGTGCAGACAAAAGCTGCGTCGAATAAGAATCCAGTCACCGACACGGTGAGGGAAATCTTGTCGCGCCAGCAGAAGAATCTGACTGCGGCTGTCGAGGAAATGCCGGCCGACAAGTTCGGCTGGAGTCCCACGCCCGCGCAGCAGAGCTTCGGCCACCTAGTGATGCACATGACGATGTCCAACATGGAACTGTGCAGCAAGGCAGCGAATATGCCTGCTCCCCCGGCACGGCCCGCGCCAGAGACCGACAAGGAAAGGCTGCAGGCGGGGCTGAATAAGTCGTTCCTGTTTTGCGAAGCGGCGCTGAACAAAGTGGATGATTCAAAACTCGGCGATAGCGTCGAACTCTACGGCGGAAGGCAAGCAACGGTAGCGTTCGCCCTGATTGCTCTTACCAGCGATTGGGCCGACCACTACAGCACTGCCGCTATGTATCTTCGCTTGAATGGCCTGCTGCCGCCCACGGCCCAGCCCAGGAAATGAATCTGCCGATCCAGGTTTTTGTCGCAGCTGCTTCGCTGCTCGCAGACTACTCGATCTGCACCAAGTCACGTGCGCTCGAACCGTTCTGCCCTGCGTGCTGTGGAGCGCGCCAGGAATCGAAGATTGAAATCTGGTGCACGCAGGAAACCGTACAATGCGGCGCGCAGGATTTCTCGGTCACGTACTCGCGGCGTATGTCCTGCACGGTGTATTTTTCCAGCGGAATTCCAGGATAGCCGCGCTGCTGGGAGCAATAATGCACCAGACCGTTCTCGCAGATGTACAGGTAACGGGCTCCGGCGCGGCAGCGCCACTGGTTCGGCCGTCCTTGGGCGATGTTGTCCTGGAAGCCATTGATGCGGGTGAAGCTGCTCTTCTCCATCGCCTTCATCTCGTGATACACGCGGCGCTCGTCTTCTCCCAATGGCTGCAGTTGTCCACCGCCATCGTGAATGATGCCGATGGTCGAACTGAAGCCCAACGCCAGAGCCCGTCTGCCGATGGTGAGCGCATCCTGCGGATTGCAGACACCGCCGCCCACAACAGAGTTGATGTTCACATGGAAATCCGCATGTTCGGCGAGGAGTTCGAGTTTTTTGTCCAGAACCTTGAGGCTCTTCTTGGATACATCGTCCGGGGTAACGTTATCAATCGAGATCTGCAGCCATTCGAGTCCCGCGTGATTCAGCCGTTGAATGCGCTCGGCGACGAGCAGGTAGCCATTTGTAATCAGTCCCGCGATCATGCCGCGCTTGCGAATGCGGCGGATGATCTCGTCCAACTCGGGATGCAGCAGCGGCTCTCCCCCGCTGATCGTAATCACCGATGTGCCTAGTTCCGCCAGTTTGTCTACCCGTGCGAACATCGTTTCGGTCGGCACCGGCTTGGAGAAGTCGTCGTACTCGTTGCAGTATTCGCAAGCCAGATTGCAACGGCGTATGGGAATAATGTGCGCCAGCAGGGGATGATCGGTAGATATGAGCGCACGAGCAATCATGCTCACTCCGCGGAGATTGCGGTGGAGCGATAGCATGCGTCGACGCAGAGTTGTACGGCTGGCAGGCATGAAGTTTACGATTGTTCTATTAGACCATATGCAGCCGCTCGATTTTGCGCTTCTACCATCGATCGGCTGTTTTTAGAGGGCGAATGGCTGCCGGCCCAGACGGGCGAGACGCCCGTCCTCCATGGTTGATTACTTTGCGGCGGCCGCGTCGAACATGTCCAGAAATTGCAGCTTTTTTTCCGCGGGCAGGAATGAAGCCTCGAACGAATTGCGGGCCAGTTCGCGCAAGTGCTCGTCGGTGAAAGCGAAGGTCTCCTGGGCCAGTTGATATTCCCGGCTTAAGGAAGTCGCGAACATTGCGGGATCATCCGTGTTGAGTGTGACCATTACACCTTGATCAAAATAATTGCGCACTGGATGCTCCGCTATGGTTGGACAAATCCCCGTCCGCAGGTTGCTGGTAATGCAAATCTCGACGGGAATCTGCCGAGTAGACAGTGCTTCCACCAGTTCTGGATCCTGGCTGGCGGTGAACCCGTGACCGATCCGCTCGGCTGGCAGGTTGAGCGCGCCCCACACCGATCCCGGCCCGGCACTTTCGCCAGCGTGCGCGGTAAGCCGAAGGCCATTTTTCGCGGCATACGCATACACATCGCGAAACAATTCGGGAGCGGCCTGGCGCTCGTCTCCGCCAATTCCGAATCCGGCCACGCTCGGGCTTTTGTAGCGCACGCCGAGCTCGGCCACTCGCTGTGCCTTCTCCGCGCCGAACTGGCGCACTGCATCAAAGATCCAGAGCAGCGAGATCCCAAAGTCGCGTTCCCCGCGTTCTCGGCCGCGTTCCATTCCGGCAAAGATCGAATCAAAATCCTGCTTACGCCACAGGCATACTCCCACTGAAACATAAACTTCGGCGTGCAGCACGTTTTCCGCCTTGAGCTTTTCCATCAATCGGTAGGTAATGAGCTCGTAATCCTCGGGAGCCTGCAATTCTTCGGTCACGGTCTTGAACGCCATCAGAAACCCGGTAAAGTCCGCGTACCGGTAAAGTTGCTCTACTTCGGCGAGCGTGCTCTTTTTGCCGTGACGCTGCTTCAACTCGAGCAATGTTGGAGGATCGATCGAACCTTCGAGATGAAGGTGCAGCTCAGCTTTGGGCAGGGCAACGATGAAGGCGCTTAATGCTGTCGACGCCATAAAGCGATTCTACAACTCACGGGTTCGTCTCATGAATTGTCTGCGGTTGCGGAACTCGGGCGTCCGAGCGGCTCCGCTGGCTTTTCCCACATTGGGACGGAAGTTTCTGTTTAGTATTGGGTACCCCCCCTCCCCCTGTTCCTTGCAAAATCTTGAAAACAAAGAAGCTATTTTATGACTATGTGCTAGATCTTTGAGTTTACAGGAGTTACACGCAAAATCTAGAGAACATGGGAGTTAGGGCTGTCCTGCAGTTCCGTTTTGGGACTGGCGGAAGTGAACCCGAGTCCGTCAGGGCGGTTCTTTCGCCCCTGCCGGGGCTTGTCGGGTCTCGCTTCCTACCCACAGCTTACGCTGTGGGCTGGATTCTTCCGCCGCTTTGCGGCTGGAAGCAGAACCTATTCAGCGCGCGCGAAGTGTGCCCTTGTCTGGGTTAGATTTTCAAAGATCCGGCATTATCCAGTAGATAATGTTGTATGGGATAGATTATCTTGATAGGAGCGTGCAGTCAACGAGAAAGGTCGGAGACGGGCAGATGAAGTCTGAGGTTCTGATGTGCCATTAAATGGGCTTCATTACTTGATGGTCGAGAAGTGAACGATCAGGCCTTTGGGGCCCACGGCTAGTGCTTCGCCGGTTGGGCTTATGCTCAGCGCGTTCAGATTCAAGTCCCAGGTTTTCTGCCAGGACGCTTTCGCGAAGTCATCGGTGTAAGCGGATCGAGTTGTTCCCACGACCATCACGGCTGTGCCCGGGGAGCCGGGCTGGGCAAACGCTACGGCGGAGAAGTAGGTTTGAGGGGAGACGGTGGACAGTTTCCAGGTGAGGCCGCCGTCTACGGTGGAGGCGAGGTTGGGGCCGGTTTTTTCGGGATTCAAGTAGTCTCCACCGGCGATCACGCCATGTTTCGGGTCGCGGAAGGCGATGGAGTTAATGCCCTGGAACTCGTTGCCGTGGAGGATGGGAGTGTCGGCGACGCTCCAAGTCTTGGCGGCGTCGGTCGAACGAAATACCCTCGCGACCTTGCCTCCGGTGGCGAACCAGACGTTGGTCTTTCCCTGGACAGCGATACAGGATCCGCTGGCGCCGAACGCGCTTTCGCCCTCAACGGCCGCTGGAAGAGAGTCGGGCGGAATCCGGTTCCAGTTCTTGCCGCCGTCATCGGTTGCGATCAGTTCGAATTTAAGTCTGCCGGTATGGTCGGGGACAGGGTCGCCGAGCGCGATGCCGTGATCCGGGTCCCAGAAAGCCATGCAATCGATAAATCCCTTGGGATTGTTGTAGGTGAATTGCAGGGTCCAGTTCTTGCCTGCGTCGGTGGTTTTGTAGATGCGCGCGCGATCACCCGGGCCGGCGCTCAGCAGGTAGGCGAGGTCGGCGCTAAAGGCTTCCACATCGCGGAAGTCGAGCGCCTCGGCGCCGGGGACCTGGGCGGCTTGCCAGGAGTTTCCGGCGTCCACGGTTCGCAGATAGGTGCCGTGGGCGCCGGCGGCCCACGCGAGTCTGTTGGCGAGCACGCTGACGCCACGAAGATTGGCTGTGGTATTGGATTGTTGAATGGTTGGATTCTGCGCGGAAAGGGAGGCGGCGAGGATCCAAGCAGCGAAGAAATGAAGGCGCATGCGATCATTGTGCCAGAAGTTATGGGTTTGGCTTGCAAGATTTGCATTTTGAGTCGACATTTCCGAGAGAAAAAGGAACGCCATGGCGCGTATTCTGCTGGAGATTTGTTGTGGATCGATTGATGACGCGATTGAGGCGGAAAAGGGTGCGGCAGACCGGGTGGAACTGTGCTCAGCTCTTTTTCTTGGCGGGTTGACGCCTTCCCTGGGGACGA
>Ga0074044_10005010_pt1 | contig 10858 bp, 11 predicted proteins | sample BogForMeECP23OM1_FD_94443 | JGI IMG/M metagenome (GOLD analysis project Ga0074044, IMG submission 94443) | Bog forest soil microbial communities from Calvert Island, British Columbia, Canada - Bog Forest MetaG ECP23OM1 | ecosystem: Environmental > Terrestrial > Soil > Wetlands ...
GCACGGAGATCGAGGCGTTCAACGGGAACGGCGCTGACCGTTCCCGTACCGAGGTGCTGTGGTCCAACCGGCCGCTTGCCGCCCCGGCGACACTGTTCGACCTGGAGGCGTCATGAGCACTCCCCTCTATGGCCCGGACGCGGTACGCCGTGGCATCACCCGCCAGTTCCTGAAGTACGGCGCCTCGGTTGACAACGCGATGACGATCGTCGGTCCGGTCCTGGACTGGTATGACGATGAGATCACCCGCCTGCGTGTGGCGTGCGGGGAAGAGGAGCCTGCGGCGGTCCTCGGGCCACCACCGCCGGGCGCGCTGCTGTGACCGGGCATACCGGCGTAAACCGTGACACTCGCGTTACGATCCGGCCACTGAGGTAAACGTCGCCTCGTGTTGCACGTCCAACACGGGGGGACCGGGGCATCATCAGGACTCCCGCCCGGCATTAAAGTCCCGGGCGGGTGCAGGGCCACCGGGCGCAGGGTCCGGTGGAGTCAAGAGTTAGGAACTCTCCATGTCCGTCAAGACCAGGGTCCTCGCCGCTGCTGCGGCCCTGACCCTCACCTCCGGTCTGGCCGCAGGGCTGACCGCAGGGACCGCGCACGCCGGCACTCCCTCGTGCGGGCCGAGTTGCGTCGACACGTTCAGCCGCGCGTTCGGCACCCACCGCTCCCCGAACTTCGTGCTGGATGTCCTCCGCCAGGGCGCGAACGTCGGCCAGCCGGTCATCCTGTTCCGGACGTCCAACACTGATCCGGCGGAGGACTTCTCCCTGGGCTTCCAGGGGCAGGTGTCGGACTTCTACCAGGCCGGCCTGGTGTCCGCGTCGGTGAACCTGCACTACGGGTGCGGGTTCAACCCGAACACGGGCCTGTGCTCGAACGGTTTCAACGACGAGTTCGCGTGGGAGGTCGAGTACTCGCCGTATGGCGTGGACAGCGGCCTGTGCGTCGGGGTCGGGGCGACCGCCGTGCAGGGTGAGGGCGTGACCCTCCAGCCGTGCGGCGTCACGTCGAAGACCGTGTGGATCAGCGACACGGCGGACTCGACGGGGTTCTTCAACAACTACACCCCGGCGATCAACGGGTCGGACACGAATTTCTCCCACCCGTACGTCCTGACGTACCCGTCGAGCGGTTACCCGACGGACTCTCCCCGGCCGCAGTTGCTGGTTGACCGGTTGACCGGTTTCAGTGGCGGGTTCGGTCCTGGTCCGGGGACCGTGAACGATTTCCAGGAGTTCGGCGCCGACTTCGGCGTTAACCGCTAGCTAGACCACGGGCCGGGCGCCGGACGACCCTCTCGACCCCGGTTAAGGCGGCCTGCTCACGGCGGCACGTACCCATGATCTTCACGTGGCCGCCCGAAGGTTTGCCAGCCCGGCCCGTTCATCCCCCCTGGTAACGCAAAATGCCGGGCCAGCCCCCAAAAAAGGGACTGGCCCGGCTTCACCTGAGAAGGGATGGTTTTAACCCGGCAGCGACGGGTAGGGCAGGGGGACGTTCAGCCTCTCCCGGCCGCGCCCGCCTGGGGGGAGGGGTGGCAACGCGGCCGGTTGAGGCCTTCGTGTCGGCGGGACGGGACAGCGCGCCAAGTTGACGGCCAGGCGCGATACCGGGCGGCGGATCGCATACGCGGCCCGGCACTGGTTGGTTGCGCTAGGTTGATACCCATCCGGAGACGACGAAAAACACCGGGCACTCCCGATCCCGTGAGGGACCAGAAGTGCCCGGTGTCTCTGTTGGGCCAGCGGCCAGCCTACATGCGGCTCAGCCCCCAGCCGGGGCCGGGGCAGGCGGCGGGGCCGGGGCAGGCGGGTTCGCGACCGCGGTCACGTTCGACACTGCCGTGTCCAGCGCCGCGTCCGTGCTGTCCAGGGACGCCTGCACGGCCGCCACGCTGGCGACAGCAGCGTCAAGCGCAGTGGTGCTGACTGGCTGCCCGGCGGCGATCAGCGCCTGGATTGCCGTCAGGTCCGTGCCGAGCGTCGCGATCTGCGTGTTGGCGTCGGCCACCCGCGCCTGAATGTCGGACAGCAGCGCCGTGATCGCGGTCGTAGCCGCGTTCACGTCGGCCTGGGTCTGGGTTACCTCGGTCATGATGGCACTCTCCTTCTGGTTGATTTGCTTGAGCTGCCCGGACATCTGGGCGAGTTGAGCCTGAATCTGGGTGAGTTCCTGGGTGACCTGCCCGAACCATCCGAAGGGGTCCGTTATCGTCTCCGCCGCCACGGTCACATCCCCGTGGGCGGCGGCGGCTCTTTTGGGGAGCTCGACGAGTTCGGCACCGCGTACACGCCCAGCGCCCCGGCTACGGCGACGGCCGCGGCGACCCAGTGGTTGTTCCCGTAGTAGAGGGTGGCGTAGGCCAGGCCCTGCCCGATGACGGCGGTGATGGCCTTGGAGTAACGGCCGAGGTTGATGTTCACGGTGACCTCCTTAGACGTAGGCCATGTCGGCCTCAAGCTGGCTCAGCGCGATCCCGTCGCAGCTTGACCCGTTCGTCTCGATCCAGTCGGGCGTCACGACGGCCCAGGCTTCCTCGGTGAAGTGGGTAAGGAACGAGATGGTCGCCGGCTGCAAGGCCCCCCAGCTGGCTAGGTCGAAGACGCCCACGCGGGACCCGTACGGCTGGCGGCGGTGAAGGCCCACGCAGTGGCCGCCTTCGACTGGGGAGCCGGGCACGTAGGTCCACGGGGAGACACCGAACTCGTCCTGCGCGGACTGCGGGCAGTTGATGCCCAAGAAGACGTAGCCGAACGTCTTGAGTACCTGGGATAGCAGGTTGATGTCCGTGGGGTTCCGCAGCACCGCGTAGGCCAGGACCTTGTGGACGTTCCCGCCCGTGTCGGGGATGCCGGTGGAGCGGCAGTAGGCGAGGACATCCTGCATCTGGCAGCCGTTGTCGTTCGCCCCGGTGCCGGGGTCGTACCCGGAGACATCGGAGTACGCCTGGATGACCGCTGCGTCATCGAACAGGACTTGCGGTTTGCCCGCGTACACGCCGAGGGCGGTGAAAGCGTGGGCCATTTCGGCGATGGTGCAGTCCCCGATGCCGTCGGGGGATGCGGGGGGGTTGCCGGGGTCACCCTGACCGTTGGCGTACATGGGCCAGGTGGTGACCTTGGTGGCGCGGTCGACGTCCTCACTGTCGGCGACGGGTTCGAGGCCCGTCTTCCCGCTGACTGGGTGGGTGCGGAGGTAGTCCTCGAGGGCTGGTGCCCACCGGGTGGTGTCGCGGGGGATGCGGCCATACCTGAATCGGGGCACGGGACCTCCGGGAATGTCGGGGGACGGTGTTACGATGGGCGGCTTTGCTCAGGGAGCCCCAGTGACCAGCACGCCCCACGTCTGAGGGCCGACAACCTGGTCTTGCGCGATGCCAGCGTGGGCCTGGACCGCGCGGACCGCTGCCGCCGTGGCGGCGTCGAAGACGCCGTTAACCGCCTGGCCGGCAGCGTCGGGGGTGTTCGTGATCTCGCCGTAGACCCGCGTGAGAGCTTGCAGGCGGTGCACCCAGAACACCTCCCCTTGCCGGTCTTCCGCGCCTTCAGTGAGGACGGGGAGCTTGTTCATCAACGCCTCCTGCCAAGCGGGGATCGGTGACGGCACTGGGGCCGGCGGGGGCTTGGGTTTCCCGGACTGGGCAGCCAGCCAGTCGGCCCGGAACACGGAAACGTCATACGGCCCGGCGTCGGTGAACTGGATCCCCACCACGGGAAACGGACCCGACGCGGCGAGGACGTCAGCGAGGGCTTGCGCTTCGGTCAGGGACCAGTTCGCTACGACCAGTCCGACCCCGGAGGTGACTCCCCCGGAGATCAGGGCGTTCACCACGGCACTGACGTTCGACGCGGACATGTAGATGGCCGGGGACCGCTGTCCGGGCCTCCTGGCCGTCTTGAAGTCCGCGAGGGCGCGCTTTGCCCACCATGGGCAGTCCGCCACGGTCGCCGCGCCGCGCTCAACGTCGAGGATGTCGGCCGTGGGATCAGAGGCGGCCGGGTCCTGGTCGATGTGGAGGCACGGCCCCAGTGCCGTTGCGTGATCCGCGAAGTCCTGCTCAGTCCAGGGAACGATGCCGCTGCCGGTGCTGTAACCAGCATAGACCTGCGCACCCGAGGGCAGTGACGGGATGTTGACCCGGATCGCGTCGTAGGCGACCGCGAAGCCGCTCATGAAGCGCTCCCTTCCTTGCCGCGCTCGGCCTTCGTCGCGAGCCGCTTGGCCGGCGCCGTCTTCGGGGCCGGTATCCGCGCCGCGAGGGCGTCCACCGCATCAAGAACGGCCTTTAGCCCGCCTTCCGTTCTCTCATCAAGCCGATCTAGGGCGATAGTGAGGTCCGCCCTCAGGACTTCAACATCTTCGAACGCCTTCGCGGCCCGCGCGTCGCTGGCTTCGGCCTGCACGTTGGAGCCGACCAGGATGATCGACAGGAGCACCAGTTGCAGGAATGTCTGCGCGATCCACGCGACGAGGGCGATCAGCCCGACGGAGATTAGCCACGATGGGAAGACATGCAGGTGGAACGCCTGGGTGAGGACGGCGGGGAGGCTGGCGAGGGCGAGGAGGCAGAAGATCCACGCGCAGGACATGGAGCCGACCCAGCCGGTGATTTTCACGGCGAGGGCCTTGTTCAGCCGGGCGTAGGCGTTGTGTACGGGCAGGTGGTCGATCGTGCGCAAGTGGACTGGCAGGCCGTGCCTGGTATGGCCGTAATGCGGTTCATGCTCGCTCACGGGCAGCCTCCGGTCGGGTCGGGGAAATCGGCGGGGGCCGAACGGGAAGACGATCGCGAGAACCAGGAACACGAGCCCGGCGGCGGTGAACACGCCTGAGATGACGTGACTGCGGCCGGTCAGGTCCAGGATGAAAGCGGTGAGGAGAGCGGCCGCCATCCCCGCGGCGAACACCGGCCCCGCCCGGTTATCTGCAGCCGAGCTGCCGTGCCCGCGCCCGCTGGATGGCCTCAAAGGCCGCCTCCCACTCGCGGCTGGGCCCGGACTGCGGCAGCGGTATCGTCGCGTCGGCCAGGATGCTGACGCACCGCGCCCGGTTGCCGGCCTGCACCACGTGCGCGGTCCACAGCATGTTCGCGGCGGCCAGGAGGACGTTGAGGACGAACAGGAACACCAGTGCCCGGCGCACGGGAACGCTCAGCCCGGCCACTCCGCGTTCGCCTCGTTCGCCGCGCTCACCCTGACTGCCCCGCTCACCCTGACTGCCCGGGTTCCCCGGGTTCCCCGGGTTTCCCTGGTTCCCCTGGTTCCCCTGGTTGCCTTGCGGGCCGCGCGGCCCCGGGAAAACGGTCAGGCGCTCATCCTCTTCGCTCACCGGGTCACCCCTTGCAGCCCAGGTCGGGGCCGAACTGGGCGAGCGTGCCGTGCTGAGCTTGCAGGTAAGCGCGACCCGGGTTACGCGCGGCCGGTCCCGCTGGCGGCTTCAGGGCCGTGAGCCGGCTCAGGGTCGTGCACAGTCTCTCCTTGACGACCTCATCCTGCCGTTGCTGCGCCGCGTCCTGCTTCTGCTGTGAGGACTGGAAGGAGCGGACGGTGTGCGCGGTCCACAGCAGGTTCGCGCCGGTCACCAGCAGTGCCAGGAGGACGAGGACGGCGACGGACCGCAGGGCGCCGCGGGTCAGCATCGTGCCGCGGGGAACGTCCAGGCCCGCCGGGCAGGTGGCGGCGTTTCCTTCTCTCACCAGGGGGCACATGGCCGGCTTGTCAGTCACCAGCGCCCTCTGGTGGCGGCGAGGACGGCGACGGTGGTGAGGGTGGCTCCCCATGCTGCCCCGATGACTGTGAGGATGACGGCACTCCAGGCCCGGACAAGATCGACGCGGCGTGCGACGCGGCTGAGGGCACGGTGAGCGCGAGGCCGGCGACCAGGAGGACATCTGAGGGGGTTTTCGACCAGATCTGGATGATGATGATCGTGAGTCCGGTCCCCGTGAGCGCGATGTCTTTGACCAGTTGCCACGCTGTCTGCCACGTCATCTTCCTCGTCTTCGTCTGGGTCGCGGGGGGCACTGCGGTGTGCCAGGTCAGCGCGGGGAAGGCCTCCTCAGAGGGGGGTCAGTTGCGGCGGGCGGTTTGATCAGCTGCGCGGTCAGAGCAGTGTCAGCTGACCCGGGCTGAAATTCGCTGGGTGCGTCCCGTCCAGGCGGACGGTGATGATCGCGCCCGGTCCCCGCCCGTGTACCACGGCGATCGTGCCTTTCCGGTGGGGGGCGGGGATTTCCTGCACCCGCCTGCCGATTTTGTACGGGAACCCGGATGCAGCCTGCTTTGCCTTTGTCATGTCATGACCAGTAGCTACTCGGCTCGTAGTCGAGCTTGAGTGTCACCGAGGCCTCAGTGTTCTGCTCGCGGTTTTCCAGGTGGCGGTGTATCTCCGACACCCGGAACGTCCACGTGGTTCCCGTGGTGCCCCCGATGTTCCAGTTCTGCGCGGTCACCACGTCCCCCACGTTGATCCCCAGGATCATCTTCCACAGCACCGGGTCGGGGGCGGCGTCGAACTTCAGGTTTTCAACGCGGATGTGCAGGTACCCGTAGTTGCTGAACAGCCAGTTCGCCTGCGACTGCATCTCGGAGGTGGACTGCAGGTAGGAGATCACCTGGTAGGGCTGCGCCCCGAACTGCTTCTGGGAGGCGATCACCGCGGCCCCCTGGGAGGGGACGTACAAGGCGGGGGTCTGGTTGTCGGGGCTGTACGGGGAGATGTCGATGGCGTTGAAGATCCGCTGCGGGTCCGCGAGCCACTTGATTTCCCGGTAGTACGGGTTCTCCCCGCCCCCGGTGTTGGGGCCGAGAGACCAGACGGGGGCGGAGTACTGGGATGCCAGGTGGGTGCGCTGCCAGTAGGTCAGGTTCCCGGGGTTGTCGACGTACAGCAGCCCGCCGTCGGAGTTCGCGATGTTGGTGACGTTGTTCCCGGTCTGCTGCCCGCCGATGTCCGTGCCGGCTTGCACCAGTTGCGCGGACGGGTCGATGCACCGCATCGGGGATGTCGCCTGCCCGTACCCGAGGCACCGTTCGACCCGCTGCTGCACCGTGTCCCCAAGGGTGCTGGGGGAAGTCGGGGGGGACGCCCCGGTGCCGCTGGCGACCTGGCAAACCCCGTTCCCGGTGGCACCCGACCCGAACCCGGTGGAGAATGAGTCCCCGGACCCGCTGACCTGCGCGGCTTCGGTTTCCCCGGATGCGCTCGCGGCCGTGTAAATGTCCACCACGGGGGCGAGCGCGGTGAACGAGATCCACACGGCGGTGCCGGTGTAGATACCGCCGGTGTCCAGTCCGAGCCCGGAGAGGGTGACCCGGGCGGACGGACCGGACGTGATGGACCCGGCGATCGAGGCTGCCAGCCCTGAGAAGCTGAAGACGGTGACAGCTGATCCGGTGGTGCCGTAGGAGGCGGTGTCGATCTGGTTCCCGGCGTTGTACAGGCTCCCGTCCGGGGTATAGCTCGTTCCCGCCAGGTGGTTGTTCACGGTGGACAGGGCGAGGTTCTGCGGTGCGGGGAGCAACCCGAACCCGGTGACCGCCGCCGCGTAGTGCGCGTTGATCCGCCACGGGGACAGGATCTGCGGGAACACCTGGATGTGACTGTAGGCGACGTTACCCATGTGGGTGGCTGAGGAGATGGAGCTGCCGCCGCCGCCTGCGCAGTCAGCGCCGATGAACAGGTACGTCCACGCGGACGTCATCCCCGCCGACGAGCCGGAGGAGGATGCGGTGAGTCCCGCGTCCACATAGCAGTTCCAGGAGGACCCGTTGGTGGTGAATGTCACCTGATGCCAGGATGCGCCCCGCAGGTCCGAGGAGTTGTAGATGGTGTGCGTGGTCCCGGATGCCCCGTTCCAGGTTTCCAGGATCAGGTGCCCGGACAGGTCCAGGTAAATGCTCGCGACCGGGTTGGATGATGTTGCCAGCAGTGCGAGGGTGAGCTGGCTGTACGGCTGCCCGCAGATGTCGTACTTGGCGGCACCCGTGGATGTGAAACCGGTGGCGGACCCGAAGAACGCCGAGTTGAACCAGAAGCTGAACGTCACCCCGTTCGCGAGAACAGGGAAGCTGGCGTCGTTGACGTACATAAACCAGCCGTTGGAGCCGCCGGACCCGAGCAGCCCCGTCTGCTGCCACGCCGCCGACCCGGGACTCGCGGTGACGGGGTTGGTGGTGTTGTAGGACGTCTGGGATGCCAGCGGGTCCCCGTACATCCACCCGGATTGCTGGTTTACCGCGTAGGTGGCGACGGACGCGGCGATTCCCGGTGCCCCGACGTTCGCGGTGGTCGCGTCGACCCCGGTGGTCGTGTAGGAGTCCCCGGAGGTGATCCCCCCGGACGCGGCGGTGATGTTCAGGACGTTCGTGTTCCCGACCGCGGAGTTCCGCAGGGTCGTGGGCTGCACCCCGGCGTCGAGGGTCTGGTCGTCGCACGCCCACCAGGCGTACGGGGCGTCCTGGATGACTTCCCCCCGGTAGGGGGTGGGCCCGGAGTCCGACATGGTGGACCAGATGTCCGTGGCGGTCGCCGCGACGTACCGGCGGAACGCCGCGTCGATCTTCTGGGGCCACTGTTCCGCGTACCGCTGGATGACGTACCACCTGTTGGTGGCGACCCCGCCGAGGGTCCCGATGGCGGCGCGGATCCGCAAGGGGACCCCGGTCGCGATCAGCCCGGTGCTTGTCACCAGCGCACCCGGGTTGAGTGCTGCTTCCGCCACCCAGTACGCGGTCGCCGATGGGGTGCCGGAGAACTGGACAGTGACCTCGGCGAACGCGGCGTTGCTGGGTGAAGTCTGGTTCAGCTCCGTGACCTGCGTCCAGGTTGCCGCGGGAATTGCCAGCGCACCGGAGGTGACCGTGGAAATGACGGAACTCCCGGAGGTGAGCCAGGTGATCGCCACCTGCGCTCCTGTCGCGTATCCGGCTGCGGAGTAAAACCAGGCGCTCGCGGAATACACGGTGCTCCCCGTGACTGTGATCTTCTCTGAGATCGCGCCAGGAGATGCGGTGGACCCGTCGGGGGTGACCTGCATCGAGTACAGCGCCACAGCCCCGGGGGATGATGCGTATGCCTGCGCCGTGGACTGGGTGAGCGTCGAGTTCCCTGTCTTCGCCCAGGGGGACAGCCCGGACTGGAAGCTCATGTTCGCGTTGACCGCGTTGCTGTAGTAGATGGAGCCGGGCCAGTCTGAGGCGAGGTTGTTGTCGTAGTTGTCGAGTTCGAGGTCCAGGCTGGTCGCCTGGAGTTCCCCGAGCTGGTACTGCACCCCGGTGGTCTCATCCCAGGACCACAGCCGGTTCGTCAGGTCAGACCAGGTGAGCTGGTCGGGGGGGGTCTGGAATCCCCCGCCGAACGCCGCCTCGAATTTCAGGTACGGCCAGTTCGGGTTGTTCGACGCGGGGACCGGGGACGATGCGCTGATCTGGAATTCGATGAGGACCCCGGACAGGTCGGTGGCGCTGACGGCGGAACCGCTGACGGAAACCGACCCGCTGACCGAGGCGTTCCACGCGCTGGTGATCACCGCGTCGCACGTGTGGTCGGTGCCGTTGGTCGCGGTCACCGTATGCAAAGTTGTCCACCCGCCGGGGGCGAACGCCTGCGTCACCGCGTCACTGTCCCCGCAGACCACGGCGACGGCGAACGACGTGGCGCTAGGCGCCCCGAGCGCCAGGGTGAGGGAGGTCGCCGCTGCCGCGTAGTTCGTGTTGATCCCGGTGACCGTATCCCAGGGACCCGCCCCGGCGATCTCGATCACCAGGTACGCCATGCCCGCCTGAACCCCGTTCGGGGCGACGTAAATGTTCCCCGGGGCGAGCGTCAGGTTCGGGGTGTACCAGATCGCGGCGCGAGTGTTCCCCGTAGCCGTGGACACCGCCCACGTGCTGGTGGTCTCGTTCCCCGGCCGCCAGAACGAGTGGATGTCATCCGCGACGGCGACGGTGGAGGCGGGAAGCCCGTTCTGGTTCCAGCCGATAATGCAGACAAGCCAGTTCCCGGCAGTGGGGGTGCCTGAGCCGCCGCCGACCGAGGTCCCGGCGGTCAGTGCGATCGGGGTGGACTGCAACGCCGGGGCGGTCGTCCCGAACGTGTTCGTCTGGTTGAAGCTGCCGGCCCATGAATTCACGAGGGTGACCGCCAGGACACTCACCCTCTCCGTAATCCTGAGAGGGGGATGTGCGGGTTAAAGGCGGCCGGCGAGGAGGGACCGCCTCCGGTTAAGAGCCCTTGCCCCGTGCCTGCAGGCCCGTCTTGTTGTTTCTCCTTGCTTGCTGGAGGAGCCGCGCCTGGATTTCCCTGACGATCGCGTTGATCTGGTTTTCCGTCAGCGGCAGGTTCCCCGACCCCCCGCCGGGCGCGTTCACGTTGATCGTGATGTTGTTACTGGAGAACGTCCCGGATTTCAGGTTGGGTGCGATGAACCCCCCGTACTGCGCCATCGCAGCCTGCGCGCCGAGCCCTTTACTGGCTTGCCCCATCTGGTTCCAGGTGGCGTTGACGGCTTTCACCCCGCCGTAGTCGTTCAGGATCGACTGGGCGAGCGCATCCCCCTGCGTGGGACCCGCCGCGACCAGCTGCGCGATGATCGCCTTGGACAGGTGCTGTGCCCGCAGGGTGGCAAGATCCTTCGTGAACGACTGCTCAGTCCCCAGGTATGTTTGCATCTGCTCCAGGACGGTGCCATTCCCCGTGCCCGGGGTGACGTCCATGCTCCCGAAGATCCCCGTGCCTTTGCCGGTGGAGTCGAAACCCTGCCCGTACAGTGCCGCGCCCGCCACGTTCCTCGCCAGGTTGAATGCCGCCTGCACTTTATGCCCCAGGGCGGCGGCGCCGGCTGCTGCCTGCTGGA
>Ga0074044_10005011_pt1 | contig 10858 bp, 5 predicted proteins | sample BogForMeECP23OM1_FD_94443 | JGI IMG/M metagenome (GOLD analysis project Ga0074044, IMG submission 94443) | Bog forest soil microbial communities from Calvert Island, British Columbia, Canada - Bog Forest MetaG ECP23OM1 | ecosystem: Environmental > Terrestrial > Soil > Wetlands ...
TGGAGAACCGCGGCCCGGATACGGCCGAACTGCACCTTCTTCCCACGCTCTGGCTGCGAAACACCTGGACGTGGAACGACTTGCCCAAAACGTCGGGCATCGCGCTGATTGAAAAGCGCGAGGGCGCCGAGGTGCTGGAAGTCCAGGACGAATATTACGGGAGACGATGGCTCTACTGCGAAGGCGAGCCGGAGTTGCTGTTCACCGAGAACGAGACGAATTCCGAGCGGCTGTTTGGGGTATCAAATCACTCGCCCTACGTGAAGGATGCCTTTCACAGCTACCTGATCCATGGCCGGAAGGATGCCGTGAACCCGGCCATGACAGGCACAAAGGCCGCGCCGCACTACCGGCTGGAGGTGCCGCCCGGCGGCTTCGAGATCATTCGCCTGCGCTTCACCGACCAGGGAGACGCCTGCCCCATTTTCGGGCCGTGGTTCGAGGAGACTTTTGTCCGCCGCATTGACGAAGCCGACGCCTTCTACCATAAACGCACCGGAAAGAGCCAGATGGACGACGTGTGCGAAGTCCAGCGACAGGCCTTTGCCGGCCTGCTGTGGTCCAAGCAGTTCTATGCCTACGACGTGCGCACCTGGCTCGAGGGTGATTCCGCCCTTCCGCCTCCCCCTCCGGAACGGAAAAAGGGGAGAAACCATACCTGGCAGCACCTTTACAATGCGGACGTCATCTCCATGCCCGACAAATGGGAGTACCCCTGGTTTGCCGCATGGGACCTGGCTTTCCACACCATACCGCTCGCGCAGATTGATCCGGATTTCGCCAAAGAACAGCTCATCCTGCTGCTGCGCGAATGGTACATGCATCCGAACGGGCAATTGCCGGCCTACGAATGGGCCTTCAGCGACGTAAACCCGCCGGTGCATGCCTGGGCGGCTCTCCGCGTCTACAAAATCGAAAAACGAATCCGGGGCGTGGCGGACTACGAATTCCTGGAGAGAATCTTCCACAAGCTCCTGCTGAACTTCACCTGGTGGGTCAACCGGAAAGACCCGTCGGGCATGAACGTCTTTGAGGGTGGATTCCTGGGCCTGGACAACATCGGTGTGTTCGACCGCTCCGCCCCTCTGCCCACGGGCGGCCACATCGAGCAGTCCGACGGCACGAGCTGGATGGGGATGTATTGCCTGAACATGCTGGCCATCGCCTCGGAGCTTGCGCTGCGGGATCCCGCGTACGAGGACGTGGCCAGCAAATTCTTCGAGCATTTTGTGTACATCGCCCACGCCATGCACGACATGGGCAGCGAAGGGCTGGCGCTGTGGGACGATGAGGACGGCTTTTATTACGACGTGCTGCACCTTCCCGACGGCCGCCGTCATCCGTTGAAGGTGCGTTCCATGGTCGGGCTGATTCCCTTGTTCGCCGTGCTCACCCTCGAACCGCAGGTGCTGGCGAAGTTTCCCGGATTTGCGCGGCGCATGCAGTGGTTTCTGGACAATCATCCCGACGTGCCGGACCACATCGAAGCGACGCGCACCTCCAAGCACGGAGTGCGACGTCTGCTCTCGCTGGTGAATCGCGGGCGGCTGGAGCGCATGGCGCGCTACCTGCTCGACGAGAGTGAATTCCTCTCTCCCTATGGCGTGCGCGCCCTCTCTCGGTACCACCGCGAGCATCCCTACGAGCTTGTGGTGCAAGGAGCGGTCCACCGCGTGGACTATGAGCCCGCGGAATCCTCCACCGGGCTCTTCGGCGGGAACTCCAACTGGCGGGGACCGATCTGGTTCCCGGTCAACTACCTGCTCATCGAATCGCTGCAGAGATTCCATCACTACTTCGGCGACGACCTGAAGGTGGAATGCCCGGTGGGATCCGGCCAGATGATGAATTTGTGGGAGGTGGCCACGGAACTCTCGCGCAGGATGATTCGCATCTTCCTGCGCGACGCGGACGGCCGCCGGGCCGTCTTCGGCGGCACCGATAAATTCCACCGTGACCCCAACTGGCAGCACCTGATTCCCTTCTACGAATACTTCCACGGCGACAACGGCGCCGGCCTTGGCGCCAGCCATCAGACGGGCTGGACCGGCCTGGTGGCCAAGCTGATCGAACAGAGCGGCGAGTGAGCGGGCCGGGAGATTTCCGCGCCTCCTTCGCACACTTGCCCCCTTTGCCCGGGGCTGCCGACTTCGGCCGCGAGATAATGGGCGATGCGGCCGCGGCGGAGTCGCGCGAGTGGCTGGTGACGAACGGCATCGGCGGCTTTGCGTGCGGGACGCTGGCCGGAAACGTGACCCGGCGGTATCACGGGCTGCTCGTGGCCGCTCTCCATCCACCCGTGGGGCGCACACTGCTGGTCTCTCATGTGGATGCAACCGCGGATTACGATGGGCAGCACTACCCGCTCACTACCCAGCGGTGGTGGAATGCCGGGCATCCTTCACTCGTGCCCGAGGGCGGCCACCGGCACATCGAGCGCTTCCACCAGGAGGGCACCACGCCGGTGTGGACCTTTGCGCTCGCCGATGCACAAATCGAAAAGCGCGTGTGGATGCAGCAAGGCGAGAACACCACTTACATCGTGTTCACGTTTGCGCGCGGCAGCCGTCCCCTGCGGCTGGCGCTGAAAGCGCTAGTCAACTACCGCGACTATCATTCCAGCACGCACGCAGGCCACTGGTGGATGAACGTCGAACCGGTGGCGCAGGGCCTGCGCGTGACGGCCTTCGACGGCGCCACGCCGTTTTACCTGCTGAGCGACGGGGCCGCCGCGGAGCCGGCGCACGACTGGTATCGCGACTTCGACCTTCCGGCGGAGCGCGAGCGCGGCCTGGACGACCACGAAGACCACCTGCACGCCGGGACGTTTCGCGCCACGCTCGCTCCCGGCGATTCGGTGGCGATTGTGCTCACGACACGCCCGGACGCGGCGCTCGATCCCGGGCCGGCTTACGCGAACCGCTTCGAGGAGCAGCACGCGCTCCTCGGCCAATGGCGCGCCGCCGCGGCCGCGCACGCAGATCCGGCGCCGGAATGGATTCGCTCGCTCGTTCTGGCCGCCGATCAGTTCATCGCCCTCCGTCCGCTCGCAAACAATCCCCAGGCCAAAACCGTCCTGGCCGGTTTCCCCTGGTTCGTGGATTGGGGCCGCGACACGATGATCGCGCTTCCGGGGCTGACGCTTTCCACCGGGCGGCCGGAAATCGCACGGAGCATTCTGCGAACTTTTGCGAGCTTCGTCGACCGGGGCATGCTCCCGAATTGCTTTACCGACGCGGGCACGGATCCCGAATACAACACCGCGGACGCCACGTTGTGGTTTTTCGAGGCCGCGCGGCAATGCCATGCCGCGGCGCGCGACGATGCGTTCATCGAGGAGCTTTTCCCCGTGCTTCAAGAGATCGTGGAGCACCACCAGCGCGGCACGCGGCACAACATCCATGTGGACGCTGCCGACGGCTTGCTCCACGCGGGGGCGCCGGGGGTGCAACTCACCTGGATGGACGCGCGGGTGGGCGAGCGCGTGATTACCCCGCGCATCGGAAAACCCGTCGAGATCAACGCGCTGTGGTACAACGCACTACTCACCATGGCGCATTTTGCGCGGGCACTGAAACGCCCTGCTGCCACCTACGAATCCATGGCCGAGCGCGTGCGCGCGAGTTTCCAGCGGTATTGGAACGCCGCGGAAGGCTGCTGCTTCGACGTGCTGGACGGCCCTACTGGCAATGAGGCCGCCATCCGGCCAAACCAGATTTTCGCCGTGTCGCTCCCGCAAAGCCCCCTAAGGCCGGTACAGCAGGCCGCCGTGGTGGAGACGTGCGCGCGGCGGTTGCTGGCGTCGTTCGGGCTGCGCAGCCTGGCCGCCGGCGAGCCGGACTACGCCGGCCGGTACGAGGGCGGGCCGGCGCAGCGCGACTCCGTGTATCACCAGGGGACGGTGTGGGGCTGGCTGCTGGGACCGTTTGCGCTGGCCTGGATGCGCGTCTACCACGATCCCGAAGGCGCCCTGACTCTGCTCGAACCGATGAAGCACCATCTGCAATCGGCCTGCGTAGGATCCATCAGCGAAATCTTTGACGGCGACCCGCCGTTCGCCCCGCGCGGATGTTTCGCCCAGGCCTGGAGCGTGTCGGAAACTCTGCGGGCGTGGACCGAAATTTCTCGGGCACGGGGTCCGGAAAAATCCTGACGCCAAAGGCACGCGGCACATGCCGTAAGCGTGATCTGAGCGGTTACCGGCGCTTCTGAGCGAGGCACTCCCCTTCATGGATAAGCGGAACCTTTCCCACCAGCCGGCCAGGTTACAGGGGTGCCGGAAAGGCGGCACGACCAAGGGCGCACTTACAGACCCGGCGTTGTCGGGCGGCGCGGCTCTGTAAGCGAATAGAACACAGGAACCATCAGAAGCGTAATAAATGTGGAAAGCGTCAGGCCGCCGATGACGGCGAGCGCGAGCGGCTTCTGCAACTCCGCGCCGGAACCGATTCCCAGCGCCAGCGGAAGCAGCCCGAACAGCGTGCACAGCGTGGTCATCAGGATGGGCCGCAGCCGGATGGTTCCCGCGGCCACCAGGGCATCTTGGAGCGGCATGCCCTTCTCTTCCCGCAACTGGATCACGTATTGCATCAGGATAATGCCGTTTTTCACCACCAGACCCACCATAAGAATAATTCCCATGAACGACGAGACGTTCAGTGCCGTCTTCGTGGCCCACATGGCCAGGAACACGCCGAGCAGCGAGAGCGGCGCGGCGGAAAGAATCAGGAACGCCGGGCGAAAACGGCGGAATTGCATCACCAGGATTGTGAAGACCCCGGCGATGGCAAGGCCCAGCACACTGAGCAGGCTGCGAAACGCCGTCTGCTGGCTCTCATATTGCCCGCCGATTTCGTAAGTGACGCCGACGGGAAGCTGGGTCGAGCGGAGAACAGCGCGAACATCGCGCACCACGCTGCCCAGGTCGCGGTTCTCCAGACGCCCGGTAAGGACAACCATGAGGCGCTGATTTTCACGCAGCAATGCGCTCTGGCTGCGAGCCTGTTCCACGCTCGCGAGCGCCGAAAGCGGCACGATTTGGTGCCCAGGCGTGACGATTGGAAATTGCTCGACGTGGTTTTGATTGAACCGGAATTCATCCGGGAAGCGCACCCGGATATCCACCGTGCGGTCGCTTTCGCGGAACGACGTCGAGATGGCGCCGAGCAGCCCGGCCTGCGTCTGTTGCGACACCTGCTCGACGGTCATCCCTAGCCGGCCTGCGGCTACCGGGTCCACGTGGATCACAAGTTCGGGGTTTCCCTTCTGGATGCCCTTGTAATCCACCAGGCCGGGAATCTTCACCAGCTTCGGCTCGAGTTGCTCCGCGACCGACTCGAGATCATCGGGGCTGCTGCCGAACAGCTTCACCTCCACCGGTTCGGGCGAGCCTTCGAGGTCGCCCAGCATGTCCTGGAGGATCTGCACAAATTCAACGTCAATGCCGGGAATGCTTCCCTCGATCTGGTGCCGCAGTTCGCTGATGACATCGTCAATGTCCCGATGGCGCTGGGCGCGCGGCTTCAGTTTGACCAGGATGTCGCCTTTGTTCTGCTGCGTTGCGAATAGACCCATTTCGGCGCCGGTACGGCGGGAAAACGCTGCAACTCCTTCCGTCTTCATCACCAGTGCTTCAATTTCCCGCACCAGTCGATCGGTTTCTGAGAGCGAGGTACCGGGAAGAGTCAGGTAGTCAATCACAAAGCCGCCCTCGTCCATTTCCGGCAGGAATCCGGTCTCCAGGCGGGTGTAGACGAACACGCCCAAAAGGACCACCGCAACTGCCAGGCCAGCCATCAGGCGCGGCCTCGCGAGCGACCCGCGCAGCGCCCTCTCGTAAACGCGATTGAGCGGCGCAATGAACGACGCGGACTCGCGCCGGTAACTCTCCGCCGCCAGGAATCGCTCGGAGAGGAGCGGAATCAACGTCACTGCAAAAACGAGCGAGAGCAACACGGAAGAAGTGAGTGTCACACTCAGCGCGGAGAAAAAATCGCCCACCACTCCCGTGAGAAGTCCGAGCGGAAGAAAGACGACCACGGTAGTGAGCGTCGAGCCCAGCACCGGCCCGAAAAGTTCCTGCGTGCCGATCTCGGCCGCGCGCACGGGCATCTCACCCAGGCCCAGGTGCCGGTAGATGTTTTCCAGGATGACGACGGCGTCGTCAATCACCAGGCCGATGGAAACGGCCAGCCCGCCCAACGACATCAGATTCAGCGTGCCGCCGAACAGGTAGACGATAAAAAAAGTGCTGACCACGGTGACCGGAAGTGATACGGCAGCCACAAGCGTGGTTTTCGCCTCGCGCAGGAAGACGAACAGTATCACCACGGCAAGAAACGCGCCGATGAGGATGGCGTCGCGCACGCTGCCCATCGATTCCTCGACAAACTGGGCGAGGTCGTAAACGAATCCCAGGTGCAGGGTGGAGGGGATGGCCGAACCGGGATTGCTCGCAATTTCGCGCACCTGGCGGGCGATATCGAGGATGTTGCCGCCGATCTGCCTCGCAATGTTGATCAGCGCGGCCGGTCGGCCGTTGCCGGTCACCAGAGCGCGCCGGTCCTCGACGCCCTCGCGAACCTCGGCGAGGTCGCGCAGCCGGATGGGTACTCCATTTTCAACGGCGACCACGGAGTCGCGGACTTGGTCAAGGCTGGTAAACAGGCCCGACGTCACAACGAGATACTGCGAGTAATCTTTATCCAGCCGGCCGACCGCCGCAACGCCGTTTGTGGCACGCAGGCGGTCGGAAATTTCCGTGAGGGCCAGGCGATGGGACAGCGCGCGCGTGGGGTCCACGATCACGGAAATCTCCCGCGTGTCCGTGGCCTGCACCTCGACTCGGCTCACACCCGGCACGCGGCTGAACATGGGCCTGAGGTTGTAATACGCAAAGTCGCGCAGATCGGCGCCCGGCACGTTTCCCGAGAGAATCAGGCTGAGGATGGGGAAGACGGCGGGGGTGACGCGCTCAACGACAATCTCCGTTTCCGGCGGCATCCCGCTGCGCGCCTCGCCCACCCGCGCTTGAACCAGCTGGAGGGCATACTGCATGTCCATCTGCGGGCTGAACAGCACCGAGATTTCGCTCGCGCCGCGAATCGTCTTCGAACGGACGCGGCGGACACCCAGCACGGTGCTCACCGACTCTTCGATCGGCCGGGTGACGGTCAGCAGTACGTTTTGCTGCGGCTCGTCGCCGGCGTGGACCAGAACCAGGATGCGCGGGAAGGCCAGCTCGGGGTAAATGTTGCTGGGGAGCTGAAAGAGCGCCACTAATCCTGCGCCAACGAGGAACGCGGCGAGGAGCCAGACGGCGCGGCTGTTGCGCTGAACGACGCGGACGATGTTCATGGACGGACTTTGATGTCAGCGCCGTCCGGCAGGCCGTAGCCGCCATCGAGCACCACGGTGTCTCCCGGCTGTAGCTCGCCGGTCACTTCCACACGCTCCGGCGTCTCGATGCCGCGCGTGACGGGTATGGCCGCCACGGTGTCGCCTTTCACTTTGTAGACCAGCGTTTTGCCTTCTTCATCGCGATACACGGCCTTCCGCGGCACCACAAGCACATCCACGTGGGTCTCGATGGGCACCTGCGCAGCAAGATACATGCCGTAGCGCAGGCGGCCCGCAGGATTGGCCAGCTCGATGCGCACCAAACCCATATTTGTCGCTGGATCTACGGCGGGCGAGACAGCCACGACATGCCCTTCGAGTTTCGCGCCGGGCAGCGTTTCCGTTCCCATCTCCATCTTCTGACCGACCCGGATGCGCCCCAGATACTCGGCCGGGACGTTTCCGAACAATTCGACGGACGAGAGGTTCGCCACCTGGAAGATGGGCTGGGCGGCCGTTCCGTCCACGGCCTCGCCCGCGCTCAGCAGCCGCTTTACCACCATGCCGTCCAGAGGCGACATGACTTCCGTGCGCGACAGTTGCAGCCGTGCCAGCGACAGCGCCGCTTCCGTCTGCCGCACGGCGGCCTCTCCCACTTTCTCTTGCGTGCGCGCGTCTTCCAAATCTTTCCGGGCGGTAATGCCGCGATTGAACAGATTCTCTTCCCGTTCGCGGGTAAGTCGCGCGTTCTCGAACTGTGCGTGCGCCTGCTGGACCGCGGCTTCGGACTGCTGGAGCTGATCGTGGTAGGGCTTGTCGTCAATCTTCGCAAGGGGCTGGTCTTTTTTCACTGCGTCGCCCTCCGCCACGTACATATGCGCGATGCGCCCGGCTACGAGGGAGCTGACGCGCACGTCCTGGTTCGGGCGGGCATTGATGGTGCCGCTGACCGCGAGCACGCTGGAGATGGACGCGCGCTCGACCTTGGTGACGGTGACCTCGACGACCACTGCGGTCTTTTCGTCTTTTGCTTCATCCGATGCGGAGCCGTGCGAACAGCCGGACGTCACACCGAGCGTGGCGGCGAGCACCACGGCCCAGCGAAACCCGGCATTGCCGGGGCCTCTCTTCTTTCTGCTCACCATGCCGCGATTGACCCCTCGTCGGTTCATTAGTCCAGCCTCGTCCCCGTGATTTCCTCGAGCGCGGCAAACGCGGCGTGGAGAGCGCCAAGGCTCTCCAGATAATTCTTTTCGATTTCCTGGACGCTGCGTTGCGCGTCGAGTACGGTCAGCAGATTCGTTTTCCCGGCGCGATAGCTTTCCTCCGCCTGCTGCTCCACACGCGTGGCGGCGGGCCGGAGGGTGTTGCGGTAGAGTTCCACTTCGGCGCGCCGGGCGTCCCACTCATAGTATGCGGCCTCCACGCGTCCGGCCACCGCGCGGCGCACGGCCGCCGTCTCGGCTTCCAAAATGCGTTGCTGGGCCGACGATTGCGCCAGTTCGCCCTGATTGCGCGAGAAGAGCGGTAGGTTTAGCCCGAACTGCCCGCGCGCACCGATGCGATAGTCGTGCGGGGAATTGAGATCGAGGCCGGCGCCGAGGTCCAGGTCGGGCACACGCTGCGCGCGCAGCAGGCTGGAATGGCTGATCTCTACCCGAAGTTCCTGCTGGAGATGCCCGAGTTCGCCGTTCGATTGATAGGCATCCGCCACGAGTTCCTGAATCCCAGGAACGATGGCCGCCTCTTCCAGCGACGTAGCGGGATTCCACACGGTTTCCGGAGGCTCGTTGAGCACGGCACTCAGCCGGCCATTGGACACGCGTTCTTGCTGGCGGGCTACCCGAAGGTCCACATCCGCGCGCGCCACTTCGAGTTGCGCCTGGTTCACTTCGAGCTGCGAGACGTCGCCGGCGCCGAAGCGCTGCTGGGCAATCTCATACAAGCGCTGGACGAGGGTGAGGATGCCGGAACGGCGCACGGTTTCTGCGCGTGCCTGGGCAACCGCTGAGTAGGCCTCGCGGACCTGGCGGCGGACTTGTCGCTCAATCGTGGAGATGTCCACATCCGTCAGCGCCTGCTCCTGCTGGGCCAGCTCCACCCGGCGCCCGCGCTTTCCGCCGAGTTCCACCGGCTGCACGATGAGGAATCCTTCATGGGGGGCGTCGCGGCTGGCGGAAAACGTGAAGTTGGGATTGGGGATTTGCCTCGCGGCCTGAATTCCTGCGAGGGCAAAGGCCCGCCTTTGGCGCGCCGCAACGAGGTCCAGATTCTGCTTCGCGGCGAGGTCCAACGCCTCGCGCAACGCAATTGAGCGCTCCTGCGAGGCCGTCGCGGGCGCGGTCTGCGCGGAAGCGGGCCCCGTCTGTGCCAGGCAGGGTTCGGCGCAGAAAACTGCCAGCGAAAGCAATAAGAGCGGCCTCAAATCGTCCCCCGACCCAGATGAACGCCGAACCGAGGGAACATAGAGAATTCCGCAGGGGAAGTCAATTGAGGCGGGGTGCGCACACCGCATTCTTCGAGACGGTCCATTGGATGCCAGAGGGGATACGAGCAAAACCTGCGCGAAGTTGCAGAATGGCGAGGTGTAGGAACGACGGAGCCCCAGTCGGTGCGCCGGAACAATGAAAGAGGGCCCGCCACGAGGGGATCGGGACGGGCTCTTCTCTCAGAAATGACTCAGAGGCTGGTAACGTTCTCGGCCTGCAGACCCTTCGGGCCCTTGCGGACCTCGAATTCGACGGCCTGACCCTCCGCGAGCGTCCTATACCCTTCCGCCTGAATCGCGGAATAGTGCACAAAGACGTCCTCGCCTGTTTGACGGGTGATGAACCCGTAGCCCTTGGACGCATTGAACCACTTCACTGTTCCATGTTCTCTCACCGCTGTTCTTTCCTTTTCGTTTCGAATAGTAGTTTGTGACTCGTGAACACTTCCAGCCGTCACCGACAAAAAAGGCCGCAGGTTTCCCTGCAGCCGTGTTGAACGAATCCCAGAAGGTCCCACAAGAACATCAAACCCCGAGCCAGACTACCAAAACGACCCTGGAGCACAAACTGAAATTTCGAGGATGGGGTCCTGTCACCGGGGTGTTCGTTTCCGCGACAGGGAGTCCCACGAGCGGGATGCGTATCCGAACTCCGGCCCGCAAAATATGGTCTAACGCATTGACAATACAGCGTTTACTTCGCTAAGCGCTGGCCACTAGGATGCTTCTCCCCGGGTAGGCGGCTTCGATGCGCCGCCTGCAAGTTCCGGAACGAGGTTCGAGCGCGTGCAAACGATCATGAACCATTCGGCCAGCCTGGAACGTCCAATGTTGGTGACTCCCGCACGCGTGCTCATCGCTGAAGATCAGCCGGATGTGAGCGAAGCCCTGCGCCTGCTGCTCAAGGGCGCGGGCTACGCAACCGAATGGGCCAATTCTCCGCCGCGGGTGCTGGACGCGCTGGCCCGCGCGCCCTTCGATGCCATCCTGGTGGACTTGAATTACACGCGCGACACGACCTCCGCAGAGGAA
>Ga0074044_10005012_pt1 | contig 10857 bp, 8 predicted proteins | sample BogForMeECP23OM1_FD_94443 | JGI IMG/M metagenome (GOLD analysis project Ga0074044, IMG submission 94443) | Bog forest soil microbial communities from Calvert Island, British Columbia, Canada - Bog Forest MetaG ECP23OM1 | ecosystem: Environmental > Terrestrial > Soil > Wetlands ...
AAATGTTCCGGCTGCTTGGGCTGTGCTCGCTTCGAGAAATACTTCGGTGCGCCGCACACGATCATTTCGAGCGGCGCGAGTGCAATCGCATGCAAGCGGCTATCCACTAGCCAGCCGGCCCGCAAGGCGAGATCGAAGCCTTCCTCGACGATGTTCACAATCGAGTCTTCCAGGACCAGGTCGAAGTCGACTCCTGGGTTGAGCTCCCTGAACTTTCCCAGCGCTGGTAGGAGAAAAGTAAGGCCCAGATTGTAAGGCGCGGTGAGTCGAATGGTGCCGCGAGGCTGCACCTTGCGTTCGTCGAGGTCAAAGTGAGCCGCCTCCGCTTCGTGAACGACGCGAAGACAGGGCTCATAGAAGCGTTGGCCTTCCTCGGTCAGGGAAAGCGAACGCGTGCTGCGGTTAAGCAGGCGCGTCCCCAGGCTTTGCTCGAGCGCCTGAACATGGTGGCTGACAACTGATTTTCCCAACCCGAGCGCAGCCGAGGCGGAGGAGAAGGAGCTGCACTCGACGACCTTCGCAAAGATCGCCATACGGTAGAGGTCCTTCAGCATCATTGTCCAATACTATCGCACAGAGTTTATTGAGCAACGATATTGTCCTCTAGCAGCGAACTGCCTAGATTACGGCGATAGACCCTTTCGCGGCTGGGCGACTGAAGGGACCGTTCGATCAGCTTCAATCACGGTTGGAGGAACACGATGCGCGGACCTCTGGATGGCTATCGAATCCTCGATACCACCACCATGCTGTCAGGTCCTTGGGCGACGATGATCCTGGCGGACCAAGGCGCCGATGTAATCAAGATCGAAGCGCCCGAGCGTGGCGATCACGTCCGTCATCTCGGCAACCGCCGCGGCGGGATGTCCGCGATGTTCCTGAACATCAACCGCAACAAGCGCTCGGTCGCGATCGACCTCAGGACCGAGGACGGAGTCGGGTTGCTGAAGCGAATCGCTGTCGGTGCCGACGTCTTCGTGCAGAACTTCCGGCCCGGAGTCGTTGAACGGCTCGGGATCGGGGAGCGCGACCTTCGCAAAATCGCGCCAGAAATCATCTACGCCTCGATCAGCGGTTTCGGCGAGAACGGGCCTTGGGCTCACAAGCCGGCCTACGATCCGATCATACAGGCGCTGTCGGGTCTGACCACTGTCCAGGGCGGCTCCGACACCGAGCGCCCGCGTCTGGTTCGCACAGTGTTGGCGGACAAGCTCAGCGCAGTGGTCGCGTCACAGGCGATTACCGCGGCGCTGGTCGCGCGAGAGCGAACTGGTCAGGGACAGCACGTCAGGGTCTCGATGCTGGACGCGATGCTGTCCTTCCTGTGGGCGTCGGACATGAGCGTGCAAACCTACCCGGATAATCGTCAGGGGTCTCAACCGACGGCGAGCTTCATCGATCTCATTTACGAGACCAAAGACGGCTACATGACCGTAGCGGTAATGAGCGACAAGGAGTGGGCTGGGCTGACCCGCGCGCTGGAGCGCCGTGAATGGCTCAACGATCCGCGATTCGCGACGCCCGTCGCGCGCGACAAAAATGTCGATGAGCGCCTGCGCCTTACCCAGGAAGTGCTGCGCACCCGCTCTACCGCCGAATGGATGGAACGCCTCGAGGCTGAGGATGTGCCGTGCGCACCCGTGTTGACCCGCGACGGAGTTACCCGTCATCCACAAGTAATTGCCAGCGACGTCGTTGTCGAGTTCGATCATCCATCTGCGGGGCGTGTCAGACAAACCCGCGCCCCGGCACGATTCGACAAGACGCCAACCTCGATTCGCTTTGGCGCGCCACGACTCGGCGAGCACACTCGCGAACTTCTGGCCGAGCTTGGGCTGACCGCCTTGGAGATTCGTGATCTGGAACTCAAAGGAGTAATCGGCGCGGCTGAGGTGTCTATCGATCCCGAGACCACTACGACCCCGGATTAGAGTCCGCGGTTCACGCGCCGGTCGGAACGAGAGGGAGGAAGAACGCAATTGAGCACAGTACTTGTTGTCGGTGCCGACCGAGGTATCGCGCGCGCGATTTGCCTGCAACTGAAGGAACGCGGAGACGACCTCATCGCAGCGTGTCTCGGCGAAGGTGCGGATCTGCGCGCACGCGGCATTCGGGTCGAACCGCAGGTGGACGTTACCTCGGATTCGGCCGTTCGGCGCTTGGCCGAGCGGCTCATGGCCGAGAAAATTCATCTGGATGTAGTGTTTCACGTCGCTGGCGTGCTCGGTTTGGACGAACTCGGCAAAATCGACTTCGATGACGTCCGCCTTCAGTTCGAGATCAACACGCTTGGACCGCTGCGGCTGGTGCAGGCAGTGCGTGGTTGTCTCGGGCCCGGCTCAAAGGTGGGTATCGTGACCAGCCGCGTCGGCTCGCTTGGTGACAACACTTCGGGCGGCATGTACGCCTACCGAATCTCCAAGGCCGCGGCGAACATGGTGGGCCGCAACCTGTATCACGATCTCAAGAAGAATGGCGTGGCTGTTCTGTTACTCCACCCCGGCATGGTGAACACCGACCTCACGAGGGGTATCCCCGGGAAATACATCCAGCCCGAGGAGGCGGCGGCGGGATTGATCAAGAGAATGGACGAACTCACGCTCGAGTCTGCGGGCGTGTTCCGGCATGCCAACGGTGAACTACTACCTTGGTAGCCATTTCGTTATACGGGGAAATTAGGATGATTACTATCTATCAATATATTCCCGGCTGGAATGTACCCTGCATCAGTCCTTTCGTCACCAAAACCATTTACTACATGAGGATGGCTGGCATACCGCATGAAATTAAGCGCCAGGATCTCAGCCGGCTGCAGCAGGATGCGCCTTACGGAAAGTTACCGTTTATTGAGGACGGTGGCGTCAAGGTCGCTGACTCTACCGCGATCATTGACTATCTGAGGAAATACGCTGACCTGGACAGCGATGCCCCTGCAACCGAAAAGGCACAGATGCTGGCGTGGAACCGGATGATAGACGAGCATACCTATTGGTGCGCTGTGATTCAGCCCCGCTGGCGCGAGCAAGCGAATTGGGAAATATATTTGCCGATCATTTTCGGCGCGAGCCCGGTTCCTCCCGAAGTGCGCCAAACGCTGGAGGAGTTTCGCAAACTTATTCTGTCGGAGTTTCTTGGCCACGGCATCGGACGTCTGCCGGAAAACGTCGTTTATGAACGCGCGCGGGCCGATATCGACGCAATCTCCGACTTCCTGGGCTCCAAGCCTTACTTCATGGGAGAAAAGTTGCGCTCGATCGATGCGAACTTGCTGTCGATACTCGACCACATCATCTATACGCCATTCAAGTTTGACACCAAGGACTATGCGCTCGGCAAGAAAAACCTGGTGGACTATAGCAAGCGCATGAACGAGCGATTCGGAAAACCCGAAGCACGGTGAATTGGTCATTAGGCTGGAGCGGGTGCGTTAATGCAGCGGGATTGTGGTGTAGACAGAGCAACCAGGCGCTCGCTTGACGGGTAGGTTTAGTATGGATTATAGGGACAATTAGGTGCCCTACTGTGTCAGAGAATTTTGCGCGAGGTGATCCTCGTGCGTGGCTAGTGTCGACTTCTGTGAGCGATACGCTGGCCCAAATTGCTCGGCAGCGTGATCAATTCCTCTGCGACCTGCCAACCGATGACTTGCGGCCTTTGATACGCGACCGATGGAACTTGTGCAAATCAGTCGGGATCGATCCACATTCTGCGCGTGCGCCTGACGGCCTCACGCGAGAACACATCGAAGAAATCCTTCGTGTTGATGATTTTGGGCATATCGGCAGGCAAGTTGCTGACGACTTTGCGCGCGTAATCAGCGGCTCGGGACACTGCTTGGTATTGGCTGATCGATCCGGTCGAATTTTTTACGCGGTGGGAGATGATCGCGTAAAGGCGGGGTTGGAGGAGGTTAATTTTATTCCGGGCGGCCTTTGGACCGAGGAGGCAGTTGGGCCAAATGGAGTGGGCACGGCTCTGGCGACGGCTGCGCCAGTATTCGTATGGGGGCCGGAGCATTTCTGCGAAGGTTGGCAACCCTGGATTTGCTATGGAAGCCCAGTGCGCGATCCTGTTTCCGGCCGCGTGACAGGGGCGGTTGACATTTCGGGTCCGGCACCAACTAGAAGCGAGATCGCCTTCAATCTGACCGTAACAGTGGCTCGAACGATCGAGCGTTCGCTGGGCGTAAGGGCGTTACAACGGCAACAAGCGTTGATTTCGGAATTTCTCGCGGCGACCAAGCGCTGGCCCAATGACGGCATAATCCTGGTGGACGAAGACGGGCGAATATTGGAGCTCAATCCCAGGGGCATGGCGCTCCTTAAGCGCGATGTCCGTACCCTGATGGGGTATCCATTGAAAGACGCTTCGCCGGAGCTCGACGAGTTCGTTCAACATTGCTGGAAAAATGGCGGGACGCTCGAACGAACAACAGCGCGATATGCTACCCAGGTTCACGTCCATTGCAGCTTGACGATAGTTGAGAGAAAGGCTTCAGGATGCCTACTGATTTTGCGCGCAGTTGAACCATCCGGCCTTCACGGTTCTCCTCGGTTCGCGGGCCCGATGACCGTGCAACCGGCAGTGACATTCGCGGACATCAAGGGCTGCCACCCCGATCTGATGGCAGCTCTGCTCAAGGCGAGAACAGCCGCGGAAAACGACAAAACCGTGTTGCTCACGGGAGAGACCGGGACGGGTAAAGATCTCGTCGCGCAAGCAATCCACCATGCGAGCAGGCGCGCCGGCGGTCCATTCGTCGCAATAAATTGCGCGGCGCTGCCGAGCGAGTTGTGCGCGAGCGAGTTGTTCGGGTACGCCCGCGGAGCGTTCACTGGAGCGAAGGTGGACGGCAGCCTGGGGAAATTCGCCCAGGCTAGCGGTGGCACATTATTTCTCGACGAAATCTCCTCGATGCCATTTGATTTGCAAGCAACGCTTCTTCGAGCAATCGAAACGAAGAGCGTGACACCCTTGGGGTCATCTCGCAGCCAAGCGGTGGACGTCAGAGTTATTGCCGCAGCAAACCAAGAGCTCTCAACCTTGGTGAACCGCCAGCGGTTTCGAGCGGATCTCTATTACCGTCTCAATGTAATCTCCGTTCGATGCCCACCGTTACGCGGGCGCGCAGAGGACATACTTTTTCTGGCAAGCTGCTTTCTCAATCAGGGGTGTGGCGAAGTCGGCCGTACACCTTTGAGACTGTCAGAAGAAGTGAAAAATATCCTAGTCCAACATTCCTGGCCGGGGAACGTACGAGAACTCAAGAATCTATGCAGTAGATGGATCGAAGAGGTGGAAACCGAGGTCGTATCCTTCTACGATCTGCCGTCTGAGATGCAGGTAGGGTCAGTACCAACCACCAAAGAAGTGTCTATGGCAGACGCAGAAGCTCAATTGATAATCCGAACAATTAAGGAGTGCAACAACAACATTAGTATGGTCGCTCGCCGGCTCGGCGTTTCTAGAGCCACCATCTACAACAAGCTTCGCGTCATACAAGCCAGGAACCAGTGAGTCTGAAGATCGTCAGACTGACGATCCGACACAGCTGATAGGTAATCCGTCGAGCGCGGTAGCATAGGCAACCGGCCGCTCGCGCTTTTACGGGTTACGTGAGTTGCATCTTAGTCATGTGAGTACCGCATCCTGGGCCTGACTTCCGAGCCAGGCCGTCCAAAGCACGGTAAACCACTTCTCTTCGGTCCGCTTCGAGCTCCGCCGCCTTCAGCAACTCATCGCTTGAGGCTGATTCCTCGTCTTTCGTCACGAATAACCACAGAGTTGTAAACCCTCTTCGCGAAGATAGATGTAAATATTCAAAACATCTGTAAATGCAAACCGTCCAAAAGCTGGACAACTCAGGACTAGGGTTCAAACTGATTATGTCGCTATTGCATAGCGATTACATTGTATTAGTTTCGGCATGAAATTTGCGGCTGTCAAAAGTTGCCCAAGGACGTCTTGGGTGAGGCACATGTTTGAGAAATCTCACCCGCGACAGGGAACCTGAAACAATCGGGGATCGAGCTTTGGGCAAACTTTCTTCAGAGCTGCAAATCGTAGAAGCCGCGTACCGTACGGTCGGGAAGTTCAACCACGGGGTGGGCGCAGAGTGCACCGAGCGTCATCGCGGAATCAAATCGATCGATATGGTATTGGCAGAGCATGACGACATGCGGAAATCTGTCCGCCAGGCGGTTGAGCCGCCGTTCGTAGTCAAGAATCCCCGATACCCCGTTTGCACCCGAGCAGTACCAGGACATCTCGCCCGTAATCAGCGCCTTGCTTTTGCCTTCCGGGAGCATTTCTTGAACGGATTTCTCGACGAATGCGAGCATCGCGTCCGCAGAGAAGCCGCCACCGCGCAGGTAGGCTTCGGAGGAGGCTACCGCTCGCAACACGCCTCGGCGAGTCAGCTCGTCGGGATCGATCCCTTCCGAACGCATCAGGCTCATCAAGCGCGCGCGGGGAGTGCTGTCGTAGATATAGAGAATCGGCGCACCGAGCCGCACATACTTGAGCAAATACGGGCGGAACATCCGGAACTGCTGTTCCTCACTCGAGTAATGCAGACTGATGTGGTTGTCATTGCTCGGCGGATGCAGGCCAACACTCGGCCAAGGGCCATCGATGGCGGCGGTGGCAGTCGGCGAATGAACACAATTGGCGCCTTCATCGGCCAAAAAAGCTTCCAGTTCGGTCTTTGCGAATCGCCGTTCGCCACGAACCCCGATTCGAAAGCATCGCAGGCGGCCAGTGTTGGTCCAGCGGCGCAGCGAGATCTTACTCACATTCAGAAAGCGGGCGGCTTCCTCGATTGTCAGGACGTTCGAATCTTCCAGCATCTCAATCCTACAGAGTTTGCTAATACGGGGTTAGGAGCAATTTAACGTGAACCGCTACCGCAGGCAAGCGTTGAGTAAGAATAAGAACGATGAATGATGCGACCATTTGACTTTTTATCAGTCGAGGGAGTAAGCACAATCAAGGTTGCCAAAGATTTAATCAAGATGATGCATATCATATCACTGGTCGCTCGTGAGGCAAGAAGAAAAGGGCAGTACAACCGTTGAAGCTACTTTCAGATCGCAGGGAGGGACGAACTTGAGGAAAGCGATGCGAGCGCAGATTCAGATTTCATGGTTGGCTGTAGCCCTTGTGGTGGGGTGTGTGTTTTTTCCGACGAGGGCGCACGCCCAGAGCACGAAGCAACTGTTGCAGCGCATGGAGCAGAGGCTGGACACAGTGGAGCAGGAGAATCGGTCGCTTCGGGAGCAGGTTCTCGAACTAAAGCAGCAGGTCAGCACGCAGGCGCCGACCGTCTCCGCGATGCAGCAGCATATGACGCAAGTGATGCCCAAGACGGAACAGCAAATCGCCGACATGGAGAGGGTGCAAGAGGCTTCGGACCGGCAGATTGCGAGTCTGAAGGAGAAGGCTGACTCGCCATTCAAAGGCAGCGGACTCGGGTTCAGGACCGGTTGGTCAGAAGTGCCATTTGACCTCCCCGGCGGCTTATATTGGGACGCACATCTCGGCCATCGGTTGTTCGAGCAGCAGGACGGAATCCCTTTTGGCGACATCAACGGTGAACTCGCGATCGGCTTGATTCAGGGCAATCACGAGTCGATAACAGTAAGCACGCTCGCGGGTACCCCGCTTGCGCATCCCGTTAATACTCAAGCTGACGTATCGCTGGTTACGATTGATCCGACCGTCCGTTACACCCTCAGGGCCTTGGAGCCATTTGAACCTACTGTGTTTGCTGGTCCCGAGGTCCTTATCAACCTGTTCGAATTCAGCCCGCTAAATGCGGGGCAGCTTCCGATACCGCCCCAACTCCGACAGAAGGGCATCCCTACCATCGGCACCGGGCACGTTTTTGCGGGCGGCGTGTTCGGCGCGGATCTTCAATACCGGCTGTCTGACATCGCTTCGGCGCTGAATATTCCACAGGCCGGGCGGTTTTTCTCGAAAATCACACTGGGCCCGGAATGGCGATACCACGCAATGGAGAACGGCGAGAACTTCCAATCGTACAGCGGTGAGATTACGATCGGATTTTGAGCAACATTTGTGACGGGCCCCGCAAGAAGGCAGGGCGGTCTTTGAGTGGCGGATTGCAGGCGGAAATTTTTCGAGAGCTAAGGAGGCTAAAGCCAATGGCGATTGAGTCGGCAAGAACGGAACTAAGCGAAGTCAAGAAGAGTGGCAAACTGTCGTCGATCTGGATTAACCAGAAAATCATGATGGTGGGCGTCGGCGCGCTCACTGTGTTCTATGTTTCACTGCGGCTTTACCAGCAGAAGTATGCATGGAGCATGGGACTGGACTCGACCTCACCTGAGTTCAAGACCTATTGGATGAATCTGCAGTACGCGCTTTGGGCTTTTGAGATGCTCCTGGCAGCGGGGTTGTGGAGCTACGTATGGTTCACTCGCCCGAATGATCTGGATCGGCTCGAGCCCAAAGAAGAGATGCGGAGGCTCGGTGTAGAGGTAGCGATTATCGCCGTTTATGTGTTCGCGGTGTTCTGGGCCGCCAGCTTCTTCGCCGAACAAGACGCGGTGTGGCATCAGACGGTTGTTCGCGATACCTCGTTCACGCCCAACCATATAGTCCTCTTTTATACCACCTTCCAAGTTTACATCGTCCTCGGCGTGACGGCTTACTTGTACGCGAGGACGCGGCTGCCGCGTTTCGCGGCCCGGCATTCAGTCCCTTTCATAATTGCTGTTGCCGGACCTTTCATGCTGCTGCCGGTCGTCGGCTACAACGAATGGATGCATTCCTATGTTATTCTCGAGGAGCGCTTTACTGCGCCGGTGCATTACTGGTTCGTAATTTTCGCGTGGACGGGATTCGGTCTCGGTGGCCTGCTCCTTCAGATCTGCGACTACATCTATGAGCTGACCACCGGAAAGGCCCAGACCTACGATAAGGGCGGACCGGTATCCGATCCAGCGCTCGATTTCGAGAACGATGTTCCAAAGGTCGCTTAGAGGCGGTTTCCGACTGATCTGAGCAACGCTCATTTGATTTGGATCCGGGCCAATATTGGCCCGGATCGACGAAACGCGAACGGTTAGGCTCCGAACCAACAGGATTAGACCCAGGAGGTATGATCATGGCGGCTGGACTTCAGGCCCGCTCAAGGACGGCATTCGACACGCCCGAGGAGATGCGGAAGGCGTATCGCCAGTTTGACCTGGTCGTGGCGGTCATCCTCTTCTTCCTGTTCGTGGGGCTCTACCACATAACGGCGATGCTGACGATCGGTGACTGGGATTTTTGGGCGGATTGGAAGGATCGGCGCTGGTGGATCACTGTGACGCCGACTCTTCTGATCGCAATGCCGGCTGCAGCTCAGTACATCTTCTGGGGTAAGTTCCGTCTCCCGTTTGCGGCCACGCTTCTGACCCTATGTCTGGTCAGTGGCGAATGGCTAGTCCGGGTGGCCAACTTTCAGGGTTGGGCGTACTTCCCGATCGATTTCGTATGGCCGGCGACTCTAATTCCGTCGGGAATAGCCCTGGACTGTGTCCTAATGCTGACCGGCAGTTACGTCATGACTGCGATAATCGGCGGCGGAATTTGGTCGTTTTTGTTCTATCCAACGAATTGGGTGATGCTTGCGCGGTATATGCAGCCCACCAATATGCACGGTTTCCTAATGTCGCTGGCCGATGTAATGGGCTATCAGTTTGTCAGGACCGGGACTCCCGAATATCTGAGGTACATTGACCGGGGGACGCTGCGCTCCTTTGGGGAGGATCCGATCTATATATCGATCTTCTTCGCCATGTTTGCCTGCATGGTCATCTACATAATGTTTGTGGGCGTCGGATATCTTTTTACGAAAAGTCAGTTCAGTTGGATGAAGCGCATATAACTCTGTTGCTCGTCATCGCAGGTGCCTTCAAATTCGAAGAGAAACGCGGTTAATCAAATGCACTCGAAAAGGTTAGTTTGGAAATCTTCAGCGATAGGTGCCTCAGCGCTGTCCTTTATTGTGGCACTGAGCATGGCAGCGGCGCTGGTGCCTGGGACCGCTGCCGCACATGGCGAGCGCGCTGAGCCTCCGTTTCTCAGGATGAGCACCATACAATGGTACGATACGCACTGGTCCTCGACACGCGTCAAAGTGAACGAGGAGATGACTATAACCGGGCGTTTTCACGTAGTGAAGAACTGGTCGTTCGCGATTGCCACGCCCGACCTGGCGTTTCTGAACGTGGACGTGCCCGGGCCGGTGATGCTCCGCATGGCCAGCACCATAGACGGGGTTAACGGCGCCGCTTCGACCCCGCTCGAGCTCGGCCGGGACTACGAATATACCATCGTCCTTCGCGGCAGGATCCCGGGTCGCTACCATGTCCATCCGATGCTCGACGTGCGCGACGCCGGTCCGCTTCTGGGTCCGGGTGATTGGGTCACCGTTGACGGCGATGCCGCCGCTTTCACGGATCCGATTACGACGCTGACGGGTGAAAAGCTGGACTTGTCGCACTATGGGATGAGTACTGTCGTGAGCTGGCACGTGCTGTGGGGATTGATGGCGGTGGGATGGCTGCTTTACTGGATTGCCAAACCCCTGTTGATGCCGAGATACGAAGCCATACAGCACGGCGAGAGTGAAAGCCTCGTAACTTCGACCGACCGGATAGTTGGCGTTGCGTTTCTGGGCGCGACAATATTGCTCGTGGTCTTCGGAGCCATGGTCACTCGCGCGTGGTATCCAGTGACTATCCCACTGCAGTCCACTTGGCTGCGGATTCCTCCTTTGCCCAAGCAGCCGGATACCATCACCATGACTGCGGATCGTGTTCTCTACTACATTCCCGGCCGCACTGT
>Ga0074044_10005013_pt1 | contig 10856 bp, 10 predicted proteins | sample BogForMeECP23OM1_FD_94443 | JGI IMG/M metagenome (GOLD analysis project Ga0074044, IMG submission 94443) | Bog forest soil microbial communities from Calvert Island, British Columbia, Canada - Bog Forest MetaG ECP23OM1 | ecosystem: Environmental > Terrestrial > Soil > Wetlands ...
CAATTCGGCGGTGTTCTCCGACGGCTCGTTCGTCTACGTGCCGCCGGGCGTGCGCTGCCCGATGGAGCTGTCGACCTATTTCCGCATCAATGAGAAGAATACCGGCCAGTTCGAGCGTACGCTGATCATTGCCGATCGCGGCTCCTATGTGAGCTACCTCGAAGGCTGCACCGCGCCGATGCGCGACGAGAACCAGCTTCATGCCGCGGTGGTCGAACTCGTTGCGCTCGAGGATGCCGAGATCAAGTATTCGACCATCCAGAACTGGTATCCGGGCGATGCTGCAGGGCGCGGCGGCATTTACAATTTCGTGACCAAGCGCGGCGATTGTCGCGGCAAGAACGCCAAAATCTCGTGGACGCAGGTGGAGACCGGTTCCGCCATCACCTGGAAATATCCGAGCTGCATCCTGCGCGGCGATAATTCGCGGGGCGAGTTCTATTCCATCGCCATCTCCAACGGCTACCAGCAGGTCGATTCCGGCACCAAGATGCTGCATCTCGGCAAGAACACGACGAGCCGCATCATCTCCAAGGGCATCGCCGCCGGCCGCTCCAACAACACCTATCGCGGGCTGGTCACCGCACACCGCCGCGCCACCGGCGCGCGCAATTTCACCAATTGCGATTCGCTCCTGATCGGCGACCAGTGCGGCGCGCATACGGTGCCCTATATCGAAGCCAAAAATTCCTCGACCGTGTTCGAGCACGAGGCCACGACCTCGAAGATCTCCGAGGACGTGCTGTTCTATTGCAGGCAGCGCGGGTTGTCGGCGGAGGAGGCGACAGCGCTCGTCGTCAACGGCTTCGTCAAGGACGTGCTGCAGCAGCTGCCGATGGAATTCGCGGTCGAGGCGCAGAAGCTGATCTCGGTCTCGCTGGAGGGCTCGGTGGGATGAACATCGACGCGTCCTTTCGTCCGCCCGTCCCCGCGAAAGCGGGGACCCAGCGTGTCCTGAACGAACTGGGTTCCCGCTTTCGCGGGAATGAGCGATAGAGATCGGGCCGACCGAAATTCATCTTAGTTCGCGGGAAGCAAATGCCACTATTGCAAATCAATGACCTGCACGTCGAGATTGACGGCAAGGAAATTCTCAAGGGCCTCGATCTTACCGTGAACGCGGGCGAGGTGCACGCGATCATGGGCCCGAACGGCTCCGGCAAGTCGACGCTCGCCTATGTGCTCGCCGGCAAGGCGGAGTACACGCCGACCGCGGGCGAGGTGCTGTTCAACGGCAAGAACCTCTTCGATATGACGGCCGATGAGCGCGCCGCCGCCGGCTTGTTTTTGGCTTTTCAATATCCGCTGGAAATTCCCGGCGTCGCCACCATGACCTTCCTGCGCACCGCGCTCAATGCCCAGCGCAAGAAGCGCGGCGAGGCGGAGCTTTCCACGCCGGAATTTCTCAAGCGCGTGCGCGAGGTCGCGAAAAAACTCAGCATCGACCAGGAAATGCTGCGCCGCGCGGTGAATGTCGGCTTTTCCGGCGGCGAGAAGAAGCGCAACGAGATTTTGCAGATGGCGCTGCTCGAGCCGCGGCTCGCTGTGCTCGACGAGACCGATTCCGGCCTCGACATCGATGCCCTTAAAATCGTCTCTGAGGGAGTGAACCGGCTGCGCGGTCCCGGTCATGCCTTCATCGTGATCACGCATTACCAGCGGCTGCTCAACTACATCGTGCCCGACGTGGTGCACGTGCTCTCCAAGGGCCGCATCGTGAAGACCGGCGGCAAGGAACTGGCGCTCGAACTCGAAGCGCGCGGCTATGCCGAGTATCAGGAGGAGGCCGCGGCGTGAGCCGGGCGAAAGCTTGCAACCATGGCAGAACCGGAAAGCATTATTCTTCAGCACCTCCGTGGGATTCGTGAACAGCTCGACACACTGAACGAGCGTGTTCTCGAACTCATGCAGCGTGTGGGAGGACTAGAGGTTCAAGTAGCGAATTTGTCGGTTCGTGTCGATCGCATCGATGCACGCCTTGATCGCGTCGAACGGCGTCTCGGATTGATCGAAGTTTGACGAATGAATGCAATGGCTGATGTAGCGATGATAAAGACGGCGGCGGAGACCGCGCTGGCGCACGCCTATTCCGCGGCGCGCACCCGGCTGCCCGGCGACGATGCGATCGCCGCGCAGCGCGAGGCGGCCTTCGACGTGTTCGCCAAGGAAGGTCTGCCCCATCGCCGCATCGAGGACTGGAAGTACACCGATCTGCGCGCGCTGATGCGCGACGCCAAGCCGCTCGCTGCCCCGCCCGATGCCGCGGCGAAGACCCGCGCCAAGGCGGCCGGCGCATTGCTCGGCGACGTCGAATGCCGGCGGCTCATCTTTGTCGACGGCGCGTTCGTTGCGGAATTGTCCGATATCGCCGGTTTGGAGCGCGGACTTGCGGTGCGTTCGCTCGCCGATGCGCTTTCCGACAACGATCCCGTGCTCACGGCGCATCTCGGCAAGCTCGCGCCGGGAAGCGATGTCGCCGTTGCGCTCAATACCGCGTTGATGGGCGACGGCGCCGTGATCCGCATCGGTGCGGGCTCAACCATCGAGCGGCCGCTGCATCTGCTGTTCGTGGCCTCGGAGAAGCCTGCCGCGACCTTCGTGCGTTCGCTCGTCGTCGTCGAGCAGGGCGCGCGTGCCATGCTGATCGAGAGCCACGAGGGACCGGCCGGGCGCGATTATCAGGTCAACGCCGCGCTCGAAATGTTCGTCGGCGACGCGGCCCACGTCGATCATGTCAAGATCATCGGCGAAGGGTCGGACGCCTTGCATGTCTCGACGCTTGCGGCGGCGATCGGCGCCAAGGCCCGCTTCAACACGTTTACCTTTACGACCGGCGGCGCCGTGGTGCGCAACCAGCTGTTCTTGAAATTCGACGGCGAAGACACCGTTGCCGGCATCCGTGGCGCGACCCTGATCAAGGGCCATCAGCATGCCGACACGACGCTCGTTGTGAACCACATCGCGCGAGGCTGCCAGAGCCGTGAGGTGTTCAAGACCGTGCTCGACGGCGACGCCCATGGCGTGTTCCAGGGCCGCATCATCGTGCGGCCACACGCGCAGAAGACCGACGCCAAGATGATGACGCAGGCGTTGCTGCTTTCCGATCGCGCCGAGGCCGACAACAAGCCGGAACTCGAAATCTTTGCCGACGACGTGCAGTGCGGCCACGGCGCCACCGCCGGTGCGCTCGACGAGGAGATGAAATTCTACCTCATGGCGCGCGGCATTCCGGCGGGCGAAGCCGAGGCTTTGCTCATTCGTGCTTTTGTCGGCGAGGCGATCGAGGGTATCGAGCATGCCGGTTTGCGGGAGGCGCTCATGGACTCCGTCGCGGCTTGGCTCGGAGCGCGAGGATAGGTTGGGGCCGCTCATCCTTCGAGGCCGACCTTCGGTCGGCACCTCAGGATGACGGTCCAGAGTTTGTGACGTTGATCCGTCATCCTGAGGTGCGAGCGTAGCGAGCCTCGAAGGATGAACGGGCACTGAGGTTGAACGATGCGTGAAGCGGCGACCAACGGCAGCTACGACGTAAACCGCATCCGCGCGGATTTCCCGATCCTCGCGATGCAGGTCTACGGCAAGCCGCTCGTTTACCTCGACAACGCGGCTTCGGCGCAGAAGCCGCTCGCGATGCTCGATCGCCTGCACCAGGCCTACACGACGCAATACGCCAACGTGCATCGCGGCCTGCACTATCTCGCCAATGAAGCGACCGAAGCCTACGAGGGCGCGCGCGAAAAGGTTGCGGCGTTCCTCAACGCCAAGCGCAAGGAAGAGATCATCTTCACCCGCAACGCGACCGAGGCGATCAACCTCGTCGCTTATACGTTCGGCCGCGAGCGCATCAAGGCCGGCGACGAGATCGTGCTCTCCATCATGGAGCATCATTCCAACATCGTGCCGTGGCATTTTTTGCGCGAGCGCCAGGGCGCCGTCATCAAATGGGCGCCGGTCGACGACGAGGGACATTTCCTCATCGACGAGTTCGAAAAGCTGCTCGGGCCACGCACCAAGATGGTCGCCATCACCCATATGTCGAATATGCTCGGCACCATGGTGCCGGCGAAGGAAGTCACACGGATCGCACACGCGCACGGCATTCCGGTGCTGTTCGACGGCGCGCAGGCGGCTGTGCACCTCGACGTCGACGTACAAGACATCGACTGCGATTTTTACGCTTTCACCGGCCACAAGCTTTACGGTCCGACCGGCATCGGCGTGCTGTACGGCAAATACGGGCATCTCGCCGCCATGCCGCCGTTCAACGGCGGCGGCGAGATGATCCGCGAAGTGTTCGAGGACCGCATCAGCTACGGCGAACCGCCGTACAAGTTCGAGGCCGGCACGCCGGCGATCGTGCAGGCGATCGGTCTCGGTGCCGCGATCGACTATGTCGCTGCGGTCGGCAAGGCGCGCATTCGCACGCACGAAGCCGGCCTTATGCGCTACGCCCACGACCGGCTGCGCGAGATCAATTCGCTGCGTATCTTCGGCACGACAAAGGACAAGGGGCCGATCGTCGCCTTCGAGATGAAGGGCGCGCATCCGCACGATGTGGCGACCATTATCGATCGCTCGGGCGTGGCGGTGCGCGCCGGCACCCATTGTGTCATGCCCTTGCTCGCGCGCTTCGGAGTCTCGGCCACCTGCCGCGTCTCGTTTGCCATGTACAACACGCGCGACGAGGTGGATTACCTTGCTCAGGCGCTGCTGAAGGCGCAGGATTTCTTCACATGATGGATGAAGCGAAGGGCGATCCGGGCGATGCCGTTGCCGCTGCCGAAGCCGCGGAACGGCCTTCGACGATCCCGGCGGACGAAATGGCGCGCTTGACCGACGAGATCGTCGGCGCGCTCAAGACCGTCTACGATCCCGAAATTCCCGCCGATATTTATGAGCTGGGCCTGATCTACAAGGTCGACATCGACGACGACCGCATGGTCCATATCGACATGACGCTGACGACGCCAAACTGCCCGTCGGCCGCCGAATTGCCGATCCAGGTGGAGAACGCGGTCGCCGGCGTTCCCGGCGTGCGCGAGGCCAAGGTGAATATCGTCTGGGATCCGCCCTGGGAGCCGAGCCGCATGTCGGATGAGGCTCGCGCGGTCCTCAATATGTGGTGAGTTCAATGTGGCGCGTTGCGCGCTGAGCGCCGGCGCATTACATCAAACGAGGCGAAGTTGTTATGTTTTTTGACTTATCGCAATTCGTAACAGCCGCGTTTGCCTGTTGCAGACGACACGCAGGGAGAATGTGACGATGGCCGCTGCCCGGCCGAGACCTCAAGTGATGCGGCTCACGCAAGCCGCCGCGGAACGCATCAAGGCGGTCATGGCGAAAGCCGAGCGCCCGATCGCGGCGGTGCGCGTCGGCGTCAAGAACGGCGGCTGCGCCGGCATGAGCTACTTCATGGAATATGCCGAGAAAATCAATCCGCTCGACGAGGTGATCGAGGACAAGGGCGTGCGCATCCTCATCGATCCGAAGGCGGTGCTGTTCCTGCTCGGCACCGAGATGGACTACAAGGTCGAAAAATTGGCGGCCCAGTTCGTGTTCAACAATCCGAACCAGACCGCGGCCTGCGGCTGCGGCGAATCGGTGCAGCTCGAACCGGCGAGCGGCGAAGCCGGCGCCGAGGCGCAGTCATAGAACATTCCCCGATTCGTCATGACGGGCGCCGCGAAGCGGCGAGCCTGCACCATTGTTCGAGAACAGCACTCCAGCGCCCATTCTCGTTATTTCTGTGATTATGGATTCCGGGTTCGCGCCTTCGGCGCGCCCCGGAATGACGAATCGAGAAATTACGCGACGCGCGCAGGCGCGGCCGCTTGACCGGCGCCGTCGGCCTCGGGATCGACCTCGCAGATCACGCGATTGCGCCCCTGGCGCTTGGCCGCGTAAAGGCAATTATCGGCCCGCTCAATCAACGAATGCGCCGTGTCGTGCGGACGCAACACCGCGGCGCCGATCGAAATCGTCACCCGCCCGAGCCGCTCGCCGGTCGAGCGTTTCAGCAATTCCTTGGTCATGACGGTGCGCCGAATGTGGTCGGCGACGGTGATCGCCGATTGCAGCGCCGTGTTCGGCAGTACGACGATGAATTCCTCGCCGCCGTAGCGCGCGGCGATATCCTGACCCTTGACGTTTTGTTTGACCGAGATGGCGACGAGACGAAGCACCTGATCGCCGGTGAGGTGACCGTACTTATCGTTAAAGCTCTTGAAGTGATCGATGTCGCTCATCAAGAGTGACAGCGGCTCGTTTTTCTCTTTCGCTTCGGCCATGGCCTTGGCGAGAGCCTGGTCGAAGAATTTGCGGTTCGACAGGGTCGTGAGCGGATCGGTGAGGCTTTCGGCTCGCACCGCCTGGAGATTTTGCTGGAGCTGTTCGATCTCCTGCTTTGAGGCCGACAACCGCGCTTCGAGTTTCTTGTTGTTGAGCTCCATCTCCTTGGCGCCCTGGATCATGTGCTCGAGGACGGCGCGAAGCGCCTCGCCGTCGTTGGCGTGCGCGAGCTTCTCGCTGGTGACGGCGAGGTGCCTGGAATAATCCGTCGCCGAGCCGGCGGCGACGTCGATGGTGGCCATGACGTGCTTGATCTCGTCGAGCACGCGCGAGTTGACCATGTCGATGCGGTCGCTGATTCGGCTGGTAGCGATATAGGTGGTGTAGATCTCATCGAGATCGGCTTCGCTGAGCGTGCCGTTTTGCTCGAGCGTCCGGTTGATCGACTCGTTGAGGGCCGAATTGTAGCCGGTGGCGTAGTGATACCAGATTTCGAAATTCCGCGGCGATGCGGGCTGGCAGAGCGCCCTGAGCTGTCCTAGCGCAATCTCGGCGAAGGCGAAGGTTCTTTCGTGCTCATCCTGGGGCACGTCCATAAATCGTCTCCAGCCGCCTGCAAAATTCCGCGGTGCTTTTGCCAGCCAGGGGCTGCCGCAATGTCACGCCGAACCTTAGGACATAGCGGTGAAGGAGCGGTAAATAAGCGTGTCTGTAGGGAAAACCCTGACACGGCGATATCGTCTCGGAGCGTGCAGATTTTGTGCCGCTAAGCCTTGAGCGGCACCGGGCGCAGCAGGAAGGCCGGCAGGTGCGAGGCGTCGCTGTCTTCCGTCCGCGTCGGCGCGGGCTGCGGGGCGCGGCGCGTTCTGGCGTCTTCGATGCGCGCGATCGAGGCCGGCCGACGCCGCCGACGGTGACCATCGGGGTGTTCGCGATTGGGCTGTCGCGTTGTTGGTTGCGGGGCGGCGGCAGCCGTGCCGGGCAGCTTCTCCATAAAGGGAATCGTCTGGCCAATCAGCTTCTCGATCGCGGCGACGGCTTTGGCGTCGTTCGACCCGGCCACGATGGTGATCGCGGTGCCGCTGCGGCCGGCGCGGCCGGTGCGGCCGATCCGATGCACGTAGTCATCGGGATGCATCGGGACATCGAAATTGTAGATGTGGCTCACGTCCAAAATGTCGAGACCGCGGGCCGCGACATCGGAGGCGACGAGCAGCGTCACTTCGCCCCTGCGGAACTGCTCGAGCGCGGCGGTGCGGGCGGGCTGATCCATGTCGCCATGCAGCGCCAGCACCGAAAAGCCGTGGCGTAAGAGCGAGCGATGAAGCGTCGCCACATCGCGCTTGCGGTTGCAGAATATGATGGCGTTCTTCAGCCCTTCGGCCGAGCGGATCAGGCGGCGCAGCGTGTCGCGCTTCTCAATGGGGTCGTGGCCGGACCTGGCCAGAAGCTGAGTCGTCGCGGCGACGGTCGAGGCCGGGCGGGAAACTTCGACGCGGACCGGATTGTGCAGGAATTGCTCGGTGATGCGCTGGATTTCCGGCGGCATGGTGGCGGTGAAGAACAGCGTCTGGCGGCTGAACGGAACCAGCTTGCAGATGCGCTCGATGTCGGGGATGAAGCCCATGTCGAGCATGCGGTCGGCCTCGTCAATGACGAGAAGCTCGACGCCGCTGAGCAAGAGCCGGCCGCGCTCGAAATGATCGAGCAGGCGACCGGGCGTCGCGATCAGCACATCGACGCCGCGCATGAGCTTGGTATCCTGATCGTCGTACGACACGCCGCCGATGATCAGCGCCACGTTGAGCTTGTGGTTGACGCCGTATTTGGCAAAGCTCTCTTCAACCTGCGCCGCGAGTTCGCGTGTCGGTTCCAGGATGAGCGTGCGCGGCATGCGCGCGCGAGCGCGGCCCTGTTCCAGCATGGTCAGCATCGGCAGCACGAATGCCGCCGTCTTGCCGGTGCCGGTTTGCGCGATGCCGAGCACGTCGCGCCGGACGAGCACGTGGGGGATGGCCTGATCTTGGATGGGGGTGGGAGTTTTGTAACCGGTCGCCGCAACGGCAGCGAGAACTTTTTCGGACAAGCCGAGATGGGAAAACGACATGAACCCTCATATCAAGACCGCAAGAAGCGCGTATGACGGACAGCTGAACTGGGAAAAACGCGCAGCGCGGCCGAATCTGCATTTGCTTCGGTTGCCGGGAACATAGGAGCGAATGGCCGAAAGTCAACCTGCAGCAGTGCACCGCAGGCGGTAAGTTAAAGGGATTCCTTCACTTTCTCTCGATGGGCGCCGGTTCGAACGCCGGCACAATTGCCGCAGGCCCGGAACGGGCATCAGCGGCCGGATTGTGCTAACGATTGCGGCAAGCCGCCACGAGGCTCAACCGGCGGCAGCGTCATCAGGCGCATTCAGGGATGGAGCAGGCACCATGAGACTCGACAATCCGGGAGGCGGGGCGCTGCGGTCGGCGCTGGCTTTGCTGTTGCTGTTGGCGGCGGCGGCGGCAATCGCGCCGGCGCCGGCGCGGGCGCAGAGCGATTATCCGAGCCGGCCGATCCGTATCATCGTCGGCTTCGCCGCCGGCGGCGGCAACGATATTTTCGCGCGCCTGGTCGCGGCGAAGCTCCAGGACATCGTCGGCCAAGCGGTGGTGGTCGAGAACCGGCCGGGCGCCGGCGGACGGCTGTCCGGTGAGTACGTCTCGAATCAGCCGGCCGACGGCTACACGCTGCTGGTCGGCGCCAGCGGCGCAATGTCGATCGCCGCCGCGATCTATCCCGATCTCAAATACCACCCGACCAAGACTCTCGTACCGCTCGCCATGATCGCAAGCTTCCCGCTGATCATGGTGATTGCGGCGGATCATCCGGCAAACACCGTGAAAGAAGTGGTCGAATGGGCGAAGCAGCATCCCGACAAGGCGAATTACGCCAGCACCTCGCCGGCCTTCACCATCGCCACGGAGCTCTTGAAACTGGAATCCGGAATGCCCGGAGTGATGATTCCTTACAAGAGCAGCAACGAGATGATCCTCAGCGTCATGCAGGGCCAGACCATGACCACCATCGCCGATGGTCCGCCCGCCGTCCCGCAGGTGAAAGCCGGCAAGGTCAAAGCCGTCGCCGTGACCGGGGCGGAGCGCTCGTCGGAACTGCCGGATGTGCCGAGCATGGCCGAGGCCGGTTATCCGGGCGTGGATATCCACCTGTATAGCGGCGTGTTCGCGCCGGCGGCGACCCCGCCGGTGATCGTCGCCAAGCTCGAAAAAGCGCTGAGCGAAGCGATCCGCGATCCCGGCGTATCGGAAAAGCTCAGGAACATGGCCGTCGACCCCGGCGGCGGTTCGCCCGAGGATTTCAGGCGCATGATCGACACCGAGATCGTCAAATATACCAAGGTGATCAAAGCCGCGAACCTGCATTTCGAGGAATAGCGGCGCGGCTGCCGAAGCGTCAGCCGCTCATCTCAGCGGCGTTCTAAGACTTGTCCGCGAGCCAAGCGCGCCCGCCGGAGAATTCTGCGAACGGCTCGCGACGCACGCGCCGTTTCTGCGCCTGGACTCTCCGCGAAAGTGGGCGCAAATTTATTTGCCGGTCACGGAGGAAAATCCATGAAGACTTTTGCAGGCCTGCTCGCCGCCGGAATGCTGGTATGGTGCATCCCCGCCGTTGCGGACGACATCGATCTTTCGACGTGGTCTTGTAAGAAGTTTCAATCTGCGGACAAGGAAACTATTGAGATTATCCTGTCGTGGCTCGACGGCTACTACAAGGATGAGGACGACCCGCCGGTGATCGACACCGACGCGTTCGTCGACAACGCCAAGAAACTCGGCCAGTACTGCGCGGCGCATCCCGACATCGGCCTCATCACCGCAACGGATAAGCTGTTCAAGTCGTCGGACTGATGCGGGCTGTTCATCCTCACCGCGCCGCGTGACTCGCTGCGGTGACGGAGCGTGCTCTTGCGCTCACACGTCCAGCGCCGCCTCGTCGGCGAATTCGGCGCGCTCCTGGATGAAATCGAAGCGCATTTCCGGCTTGTTGCCCATCAGCCGCTCGACCGCTTTGTCGGTGTTGTTGCGCTCGTCCTCCACGACCGTCACGCGCAGCAGCATGCGCTTTCGCGGATCCATGGTGGTTTCCTTGAGCTGCGCCGCCATCATCTCGCCGAGCCCCTTGAAGCGGCTGACCTCGACCTTGGCGTTGGCGTTGAATTCTTTCTTGAGAATCTCGTCGCGGTGCTTGTCGTCGCGGGCGTAAAAATTCTTGCCGCCGTGAGACAGCCGGTAGAGCGGCGGCACCGCGAGATAGAGGTGGCCGTTGTCGATCAATCGCGGCATCTGGCGGTAGAAAAATGTGATCAGCAGCGAAGCGATGTGGGCGCCGTCGACGTCGGCATCGGTCATGATGATGACGCGGCCGTAGCGCAAATCCTCGTCGCGGTAAGTGGCGCCGGTGCCGCAGCCCAGCGCCTGGACCAGGTCGGCGAGCTGCTGGTTCTGCGCCAGCTTGTCCTTGCCGGCGGAAGCGACGTTGAGGATCTTGCCGCGCAGCGGCAG
>Ga0074044_10005014_pt1 | contig 10856 bp, 9 predicted proteins | sample BogForMeECP23OM1_FD_94443 | JGI IMG/M metagenome (GOLD analysis project Ga0074044, IMG submission 94443) | Bog forest soil microbial communities from Calvert Island, British Columbia, Canada - Bog Forest MetaG ECP23OM1 | ecosystem: Environmental > Terrestrial > Soil > Wetlands ...
AGAACTGCCCGTGATCCACAGAAACAACATTCGGCTGAGCGTGATCGGCCGGGCAGAAGAACTGCCCGCGGGCGTGCGGCAGGATATCGAGCAGGGAATGGAATTGACCTCAAAGAACTCGGGGATGCGCCTGGTGGTGGCACTGAACTACGGCGCGCGGGCCGAGTTGGTGGATGCGTTCAATTCGCTGCTCGATGAGACGCGTGCGAAGGCCACTAACGGGGAACTCTTGAACCTGCGGATCACCGAGGAAATGATTTCCGACCACCTCTATACGGCCGGGCTGCCCGACCCGGACCTACTGATCCGCACCAGCGGGGAACAGCGCATCAGTAATTTTCTTCTCTGGCAGATTGCCTACGCGGAGATCCACGTGACCGACGTGCTCTGGCCGGACTTCCATCGCGCCCGCCTGCTCGAGGCGCTGCTCGAGTACCAGGGACGTGAACGCCGGTATGGCGGGCTCGGGCGCCCCGAATCCCCGTCCGCGAACTGAAGCCTTCGAGAATGCGCCTTCCTTCTTTCCACTCCGAAATCATTCAGCGGCACCTGCGCGATCGGTGGGCCGGGACGCGTGCCATGCCGGGGTGGTGCGCGTGACCGGCGCGCGCGTGCTTACGGCGGCTCTCCTGATCCCGCTGGTGGTCTTTGCGGTGCTCTGGACCGACACCTGGGTGATCGCGGGACTCGTGGCCGCCGTGGTGATTCTTTGCCTGCACGAATTCTTCCGGCTGGGCGCCGCGGCTGGCGCCGGCGGTGACCCGCGCTGGACTACGGTGTGCGCCCTGCTCCTGGTGGGCCTCCAGTGCCTCGAGAGCAGCCACCAGGGCCGGTGGATGCGGAGCGAATTCGGGCTGCTGTATTCCCCTGACCGCACGCCGCTGCCGCCCGATATCGCCTTGGCCGTATTCATGATGGGAGCTGCCGCGCTGGCGGTGGCCGGACGCGCGCGGTTGAAAGAGGCGATTCCGCGTCTGGGCGTGAACTGCGCTGCGATGTTGCTCGTGGCGTTGCCGCTCAGCTTCCTGGTGCGGCTCCACGGTATGGATCCGCTCGGACCGCGGATCGTGCTGTTCTTGCTGGTATTGTTGTGGGTAGGCGATACGCTCGCCTATTTCACAGGGCGGTCCGTGGGACGGCATAAAATGGCGCCCGAACTCAGCCCGGGGAAAACCTGGGAGGGCGCGGCAGCGAATCTTCTGGGTTCGATCCTTGTGGGGCTGGCAAGTGCCCGGTGGATTGCCTTACCGCCGGTCCACCTGATGGTGATGGCGGGGCTGGCCAACGTTGCGGGACAGGTCGGAGACCTCACCGAGTCCGCCTACAAACGCAGTGCCGGGGTGAAGGATTCGGGAGCGTTGCTTCCCGGGCATGGCGGAATGCTCGACCGCGTGGATTCGCTGATTTTTGCCGCGCCGGTGGTCTGGTACTATTTTCGTATCCTGCTGCCGGCAGTCGGCTAGGGCTTTAATTGGATTTCACCGGCTCCTGGAGTTCACGGAGGGCGGAGGGGAGGCGGCGCGGTCTGCGCGAGAGATGAAACGAATCGCCATACTCGGTTCGACGGGCTCGATCGGCCGGCAGTGCCTGGATGTGGTCAGCCGCCATCCGGAGCGTTTCCGGGTGGTGGCGCTGGCGGCGGGATCGAGCCTGGAGACGCTCGCGGAGCAGGTGCGGGCGTTCGGCCCGCAAATCGTCTCCGTGGGAGACGACGCGCGGGCAAAGGAATTGAAAGCGCGCCTGGGCTCGCGGAATGGCCGCCGCCCGGAAATCCGGACCGGGGCGGCGGGCCTGGAGGCTGTGGCCACGCATCCGGACGCCGACATCGTTGTCTCGGCGGCCGTGGGGGTGGTCGGGCTGCCCGCCACATACTCGGCCGTCTGCATGGGGAAATGCATCGCGCTGGCGAATAAAGAGGTGTTGGTGGCCGCGGGAGAAGTGGTGATGGCCGCGGCGCGGAGGGCGGGGGTCGAACTGCTTCCGGTGGACAGCGAGCACAACGCCATCCACCAGTGTCTGCGCGCCGGGGGACCGAAGGAAGTGCGCCGGCTGGTGTTGACGGCCTCGGGCGGCCCATTCCGGAAGACGCCGGTGGCGCGGCTGGCCCGCGTGACGCCCAAGCAGGCCCTGGCACACCCGAATTGGCGCATGGGCCCGCGCATCACCGTGGATTCCGCCACGCTGATGAACAAAGGATTCGAGGTAATCGAGGCGTACTGGCTGTTCGGCATGCCACTGGACCGGATTGACGTGGTGATTCACCCGCAGTCCATAATCCACTCGATGGTCGAATACGTGGATGGCTCCGTCCTGGCGCAGCTCGGTCCGCCGGACATGCGTCTCCCCATCCAGTACGCGCTGACGTACCCGGAACGCGTGGCCTCGGCGGGTTTCTCGCTCGACTGGTCGGGCATCAAACGATTGGAGTTCGGGCAGCCGTCCGCGCGTAAGTTTCCGTGCCTGGGGCTGGCGAGAGAGGCCATCCGGCGCGGCGGCGCGGCGCCCTGCGCCCTCAACGCGGCGGACGAAACCGCGGTGGCCGCGTTTCTGGCCGGGCGAATTGCTTTTCCAGTTATCGCCCGAGTGGTGGAGCGCGTGCTCGAGAAAACACCGACGGCGCCCATGCGCTCGATTGCCGATGTGCTGGCCGCGGACGGCGACGCACGTCGGTTGGCGGAAGGGTTCGTGGCGGCGGAGGGTGCGCGCCGCAGAAAGAACTGAGCGATGGAAGTTGCCACACTGCTGACTGGTGCGGTCTCCCCTGTGGCGGCCACGCTGCTGGCCCTGCCGGACGTGGCGCGAGCCATCGGCGCCATGGTGCTGGTAGTCGGCGTGATGGTGCTCGTGCACGAGTGGGGTCACTTTGTCGTGGCGCGGCTCTTCGGCGTGCGCGTGGACATTTTTTCGATCGGCTTCGGACCGCGGATCACGGGCTGGCGCCGCGGCCCCACGGACTACCGCATCAGCGTGCTGCCCATCGGCGGCTACGTGAAAATGGCCGGGGACAGCCCGGAAGAAGAGCGCAGCGGTGCGCCGGACGAATTCCTGTCCAAACCCAGGTGGCAACGCGCGCTGATTATCGCCGCGGGGCCCAGCATGAACGTGATTTCCGCATGCCTGCTGTTTTTCCTGATCTTCTTCGGCTACGGCATCATTCAGCCGACCTATCTGGAACAGCCGGCGGTGCTCGCGGGCGTGTTGCAGAATTCTCCGGCGGCAAAAGCGGGCCTCCGGGCGGGGGACCGTCTGGTCGAAGTGAATCACGTCCGCACGGCCACCTGGGAAGACGTGGTGAAGGCCTTCGATGCCGGCAAGCGGAAGGACCGCGTGGAGATCGTCTTCGAGCGTGCAGGGCAGAGGATCACCGCGGTTCCACAGGCCGATGTCGCCAATCGGCAAACCATGTCGCCCGCCGCTCTGCTGGGATACCCCGACGATCCGGTGGAGCTCGACAACGTGGCTTCCGGCATGCCTGCCGACCGCGCCGGCTTGAAGTTGGACGATCGCATCGTCTCCGTGGATGGTGCGCCGATGATGAGTCTCGACCAGTTTCTCGAGACCGTCCAGAACTCCGGCGGGAAGGTGCTGCAATTCGTGGTGCGGCGAAGTGGGCAGACCCTTACGATTCCCGTGCAGCCCATCCAGGAAGCGCAGCCCGACGGCCGAAAGGCATGGAAAATCGGGGTGTACCCGGCGCCGGCGGAATTCCACTACCGGAAGCTCTCCTTCTCGGATTCGGCGGAGTTTTCCGTGGAGCAGACCTACGGTCTCACGGGCCGGATATTTGGCATGGTGGCGCAGCTCGTCAGCGGGCGCGCTTCCCTCCAGGAGGTCGCGGGCCCGGTGGGCATCGCGCGCTATTCCGGCGAGGCGGCCAAGCGCGGGCTGTATGACCTGGTGTTCCTGACGGCGGGGATCAGCCTGAACCTGGCCATTCTGAATCTGCTGCCCATTCCCATCCTCGACGGCGGGCACATCCTGCTGCTTTGCCTTGAGGGGATCCGGCGGCGCGACTTCAGCCAGGTGTTCCGCGAGCGATTTCTCCAGGTCGGGATGGTGTTCCTGCTGCTGCTGTTCGTCACGGTCATGTACAATGACATTCGGAAGTTGATTCCGGCGAAATGGCTGGGATGATGGAAAGTGGCGGCCTTACGCCGCCATCTGAGGTGGGAGGAAGCACGTTGCAACACGCGATGGAGTCCACGCGCGTTTCCAGCGGCGAACGCATCAACGCTGGCGAGCGCCCCGGCCGCCTGGAAGCGGAACTGGGCTCGCGCGGGCGCAGGCTTACGCGGCAACGGCGCGTCATCGTCCGGGTGATGGACACGGCCCAGCGCCACCTGGACATTGACGAAATCTACGAGCGGGCCCGCAAGCTCGATCACCACATCCATCGTGTAACTGTCTACCGTACCGTGGACCTGCTGAAGCGCCTCGGGCTGATTGACGAGCTGGACCTGTTGCACATCCGCGGCGACCGCCATTACTACGAAAGCCACGCCCCGCGCGAACACATCCACATCGCCTGCCTGCGCTGCGGGAAGGTGCGCGAATTCGAAAGCGCGCTCTACGACGAGATGAAACGGCAAATCGAGCAGGAGCTCGATATGAAAATCACCCTGAGCCGCACAGAGGTGGGCGGCTATTGCCGCGCCTGCTTGCCTTCCGCCGCCTCCGCAAAAGCCAAAATCGACCACTAATGGCGTGGTAGGGCCGCCTTCCCGTAGGCCATGAGCCCGCCGCGGCGGGCGAAGGGCAGCCGGTCACCGTGCAACTCATCGGCTGGCACAGCCGGGGCGGGCAGATCGTCGACGTTGCACTACGCCCTTTGGCGGGCGCGGCGCAGGCGGGCCAGGTGCCGGAAAAACGCACGCGTGCGGCGCACGTCGTTTTCGATCTGGGATTTCAGCTCTTGGGCCGAGGGGAATTTCTGTTCGCCCCGCAGGTACTTCCAAAAGCGGATCTCCATGGCGCCGGCCTCGTGGCTTCCCGTGAAATCGAGAAGATGGCTCTCCACGGTAACGCGGGAACCGTCGAACGTGGGCCGTACCCCGACGTTGCTGGCGGAGTGGTACCAGCGCCCGCCGACGCGTGTCTCCGTGGCGTACACGCCGCGCCCCGGCAGCAACTCCTGGTCGCAGGCCAGGTTCAGCGTGGATACGACCTCCCGGCCGCCGGTGCCCGTGCCGGCTACGACTCGCCCGGTGAGCGAAAATGGACGCCCGAGCAGCCGCGCGGCCTCGTCCATTCGGCCTTCCGTAACGGCGCGGCGCACGCTGGTGCTGGATACGATTTCGCCGCCGACGACCACCGGCGGCACGATCTCCACGGAATAGTGGAAGCGGGCGGACAGGGATTCGAGCAGGGCCACATTGCCGGCGTGGCGGTGCCCGAAGCGGAAGTTGTCGCCCACAAAGATGCGCTCGGTGCACAGCGTCGCGGCCAGCATTTGCGCGACAAACTCCTCGGCGCTGAGCTGCGAGAGCTCCACTGTAAACGGAAGAAGGAGCACGGCCTCCAGGCCGAGTTCGTCCATCCAGGCGAGCCGTTGCTCGAGCGTGGAGAGCAGCGCGGGGGCGTGCTCGGGACGGAGAACCTTCAGCGGATGCGGGTCGAAGGTGACGGCGGCCCCCAGCGCGCCCGTGCTGCGCGCATACTCGTTCACGCGGCGCAGGATAGCCTGATGGCCCACGTGCACTCCGTCAAAATTACCGATGGCCAGAGCCGTGTGGCGGCCCGCCACATCGGGATCCGCGCGCCATTCGGGGAGTCCGCGGAAGATGCGCAGGCTCATCGGAGCGAAACCTCAAAGCTCAGGCCGTCGTAACCCAGCCGGACGTTTTCCGGCAACCGCGCGTTGGTCTCCTCGTGCGGCAGGTCGTGGCTGATGTGCGTGAACCAGGCGCGGCGCGGCGCGAGTAGCCGGACGATTTCCAGCGAGTTGGCCACCGTGGAATGCATCGGGTGGGGACGGTCGCGCAGCGCGTCCAGTATCAGCTCGTCAAGGCCGTGCAATAGCTCCATGGACGCCGTGGGAATCTCCGAAAAATCGGTCAGGTACGCGCCTCGCCCGAAACGGAAGCCGAGCACGTCCATGTCGCCGTGGTGCGCCGGAATGGGCTGGAAGAGAACGCCGGCGGCTTCGAACGGGCCGGAGATTTCGCGCAACTCCACGGCCGGGATGGTGCTGAGCGTGGGCGCCTCGTCGAAGATGTAGGCAAACGTGCGCGCCAGGATGGCCAGGGTTTGGGCATTGCCGTAGACGGGGATGCGCTGCTTCTGTTGGAGGTTGAAGGGGCGCACGTCGTCCAGGCCCAGGATGTGGTCGGCGTGGCCGTGTGTATAAATCACGGCGTCCAGCCGCGCGAGTCCAGCGCGAAGCGCCTGCTGGCGGAAGTCGGGCGACGTGTCAATCAGGATGTTCCGCCCGCCGGCAGCGAGCAGGATCGAGGGTCGCGTGCGGTTGTCGTGCGGTTCCGGCGAGTGGCAGACGCGGCAGTTACACCCCAGCGAAGGAACCCCCATCGAGGTGCCGGAACCGAGCATCGTCAGCCGGAGCGAATCCGGCCGGGCGTCCTGCGCGGGGGAATTCATGAAAGCGTTGCCGTGGAGGGCGGATTCCGCCCCCGGTAGGACAGGCTTTCAGCCTGTCCTCCGAAATCCATCCCAGCATTGTCCCGCCGGCGGTTGGTTCAACGGCGCGACGCGGCCTTGCCAGGCCCGGTGTGCTGGGCCGCGGCGGCTGCAGCTTTGCTCATTTCCAGGAAGCTGTATTTCAACGATCCCAGCAGCTCCGCGAGCATGCGGTCTTCCTCCGGCGCCAGGTTGCCGCGCGTCTTTTCGCGGAGCACGTCGAGCATGTCAATCACTTCGCGCGCCCCCTCGATGTCCACCATGGTTTGACCCGTGGCGGGATCCTCCATGCCGGAGAGCAGCATGGCCGCCTGGTTGGCGAGGCTCCTCACCAGCAGGTCGAAGTAGGGGGAGCGGACGGGAGCGGGCTTCTCGGCGGCCGGAGGCGCGGATGGGGATGCGGCCGGCTGCTCCCCGGGCTTTGCGGCGGGTGCCGCAGCGGGAGTGGCAGGCTGGGGCGCGTCCTTTTCCCGCTGGGCCTGTTCTTTGGCCTCGGGGCGCAGTTCGCCCTCCTCGGTAAAGTGACGGCGATCAATCACACGGAAACTAATGTCGGATTTGTCTTGGGCCACCGGGCGTCCTCGAATCTTTAATACAGTAATGTTCCGATAGGCCAGTCTATCACCCGTGCTTGAGGTGGGCAACCGCCGCGCCTCTTGCCGCCGGAATTCGGGACGGCATGCAGAGAATCTCGCGGCCGTTGGGTGTAGGGATGTGCCGGCGTAGCGCTCGGCTCAGCTTTACTTGCGGCTCAGAATTTCTTCGAAGAACGCTAACGCGCGCGGATCCTTTAACTGGCTGAGCCAAAAGATGACCTGGCCGCGCGTCTATTTGTTGATGTCTTCTTTGGCTTCGAGGCGTTTCACCAGGGCCTCGAACGCCGGCTTGTTCTGGGGATCGGCTCCGCCCACGGCTATCTTCATTTCCTTCACCGCAGTGTCGAAGTCGCCCTTGGCGCATGCCAGACGCGCCGCTTCGCTGTGCGCCAGCCAATTGTCAGGAAATTTCTTAATATTGCCGCGGAACACAGTAAAGGCCTCATCCTCCTTGCCCTGCCGCTGGAGTTGTCGCCCATAGATGTGCACCTGGAGGGCGGAGCCCATTTCCAGCGCCTTGGCGCGGATCTCCTTGGCTTCGGCCTGGCGGTTTAGCGTGTCCAGCACCCGGGCCTTGGCCATCAGGTTTTCAAACCGTTCCTCCACCTTAATGGACTGATCGGCCCATTTCAGCGCCTCTTCGGGATTGAGCTTGTTGTCCTCCAGGTAGTTGGCCGCCTCGTCCCATGGCGCCCACTCGTACTGCACGCGCCCGCGGAGCTGATTGTGTAGGCTCTGCTCCACGATCTCGGGGGTGTCCACACCCACCTGGATGGGAACCGCAATCTTGTCCCAGCGCAGAACCAGCGTGACGCCTCTTGGCGTGGGATTGTCAAAATCATACGTCAGTGCTTCGTGCATTTCGTCCGGGTGCGGCTTCACGGTCACGCGCAGCGCATCCTCGGCCTGGTCGTACGTGAAGCTGCCCCAGGAGGTGGAATTCTTCGAGAAGATGATCGTCCACTCGGAATCTCCGGGGATCATGTGCAGGCCGTAGGTCCCCTTGGCGAGCAGCTGACCCTCGATGGTCACTCCGTCCGTAAACGCGATAGTGGTGTTCTCATTGGCGCCGGCCCGCCAGATTTTTCCATCGGCGGCAATCACGTTCATGATCTTGCGCCCCTTCACCAGCGGCCGGTGGTAGCGCACGGTGATGTCCGTGATGCCGATGCGCTGGGAGACTTCCGCGCGCTGGCTGTCACGCGGCAGTTGCAATAGCGCGGACTGAGCGAAACAAGTCGGAATTGCGATAAGGCAAGCGGCAACACTCAAAGCTGCACGAACTAAATTTCTAGGCATGGAGCACCCCCCGATCGAATCCGCTTCTCCAAGACTCGATGCGAAACTGGAGCTTGGACGTGCCCGGATGGGGGTTGGTAACAGCTCAGATGCGGTTTCTATTCCTCAGTGAAACCGTTTGACTGCTTGCCATTCTTCCCGTGCGTCAGCGCTGCAGGACTTCCTCGAAGAAGGCCAGGGCGCGCGGATCCTTGGACTGGCCGAGCCAGAAGAAGGCTTGCTTTCGGACCTCGGGATTCTTATTGGAACGGGCCACCTGGATGAGCAGGGCAACGCCCTCTTCGTGCGGCTGTTGGGAAAGTGCGAAGACGGCGGATCGTTTGATGGCCGTGTCTGGGTCGTTCTCGATCGCATCGGCGATGGCTTGCGTGGCGCGCTTTCCGGCCTTCTGTGCCAACCAGAACAGCGCCTGGCCACGCACGTGGTCGCTCTCGTCGTCATGGGCCATGCGGATCATATCGTCGAGCGCGGCGGGCTCGCGGCTCACTGAATATGCAAAAGCCACCTGTTCGCGCACCTTGGGGCTGGGATCATGTTTCGCCATGCCCTCGAGCAAGTGCAGGCCGGTGGCGCCCCGCGCGGTGCCCAGCCAAAACGCGGCCTGCGACCGCAGCTTCTCCGGCTGGCTCGGCGCTACGAACGATTCGAGCACGCGATCAGCCGCCGCGTCGGCATGCATGGCGATGGCAGCGAGCGCGCCATGAGCCGGTTTGCGCGAGTCCCCATCATCGCGAAAACCGGGGACCACGAACGTGGCCAGCAGGGTGACGCTCTCCGCGGGCCTCACATCGCTCAGCCACAGGACGCGCAGGCCTCCGGCATCCACCTCGCAGCCTGGCGTAAGAACGCGGATTCTGGTGACGCTGTGTTCAGCCGCGCGGAGAAAGACCACCATCTCCTGCGGGGCTTCGAGATGCTCGACGCCGGAGGCTGGGCCCCGCACGGTGTGGTTCGTGTCGGCGTCCGACTCGAGCGAGCAGCGGCCGCAGGATTCGCGTTCGTCGTCGGACCAGCCTTCGCCGCAGCAAAGCGGATGGTGGCCGGCGATGGCGGGCACGGAGTAGGCCATCCACCCGGGCTCGGATTGTTCGGAGAGGAAGCGGCGGTAGGCCCGCTCCAAACCGTCCGATGCAGAACGCGTCTCCAGCCGGGCATGGGTGATTTTGGGCTGGTCCGCCCGCGCTGCGGCAGCGCAACCCAGCACGCACGCGCACACGAGGAGGGAAGGGAAGAGTCGCTTCATGGCAGCACCTATTTGTTCAGAATTTCCAGCAGATAGTCGGTCGCTTCCTTGGATTGCATCAGGGAGAGCTGCTGGACGATATGCTTCTTCATCTCCGGATCGGTCTCTTTCCGCGCCAGCGCGACCATGGCCTTGGCATTCCCGGAAAGAAACAGTCCCTGGATCACCGCGCGGCGCACGTCCGGGTCTTTGTCGGAAGTGTAGAGAGATACGAGCGTGTCCCCGGTCTTTTCGCCCATCAGTCCGAGATCCCGGATGGCCGCGATGCGCAGGTCGGGCTCCTTCTCGTTCTTGGCGAGCTGCGTCACGTGATCCATGTCTCCGGAAATCCACATGGCTTGGAGGACCTTCTTCTTGACCTCCAACGACGTCTCCTTCTGGTAAAGCTGCCAGATTTCTTCCCGGGCGCCCATCACGCCGAGCTGCCGGATGGCTTCACCGCGCAGTTCGGCGTCCTTCTCCCCTTTGGCAGCCGCCAGGATGCGATCGCGGTCCCCGGAGACCATGAAGCCGTTCAGGATGTGCTTCTTGAGAGCGACGTCGTTTGAGGAGGCGTAGATTTGCGCAAGCGTCTCCCTGCCCCAATCGCCGCCGAACAGCCCCAGATCCTGCACAGCCTTCCGCTGGAGATCGGGATCGGAGCCGTCGCGGGCGGCGCGGGCAATCGTTTCCCGTGCCTGAGGTGAGGCGGACTGCGCGAGAACGAACAGGGCCTGGCCGCGAAGTTTAGGGCAGTCGTGACCGTGGAGCATCTTTTCGAGCATGGGGATGGCGCGCTCGGAGTCCATCTGCTGTAAGCCGTTGATGGCCAGCAGCTTCAGCTCGCAGTCGCTCTGGGCTTCGGGAGCCACGGGCTGGCCTGAGCCCTGGCGGACTTCGATCTCCAGCGCCTTCGCGTCGTTCGCCCAGCGGCTTTGCGGTGCGCTGCGCTGTAGTTCGGCGATGGAAGCCAGGGCGTCGGGACGGCGGCCAAGTTTGTTGAGCGCCCAGGCCTTCCAGTAGAGCGCGGCGTCGGCCCGGCGGCCGTGGAGTTTGATCACCTGATCGAATTTGTCTACGGCTTCCTGCCAGCGCGACTCGTCAAT